>Ga0307515_10007688_pt1 | contig 21229 bp, 13 predicted proteins | sample 17_EM_MG_FD_194513 | JGI IMG/M metagenome (GOLD analysis project Ga0307515, IMG submission 194513) | Populus trichocarpa ectomycorrhiza microbial communities from riparian zone in the Pacific Northwest, United States - 17_EM | ecosystem: Host-associated > Plants > Roots > Unclassified | place...
AGAGAGAGGACCTGAAGCTTTGTTGCTAAATTTCTTTTTTCACTTTCTGTAATGCTCAATCTGTGAAATGCAATGGCTAAGGTCGCGCGGAGATCTCTTTTATTCTTGCCTATAATGGAAACGTTGCCTTTTTATTTATTTCTTTTTTCCTTTTTTGTTCTTGTTTGTAAAAAATCATTATAGAATTTTATTAATTTAATATGTTATATAGCCAATTGATTATTATTATATTAATATAAATATATATTTATTATTAATAAAAAATTAATTTATCTTTAATATTTATATAATATTAAATTAATAAATTTAGAATATAATAAAGTTTATAGGACAAAAATATTTTGTAAAGGAAATTATAAAGTTATTATAATTATGAGATTTATATTGCATCAAGGTATTGTTCCTAAAATGTTTCTGGTTGATACCCTCATAAATATTAGACATTTATTAGAGTCGCAGAGACTGATACATATTATGTTCTTTTATTTATGAAAAGAAGCAGTTGTTCTCATAAACTAAGGTATAAGAAATATCTAGAACTAATATGTAAGTGTTTGTTATAAGACATGTACACTAAACTGACCCGCATGAAAATTATATATAAAGAGATCACATATGTTTATGAAAAGGCTCACGTAACGATTGTGTAAGTGATCCTTAGATTTGAGATCACTAAGTTATCTTTATAGAGAATGTTATACTTTAATCATATTACATGTTATTTTAATCAAGGTAATGAAGGGGTAAACATTGGATTTAACATGAATTATATGAAAGTACTTGATTAATCAAGAAAGGATTCATCATCCTAGATGAATTAGAAAAAATAGTCTATATGTTCTCAAATAGTATTGACTGAGAGATCTTGACGAAGATGAAATGAGATTTGAAAAGAATTTCAAATCTTATTCAAATGATTAATGACTATTATGTAAAGAATAAGCATGTGGTTTAACATGGTAGACACACTCTATGCTTTAATGTTAAATCAAAATATTATTGATGAAATAATATTAATTACACTAAGAAACCAGTCACTGAAAGATTAAGTCAAATCACTAATGAATTTTCTAATATTTTGGGGATCATGACACATTATTAAACGATGCACCTTATCTTCCATTATAAATTAATCAATTATTGAATTGATAATAAATTAATTTATTTAATTCTATTTAATTAGAATTATAATTTATATTTGGGTCAACATATTAGAACTTGATGGGTCACATACAATAAGAATCATTAGTCAAAAATTAAATTAAGATGATTTAATTAAGTATAACTTGATTAAAATATATTTTAGAAATTAAAGACTACATATAATTAATATAGGGATTATATTTTTAGACCTAGAAAACTCAAGTAAGGACTTAATTGAGTTAATTTCTAAAATTATCCTAAATTAATATATGAATATTATTCAGGGGGCAAATTGATATTTTATCAATTTATAAGATTTTTCATATTTCCCTATAATTAAATAGTAAGATATGCCTTTTATTTTTTAAGAATTGTCTGTCAGACAAAAGAATTATGTAAACACAAAATTAGAGCTAGCACTCTAAACATAACAATCCATCTCTTCTAAATAGAGATTTAGAAGATTTTTCACTAGTGATTTGTGTGAATTATTGTTTGAGGTTGGATAATTGAAGGACTTGTGGTTTATGACAGCACAACTTTTAAAGAATTATTCAAAGTTGAAGAACATCAGATCTTCTAACAATAAATTTCTAAACAACTTTAGATTTGTCTAACGAGATCTTAGGAACTCCCGAATAATTTTGTTTTATTGTTTATATTAAGTGTATGATATTCAGGAACACAACATGTTTTCACAAAGAAAAATTATAAATATTAAAAAATAAAATAAAATAAAATAAAATGTTTCAAAAATATATATGAATTTTTGCAATGGATTTATTTGTGGTGAATTATCCAATGACTTGGTTTGTGTTGGACATTATATTGTTGTTTTAAGCTGAATCGCCAAAAATATTTCCTAGAAAAATTCTCAATCGTACATTTGTTCATGCAAAATAAGTGGTTTCAACCTCACATTTGTTCATGCAAAATAAGTGGTTTCAACCTCACATTTGTTCATGCAAATTAAGCTGACTCGGCCTGATTAAGTTTCTTGGCAATTTATGTCTATTTGGATTTGCTATATATTAGTTTTGGCTAATCTTTTGGAGTAATATTAACTTTATACTCAAACTCTTCTTTATTTTCATTTTACCTTTAAATTATTTTGATTTTTTAATTAATTTTTGTTAGAATCAATTAACAAAAAAGGATAAGCTCTCTAAAAAAAAAAAGACGGCATTTCATATAAAAAATGTAAAAATTGAATGTAAATATGAATGAAAAATATTATTTTACACTTTCCACCCTTTATTTTATTTTTTATTTTTTGTATTTGCACTTTTTACTTTTTGTTAAAAATCTTTTATTTCACCTTTAGAAATTGAGTTGAATTTTTGTTTTATCAAAATAACATAAAATGACCAAAAAAGCCTTGAGAAGATAATGAATGTCTAAAATTGACAAGCAAAATGTTTATTTAGCACTAAAAGATTAGAAAAAAAAAAACTAAAACACTAATTTCACTCAATCTCATTTCTTTTCAGTCTCAGTAAAAAACAAAATCAAGCAAAATTTGTCGTTTTAATTTATAAGTGAGCATGCCCTTTATTTTTAATTTATTTTTTTTATTTCAGGATTTAATTAAAAAAAAAAACAGGAAAACATAAATGACATGAATTCTCATAAAAACATAAGATTTTCTTAGAAAACAATTGAGACTTGGCTATATGAAAAAAAATAAGTTTTTCTTACCGAAAATTAAGTCACACTTTCTTTTTGGTTCTTTTAGTTAAGAGATTTTATGTTTTGATTCAAGACTTTATTTTTATCTCATCTCGATTCCTGGTTTGAAAGAAAAGAGAGAAAGTCGTTAAAAACATATGAAAGAGAGAGAGTTATTGGTTTGGATCCATTTCAACCAAAATAAAAGTTGATCTTAATATAAACGAGTTAATTTTAACAAAAAAAGTTTCATTGAAGTATTTTTTTGACGTTCATCTTGCCTAAAAAAATAGATCGAGGCTCAAAAGTTTTCAGAATTGGGTTGATTTTAAAACTGATTTTTTCCAAGATTAAGACCACAACTGGATGTTTTTTTTTAAAGCATCTAAAGTGTTTTTTAGATGTTTTTAGATGAAAATTTAGTTGAAAATGGATTTTTAGGGTCTAAAAAACTGGACCCTAATTTTTCAACCACCATTGTGGTTGAAAATTAGGTTTCTAGAAGATGCGCCTTATGCTATAGTAGATGATGTTTTATCTATTTATTTTTCTTTTGAAAAAAAGGGTGGATGCAAAAAAGAAAAAAAAATCAATATCTGGGTTTTCAGGCCCAAACATGTTTAGGTTTTTGGGTTTCTTGCTAAGCCCAAAATCCCTAATGTTTTTATTAGTTTTTCTTTAAAATTTTAATTCAAACTCTCCTTTTCTATGTATTTTTTAGGTTGCATTAATTTATTTATTTAAATTTTGATTAGGAACTTCCCTTATGTTTTCTAGATTGTTAATCGTTCAACTATACAAAAAAAATAAATTTCAAAAGACAAGGTTATTAAACCCAATAAGGGTTATTATCTAGGTCATAAATTTGACGAGTTAACCCGAGTCTATTTAAAATATTTTGGCCCGAGTATATTTCTTATAAAAAATTTTTTAGATTGATGTGTTTTAATTTATTTATTTTTAAAGCAAATCGGGTCTTGGCTTGGTCGACCAAGAAAGCTAGGCTACAATTGAAGACCTGGGTCCACCTAAAACATCATGTTACTGTTTATAAATAATTAAAATAATGATGGTCTACAATTATTTTAGTCAAACTTGGTTTTGACTAAGTTGACTGAGTTCGACCTTTCAAATCAACTGGGTCATATTAGTTTAACTCTTATATGATTTAATTTGAAACTCATGCTAAGTAAGGAGTTGGGTCCAGGGACCTTCGGGTTGACCCACATGATTTAATAAGATAAAAAAAAGTTTTGATTAGACAAATATCTTTTTATCCTTGTTTTACAACCTCAAAGTTTTTTTTTTATGTTTGTGGTGATTGCTTTTGATTTTTATTAAATAAATAGCATAGAACAACAATAAAAAAGGAGAGTTTATATTAGAAAATTATTTTGTTTTAATAAAATTTAAATTATTTCTCTTATTATATATAAAAATTATCACTATATAAATAAATAAATAAAACTTTTATGGCTCCTTATGGAACAAGATCAGATCAAGTGTCTTGATCCAAGTCGATTTCTCATATTCTTGAATTGGTACAAAATAGCATTTTGATAGTGTTTACTGATACAAACCTGAATGTTAAGAACCTATAATTAAGATTGAATCCTAATCTAAAAAAGCTATAATCAAGTTGAAAAGAACTGAACTCATTGATTACTTGAACAAAAAAAACAATAGTTATTGGATGAAAACTCTGATATGTTGATAATAACAAACCAAGAACCAAAGTTACGAGGGTTGAATGCCATAAAGAAAAAATCTTTGATAAGTTATGAGTAGTTTAATGAAGAACCATAAGCAAGAGAAATCCTTTCCAATATTATTTCTAAACTAACATAATAAACTAGTTTAAAGAATTTTTAAAATAAAATAACAAAGTCCAAGTCTTAATAAATAAAGCTCGACCCATATAACAACTTCTAGGACTTAGGCACTGTTTTGGAACGCAGTGCAAACGACGTTCCTAAAAAATTTAATTTTTTTTACTAAAAATTAATTTTTTTGTGTTTTGGATCGTTTTGATGCGCTTATCTCAAAAATAATTTTTAAAAAACTAAAAAAATATCATTTTGATGCATTTCGGCACGAAAAGCACTTTGAAAAGCAACCACAACCATACTCCCAAACAGCCTTTATTGGAAAACTTTTTCAATGTTTGATTGTTATGAAATGTTTAACCCTATATGAAATAGAGCGGTTAGATTGAACATTATGACCATCAACATAAAGTGATATAGTCAAGCTATAGTACATGTTAAGTAGACTCATCTCTTGCTTGTATCACATTAATCAAGGCTTGATCCTCATTTGAACTTAACTTTATGTTTGATGCCTCTTTAATCCTCTTGGCATTTGTCCTTGTAATTGGTCCAATCAGCATATACAATGAATCATGTGATTTTGCTTGTTGGTTCTCAACACTCCGTCTTTCCTTAAGAGAATTTGATCTTAAATCGTCACCTGCATCAAAAGGATAAGATTAGAAACATTAATATAGCACTAATATTATACTCATCTGCAAGTTCCAACTTCATTTCATTAATCTATTAAAGGACTTGGAATAGATCATCCCCTCCAGGATGCAACTTAGATCGCTTATGGGCTAAAAATCTTTTCTTACTTATATATACACAAACTCAATCACTAGGTTTAAAGATAAAATGCATATGGCCTTTGTTAGCTTTATTTGCATATTGTTCATTTTTCTTTTTTGTTTGTTGTCGAACACTCTTTTAGAGTTTCTTCAACATTTATATACATTTTCCACTAACTTAGCCAAGAAAAACAACTTAATTCATGCAAAAAATACATTTTTTAAGTTGGCATATAATTTCTCATTCCTCAAAACACCAAGCACACAATGCAAATGATTGATATGCTCCTTTAAACTTCATTGTATACTAAGATATTATCAAGATAGACTATACAAAATTTGTCTATAAATGCATACAAAACATGATTCATTAATCTTATAAATGAGTTGTATATTAGTGAGACCAAATGGCATACTCAACCATTAATATAACTCATATTTAGTCTTAAAATAACTTTTTATTCATCTCCTTTTTTCACTCTAATTTGATGATATTCATTTTTCAAATTAATTTTCACAAAGATAAATGAACCATGCAATTTATCTAACATGTCATCTAGCCTAAGCATTGTATCTCTATACTTTACCGTAATATTGTTGATAACTCGGTAATCCACACACACCCTCTAAAACACGTCCCTTTTCAGCACAAGAAGCATTGGTACCACACATGAACTCATGCTTTCTCTCAAGTACTCCTTAAACATCAGCTCCTCAACTTGTCGTTGAAGCTCCTTTGTCTTTTATGGATTACTTTTATAGGTTAGTCGGTTAAGAATTACAACTCCAAGTACAAGATCAATTTGATGTTTTATTTCTCTTATTGGTGGTAAACCATTAAGAAATCATCGAGGAATACATCTTCATATAATTGTAACAAAGAAACAACAACGCTGGGAAGAGAATAACCAAGATCATTAACATTAAAACATGTCTTTTTATATATATAAAAAAGTATAAATATAAACTCCTTAATATAAAAGGTACTCTTAATATCACTCTTTTTTGCATAAAAACTCTTATGCCTATTTATTTTTCCCTCAAAACTCTCATTTCCTTTCTTTTTAAATAGCCCCTCTCTCTTGTCTCTCCTTTTACTACTCTTTTTTTTTTTCCATTCCTCTAGTCTAATTTTTCTTTTTCTCTCCTCTCACTATTCTTGGCTAATTTATTTTTTTTTCACTCCCCTTAGTTGAATCTCTCTTTTCACTCATCTCAACCTTATTCTCTCTTTTTCATTTCCATTGTTCTTCATACACTTGTCTTCAGGTTGACGATACAAGGATGATGGATTTTCCATCTTTTATAAATAAATAGTTATTCTTGAACTTATTATGAATAACGTTCCAATCAAATTTCCATAACCTACCTAATAGTATATGACCCATATACATAGAAAACAATCACACAATACATCACCATTATACCTCCTAATTGGAAAAGAAATTAAAACTTGTTTATTCACATTTATTTCCCTATATTCATTCAACCTATACAGCTTATATGATGTACGATGTTTTGTAGCAGGAAAATTTAACTTTTATACAGGAGTATTACTAGTTGTATTAACATAAATTCCTTTATTTGTAATTATTCTACATACCTTATTATTGATGTGACATCTCGTATGAGAAATATTCTCTTTTCACTGCTCCAAATCATCATTTTAGAATTGAACACTCAATGCACGCCTAACCACAAGTGACTCACCCTCAACCAGATACTCTACATCATCATCACTATCATCCTCAAATGGTGACATATTCTCATAATTATCATCATTTTCAATTTCAACCTCTCCATTATCATGTAAAATCATTGCTGTTTTATTTGGACATTGTGATGCTAAATCACCTACTCCCAAACAACATAAACATTTAAGAACATGATTATGAGGTGGTCGAGAATCATATTTACCTTAAATATTGGCGAGGAACTATTTCTTGACCTTAGTTGTCTCAGTTTTACTACTCACATTCAGCTTAGTTTGCGCATCCTCATCATTCTTCTAATTCAGCCTCCATGATGAAAAAGAACCTAAATTTTAAACTTGTCGTGAACTACCTTTTTTTTTTAGCTATCACTCTACCTTTGTATCCATATGCACCATGTCTTCTAAGTTTACATAGTGTTGTAACTCCACAACATTCGTTATCCCATGGTTCAAACCATTCAAGAATCTAGCCATGGTAGCTTCTTTATTCTCATATACATTCACTTGAATCATAGCTACATCTATCTCTTTAAGGTGGTCCTCTACACTTTTATAACCTCGAGTTAAGCTTTTCAATTTCTTATACAAATCCTAATAATAGTGACTAAGAACAAATCTCCTCCTTATTATCGCCTTTATCTAGTCCCAAGTATTAATAGACTTATCATGATTTCGTCTCTTACTCAAAACAAGTTGTTCCCATAAAATAATAACATAATCAATAAATTTAATCACAACTAATTTTATCTTTTTTCTAATCCAAGTAGTTGTGATAATAAAAAATAAACTCCACTTTCTTTTTTCACTCCAAGTAAACTTCTAGATCATTCCTCACTTGAAAAGCAGGAATCTTTATATTAATTAATACTCTCGAGATTTCTATCCAAACTATCAAGAAACCTAATATCTCTATCCTTTATAGCTAGAATCCCTAAAATGTAAAAACCTTATATCACCAAAAGTACCATGTTGCCAAATTCTACCTTTTTGGCCGAATGAAGCTTGATCAAATTCATCTAAATCACTATCCTCATTCTCATCAACAAACTCATCTATAAGTATGGTAGCACATTTTTCTGGCCTTCTAGCATTAAGAACCATTTGGGATGGTCTCTTTTATGAACTAGCAATCATGATATTAAATCTATCCATTCAATCCTTTACCTCATCAAACAACACATTCATCATCTCAAATTATTTTTGCATGACTTGCAAAACAAAATAAGTGTTCTCCTTCTCCTTCTTAGGTGAAAAAAATGCTAGTAAATAATCCTCACACACTTCCTTAATGTTTACTCTCAAAGATGTGTCACTCTACTAGTATTTCGCTTGTAATTTAGCGTCTCACGCTTTTTCCCTTTTACCCTAATTAGCTCCCCTCTTCAATTTTTAAAGGAATTGAACAAAAGCAATAAAAACAATTTAGATTATAATGTTCAACCAAAGGATTCAAAAAGACATAACAATTAAGAAAAATGATAACGAAACTAGGAATAAGGAAAACTCAACAAACAAACCTAAATTCAATAATAATCTAAATATAATTTAGAATCAATCCAAACAAATTGATTGTTAATTGAAAAGAACTTAAGAACTCAAAATCAATATAGTTTCAATCAACTTGACATTTTCAATTCAAACCGATCTCAAATCCACAATCCTAACGATAAACTAATTTTCACAACTATGATTTGTGATTTTTTTTCTTTTTTCTTTTCTTTCTTTTTATAAATTTCATTGGAAAATAAATAACATATAACTTTTCTCTTTATATATATATATTGGTAGAGTACTAGTTTAATAGATAAATCTTTTTTTTTCAATGGAACCGCAAGCAAGAAAAATTAGGATAAAGTCGAAATCAAGGACACAAAGAAACTAGAAATTAGGGTAAAGATGAATCAAGAACACAAAGAAACTAGGAATTATAGTGATCCAATGGTCCAATTGAAAGTTATAACCATTAAAATAAAGTTGTGTAACCAAGCTCTAGTACAAGTTAAGCAGCTTCATCTCTTGTTTATATCATATTGATCAAGGCTTGATTCTTTTTTGAACTCAACTTCATACTTGACCATCTTAAAAGAAATTCTCGAAGCTTGTTTAGCCTGAATCAGTCCATTGAATATCTATTTGATCCCCTTGGCTCCTGCTCTTGTAATTGGTTGAATTGCCACCTACAATGAATCTTGTAGTGTTGCTTGTTGATTCTCATCATTTACATTTGTTGGCGTATGGAAGCGTTGATCAATTTTATTAAACATATGCTTTAAATTTTGAACTCACAATCAGAATTTTTCTTGTTATGTTTAAGATAATTGTATTTTTTGTATCACAAACAATTTTGACCTGACCCATGGTGAAGCGACAAGTGACTAGTTTATACTATTAGTTTATGAACAACCATAGTTGAAGAGTAATTAGTGTGATGCCTTTAAATTAACATTTGTATATTGAATCCTAGCTATTCTATCTGAAAGTCTTAACTTGAATGGTTTCTATTTTGCTCCTACCTGTTGCAAATAAATATTTTATTTGAGAAACCTTCTCATAGACTATAAATTATCCCGAAAATAGGTGTCTTAACTTACCTCTCACAAGAAGTCATTTTTCCGAGCAAGAGATGATCATAAATATGAAAATGGTCAAAGTTGTGACAACTTTAGGAGGATGATTGCTTTTAACCATGGCATCATCCTAAGCTTCCTTTCTTCTATTAGTCTTGTTATTTCCCTCAACATGTCATCAACCAATGGCAAACCTTTATGAAATACCTGACATATGTAGATGGCTAGTTAGACATCAATTAGACTATAGTTATTTATATGTGGCATGCATATATAACAGTTAATAGCTCCAATGAATTAAGGGGAATATATACACAGATATATGTAAAACTTAACAAGGCAAATCCATTATTGTGAAGTGTAATATCAATCGTGGTGTATTTATTACACACATGCCAAGGAAGACCTTGAGGTATGGAATCACGTCTATAATAATAGAAATGCCACCACTTTTTTTTAAAAAAATTATTTGGTTAGAATTAATTTAAACAAACTAAACTATTTGATAAACATCAAGAAATAAATATAAACACTTTAAATCTTACATAGTCATGCATTAATATTAAGTTTTGATATTATACTCATAGATATTAGTTCAACATAAACAATACTTGACCAAATAACAAACATAAATATACTTGTCAAATAACAAACATTGACTTTCTTATCCTAGTAAAACTATCTTAGCATCCAGACTTATAATAGCATTGTTTCACAAGATTTTGTACCTAAATTTTTCTCAAGTTAGTATTTTTATCATAAATGCTTTTACCAACATTTTATTTTAAACCAAATGATCAAAAACATCATCAAGAGTGATCTCATCAAAACAATCAATTTTCATCACTTTTGCATATAGCTTTTTAACATCAAGATGATTTTTGCTTAAGCTTTGAAGTGCTAAGGTTACCTCTCCAACCTTTTTAGACAACTTTTCAACACCATCATCTTCATAAGTATGGTTTCTCTTCCTATGTTATCCTTTTTTTGTGTATTAAAGAAAGATGCCTCTTTTCCTTATAGAATTTTTCATTTTCACTATCATTTTCAATTGAAGTAGATTACACTTTAGTGTTCTTTTTAAAGTTGATGTCAGCATATGATTTGATATAATTCTAATAGCCATGTCTTTCCCAAACTAATAAGATTTCAAGATCCACATTACAATCACAACTCAAAAATCCAAACTAAGAGGAAAAAGAAAATAAAACATATAAATAAAAGGAAAAGGAAATAAAGAGAGATTTGAGGGAGAGGATTACTTGAAATAAGAGGATTTTAGGAAGTTTTAATAAAGATTTTACTGATAACAGAAAAGGAAAAAGAAAAGGCGATAGAGAGAGAGAGAGAGAGAGAGAGAGAGAGAGAGAGAGAGAGAGATTTTATGATATGTGAAACTTTAGGGTATAAGGTTTATTTTTTGTTAAAGAAAATGAAAGGTTTTTTTCAAAACTAAGAAGAGGAAAACATTTTCCTTAAAGAAAGGCTTATTTTTTCCTTTAATTGGAAACCACTTTTCATTGACTAACTTTTCTAAAGTTTGAAAAGTAGTTTCTAGAAAAGAGTATTAAATGAAAAAAAAAACAAGGCATAAGTGTTAAATCTTTGAATCTCAAGTTGATCCTAACTTGTTCAAATATAGAGTAAGCATAAGACTCAATATAGGTTTCGTTTTACAATTACAACGATTGTATTTGTTGTATTGTTAATAGTAAGGCCAAGGTAGTAGTGTAGCTTGAGGTTAATATGAGTACTACAAATATCCATACCATTACTGACATGTGTATCAACTAACATGGAACATTTAACATGTATAATCAAAGGCCATAACGATATGTCCAAATCTAAAAAGAAATATGAATGAGTCGAACAATTTATTGATAAATATTATCATAACTTTTAATCCAATCGTTGGACCAAACTAAAATTTATGAGTGCTTCTATAATGATTTAGCTTACTGTAATCAACTGAGGTCATTTTCATGTCCAAATTAGGTTTAGGAGTTTTTGTTTTGTAATTTTTATTTTATTTTCCTTGTTATTTTACTTTTATTATGTAATTTAGGAATCTTAATGCTAATTGGATTCTACTTTATATATTTAATTTAGGAATCTTAATGCAAGTTGGATTTTATATTACTCATTTTACTTTCAGTAAAAATTCTTTCTCCTATAAGGACTAGAATTCAGGTATAGGACTAGTATAAATAGGATTGCCTAACTTATTTTTAGAACAATTAAGAATTATTGACATTTAATATTTATCAAATCAGAGTTTTCTCTAAAGTTTAGTTATAATTTTAAACTTTATGAAACCCTGGTTTCTTTCTTTCTATTATATGATATGACTATGGTATCAAAGTTGGTTAACAAGTTCAATACAAAAGGACATTAAGGCTTTTTAAAATGTTATGATGACTCAAAAGGTAGTATAAAGAACCTTATTACAAATATTTGAATGGTTAGGGTGTTCAGTAGCAAACATAATTAAGTTTTGTATCAATTGCTAGGGAAAGGAGAAAACAATGATAGTGAATAGGAGAGGAATGTATCTAGAAACTTATCTCAGGGCAGATTAGACCCCAAACATGTTCCTACATTTCTATACAGATAACTTGTCTATTTGAAGGAATTTGATGAAGATGAAATTGACGAAGGCTATAAAATTATGTTGATTATAATACGCATGGGCCTAAAAGAAGTTATCATGAGATGAATGAATTCTATTTAAAAATTGATGTCCCTAGCTTTATTAGAGATAAAAAGATAGAGGAATTCTTTTATTAGGTTGCTAAATTTGATAAACTTATAAAATACATGAATATCTTAGAGTAAAGGATGACAAGATTATTCATATACAGGTTGAAAGGTAGAGCTTCTTTTTAGTGGAGAAAAATTAAATATGATAAGGTAGGCCACCTATTATGTCTTGGTTTTATATGAGAAAATTATTGAGAGATAGTTTGTTCTCTTAGATAATGAGTATAAAAAATAAAGGTCAAATCATCTTATAAGAAAATAGTTGATTGAAGAAATGGTCTCAAAGTAGTTACCTCAAAGCTAACTAAAACGAAAAATTCATATAGTGTTTTCAAGTTCAAAAATCAAAAGGTAAGAGATAGATAAGGTAAGAGATAGATTTGTTTTCTTAGATATCGAGCATACAAAATAAAAGCCAGATCATCTTATAAGGAACTAATTGATTGAAGAAATGGTACCAAAGTAGTTAACTCAAAGTCGACTAAAATTGAAGATGCATGTATTGTTTTCAAGTCTAAAAAAAAGGTAACTAATATAGATTTTTTTCATACTAAAATTAGAATGCTTGATGTTGGGGAGGATTTGGGTCAAATTGGGAAAATAGAAGACATAAATGATATTTCTAAAGTTCATGAGAATATTAAAGAAAATTTGGATATTTCACATATACATCAAGAAATTAAGAAATAATTATGTCTTTTATTTCTAATGTTGATTCTATAAACTATAAATTAAGAAAATGTCAAAAATTGAATGCTTTTTTTAAAAAAAGAAAAGATTTCAAAATGGTTGATATAGATAATGTAAAAATTAATGATACAAATAAACTTGATGAAACAAGTTATTATGTAATTAAGTTGTTTATATTGCTATATTCAATATTGTTTTTTCTTTGAGATGGTTGAGTTCAATTTCTAACAATTAATTCAAGAAAAAGTTTTTTCAAGTAAAAAAGCTTGACATGAAACATCTATGACACAAATGGAAATGATAAAAAAAAAAAGACAGCATAAACAAGCAACACAAAATTCTACTAAATAAAATTGTTATAACCTAATTTTAGGCATTTTATTTTATAAAAAATAATAATAATAATATAAAAGAAAGAAGATTGAAAAATAAAAAAAAAATGTAGAAAGACAAGTCACTTGGTTGGAAAGAACATGTTGGAGAGGGATCTAAATGCATAAATAAGAGATAGAGGGACCAAACTGGATCTTTAACAATATTGAAAACTCAATTTCACTCTTGAAGCACTTAAATGTGAAAGAAAATCCAAATTCAAGGCTAACATAAATGAATATTTAATGAATTTGCATAAAAATTAAGTTTAAGGACTTCATTAGATTCTTAATAGACTGATTTAATTTAATCATGAACCTAATTAAATTTGGAAGCCTAATTGATGAAAAATTAATTTTGGTTGGCCAAATTAATTTAATTAAGGACTTAATTGATGAAAAATTAAGTTGGAAAGCTTAATTTGGGCTTAATTGAGAAGAAAAGATTGGAACTTTGGAGAACCAAATTTAATTTTTACAAGTTTAATCGAGTGAAATCATGAGTGCAATTGCAGGAAAATCAAAATTTAGGGGGTCATTTAAGGGCTAAATTAAATAAATTCAAGACCAAAGAACCTTTCTATAAAAGGCACACAACATTGGGGACTATATCAAAGTTTTTCAGGGACTAAATTGAAGAAAATCAAAGCTTAAGGCTTAATTGGGGGTAAATTAAACAAATTGGAAACCAAAAACTACTTTAAAAAAGGCGTTTGACTTGAAAGGTCTTATTTGATGTTTAGCAGGAGCCTAGTTGCATAAAATTAATCAATTTTGTCTCTATTAAGAACATTTGAGCTTAAATTAAAAGACCAGAGACTAAATTGGAGATTGCCTAATGCCGATTATTAAATCCCTAATTTTAAGGGTTTAAGGAAAACGACGTTGTTTTGGTTAGGGTTCTCCCATTTTGGCTGATCGTGACCACTCTTATAGGCAACAATCATGGCAACTCTAGCCACCACTATACAAATAGAGACCACCATTCGACAAAGAAGCTTCCCCTTTACAAGGCTAAGTCATTTTTTTCAACGTTTATGTCTCACCTGCAACGTGGAAGCCTTCAATATCTTATCCCAATGCAGCTTTGTCTGACTCAGTAAAATTCGACAGTGTTACACCTAAATTTAAATCGATGGTGGGAAGGCTACAGGCCACCAAATCAAGCATGGTTTGATCCTAGTTGAAGACTAGAATCCCCTCTACAAGATTTATGGCTTGGTTGGTTTTAATAACCTCTTATTTTCCACGATTAATTCATGAAAGGATCACCCCTAATCAGCCATTTTTTGTCAAGTTTTAACTATAAAATTTCCAACTTTTTCTAGAAGTTCCAAGAGTTTGATAGACATCCAAGAAGAGGGAAAAGAGAAGAAAAAAGAAGAAGAGAGGAGAGGGGTCCCCTAACAAATTAAAGGCAAAATGGGAAAGAATTCTTTTTTATCTAGTTTTTAAAAACCACATTCAGACTCACAAATGATTTTACAACCACCTATCTTTTTTAGGCTATAAAAGGGGTGTCGAAACAGCAAACATATTCATGCTATTTAGATTCAAAACTTGACATTTTTAACATATATATAACATACTTGTATAAACCATAACTTGCATTAAAAATATCAAATTGATCAACATGTTTCTAAAATTCTTAATCCTATAAACAAAAGCAACTTACTGTTTTATTACAAAATAGATTCAAACACCCATGAAAATACCTTAAATACATCATTAACATGGTATGAGGCTAAAGATACAAAATCAAATAAGTATCAAAACCAAGAACCATGCCTTTAGTGCAAGCCTCACTAACACATTATTGACTAAAACTAAAACAAAATATCATAAAGAAAGCTTGATCAATCTAAAACATGTTTAAAACAAGAACAAAAATAAATAAAAAAACTCTGCCAAAAAATACCAAATTATTCTAGCACTAAAATCAAATAAAAAATGCAAGATGAGCTCAAACAACATCAAAAGAGGTTTAAACATTAAGAAAATATGAATAGGCAGGTCACGTAGACTCCACCCTTGAACTTTTACATGGTTATACCTTCTCTAAGCTGTTAGCTATTGATTACTATTTTCCTTCTCTTTTCTTTTTTATTTTCTTTTCACTATCTTTTCCTTCTAATGATTGTTAGACCTTTCATTTTAGGCTCTCGAACCTTCATACCAGCGTCGTTTCACAATGTGTTTCTCTATGTTTTTCCTCTCCTCTGCTTTAATTTTCAAGGGGTATTTATACGTTCTACTAAAGTAAAAAGAAAAAGGGTTAGGGTGTTTTTGTGTTGTGTGGGTATGTGTGAGCTGGAGAGAGTTTTTTTTATCTTTTAGTTTAGTTTTTTTTTGTAATCGCCTCTCTCTAAAATTCTCCCCCCTTTTTGTGTGTGAGATTCCCTCACTATTTATAGGCAAAATAATTTGTCTTTTTCCTCCCAATTGCATGGTCCCCAAGCAAATTTGGTGACCAAATAACCCAAAATCATTTTGGCCATCCTTTTTTTTTTTTTGCACTTTTAGTCCCCTTGTCCAATATTTTTTTTTTTTAAAAAAAAGGCAATGTCAACGTCGACTCAATGAGAAAAATAAATCAATGATTTTAAAATAAGTGCATTAAAAACTGAACGTGTTGAAAGTAATTTTTTTAATTTTTAATTCTTTTTAAAAGATGTTGAAAATGCTAAAAACAACACAAATACATTAAAAATATATTTTTGGGGTTTTTTTTTCTATGTTTGGAGTTTTTCAAGAAAGTAAGAAAAATTGGGTTAAAATTGGGTTATGACAAAGTTGAGTACAAAAGAGGATCAAGCCTTTATCAATGTGATCCAAAAAAACGATAGGGCTACTTAATATGTATTACAGCTTGGCAACACAATTTTATATTGATGATCATAACTTTCAATTCAAGCATTGGATCAGGCTGAAATTTTTACAGAAGATTTTAAAGGTCTTATTTCCTATAGAGTTAAAATTTTATAGCAATCAGACATTGGGAAGGGTTTTAATAAGGCCTAGAAGTTACAATGCATATTGGAATTTTAGTTATACAAGACTTGGGCTTTGTTATTTTACCCATACTTTTAAGTTAGTTAGTTATTTGGGTTTAACTTTCAACTCATAGTTAATTAAGATTTATTTTTATTTAAGTAAAACATATAAATACCTTTTCATTCTTGGGGTGTGAAGACAGATTGGTTTTTGAATAAAAACTGTGTGAGCAATCTAACTTTTGATTCTTCATTGAACTTTTCACAACTTATCAAAAAGATCATCTTAATGGCATGCTAGTCATATACCTTTAGTTCTTAATTCAAGTAATCAATAGGCTAGGGTTTTATAATCTAATTTTAGCTTTTTTAGGTAAGTATCCCAATTCTTGATTGTGGATCTTAAATTTTATGCAAATTAAAGATGGAAAAATTTTAATCACCAATGTATGAGTGAATTAAATCAAGAAGTTCACTACTTTTTTAATTGTTTGAAAAGAAAGTTTTGGTGAATTTATTTATTTTTTTATCAAAATATAAGTATGTATTAAGATCAAAGTAACTATGCTGGAGAACAAGAAGGTTTTGTGAATTTTGATTGTATACAAACCTCACACTGATGATTTTTCTCAAAAACCATACTTGATAATAATTCAAGATTAATAAACATTTATATAGAATTAAAATTCACATATCCTATTTGACATGCCACATATCACAAGACTTAAGCAAGTAAGAAGAAGATGCATTATTCTTATTATTAACTTCATCTTTAGTTATAATAGTCATTACATTTATTTTAAAGAGGCCATCATAAAGATATCCATTTCTTACAAACATTTAGTTTTTAGAGAGTACAAATTTGTCACTCTCAAAAACCATCATGAAACCATTTTTGCTCAACATTGAACTAGACACTAAGTTTTTCCTAATGACAACAACATGAAGCACATTTTTTAGGGTGAGAAGCTTTTCGAATGTCATCTTTAGTATGACCTTCTCAATGCCCAGTTACTAGGAGATTGATGAATTTCTCATGTACAAGTGTTCACCATCCACTTTTTGTAAGTGAAAAAATCTTCTTCTCAACACGCACATGTCTTATTGCATCATTATCAACCTACCACTACTTATGATTGACTTTAGAGACATTAGAAGACAAAATCAATTTTGAAACTTTGTTTATGAAGTCATTGACCTTGGTGATATTGGATTGAGCAACCCTTCCCTCTTGAGGGTTCCTTTGTTGAAACCTATTTTTATAATTCTTGGTTGGGTGTTTAGTCTTTTTATAGATAAAGCATTTGTCATTAAACTTTTTAACAATTCTCTTCTCCTTCATAACAAGCTTTTTCTTTTAGTTTTTATTGTAGGACTTCGCAACTTATTCATCGATATTTGTAATAAAGGTCATACTAGGAGAGTTGGCTCTTCTTCCAAATAACTTATTGTCTTATTCTAATCCTCAACTTCAAAATGATGACTTCAACTCTCATTTCCTTACATTTATTATTAATGTAATTCTTGAATTGTTTTCAAGATTGTGATTAGTTCTCAATAATTATAGTCACTCAAAAAGATTCACTCAGAACCATAACTTCAACATGAATATTGTACAAGATAAGATAAAACTCTTAAAATTAGCTTATAATAGTTATAGAATCAACCATCTTGAAATCCAAAAATCTATCGATTATGAACTTTTTCATGCCAACTTGGCTTTAAAATTTGATGTTTTATGTTAAAGAAACAATTATTCACGCTGAAGAAGAAGATTGTTGAAACTTTTTATTCATTAGTTATACAAACTAATGGTTTTTTAAAAAAAATATTTATGGTCAAAAAATTATTTTATAATAAACTCAAACTCAAGCCTAGTCCAAAGAGTCATGCTTAAAACTGAAAGCCACCTTGTTTAGGCTTATGATTTTTCAACTTCTCACTCCATAAACTATAAGAAAATATTGTATTTATTTATTTATCAACTTTGCTTAGGCTGATTTGTGACTTTTCAACTTCATACTATATATATTATAAGAAAATTTTTTAATTATCCATTGTGGGATAAATGATTTTAGATTTCATTAATACATGTCAAGCAAGGATTTTTTAGATCAATTTTATTCACTCATAATTTATTTTAATGACATTGATGTTTCATGTTAGAAAATAATTCTCAAAACCTTAAAAGTGATCAGATTCCATTTTTAATTTGACATTAAAAATGTCCATGGTTCTAACAAGTAGTATTTAGTTCTAGCAAGTAGTATTTAGTTTGTCATGTAAGTTGGTTTGCTTATTGTAGGTACGTCCTTTGATAAATGATGTCTAGACTCTAAGGTGCTTAATGTTAGTAATTTTCTATACATTTTTGCTCGCAGTGCTAAAATTAGTGTATCCATAAGATATCCCTACTCGATTTCAATATGGACATTCTCAACTCAGACTTGGTCTGGCTGTCCTTTTTTCCCCGTTAAATTTTTTTTTTTTTTAATTTGAGAAAACTCTACTTCTTGGAAAGTGTATTTTATGAATCCAAGTGAGCAAATAAAATCTTGGTTATTCCAGGTTTTTACAAGAGGTAAACTCGAACTCGAGACAAAGAGAGGGACTTAATTTCAATTAACTAGTAAGTTGGCATAGAACCAAAAACAGAGAGAAGTATGGGCATGAAAAACCCTTAGCATCTAAGAAAACTTTTTCCACAGCTGCATGCTGCTACTCTGAACTTAATTTGGAAGCCTGTTGCTGTTGATTTTGTTATCGGGAACCGTTTGTTTTTGGGAGCACTGCTCTACTCTTATTAATTTCCATGCTCTTTTGTGGCTGGTTTTGCTTCTATTTTTGTATCATGATGAATATAATAAAAGCTTCCTGTATGTTGTGTCTTCATTGCTTCCTATTCATGAATTTTTCTCCCTCTAAAAAAAAAAAAAAAAAAAAGAGGAGAAGAAAAGAAAACATCGCATAAAAATGGTTTCTTAAAAGCTTGAAGGGCAGGAGTGTGAGATTTAGTCTCAGGTGCACGAATCTGATGCAATCATGCCAACCTGATAGGAATGCCAGTAAGCAATTCTGATTATTTTATTTTTTGGGGGGGTTTCCAATGAAGATAAGAGGACAAAAAGACTGAAAAAATGTGAATTTTATTAAAAATGGCGTGTGTTACAATAACTGATAGAAAGGATGAGGATTGTTGCTTCAAAAGCAAGAAACTTTTAGCCCTTTTTATTCTAATAATCTGGATCTTCCCACGTGATTTAGGCAAAGATTATCACGCAATGCATGTTAGATGCATATATTTTAAAAGATAACTAGACTATTTTAAAGCTAAATGTTCCCTTTTCTAATAGAACTTTTGCAGACCCAAGTAACTTGTTAAAAAACAAAAAAAAAGTCTTTTCTGACTGCATCTGCACTCTTGTTTTTTCTTCTTCTGCTTTCATCTATTGTCATGTAAAACAGTACTAGACCCTTGTACTTTTTCACAGGCTCATTGCATGAAGATGAAGATGAACATGTCAACTTCCGTAAGCCTCCCAGCTCCCTTGTAGCTTTAATATGTTGTTTTCAGTTTTCACTAGAATAATAATGAGGGAGGTGTGAATGAGCTTGATTTCTGTATGAGGAGAAGTGAATTAGTAATCTTGGAAAAAAGTTAGATTTTTATGTTGGGTTTCTTTCTGTAGTCTTTTGAGTTTTGTGTGACTTTGTTTGTGGTTTCATCAACGAGTCAACGACACTGCCGAAAATACACAAGACCTGGTTGAATTTGAGTTTCCACAACATATATTTACTTTCTTACTTGCTTCTTTGCTCGCAGATCGAGTCTAAAAACCATAGATTATGTCTTCGCCGAGTTCTCCCTTTATTATGCCTACTTTCAGCAGGTTTTTTTATTGGGAGTGTACTTTTGTTCGCAGATTATAATCAGGTACATACATATTCACTTCAGTCACTCACATTTGATTCAACAGTTTCACTAATACATGTATCAGTGTCATTGAATCCTGTAAATGGCAAACACTGAGGTTTTTTTATTTTTTGACAGAAGATTTCAGGATGGACATCAGTGAATGTTGTTTTATGGGACACGAGACCGAAGACTTGCGAGGTTTGTCGATCCAAATTCCGGTCCCTTTTCCTATTGTGTAATGATTAACTCTATTAATTTCCTGTGTGTGTACATTTAGACTGAAAAGAGGCCTAAAGGAACTGAGACACTACCTAAAGGTATTGTGTCTCCAATGTCCGACATGGAAATGCGATCGTTATGGGGCGACGACAAAAAGGTGCATAATCTCATATCACCAGTTACATTTCAGAGTTTAAATTTCTTCTGTATAGATAGGATTTTGTCCTGCACCAGAAAAATGACCACCTGGTGCTGTCGAGCTTACGCATGCATGAACCAAACTTGTTTATGAGACACCATATGCATATTCTGTTTTGATTTGGATAAAAATAGATAATCTGAGATGGTATATCATTTGCAATCTTGGGCACAGAAAACAAAGAAACCAAAACATGTGCTGGCCATGGCAGTTGGAATAAAGCAAAAACTAAGCGTCAAGAAAATTATCCAGAAGGTTTGTACACCCTGCTTAATTTCATTCTTCGTCATTGCCTCTTTCGTCTCTACAAATGCTGATCTGTCTCTCTGTTGATTTGTTACAGTTTCCATCAACTGATTTTGTTCTGATGCTTTTCCATTATGATGG
>Ga0307515_10007689_pt1 | contig 21228 bp, 4 predicted proteins | sample 17_EM_MG_FD_194513 | JGI IMG/M metagenome (GOLD analysis project Ga0307515, IMG submission 194513) | Populus trichocarpa ectomycorrhiza microbial communities from riparian zone in the Pacific Northwest, United States - 17_EM | ecosystem: Host-associated > Plants > Roots > Unclassified | place...
TACGTATAAGAAGGATTTTATAGGAGTACGGTTATGTATTTAAGGACCCTTAGTCCCTACCTAGATAGTTCCTTCCTTATAGTAATTCTTAGAATATAATTAGAGTTAATCTATTAGGCAACTACTCCACCAGTTATTATTACGTTATTAACTTTAGTTTATATTACCTACACACCTAGCCTAATAACGAGCCTATTATAGTACCTGCTATAAGGTTCCGTTATATAATTACTATCTAGTTACGGTATTAAACGCAGAAAGTTAAATAACATGCCACCAAAAGCAGCTACCACAACGCTATTAACGGCGGCAACTACTTTAAGGTTAGGAGGCGACACTAGTATAGTAAATACTGACTTGTAGCAACCTATAACGGTCAGATAATTATAAAAGATAGTTAACTAGTTAATAGAAAACAATGCGATATTTAAATAAAGGATTAACGGAATAGGCGCAGTAAAGGTTAAGTTACTATTAATTAAAAGATTTTTAGGAGAGAGATTAAAGCTTAAAGGATTCCTTATATAAATGCATTTTAAGGTTATATAGGAAAGAGTAAAGCTGGCAACACCTGTAGACTAAATAGCGTATATAGGGCTATTCCTATTAGAAAGGGCACTTAAATGGTTTAAATCTTACCTTATAGAAATATAAGCAAATAAAATAACGACTACTAATTAGGACGTGTGGTATATATTCTTAAGTTAGGAAGGGTTTACGGAGCGACTAATATAAATATTTAGAGATCTAGAGGCAACAACTATAGTAAAAAGGAAACTTTAAGATATTACGTAACGAACCTTAGCGATTAAATATATAACGCAGTTTTAAACGCTAGCTACGTAAGTTAAGTGGAATAATAGGGCGCTTATAGCACAGTATAAATAGGGACTTAAGGCTAAAGTCTAGGACGCGATTATCCTAATGGAAGATACGGACACTCTAAAGGAGTTAATAGATTAAGCGATTAAGATTAATAATTGGATCTACTAAAGGGAATAGGCCAAGCGAGGCTAGGATAAAGTTCTATAGTTATATAAAACATAGAGTATATAACGACTAAAGCTAGTTTAGAAACTATAGTATAGCGTAAAGCTAATAGACCTAAGTGGTACTAAAGAAGCCTATAAGAGATGGAGTAAGAAACTATAGAAACCTAGAGGTTAAGGATCTAGTAATTACAGGACTAAGGAGTATAGGCTAAACCAGGGATCTTAGTAGCAGAAGACGTTTAGGCGGACTCTATAGTAAAGTCAGTGGTTTAGAGACGGAGCTTATATAAATTACAGGAAATAAGGTTACTTCGCGAGGGATTGTAAAGATAGTTAGAGTTACTATGTAATAAAGGGAACTAGATTAGTAGAAGATATATATATATAGAGGGACGATAGTGTACTGCGAGGAACAAAAGAATGTTTAATTAGAAGTTTTGCGTTTTATTACAATAACGTATACTAAATTTATAAAGACGCTAAGTACGGCGTAAGCTATTAGCTATAGGAGCTTAAATCTATAAAGTATAGAGGAACTAATAAACTATCGCGTAGACCGGATATTAAAGATAACAAGTTTAATATAGGCGAAACATTTATAGACAATAAGGTAATAAAGGTAGCTTACTAGGAGCGTATAAACCTTAGAGAAGTTATATTAAAGGTAGAAACTAAAACCGCTATAGAGTAAGGTTTAGTAACGGGCATTATAACACCGTTAGATACGGCATCTATCGCTTTATAAGACAAAAGGAAGAGTATCTTAAAGAGATTAAGCAAGCAGATAACTGCTAGTGCTAATTTATTACTCGATAAAGGTAAAAGGCTAAAGGCTTAAGATTCTTAAGACGAGATAAAAGATAACTAAGATTCTTAAGATGAAATAAGGTATACCTAAGGACCTATAACAGACGAAAACCAATAGAGTAGGGTAGTAGCTTAGTTTAGAAATATACGAATAAGCTTAGGATAGCGTTTCCTATAGTCACAAGATTCTTAAGACAAGATAAGTGAGATTTAAGACTCTTAAGACGAGATGAGAATATTATAGACACCTAGTTGGACTAAGGCGGGAGCTAAGCTTAAGTTAGAAGTAAGCTTAGGATTAAAGAATCTAAGGGGCTAAGAATTTGGAGTATAAATAAGGACACCTATAAATAGGAAGCGCGAGGCTTTATTATAGATTAGAGAATCTATAATATAAACAGCAGTTAGACTAGGAGATAAATATATAAACCTAGAGGACCTACTAAGTAAACAAGAGGTTTAGCTTAAAGATTAAAAGTTTAATACTAAGATTAAGAAGTAGAAAGACTTTAAGGATCCACTTATAAGATGCGAAAAGAAAGAAACTATAGCAGAATTTAGAGCAAGAATTGCTGCATAGTAAGAACAGAAACTAGATAAGAGATCTAGTATATTGGGACGTATAAGGGACAGAGCACCTATATAAAAGATTACTAATAGACCTAAGATAGGTACATTAAGAGCCAAGTGGCTTACTGAACTAAAGTAAGAAGAGGATTTAGGGATTCTAACTAGGTTTAAGGAACGATATATAAAAGGCTATCACAATGTAGTAATAAGAAGATACTTTCTTACGGACGAGCTGTATACACTCTAGAGGTTGTACTAAAAGTAGTATAGATAACGACACAACGATAAGTGGGAAGATTTCTATATATAGTTAGATAAGAAAGTTATCTAAGACCACCCGATTATAAAAAAGGCTATAACTTATATTAAAGGAGCCTTAATTATAATATTAAAGGATCTAGAGGAGCAATTAGAGAACTAGAGAAGTAAAAGGCAAATCTTAGTACTAGCAAACGAAGTTATAACGCTTAGATTAATATAAGAAAGGTTTAAACTTAAGGATAAAGACGAGCTAAGAGTTAACCTAAGACACCAAGCATATTATACGTTGGTATGGATCGCATATATAGATAATACGTATAATATGCATAGAGTACTAAAAGATAAGAATTGGAAATATCTAGTAAGGATACATTAGTTAACAAACGAGGCGAAGTATTAAAACGCTAAGTATATATATAGTTAGTACCTAATAGAAGTATAAGAATAAAGGGACTTAATACTTTAGCCAGGAAAATTCCTTATAGAAAAATGCCTAAATAGATAATAATAGTGGGAATATCTAGAGAATACCTATCTATAGTATATTAAAGATAAAAAGCAAACTAAGTATTAGCCTAAGTTAGACCAAGTACAAATAGAATTAAGCAGCTAATAGTTAGGAAAAGTAGAGGCCTATAGGACTAGAGGGAACTAGTGGTAAAGCCTTAAACCCTTAAAGGAATTTAAGGACAATACTTAAATTTACAAGTTAAATAGCAAGATTAATAGTTTAAGGCACTAATAGATAGTGGAGCAATAAGGAACCATATCTTGCTAGTAATAGTTAAAAGAATAGGGTTACCATATAGGAAAAAGGAATGTCCTTACCTATTAGTAACAATTTTAGAAGATCTAATAGCCTACGGAGGAGGCATTATTAATCTTAAAATAGGACCTATTTAGTTAACCATTAAAGAGAGACAAATTAAGATGTCTTTCAATATATTACTATTAGGGAATAATAAGGCAGTGTTAGGAATGCCTTAGTTATAGGAATATAATCTAAAGATCGATTAGGTTATAGGTTAAGTTAATATTAGAGATACTTAATAATATAAGACGCGATAACAAGCTAAGTTAGTATAGTACTAAGCGGGAGCGACCTATAAGGAAATAGAAAAAGGGCTAAGCTATATACTAAAGAGATACTATAAGTATAGTAAGAAACTATAGTTACCGGAGAGTAAAAAGCTGTTAGAGTATGTAGTATAGGACTATAAGATAGAATTAGAACTAGGAATAAGTCTAAGGTTCTTTCCAATCTATAAGCTTACTAAAGAAAAAGGTAGAGTACTAAAAGAGTTTATCTAAGAGAACTTATAAAAGGGATATATTAGACCATTACAGTTATTAGCAGGTTATCCAGTACTGTTTATACTAAAGAAGAATGGCAAACTAAGGCTGTGCATTAACTACAGATAGTTAAACAGCATTACTAGGAAGGATAGGTATCCTTTACCCTTAATTAGCGAAATCTAAGATAGGATAGGTAACATATAAATCTTTATAAAGATAGATCTAAGATAGGTATACTATTAGATTAGGATTAAGGAAGGCGACAAATAGAAAGCAGCTTTTAGGTTAAAGGAAGGACTATATAAACCATTAGTTATGTAATTCGGGCTTATAAACGTACTAGCAACGTTCCAAAAGCGTATTAATAATATATTAGGAGAATACTTAGATAAATTTATTATAGTATATCTTAACGATATTATTATCTACTTAATAATAGAGGAAGAATATAGAGAACACGTTAAATAGGTTTTAAAGAGACTACAAAAAGAACAGATGCTAGTAGTAATTAAGAAATGCGAGTTCTTTACTAGGAAGACTAATTTCGTTAGATTTATTATTAAACTAGGCTAACTTAGTATAGATCTAAAGAAGATTAAGGTTATAGTAAATTAGCAGGAACCGGAGAACGTTATATAGTTAAGATCGTTCCTAGGGTTTTATAATTACTGTAGAAGGTTTATAGCATAATAGTTAAAGGACATTAAGCCGTTTACGCAATTAATAAAGAAAGAAGAACTATAGGTATGGGGAGAAGAATAATAAGAACTATTTAAAAGAGTTAAAGGGTTATTTACCTAGGAGCTAGTTCTTAAGATCTATTAACTAGGTCTAGAGATGGTTATAAAGACAAATGTATTAGATTTTATACTAGGGGCATACTTTATACAGAAATATTAAGATAGATAGCACCTAGTGGCATATTACAGTTAGAAAATAACACTACTAAAGTTAAACTATAACATCTATAATAAGGAGTTATTAGGTATAGTTATAGCACTAAAGAAATAGAGAGCATTCTTATAAGGTATAGAGAAACTATTTATAGTTAAGACGGATTATAAGAACCTAATAGGATTTCTAATAATAAAGGAACTTAACTAAAGATAGGTTAGATAGGTAGAGATGCTTATAGAATACTATTTTAAGATTTAGTATACTAAAGGTATAGACAATATAAGAGTAGATGCTCTAAGTTAAAAAGCTAAACTACAAAATAATAAGAAGCCATTAGGGGCTTTATTGCGAAGGGATATAGATAGATTAATTAGGTATAATTATCCGAAAATCGCAACAACTTAAGAAGATAAGTTAGAAAGAATCTATAAAATACTAGGAAGCTTTTAGGTATAAAGGATTCTAGAAGCATAGCTAAAAGATCTATAGATAGATATATATAAGAACTAAGAAGCTATATACATCCCAAAAAGCATAGCAGAGTACTTTATGGAAAATTTCTATAAGGGACTAACTTAAGGACATAATAGAGCTATAGGCTTAGTGTTAAGACTCTAAAAGGAGTATATTATTAATAGAATCTAAAACCTAGTATAAAAGGTTATAAGAGAATATCTAGATTGCTAAAGAAATAAACTAATAAGGTATAAGCTATATAGAGGGCTATAACCTATTAAAATACTAGAGGGACTATAGGAGGTTATATTATAGGACTTTATTATAAAGTTACTAAAATTAAGAGATCCTATTACCGGATAAGATTATAACGTAATCTTAGTAATAGTAGATAAGCTTATAAAGTAGGGATACTTTATAGCGTATATAAAAGAAATATCAGCAGAGGATGTTGCTAGAATCTATATTAAGGAAGTGTTTATAAGATATAAAGCACTAAGTAAGATTATATTAGATAGAGATTTAAGATTTATAATAGTATTTTAAGAGGTATTCTTAGCGGAGCAAGGAGTTAGAGTAGCAACTTCTACTGTATATTATCCGCAGATAGACGGTTAAATAGAAAAACTAAATTAGACACTAGAGCAGTATTTAAAACACTATATTAATTACGCATAGAATAATTAGGTATTATTATTACTAGTTATATAGTTTATATATAATGCAACACCATAAGAAGGAATGGGTACGTTACTATTTAAGGCGAATTACGGATACGAACTAAGAATATTATTATCGCCACAATAAGTAAAGAAGATAAGTAGCACAGCTAAGTAAAGGATAGAGATATTAATAAATCTTTATAAAAACCTTACGGAAACAGCTAAAGTAGTATAGTAAAAAATAAAAAAGTACTATGACGCTAAGAGATCTAAGGGACTAGATCTTAAGGAGGGAGATAAAGTATAGCTACTATATAAAAATTTTAAAAGTCGACGACTAAGTAAGAAGTTAGACTATGTTAGACTAGGACCTTTTAAAATTACGCAAAGAATTTTACTAGTTATATTTAAGTTAAACCTACCAGCTAAAATAAAAATCTACCCTATATAGTATATTATAATACTAAAGCCAGTATATAGGAATGTTAAGCCACTAGTCTATAAAGCAGACACGTATAAAGGACGAGAAGAAGATAAATAGCAAGTTTTAAAGATTATTAGTTATAAGGACGTTAACAATAAAATATAGTATAAGGTTAAGTAGATAGGCTACAATAAGACTACCTAGGAGCTACTAGAGAATTTAAAGAACGCTATAGGAAAGGTATAGGAGTATTGGAAGAAAATAGGTTAGGTAATATTAATAAAGAAGGATCGCTAAAAAATAAGTTACCTAAGGGGGATTTAGGAAGAGTAACTGCCAAACTACTTAAAGTTGTTCCCTTTATAGGAAGAGAGTTAGTTCTCTTATTACCTAGTTTCTATAGACCTTATTTTATAAGTTTCTACTTTTTAAAATAAACCTTTTTACAAACTTTCTTAAGATAAAGAAAATAGGTAGACGCTACAATCCGAGTATTTAGGGCCTTCTATTCTATATTTTAAGAATATTCTAATTTAGCAAGGGCACTTATAAGCTTACTATTAAGCTTTATAGCAGCAGATTAAACATAAGACCCTATAATAAATTACTTAGGGAACTTAAAGACTATTAAGAGTTATAGGACGTGCATACTTAGCGTTAGAGGTAGAGCGAACGTTATAGAATAAATAAATATTTGCTTTAGTGCACTCTAAATAAGAAGAGGGTTGCTAGGATAAAGGACTTGCTAACGTAATACAAACTAACCCCTTTTTCGCATAATAAGAATATGGAGACGGTATTATCTTACCTAGTAATAGTATGGTAGCAATAGTACGAGTATAATACTGCGCATGCGAAAAAGAAGAGGCTTTAGGTATAATAAGTAACAATATTAACCAAATTAATTAGACGGATATTACACCTCTAGTAAATAACTTAGAGATATTTAGAATCTTTAAGGACGAAGATAAAAAGGAGGGAGATGGTATTACGGACGCTTTAAGTACAATATTACGACTACTTAGAGAGGAGTTAGAAGAAGCTAGTTAGTTAATATAGGCACGGTCTAGGATAAATCCGGTAGAACTATGTAACGAGAAATAGTAACTAAAGTCATATAATATACTATAGGAGGAACGTAGAGAATAAACGGAACGTACGTACCTTATATACCTTACGTATATTACGTACAAGAAGGATTTTATAGGAGTACGGTTATATATTTAAGGACCCTTAGTCCCTACCTAAATAGTTCCTTTCTTATAGTAATTCTTAGAATATAATTAGAGTTAATCTATTAGGCAACTACTCCACCAGTTATTATTACGTTGTTGACTTTAGTTTATATCACCTACACACCTAGCCTAATAATAAGCCTATCGTAGTACCTACTACAAGGTTCCGTTACAAGTCTTATATATAAACTCCTCCTTTTCCCTTAAGGATTTGTCTATCTATATAATATACCCTATTATTCTATTAATTAGACTCTCTATCTATATTCTTACCTTATATTTAAATTCTTACTAATCCTCTTAGGAGGATAGCCGGTTTAATATTTCTATAATGCCTTTAAAAGGAAGACTAATGTTAGCGACTCAGTCAATCGAGATATAAGCACGGCAAGAGGGTCGCGCAAGCCTATACGATTGGATTGTCTATAAACGAGAATCTAAAGCTAAAGAAAAGGAAAGGAAAGGATAAGTAGCACGCGAGGGGTTATATACAATCCCCTAGTCACGTAAGAGTCACGTAAGCCCTGCGTCTACTATAACGTCTACTATAGCTGCCGCTTTCTGCCAGTGCCGTAACATTACCCCCCCCTCCGCAAAAGCCTGCCCTCAGGCTTGGTATATCCATATTATGCTCATGGGGCGTTTTTATCTTTATACTCTTCCGGTAGCTTATTATCTTTATTATACTAGCATTCCATCCATTTATCTAGGTACTTTAGCAGTCCCAGTTTATTAGGGTAATAGCTAGAGAATTCTTAAAGCTTATAGGGACTATTAATAAAGCTCTATATAGGGTACTAGGTAGGATCTAGGTTATAGCCTTTCCAACTAACGCGGTACTTTAGCGTCTTCCTTACTAGCTTATAGGCCAGTATTTCTTTAATTTCCTATTTATTATCGCTATTAACTTAAATTAGCAGGGGGGGTTTATTCTTTTGTCTAGGTAATAGGTTATTTATAGCTTTCTATAGCTTATCCAGAGAGAAAATAGGGTAAACCTTAATTAAATCTGGGAGCTTTACTTTATACAAGTTGCTTATCTTCTTAAGGATCTTATATAGTCCTACTATCTAATAGTCTAGCTTATAGCTAGGTCGTTCCGTCTTCTAGTTCTTTATTATAACCTAGACTATATCTCTTACGGTAAAGTCAGGCTCTCGCCTATGCTTATTTATCTACTGTTATATTAATTTCTGGGCCTTTTCTAGATTTGTATAGGCTACCATCTAGGCTTCTTTTAAGCGCTTAGCGTACTGCTAGGCTTCCTTATAAAATAGTTTCTTGTATATAGTCTATAGTCCTTCTAGCCTATCCTAGTTAAAGCTTATTTAGGGTAAATACCCTATTTCTAGTTAGATAGGTATAAATCCCATAAAGTTATAGGGTAGGGTCGCCTATGCGTAGTCTATTAAGGGTAGTAGTTCGCCCCAGTTGTCCTAGAAGTAATTAATAAAGGGCTAAAGTCTCTAGTCTAAGTATTAATTTATAATTTCTGTCTAACCATCTATTTGGGGGTAGTACGCCATAAAAAGCTTTAGCCTAACTCCTAGGATCTAGGTAAACTCATTTTAGAAAGCCGATATAAACTATAGCCCGCGGTCCAATATAATAGTATATAATAGTCCGTAAATTTAGTAGATGTAGTGGATATATAGTTAGGCCGCCTCCTTAGCATCGATATTCTTATAATAAGGAATTAAGAAAGGGTGTTTACCGAAGCGGTTAACTAGGACTATAACTATATTATACCTATTACGGTCTACTAGTAGTTTATAAAAGTCTATAGAGATATACTGCTAGGGGCGCTCTAGTATCGGAAGTGGCTTTAATAGTTCTAGGGTCTTATCTTGTGGGATTATAAACCTACAGCAGTTGTTACAGTTCCGTATATAACGGTTAATATCTATAACCATTCCGGGCTAATAGTAACGGTTACCAATAATCTTATAGGTCTTATTCTTTCTGGGGTATATAACGGCGCTATCGCACATTACCTGCCAAATTCTGCCATATTCTACCGACCTACAATTGGCCCGCCCAAAGCTAGCGCCTTAGCGGCTCACCCTATATATTTGTTTACATCGGTCCTAGCGACCCCTTTTCCTTCTCTTTAGCTTAATATCTTCGTAATACAGCATTTATTTAAGCTTCGGTTTAAAGGCATTTATTTAAGCCATGACATTATACTAAGCTCTCCCTACCTTGCTTAGAAAGGCCTTAATAATATCCCACCCTAAAGAAACTTCGTCTACAACGACGCATTAACGCGCTATACTTAGACACCAAAACAACTCTACATTGCCTAGGAAGGCCTAGATAATATCCTACCTTATAAGCCAAATAGGACTAGACCTATACCCCCAGAATTAAAACTAAAGCGTATAATACTAATAAACCTTAGGAAGCTAATGATGGCACCTAAAGCAAGCTCATCTAAGAGAGCTGCCTCTACCCAAGAGGAACCTAAGATCCAATTAGGATCAGAAATTAAAGATAATAATAACGTCATAGACATACGCGAGCAGATTTATGCCCTTATAGCCAGCCAGGAAGCCAATTATCTTAAAGCGAGAAATATATAAGAGACCCTATAAGAGATCCTAGAAAGCCTTACAGCCCTATAAAATAGCCTAGCTTCCCCTTCTTAAAGCCCTAGCCGACTTATTCACTCTACTAAATACAATATACTAGGGAGTACGGATATAATAATAAAGTAATTAAAGTCCGTTAAGCTCCCTAACCCCCTACCACTATTTAACGGGATAAACCCTACCTTTAAGAATTGGAGGATTTAAGTATAAGGAAAGCTCCGCGTTAACTACAACTATTTCCTTTTTAAAGAAGCTAAAATGCTCTACCTCTTTAGTCGAACCACTAGGGACGCCTAACGGCACCTTTAAGCCAAGTTTAAGGACAACTCCCCTATCTAATTTATATCCATTAATAAGATAATACGGCACCTAGCGGCTATTTATATTAACCTAAATAAAGTACAGGATGCCCGTTATAACTATAATCGCCTAATAATAAAACTAAACTAACCCTTTGCTAAATTCTAGACTTAATTCCTATACCTTATAGAAGAAGGCTAGGTCCCCCTTAAGAACTACCAATTAGACCTATATAATAAGCTAATAATCCGGCTACAAAAAAAGATTGCTATAACCTTAGATAACCTACCAACCCACAAAAGACTCGCAGCTTATTGCCTATTATTAGACTTAGAACTAAAGTAGATTAACACCCGCCCTAATTAGCAGAAGCGACTCTATAATAATTAGAACTCGCCAGCTATACCTATAGGAGCTAAAGTAGGAAGATAAGTTATAACTACTCTTTTACTAAAGGCGGTTATAACTACGCACTAGTAAGCCTCGCCTAACTAGTTACATACTACGCCATCAACTAGTATTTGCCGCAATACTCCAATTAACCCTACCTCAGCTACGTGCTTTAACTATAATAAGTAGGGTTACTTTGCCTTATCCTACCTAGAGCTAAAAGATATAGGCAATATTAAGGAGATGGAGGAAGGAGAAACATTAGATAAGTTAAGAAAAGAGGAACCCTAGGGAAAGACTCCCCCCTAGGGTACCCTATTAATCTTAAAGAGATTAATCTTAGTTAGTTAATAAGTGGAAAGTATTTTACGTTTCTATATATAGTATCTTAAAATAGATATAAAGTTAATATAACCGCCCTTATTAACACTAGAGTAAATAGCTTCGCCTTTATAAATACTGCCTATATAAATAATATTGCCAAGTTTCTAAATATAGAAGCCATTTAACTAGAGAAGCCTATCTAGGTAAAAGGCTATAACTATTACGGACGCTTTAAGTACGATGTTATAACTACTTAGAGAGGAGTCGGAAGAAGCTAGTTGGTTAATATAAGCACGGTCCAGTATGGAGCCGGTGGAACCATATGACGAGGAATGGTAAGCAGGTTATATAATGTGCTACGTAAGGAACGAAAGGAACGGGAGGAACTTACGTACCTTACGTATAATGCGTATATTACGTATAAGGAGGGTTTCCTAGGAGTACGGTTGTGTATTTAAAGGACCACAGTCCCTACTCTAGATAGTTCTTTCCTTGTAGTGATTCTTAGAATATAATTAGAGTTAATCTATTAGGCAACCACTCCACCAGTTGTTATTACGTTGTTAACTTTAATTTATATTACCTATACACTTAGCCTAATAACGAGCCTATTGTAGTACTTGCTATAAGGTTCCGTTATATAATTACTACCTAGTTACGGTATTAAATATAAAAAGTTAAACAACATGCCACTAAAAGCAGCTAACACGACGCCATTGACGGCGGCAACTACTTTAAGGTTAGGAGGTAATACTAGTATAGCAGATACTAACTTATAACAACCTATAACGGTTAAATAACTATAAGAGATAGTTAACTAGTTAATAGAGAATAATATAATACTTGAACAAAGGATTAACGGGATAGGCGCAGTAAAGGTTAAGTTACCATTAATTAAAAGATTCTTAGGAGAAAGATTAAAGCTTAAAGGATTTCTTACGCAAATGCATTTTAAGGTGGCGCAGGAAGGAGTAAAGCTGGCAATACCTATGGATCGAATAGCTTACGTAGGATTATTCTTATTAGGAAGAGCACTTAAATGGTTTAAGTCTTACCTTATAGAAATATAGGTAAATAGAATGACGACTACCAACTAAGAGGTGCAGTTTATATTCTTAAGTTAGAAAGGATTTGTGGAGCGACTTATATAAATATTTGGAGACCTAGAGGCAGTAACCACGGCGGAAAGAAAACTTTAAGACATTACGCAACGAACCTTAGCGATTAAGTATATAATATAGTTCTAAACGCTAGCTATATAAGTTAAGTAGAATAATAGGGCGCTTATGGCATAGTATAAATAAGGACTTAAGGCTAAAGTCTAGGATATAATTATTCTAATGGAAAATGCGGACACCCTAAGGGAACTAATAGATTAAGCGATAAAGATTAATAATAGGATCTACTAAAGGGAACAGACTAAGAAGGGTTAGGATAGAGTTTTATAGTTATATAAGATATAGAGTACATAACAACTAAAGCTAAGTTAGAAACTATAGTATGGCGCAGAGCTAATAGACCTAAGTGGTACTAAAGAAGCCTATAAAAGATAGAGCAGAAAACTATAGAAACCCAGAGGTTAAGGATTTAGTAATTGTAGGACTAAGGAGCAGAGGCTAAACTAGGGATCTTAATAGCAGAAGACGTTTAGGCGGACTCTATAGTAAAGTTAATAGTTTAGAAACGGAGCTTATATAAATTGCGGGAAATAGGGTTATTTTGCGAGGGATTGTAAAGATAGTTAAAGTTATTATGCAATAAAGGGAACCTAATTTATAGAAGACATATACGTATAGAGGGATAATAGTATACTGCAAGGAACAAGAGAATATTTAATTAGAAGTTTCGCGTTTTGTTATAATAACGCATACCGAATTTATAAAGACGCTAAGTACGGCGCAAGCTATTAGCTATAGGAGCTAAAACCTATAGAGTATAAAGGAACTAAAGAGTTAGATAAAGAATAAGATTAACTCTATAAGCTAGATTAGGATATTACAGCAACATGCGGATAACGATTAGTAACAATAACAATGGAGTTAGAGTACTTATTAATTAACAGCAATAAGAATAGTAAAGGAACTAACTGGGGGTATCTAAAACTTAATAACGTAATAGAAGTAGAGACTAAAACTACTACGGAGCAAGGTTTAGTAACGGGTATTATAACACCATTAGATACGGCATCCATCGCTTTATAAGAAGGAAGGAATAATATCTAAAGATGATTAAGCAAGTAGATAACTGCTAGTGCTAATTCACCCCTTAATAAAGGCAAAAGGCTAAAGGCTTAAGATTCTTAAGATAAGATAAGAGAGATCTAAGATTCCGTAAATAGGATAAGGATAGCTTAAGGACCTATAACGGACGAAAACCGATAGAGTAAAGTAGCGGCTTAGTTTAGAAATATATAAATAAGCTTAGGATAAGAGTTTTTAACGGCATTAGATTCTTAAGACAAGATAGATAAGATTTAAGACTTTTAAGATAAGATAAGAACACTACGAACGCCTAGTTGGATTAAGGCGGGAGCTAAGCTTAAGTTAGAAGTAAGTTTAGGATTAAAGAATCTAAGGGACTAAGAATTTGGAATGCGAATAAGGATACCTATAAGTAAGAGGCAAGGAGCTTCTTTATAGATTAAAGAATCTGCGATATAAATAGTAGTTAGACTAGGAGACAGATATATAGACCTAGAAGATTTACTAGGGGAATATAGTGTTCAGCCTAAAGATTAAAAAGTTAATACTAAGATTAAGAAGTGCGACGACTTTAAGGATCTACTTATAAGACGCGAAAGAAAGGAAACTATAGAGGAATTTAGAGTAAGAATTACCTTATGGCAAGAATAGAAACTAGACAGAAGATCTAGTATATTAGGACGTATAAGGGATAGAGCACCTATACAAAAGGTCACTAATAGGCCTAGAATAGGCACACTAAGAGCTAAGTGGCTTACTAAACTAGAATAAGAAGAGGATCTAGGGATTCTAACTAGATTTAAAGAACGATATATAAAGGGCTGTTACGACGCAGTAATAAGAAGATACTTTCTTATAGATAAACCGTATATACTTAAGCAGCTGTACTAAAAGTGGTATAGGCAACGACATAATAATAAGTGGGAAGATTTTTATATATGGTTGGATAAAAAAGTTGTCTAAGACTACCCAATTATAGAAAAGGCTATAACTTATATTAAAGGGGCCTTAATTATAATATTAAAAGATTTAGAGGAGTAATTAGAGGACTAGAGAAGCGAAAGGCGAATCTTAGTACCTGCGAATAAAGTTATAACGCTTAGATTAATATAAAAAAGGTTTAAACTTAAGGATAAAGATAAGCTAAGAGTTAACCCAAGATATTAAGCACATTATATACTATCGTGGATAGTATATATGGATGATGTGTGTAATATATATAGAGCACCTAAGAACAAAAATCGGAAGTATCTAATAAGAATGCATTAGATAATAGACGAGGCGAAATATTAAAACGCTAAATATATGCATAGTTGGCACCCCGTAGAAGTTTAAGAATAAGGGGACTTAATACTTTAACTAGGAAGATTCCTTATGGAAGCATGCCTAGATGGATAATAATGGTGGGAATATCCAGAGAATACCTGTCTATGGTATATTAAAGACAAAAAGCGAACTAAGTATTGGCCTAAGTTGGACTAAGTATAAATAGGATTAAGCAGCTAATAGTTAAGAAAAGTGGAGGCCTATAGGACTAGAGGGAACTAGTAGTAGAATTTTAGACCCTTAAAGGAATTTAAGGACGACACCTAAATTTATGAGTTAAGTGGTAAGATTAACAGTTTAAGGTATTAATAGATAGTGGAGTAATAAGGAACCATATTTTGCTAGCAGCAGTTAAAAAAATAGGGTTACTATATAGGAGAAGGAAATGTCCTTACCTATTAGTAATAATTTTAGGAGATCTAATAGCCTATGGAGGAGGCATTATTAATCTTAAAACAGGACCTATTTAGATAACCATTAAAGGAAGATAAATTAAGATGTCTTTTAATATATTACCATTGGGGAATAATAAGGCAGTGTTAGGAATGCCTTAGTTACAGGAATATAATCTAAGGATTAATTGGATTACAGGTTAGGTCGATATTAAAGATACTTAACGCCGTAAAACGCAATAATAAGCCAAGTTGGTATAGTATTAAGCTAGAGCGATATATAAAGAAACCGAGAAAGGGTTAAGCTATGTACTAAAGAGATACCACAAGTATGGTAAAAAACTATAGTTACTAGAAAGTGAAAAGCTGTTAGAGTATGCAGCATAGGATTATAAAATAGAATTGGAACTAGGAATAAGTCTAAGGTTCTTTCCAATCTATAAGCTTACTGAAGAAGAAGGTAAAGTATTAAAAGAGTTTATCTAGGAGAACTTACAAAAGGGATATATTAGACTATTATAGTCGTTAGCAGGTTATCCAGTATTGTTTATACTAAAAAAGAATGGTAAACTAAGGCTATATATTAACTATAGATAGTTAAACAGCATTACTAGAAAGGATAGGTATCCTTTACCCTTAATTAGCGAGATCTAAGATAGGATAGGCAATGTGCAAATCTTTATAAAGATAGACTTAAGATGGGTATACCATTAAATTAGAATTAAGGAAGACGACGAATGGAAGGCAGCCTTTAGGTTAAAGGAAGGACTATATAAACCATTAGTTATGCAATTCGGGCTTATAAACGCATTAGCAACGTTCTAAAAGCGTATTAATAATATATTAGGAGAATACTTGGATAAATTTATTATGGTATATTTTAACGATATTATTATCTACTTAATAACTGAGGAAGAATATAGAGAATATATTAAATGGGTTTTAAAGAGACTATAAGAAGAATAGATGCTAGTAGCAATTAAAAAATGCGAGTTCTTTACTAGGAAAACTAATTTTGTTAGATTTATTATTAAACTAGGCCAACTTAGTATAGATCTAAAAAAGATTAAAGCTATAGTGAATTGGCAAGAACCAGAAAACGTTATATAGTTAAGATTGTTTTTAGGATTTTGCAATTACTGTAGAAGGTTTATAGCATAATGGTTAAAGGATATTAAGCCATTTACGCGGTTAATAAAGAAAGAAGAACTATAGGTATGGGGAAAAGAGTAATAAGAACTATTTAAGGAAGTTAAGAGGTTATTTACCTAGGAGCTAGTTCTTAAGATCTATTAACTAGGATTAGAAACGGTTATAGAAATAGATGTATTAGACTTTATACTAGGAGTATGCTTTATATAAAAGCATCTAGACGGATGGCACCTAGTAGCATACTATAGTCGGAAGATAATACCACTAGAGTTAAACTATGATATTTATAATAAAGAGTTATTAGGAATAGTCGCAGTACTAAAGAAATAGAGAGCATTCTTACAAGGCATAGAGAAACTATTTATAGTTAAAACGGATTATAAGAACCTAATAGGATTCCTAATAATAAAGGAACTTAATTAAAGATAGGTTAGATGGGCAGAAATGCTTGCGGAATACTATTTTAAAATTTAGTATACTAAGGGCACAGATAATATAAGAGCGGATGCTCTAAGCCGAAAAGCTGAACTGTAAAACGATAAGAAGCTATTAGGGGCTTTATTACGAAAAGATATAGACGGATTAATTAGATATAATTATCTGAAAATTATAGCAACTTAGAAAGAACTAGAGAGAATCTATAAGTTACTAAAAAGCTTTTGGGTATAAAGAATTCTAGAAGTATAGTTAGAAGATCTATAGATGGATATATATAAAAACCGAGAAGTAAAGTATATCCTAAAAAGCATAGCGGAGTAATTCGTAGAAGAATTCTATAAAGGACTAACTTAAGGACATAATAGAGCTACGAGCTTAGTGTTAAGACTCTAAGAGGAGTATATTATTAATAGAATCTAGAACCTAGCGTAAAAGGTTATAAGAGAATATCTAGATTGCTAAAGGAATAAACTAATAAGGCATAGACTATACGGAGGGCTATAACCTGTTAAAATACTAGAAAGACTATAGAAGGTTATATTATGGGACTTTATTATTAAGTTACTAAAATTAAAAGATCCTATTACCGGATAAGATTATAACGCGATTTTAGTAATAGTAGATAAGCTTACGAAGTGGGGATACTTTATAGCGTATACAGAAGAAATATTAGTAGAAGACGTCGCTAGAATCTATATAAAGGAAGTATTTATAAGATATAGAGTATTAGATAAAATTATATTAGATAGAGATTTAAGATTTATAGTAGTATTCTGGGAGGTATTCTTAGCGGAGTAAGGAGTTTAAGTAGTAACTTCTACTGCATATTATCCGCAGACAGACGGTTAAATGGAAAGACTAAATTAGACACTAGAGTAGTATCTAAGGCACTATATTAATTACGTATAAAATAATTGGGTATTATTGTTACTAGTTATATAGTTTACGTATAATGCAACACTATAAGAAGGAATAGGTATGTTACTATTTAAGGCGAACTATGGATATAAGCCAAGGATATTATTATCGCTATATTAAGTAAAAAAGATAAGTAGCACAGCTAAGTAAAGGATAGAGATATTAATAAATCTTTATAAGAACCTTATGGAAATAGCTAAGGTAGTATAGTAAAGAATAAAGAAATACTACGACGCTAAAAGATCTAAGGGACCAGATCTTAAGGAGGGAGATAAAGTATAGCTACTATATAAAAATTTCAAGAGTTAACAACTAAGCAAGAAGTTGGACTATGTTAAACTAGGACCTTTTAAAATTACGCAGAGGATTTTACCGGTTATATTTAAGTTGAGCCTACTAGCTAAGATAAAGATCTACCCTATATAGCATATTATAATGCTAGAGCTAGCATATAGGAATATTAAGCCACTAGTTTATAAAGCAGACACGTATAGAGGACAAGAAGAAGACGAAGAGTAAGTTTTAAGGATTGTTAGTTATAAGGATGTTAACAATAAAATATAGTATAAGGTAAAGTGGATAGGCTATAATAAGATTACCTAGGAGCTACTAGAAAATTTAAAGAACGCTATAGGAAAGGTACAGGAGTATCGGAAGAAAATAGGTTAGGTAATATTAATAAGGAAGGATCGCAAAAAAATAAGTTACCTAAGGGGGACTTAGGAAGAGCGACTGCCAAACTACTTAGAGTTGTTTTCTTTATAAGAAGAGAGTTAGTTCTCTTATTACTAAGTTCCTGTAGACCTTATTTAATAAGCTTCTACTCCTTAGAATAAACCTTTTTACGAACTTTCTTAAGACGGAGAAAATGAGTAAATGTAGTAATACGGGCCTCTAGAGCCTTCTGCTCTATATCCTAAGAACATTCTAACTTAGCGAGGGCCTAAACTAGCTTACTGTTAAGCTTTATAGTAGCAGATTAAATATAAGACCCTATAATAAATTACTTAGGGAACTTAAAGACTATTAAGAGTTATAGGACGCGTATACTTAGCGTTAGTAGAGAAGCGAACGTTATAGGACAAACAAATATTTGCTTTAGTGTACTCTAAGTAAAAGGAAGGTTGCCGAGATAAAGGACTTGCTAGCGTAATATAAACTAACCCCTCTTTCGCATAACGAGAATATAGAGAAGGTATTATTTTACCTAGCGATAATATAGCAGCAATAGTGCGTATATAACGTTACGCGTATAAAGAAGAAAATGCTTTAGGTATAATAAGTAACGATATTAACTAAATTAATTAAATAGATATTATACTTCTAGTAAATAACTTAGAGATATTTAGAATCTTTAAGGATAAAGATAGGAAGGAGGGAGATAGTATTATAAACGCTTTAAGTATAATGTTATAACTACTTAGAGAGGAATTAGAAGAAGCTAGTTAGTTAATATAAGTACGGTTTAGTATGGAGCCGGTGGAACTATGTAATAAGGAATAGTAAGTAGGTTATATAATGTGCTATATAAGGAACGAGAGGAATAGGAGGAACTTACGTACCTTATATATAATGCGTATATTACGTATAAGGAGGGTTTCCTAGGAGTATAGTTGTGTATTTAAAGGACCACAGTCCCTACTCTAGATAGTTCTTTCCTTGTAGTGATTCTTAGAATACAATTAAAGTTAATCTATTAGGCAACCACTCTACTAGTTATTATTACGTTGTTGACTTTAATTTATATTACCTACACACCTAGCCCAATAACGAGCCTATTGTAGTACTTGCTATAAGGTTCCGTTATAATAACGGCTAAGCCAGTTAGCCTGTTACCCACGTCTTAAAGTTATATATTGCTTTTAACGGACAACGCTAATATAGTATCCCCTTTTGCATCTTAGACCTAGGGTCTTATAATATAATCCTTAGACAAAAATAGATGTCCTATTTTAATATCTGGTTAAATATACAATAAAGACGGTTTATTTAGCCGGAGGATAGACTAAGGTTGCCCTCCTTTATTAAAAAAATCCAAACTAACTATAAGACACTAGCCGTAAGGGCTAACCCTACCTACTAGTAGGATGTCCAGGCCCGTAACCTAACCTTTACCTAAGAAGATACCCGCCGTAAAGCTAGAAAGAACTCTATACCAATAAAGATACTCTCCTAAAGCGCTATATTTAAAGAGGACTCTATATATAGAAGCGGGATAGATAATAATATAGACAATATCTAAATCGCATAGATTTAACCAGTATAGAAAAGAACATATTAATAGGATATAAGGGATAACCTCCAAAAGATATAATAGGAGCTAAAAGGGGTAACGATAACGCTAGTACCCTAAAAGTCCCTAAAGTTACGTACGCCCCTATTATTAGGCAACCCCCCTACCGTAAACATCGCCGTAATTAGCGCTATAGCGTTTCACTTTAATATATACTAGAAGGACAATAAGGTCTTTATAACGAGCCTATATAAAATTAACCAAATTATTAATAATAGAGAGGAAAGGCTAGCTAAGGAAACCAATAAGGAACTAGTTAAACGCCTCCTTCCTACTATTTATATAAACTATAAGGATATATTCTTAAAGGCGGCCTTAGATAAGTTACCCCCCTACCAAATATATAATTATAAGATTTAATTAAAAGCCAATAACTCGCTAGGCTAGAGCCCCCTCTACTATTAATTAATAAATAAGCTAAAAGTAATAAAGCAGTACTTAATTAACAACCTAGATAAAGGGTTTATCAAGCTAAGTTAAGCCCCTTTTACTTCCCCTATTCTGTTTATAAAAAAGCCTAATAAAGGCCTTTATTTTTATATTAACTATTAAAAGCTAAACGCTATTACTTAAAAGGACCAGTATTCTATTCCTTTAATTAACGAGACCCTTATATATCTAAGCTAGGCAAAGATCTTTACCAAACTTAATATCCGCTAAGCTTTCCACTAAATTAGGATAAACCCTATATCTAAAGATTTAACAACGTTCCGTACCTATTATAGTTCCTATAAATATAAAGTTCTTCCTTTTAAACTAATAAACGGACTAGCTACGTACTAAAGGTATATAAATAACGTTCTTTTTAATTACCTTAACGAATTCTACACGGTATACCTAGACGACATTCTTATATACTTAGACAATAAACTTAAGCATTAAGTTTATATTAAGAAGGTTCTAGAGAAACTATAGAACGCGGGCTTATAAGTTAATATTAAGAAATGTAAGTTTGGGGTAAAACGTATAAAATACCTTAGGTTTATTGTGACTATAGAAGGAATTAAGGTCAACCCTAAAAAGGTAGAGGCAATCTATAACTAGAAGCCCCCTTATATAGTAAAAGGAATCTAGTCCTTCCTTAGCTTCTACAACTTCTACTACCAATTTATCTATAACTATAAAATTGCGGCAAAACCTCTTATACAACTAACTAAGAAGGATACGCCTTTTGTCTTTAATAATAGCTATATAAAAGCCTTTAAAGAGATAAAGGATTAGCTTATCTCTTCCCTAATCCTTTATTACTATAACCTAGACCTTAAATTAATGCTAGAAACGGACACCTCTAATAGGGTCGTAG
>Ga0307515_10007690_pt1 | contig 21227 bp, 20 predicted proteins | sample 17_EM_MG_FD_194513 | JGI IMG/M metagenome (GOLD analysis project Ga0307515, IMG submission 194513) | Populus trichocarpa ectomycorrhiza microbial communities from riparian zone in the Pacific Northwest, United States - 17_EM | ecosystem: Host-associated > Plants > Roots > Unclassified | place...
AGATCGGACGTCAGGGCGTCATCGGGAAAAGAGCAATGAGAAGACGTGATGTTATGTGAACCAAATGGACAAAGGGGAAGGCGATACGCACATGTCGGTGCATGGTCAGCTTCGCGAGCGATAGCATGCGTGCTGCCGATGGAGCTTGTGTGGGTGATGGACGCCTAGGCAAGGGTGGTAGGGCTAGGGGGTCGAGTATTAGCGAGATAGACGGTCGAGGGTACAGAGATACGATGAGGAATAGAGACCAAGTGCGATAGATACGCACCAAATAACCGTTTTGGAAACAACGGGCGCTGGTGGAGACTGGGCTGGGCAGTAACAGTGACTGTAGCTCGGGAACCCGTGGCATCAGGAGAATCGCCAGAGTAGCTCGATTGTGAACGCATGGACCATTCGCGCTCCTTCTCACTCAGTTTGATGAACCGTTGCTGCACGTCGAGCCCCTTGCTATCGTTCGAATCACCTTGGACGACTAGGATATGGAGAACAGTGAAGATGAGGGGAGGACCGCCAGTGCAGAGGAAAGGTACGGGGTCCCAGAAAGTCACTGGGACGTCGGGGCGGGGAAAGGTTCGACCTGATCATCGTGGACGAGAGTAAGAGTGAGCGAACAAGGCCGTTATAGAGGATGGGAGAATGGACCGGTTGCCGAGTTGCGCGGTGGCGTATTGTCTGGCTGAGTGACGAGCGGCAGTGGACGAGCGAGAGTCGTGGTGACGAGAGGCGAGTGCGTCGAGGCAGAGTGTGCAACTGGTCAAAAGTTACTGCAGAAGCTAGAGTGGTGAGGGGTATCTCGAGTGGGGGTTCCGAGTGTAGAGAATTGTCGATCGCCACACGTGTTTGAGCGGGTCAGACTAGGATAGTTGGCAGGCTAGGATACCGCGAAGTGTGGCTATATGGATCGAAAGCGGGACGAGGGTGGTCAGAAATGCGGCGCAATTGGCGAAGAATGACGGAGTATTGAGGTTAGTACTAAATGAAACGTCAGCTCACAATGGAGACAAATAGGATGCAACCTTGTGATGAATGGAGAAGACAGAGGCCTACTTACGGTGTTCAAAGGTACTTTGATAGGTAATAGCGACAGCTTAGGACCCAACGTTCCCAATCCTTACGGCAGACTTTGTCGTCGTCGCTGCCAGCGTGGATGTAGTGGGACCTTTGCTGCTGGCTGAGTAGCAGCAACGAAGCGCGGTTCAGTGGTCGTAGTAGGTTATCAAAGCACCATCGCCGGTAAAAAAATTGACCAAGCGTGCTTTGTCTCAACCTGCCACGAATTCCCTCGAACACAAAAACAAGATGTTCCATCCCGACGGGTGCAGGGAGTGAAGGTGAATGCAGGCAACGATATACTCGACAAAGTACGGCGGGGTGATACCCTTCTGCGCATTGAACAGCAGGGCAATACGAATGGCTCAACCTAGAATAGCGTCTGATCTTAGCATTCGTCATCTCGAAGCCGGACAGAGAATGATAACAGCGGGGTAAGCACACATGACGGCAGGGAATATCCCGCTGCCTTCGAAAGCGGTCGCCATGTCTTCTCGCTTACTACATGACCCTCAAGGCAATTGGAAGGTGCTAATTCTGAATTTATTTCAAGTGTATCACCTTCTATTATCGATGACCGATAACCGCCCTTTAGAACTACGAGGCTGGGGAGACTGACCTCATCGATGGTGGTAACTGTAAACATTTCATTTGATAGAAGATACACATAGAATACTATCGCATATTTCCGTACCCTGACTGGCCAGACTCTGAGCCATCTGCAAAAAACCTTGGAGTCTAACTCGCGGAGGAGATTCCCAGACTCGCGTACTCGTCAACTACGTCTGCGCTGCTTGTTTAACCACCACACTGGTCAGTGGCCTATTCCATTAACTACTTCGCTCTTGAAACGCTGCAAGTCGCACTCACGTCTCCGCTCTAGTCTAGATCGATCGCCCCCAACTTCAGGGGGTTACCATCACTATCTCCTCTTCAATTAAACCGTGTCCTCGCCACTATCTCACTCGAAAAATAACCCATCCACGTTCAAGATATGTCCGTCATTGACCGTAACCTTCCGCACTTGGCCAATGCTCGTCGTGCCTGGCTTCTGGTCTGGCCCGACAAAACCATTAATACCTACCTTCCTATGGAACTTATGCGAGAAATCTTTCTTTATTGTATTGAATCGAATCAAATGGAATCTGGTCAATTGGCTTCTGTTTGCCGCTACTGGAGGTCTGTTATCATCACGTTGTCTCATTTATGGTCCACCCTGAGGGTTGGAACCTGGACCGAGAGGGAACGGGTTGCTATTTGGTTGCAGAGAGCATATCCGAAGAAGATTATCATTGACACCCAGCGAGATAATCGGCTGTCATCCAATGCTCCGCCACTTGCCGCACTCCAGAATGCTCTTGCACAAACTCGCCAGTGGCATGAGCTTACAATTTCCTCATTTCCTCCTGAGCACGTGGCTAGTCAGCTTGGCGTTCAAGATGCAAGCCCAATGAATATGCTGAAGGTGTTACATGTAGAAGCTGGATGCATGCATTCTCCCTCATTTACTCATCTCCTCAAACTTGTTCCAACCGATGCTCCTCTCTGTGAGATGAGACTCCATTCCCCATTCGTCAGCACCCACTTTCTCCAGTCCCATTGGTTTCCTGTTTTGCAGAATCTCACAGCGCTTATTGTCAATGGCAGAGATATGAATGAGCCATTTGGGCTTCTTCCTACTTTTACCCAGCTTCAGACATTTGAGGCTGATCGTCTTCGTTTCCCATTTTATGAGCCCAATACCAATCTGCCTCTCCTCTGTACTCTTCAGAAGCTGCAGCTTAGAGCCTGTTCAGTCCAATGGATGGCTGGGAGACATTTCCCATGTCTTGAGGAGTGTGCAATCCTCCTTCCTCGTCATTGGGAGCAAATTCAGCAGTATGAGGTGCAGCTTCCATCCTGCAAGAAACTGGCCTATCATGGATATCCAATGACCACCGCTCAATATTTCCATGGGCCCGAAATGAGAGAAATGGACCTCAGATCTCATGATTGCAATGAGCGGAGAGTCTTTCAACACCTACGCCATCTATGCAGAGTACATGGAAGGATTTCCAACCTTACTACCCTCCACCTCACATTTCAGTGCAGCGAACAAGTGTTAATGAAGGTATTGAAGTATTTGATCCCTCTACAAGAGTTGGATTTATCCATTACCCATCCCTCACCGTCCTTCCAGAGCTTTCTCGAGTTACTGGCCGCGAAACCATCTACAAACGAATGGCCTGCAGAGGACCTATCGATGTATCATTATAGAAGGTGGAAGCAATGGTGCTCTTCTCAAACCTGGCATACCAATGTCCTCCCGCACCTGAAATTACTGCATATACAGTGTCCCAAAGGCTTTTCTCAGTCTGAGCGCCTTGACAATTTCCCATTACTTAGAGTTATTGGATGGACTAGGGCATACCTGATCCCCCCTTTGAAGGATTTGAAAGTATGGGAGGGGAGAGGGAGCATGAAAGACATTGACATGGCGGTTGATTACAGTTCCACTGGCTATCTAAATAAGCACCTTGGAGTATCAATAGAAGAATTTGACGCAACAATTGTCAAGGCAGTACTCACACGACGTCTGGCCATTTCGTTCCCTGATTACCCGATCCACGCACTTTATTCCACTGCCCTCTTTAGGCAGCTCCGGCATCTTCAAGTCACCTGCCAATCTAATGATGAAATCCTTATCTTGCCACACCTGGAACAAATCGAATGGCTGGAAATTTGGAAAGGGTCCATTCCTCAATATTCGTTGAACCTTGACTTGCCATTAACTCGTACTCTCCAGTGGCTTGAACTGCGATTTTTAACACCACTTTGGATGCTTGGGAGGACCTTCAAAGCCCTGAAAGAGTTCAGGGTTATTTTACCGCCAGGGATGCCCGAGAACGATTCTAGGCATGAGGGGCTGCAGGTGGACCTGCCTGCCTGCACAAGATTGGAGTGGTTGTACCGTTCAATGGATCGTTCAATGGACTATCACCGCTTCCTCTCCTGTTCCAATGTCCAAATCCTGAACCTTGATTGGCATGATGATTGGACCACCTTTGATTCTGCAGTGTTCAATTCATTACGTAATTTCTTATTCAATCTTTCCTGCTTGCAACACCTTGGTATTTTTGTTCCCCGGAGTGTAGGGATAGATTCCTTAATTGATTGTGTCTTTTGTGAGGCATCAGAGCGCGGAGTATGGCGAGATATTAGGAATGTGAGAGTGGTGGTTGGGTATTGTACCACCTCAGAAGCATCTGACTTCATCGACCAGGCAGATGAACCCCAGCCGCGTTATGAGAAATGGCGGAAATCATTTACGTTCAACGAGGAGGAAGAGTGGGCGTCGATAGTTTATGAATGGTCTTGTACAAATGATAGATCAGGAGCACACTTTGGCGCTCAGCTGTAATACTACATTTTTGCTTTCATTGGATTGTCTGGTACTTTCATTTAACTGTTAAGAGGATTGTCGGCACACGCTATGATAAGTAGTAAGCTTCCAACCCTTTACAACCGACTCATGAATAGGTCGACCCTTCAAATCACCTACTTCAAGCCTGACCTCAGCTATGAGACATAACACAGTTTGCAGCATTATATATATTGAGGACAACGAAAGGGAAGCCAACCAGATGACATAGAAAATGAAGGTGAACACTGGACGGGTACGTGGCATGTTACGGCACTCGACTCAGGACTACCATCAAGGGGGGAAAGGGGTCCATGAGTGACAAGAAAGCAGGAAAATGACACATTGACAATAGCACATGCAACGAGTATAAGACGAGCCCAGCCGCATAGTCACAGGTAAGGAGACTGAGTGTTCCAAGTAGACACTCTGAGAGTCCGTCACCGATGAGAAAAGCTAAGAAGCACGAAAGGACGTATAGCCCGTTCGCAGACAATGACATATATAGACAGGCGGACAGGCGGACGACGGACTGTCGGTAGGAAGGACGTGGATCGGGCCGGTAATGGATTTGCGGTGGGTGGTACATGCATCCCGCTCAGTTATACCGTGTAGCGTAGTGTCTGACTTCACTTCATCTCCACACTTCTAGCAACTGATAAATATCGAGCGAGCGTAGGGTGTCTATTTCGGGGTGACTGTAGAGTTGTAGTGCCTCACGACGGCGTACGCGAACAAGGCTATGATAACGGACGAGCGACACCTGATAGTGTCATAGTCGTAGCAGTGTTCGCAATGGTGCTGGTGAGTGTGACTTTCGTTGCGGTTGCTGTTGCGCTGCGAGTCGCTGGGGCTGTGCACGTGCTTGACGTGCTCGGCGAGTAGCTTGGTCCTGTTTTCTGTCGTGGACAAATAATAATGGACCGCGAGTGGTGTTTGGAAGAGGAAAAATGATGGCCAGGGGTTGACAGGCTACGGCTGCGAATACGTTTTGACGTAGGTACGGCGGAGGCGATGATGAAGATGGATTCAAAGCGTCATCGGGCAAAGAGCAATGAGAAGGCGTGATGGTATGTAAGCCAAGTTGACAAATGGGAAACGAAAGAAGGCGATACGCACATTTAGTGCATGATCAGCTTCGCGAGGGATGGCATGGGCGCCGCCGATGGACCGTGTGTGGGTGATGGACCCGTAGGTGAGGGTGAAAGGGCTATGGGGTTGAGTATCAGCGACATATATGGCCGAGGAGCACATAGGTTAAATGAGGAATAGGGACCAAGTGCGATAGGTACGCACCGAATAACCCTTTTAGAAAATTCGGTAGCTTGGCCAGGCAGCAACGGTGACTGAAGCTGGGGAACCCGCGACGTTACTCTGGACGGGTGAATAGCCATAGTAGCTCGATTGCGAATGCATGGACCATTCGCGCTCCTTCTCATTCAAGCCGACGATTCGCCGTTGGTGGCGGGTGAGTTGCCACTGCTGCTCGCCGAGCACCTGGCTCTCATTCGAATCGTCTTCGACGAGCAGGACGAGGAGCGCAGTGAAGATGAGGGTGTAACCGCTGGCGCAGAGGAAGTATACGAGGTCCCAGAGAGTCGCCGGGTACGTCAGGGGCGGGGGAAGGTTCGACCTGATCATGTGGGCGAGAGTAAGGGTGAACAAGTAGAGCTGTTGTCGAAGATATTTCTGTCCACCGATGAGTGGGAGAGTGGTCGCGTTGTCGAGTGCGCAGTGGCGTGGCGGGCTGGTTACATGGCTGAGTGGCGGTCTGGCAATGAGCGATTAGTGCGTAGTGAACGAGATTTATGGGGGCGTGAAGCGAGTGCGTCGAGGCGGAGTGTGCAACTGGTCGAAGGTTTCTACAAAAGACGGCCCTGCGAATCGTTAACGCAACAATTGAAGGGGCCAGAAAACAGAGGGGTAGTGAGGCTATCAGCGGATGTTGTAAAGGCGGAGATAGTGGGCGGAGATATCAGTTTGGTGGGTTGTCCGCGAGTCGTTCCTTTCATGCGAGAGAATGTGGTTCATCGAGGAACCTCGTACAAGAGAAGTGGTGGATGGGAGGTTGCGATCGGACTCTACTGCTGGAGGTGCTCTCAACGTTCTGGGGACTCGATCGCCTGCGTCGACTCCAATGGTGCACGATGGACTAGAGATGAGGAACGGCTATTTTAGCATGGACCGCTGGAATTGTCCAGAATGAGTGACCCACGAGACGACCCTACCTATCTCTGGAGGTCGCTAGGGTGGGCATGCCGTTGGGCAATGCAAAAGCTAGCGTTTTAGACGTACAAGCGTGGCTCGCGAAGTACATAACGACCCAAGAAGATGAAGCACCGTTACTGTCAGTTAAGGATGTGCTGGGGCCATTATTGGCTCAGCGGTAGGACAGCCAGCGGCAGAACATAATGCGATTCAGATGGTCGTGGTCGTATTAGATGATCAAGTCGCCATCGCAGGCAAACGGGTAACTGGTCAGTCGTGAAAAACCTCGGATGCTTTGTCTCCACCACATCGGGTGCCTCAAAATTGAAGTGAAGCTGGAATGTGCTTATGAATGTATTCTGGCCATTGCAGAAGTGAAGGTGAATGCAGACAACAATTTATTTGACAAAGTATCGTGGGTTAACGCCCTCCTGCGCTAGGATCAACCTCCCGTTCATCTCGGGGATGACAACTATGAGATCTAGCCATCCTGTTATTGCTTCGGTTTTGTTCTCTGGAACGTTCTGGAATCCCATCTTGTAGTAGGCCAAGTGTATCACCTCCTGTTATCGATGCCGCGTAAATGTCTTGTAGCGATCGTCCATATTGATTGCGGATTCCTTGGAGCAGTCAGCTGGCCAGACCCCGATCCATCTGTAAAAGACCTTGTCGTCTGTAACCCGCGAGGCAACCGCGTGAAAGCAGCACCGCAAGGGAGATTCGCAGATTCGCCAACTACCCCCGCGCCACTTGTGTCACCACCACGCTGGTTAGTCCCCGAGCAACTGACTACTTCGCTCTTGAAACACTGCGCGCCGCACTCGACTCATCGCTCTAGTCTAGTCCTAATTGCCCCGCCCAACTGCGATCGCTTCAGTGCCGTGCCTCACCATCAATTTCTCCTCTTCAAACCGTATCCGCGCCGCTATCTCACTCGAAAATAACCTATCTACGCTCAGGATACGACCGCCATTGCCCGTAACCGTCCAGACTCGGACATCGACTCAAACCGGGAAGACCGAATGCTTCTGATTCCGCCTTCCAGCAAAACCATTAATGCCTACCTTCCTATAGAAGTTATGCGAGAGATCTTTCTATATTGCATTGAATCAAGTCAAATGAAATCTGGTCAATTGGCATCTGTTTGTCGCTACTGGAGGTCTGTTATCACTACAATGGCTCATCTATGGTCCACTCTGAGGGTTGGGACCTGGACTGAGATGGAACAGGTCGTTACTTGGTTGCAGAGGGCATATCCGAAGAAGGTTATCATTGATCCACAGAGCGATAGCCAGAGCCCATCTGAGGCGCCAATATTTGCTGCACTCCAGAATTCTCTTACAAGCACCGGCCAATGGAACGAGCTTACTATTTCCTCATTTCCTCCTGAGAACTTGGCTAGTCTGCTTGGTGTTCAAGTCGCAAGCCCAATGAGGGCGTTGAAAGTGCTACAGGTAGAGGCCGGATGTATCCATTCTCCCTCACTTGCTCACTTGCTCAATCTTGTTCCAACTGAAGCTCCTCTCTGTGAGATGAGACTCCATTCCCCATTCGTCAGCACCCACTTTCTCCAACCCCATTGGTTTTCCGTTTTGCAGAATCTCATAGTGCTTATTATCAATGGCAGAGATATTCATGAGCCATTTGAGCTTCTTCCTACTTTTACCCAGCTTCAGACATTTGAGGCCGATCATCTTCGTCTCCCATTTTATGAACCCAATGACAGTCTGCCTCTTCTCTCTACTCTTCGGAAGCTGCAGCTCAGAGCCTGTTCAGTCCAATGGATGTCTGGGAGACAATTCACATGCCTTGAGGAGTGTGCAATTCTCCTTCCTCGTCATTGGGAGGTAATTCAGCAGCACGAGGTGCAATTGCCATCTTGCAAGAAATTTGCCTATCATGGTTATCCAATGATCACAGCGCAATATTTCCATGTTCCCGAAATGAGAGAAATGGACCTCAGATCTCATGATTGCGATGAGCAGAGGGTCTATCAGCACCTACGCCATCTATGCAGAGTAAACGGAAGGATCTCCAACCTTACTGCTTTACACCTCACATTTCAGTGCAGTGAACAAGTCTTAATGAAGGTAGTGAAGTATCTGATCCCTCTACAAGAGTTGACTTTATCCATTACTCATCCCTCACCGTCCTTCCGAAGCTTTCTCAAGTCACTGGCCGCGAAACCATCTACAAATGAATGGCCTGGATGGGACTCATGGAGAGATTATCATGAAGGGTGGGGGAAATGGTGCTCCTCTCAAACCTGGCATGCCAACGTCCTCCCGCACCTGAAATGTCTGCACATACGGTGCCCCAAAGGCTTTTCTCACTCTACGCGCCTTGACAATTTCCCATTACTTAGAGTTATTGGATGGACTAGGGCATATTTGACCCCCCCATTGGAGTATTTGAAAGTATGGGAGGGGAGAGGGAGCATGGATGATGTTGCGGTTGATTACACTTCCACCGGCTATCTAGATGAGCATCTTGGAGTATCAGGTAAAGAACATGACGCAATGATCGTCAGGGCTATATTCACACGAGGTCTGGTCATTCCGTTTCTTGATACTCCATTACTCGCGCTTTATTCCACTGCCCTCATTAGGCAGCTCCAGCATCTGGAGATCATCTGCTATTCTGATCACGAAATCCTTATCTTGCCATACCTGGAACAGATTGAGAGGCTGGAAACTTGGAGTGGATTCATTCCTGAATATCCCTTGAACCGTGACTTGCCATTGACTAATACTCTCCAGTGGCTCAAACTATGTCTTTCGACACCTTATTGGATGCTCGGGAGGACCTTCAATGCCCTGAGAGAGTTCACGATTGATCAACCCCCAGACAAACCCGAGAACCATTCTAGGCGTGAGGGGCTGCAGGTGGACCTGCCTGCCTGCACAAAATTGGAGTTGATGTATTGTCCAATCGAATATCCCCGCTTCCTCTCCTGTTCAAATGTCCAAATCCTTCGCTGGTCCCAACGCGCATCGCAGACCTTTGATTTAGGAGCGTTCAATTCATTGCATGATTTCTTATCCAATCTTTCCTGTTTAAAAAACCTTTATATTTATGTTCCCCCAGGTTTGGGGAGAGATTCCTTGATTGATTTTGTCTGTTGTGGCGCATCGGAGCACGGTATGGCGAGGTATCAGGAAGGTGGAAATGTGGCTCAGGTGTGATACTATATCAGGAGTACCTCACCTCTTCGACCTGATAGTTGGACACCAGCCACGTTATAAGAAATGGTGGAAATCGTTCAGAGTAACCAAAAGGAAGTGGGAGGTGATAGTCAGAGCATCCATGTGAATAGCCTTGTACAATGGGTTGATCAGAAGCACACTTTGCCGTTCCGTTGTGATATACATTTTGCTTTCAATTGGATCGTTCGGTACTTTCATTTGACTTTTAAGAGGACTTTCAGCATACCCTATGATAAGTAATAAGCTCCAAACTATCTGCAGCCAATTCATGAACAGATCGACCCTTCAAATCATCTACTTCAAGCCATGGAACATAACACAACTTCGAGCGGTATATCTATCAAGGATAACAAAACTAGATGACATAGAAAAGGGCGGTGAACGCAGGACGGGTTGCATATTATATCACAGCACTCAGGACTGATCATCATGAGGGGAAAAGGGGCCATGAGCGACAAGAGCCAAAAAATGACACATTGACATTACGGAGTATAAGATGGGTCCAGCCGCATGGTCACAGCTAAGCGGACTGAGTGTTCCAATAGGACATTCTGAGCGTCCGTCAACGATGCGCAAAGTTAGAAAACAAGAGAGGATGAATAACTCGTTCGTAGGCTATTAAGTATATATACAAACGAACGGATGGACGAGGGACTGACAGCACGCAGGACGTGAATCGGGTCGGTAATGGATTCGCGGTGGGCGATAGGACATTCCCCGCATTTACGTCGTGTGGCATAGTGTCTTCTTTCACTTCATCTCCATACTTCTGGCAACCGACAGATATCGAGCGAGCGTAGGGTGTCTATTCGAGGTGACTATAGAGCTGTCGTGGCTCACGATGACCAATGCTATGAAACGAGTGACACCTGATTAGGTCATAGTCGTAGCAGCGTTCGCAATGGTGCTGGTAAGCCTGACTGGGCTGGGGTTGCTGGGGTTGTGCACGCGCTTGACGTGCTCAGCGAGTGGCTTGATCCCGTCGTCTGTTGTGGACAAATAATAATGGATCGCGGGTGGTGTTTGGAGGAAGAGGGACAATGATGGACGAAGGTTGACAGAGCGATACCGGCGACGAATACGTATCAACGTGGGCGTGGCGGTGGCGATAATGGAGGTGGATTCAGAGCGTCATCGGGAAAAAACAATGAGAGGGTGTGATGCTATGTGAGCCAAATTGACAAATGGGAAACGAAAGAAGGCGATACGCACATGTCGGTGCTGGTCAGCTTCGCGATAGATAGCATGGGTGCTGCCGATGAAGCTTGTGTGGGTGATGGACTCGTAGGCGAGGGTGATAGGGCCATGAGATCGACTATCAGCGAGATGTACGGTGAGATGAGGAACAGGGACCAAACGCGATAGTTGCGCACCAAATTTTGGAAGCACCGGGCGCTGGTAGTGACTGGGTTGGGCAGTAACGGTGACCGAAGCTGGGGAACCCGTGACGTTCCTCTGAACGTGTGAATAGCCGTAGTAGCTCGATTGCGAACGCATGGACCATTCGCGCTCCGTCTCACTCAGGCCACGAACCATTGTTGATAGCTGGTGAGCTGCAACTGCTGTTCGCCGAGCACCTTGCTATCGTTCGATTCGTCTTCGACGAGTTGGCCGAGGGGCGCAGTGAAGATGTGGGCGAGATCGCCAGCGCCGAAGAAGGGTACGAGGTCGCAGAGCGCGGAGAGGTTCGACCTGACCATCGTGGGCAAGAGTAAGAGTGAGCAAGTAGGGCCGTTATCGAGGGGATTCCTGTTGGCTGATGAGTGGTAGAATGGTCCCGTTGTTGAGAGCGCAGTGGCGTAGCGGGCTGGTGTCTAGCTGAGTGCTGAGTGAGGCGCCGGTAGCGAGCGATGAGTACGCAATAGACGAGATAAGCGGTGGCGAAAGATGAGTGCATCGAAGCGGGGTGTGCACTGGTCGAAGGTACTATGGAAGACGGCCGCGGCTGGGGAGTGAAGCGGCAACTACATGGAGGTTAACCGTGAGCAGGGAACTAGGAGGTGTTGAAGAAACCTCAAGATGTGATGACAGAGTACACCGCTCCAGCATTTGTGTGTTGTTGTTGAGAGATGATACGAGAAGAGACGAATGTATATATGGTGTATTATCGGGCTGGAACAGGAGAGCGAACTGCGAAGACTGGTTAGTCTGGCAGTGGAAAGACGGAAAGGATAATACGCACCCAATCCTCATGGAAAGTGAGGGCAGCGGGGCAGGCGGCGACAGCAACGGCAACGGTGACGGCACAGTCCAAAAAAAAAAAGTTGTGCTGAGGGGCGTGGGAGGCGACGGCGACGACAGGCAGATGGCCAGGAGGAAGGAGGGGTGACGGTGACGGTGACGGCGACGGGGACAAGAGATGGATGACACATGACATGTCGGGCGCGTGGTACGATGCCGACAGGTGGTGCGACCAGTGGTACTGATGGTACGGACGGGTGGTGCGAGCTATTGCTGACGGTTTTTACCGACGGTGCCGGCATTGTCCTTGTTTGCCCTATATAAAGACCAAGTTGGGTTGTACATAGGGCAAACATGGCAACGTCTAGGTGCATGAAGCATCGCTCTAGTCCCCTTTCCCCCTTTGAACCTCGCCCCAACTTTGGCACCTAAGCATCAATTTCTTCTTATCAAATTGTGTCACCGCCATTGTTTCACCCGTAAAAACACCGCCTGAGTTCAAGAGATGTACGCGATTGACCGTGATTGGACATTTGACTGGCATGCCGAGCGTTATTGCAGAACAATTAATACCTACCTTCCTATGGAACTTTTGCGAGAGATCTTCCTATATTGCATTGAATCGAATCAAATGAAATCTGGTCAATTGGCGGCTGTTTGTCGCTACTGGAGGTCTGCTATCACTACAATGGCTCATCTATGGTCCACCCTGAGGGTTGGGACCTGGACTGAGACGGAACAGGTCGTTACTTGGTTGCAGAGGGCATATCCAAAGAAGGTTATCATTGACACCCAGAGAGATAGTCAGAGACCATCCAGGGCACAAATGTTTGCGGCACTCCGGGATTCTCTTACAAGCACCAGCCAGTGGAACGAGCTTACTATTTCTTCGTTTCCTCCTGAGAACTTGGCCAGTCAGCTTGGCATTCAAGTCGCAAGCCCAATGAATGTGTTGAAAGTGCTACATATAGCAGCCGAATGTGTGGACTCCCCCTCATTTGCTCATTTGCTCCATCTTGTTCCAACGGAAGCTCCACTATGTGAGCTGAAACTCCATCCCCCATTTGTTAACACCCACTTTCTCCATCCGCATTGGTTTCCTGTTTTGCAGAATCTCACAGTACTTATTCTCAATGGCAGAGATATTCATGAGCCATTTGAACTTCTTCCTACTTTTACCAAGCTCCAGATATTCGAGGCTGATCACCTTCGTTTCCCAATTTATGATCCCAATATCAATCTGCCTCTTCTCTTTACTCTTCGGAAGCTGCAGCTTAGAGCGTGTTCAGTCCAATGGATGGCTGGGAGACAATTCCCATGCCTTGAGGAGTGTGCAATCCTCCTTCCTCACCATTGGGAGCAAATTCAGCAGCATGAGGTGCAATTGCCATCTTGCAAGAAATTGGCATATCATGGTTACCCAATGACCACAGCTCAATATTTCCATGTTCCCGAAATGAGAGCGATGGACCTCAGATCTCATGATTGCAATGAGCAGAGGGTCTATCAACACCTGCGCTATCTATGCAGAGTAAATGGAAGGATTTCTAACCTTACTGTTCTCCACCTCACATTTCAGTGCAGTGAACAAGTCCTAATGAAGGTGCTGAAGTATTTGATTCTTCTGCAAGAGTTGGCCTTGTCCATTACCCATCCCTCACCATCCTTCCAAACCTTTCTTGAGTCACTGGTTGCGAAACCATCTACAAATGAATGGCCTGCATGGCCCTCATCGCGGGGCTATCATGACCAGTGGGAGAAGTGGTGCTCCTCTCAAACCTGGCATGCCAATGTCCTCCCGTACCTGAAATTCCTGAGCATACAGTGCCCCAAAGGCTTTTCTCAGTCTGAGCGCCTTGACAATTTCCCATTACTTAGAGCCATTGGATGGACTAGGGCGTATCTGACTCCCCCTTTGGAGCATTTGAAAGTATGGGAGAGGAGAGAGAGCATGGATGACATTGCGGTTGATTACACGTCCATTGGCTATCTAGATAAGCATCTTGGAATATCAAGTAAAGAATTTGACGCAAAGATTGTCAAGGCAATAGTAACACGACGTCTGGTCATTGCGTTTCCTGATACTCAATTACTCGCACTTTATTCCACTGCCCTCTTTAGGCAGCTCCGGCATCTTGAGCTCTTCTCTTATCCTGATCGCAAAGTCCTTGTGTTGCCATACCTGGAACAAATCGAGGGACTGCAAATTTCGAATGGATGCATTCCTGAATATTCCTTGAACGTCGACTTGCCATTGACTCATACTCTCCAGTGGCTTAAACTGAGTTGTTCAACATCTTTGTGGATGTTCGGGAGGACCTTCAAGGCCATGAGAGAGCTCAGCGTTGATTATCCGCCAAACGCGCCCGAGAATTCTAGGCATGAGGGGCTACAGGTGGACCTACCTGCCTGCACAACATTCAAATTGTTTCACTGTCCAATCGAATATCTCCGCTTCCTCTTGTGTTCAAATGTCCAAATCTTTCGTTGGTCCCAGAGCTCATACCAGACCTTGGATTTGGCAGCGTTCAATTCATTACATGATTTCTTATTCAATCTTTCCTCTTTGCAGAACCTTGATATTTCTGTTCCCCAGGGTTTGGGGATAGATTCCTTGTTTGATTTTGTCTTTTGTGGGGCACCGGAGCACGGAGTATGGCGAGATATCAGGAGTGTGAGAGTGGAAATCGAGTTTGATTCTTTCTCAGAGGCATCTCACCTCTTCAACCAGACAGTTGAAAACCAGCCGAGTTATGAGAAATGGTGGAAATTGTTCATAGTCAACAAGGTAGCAGGGAGGGTGATAGCCAGAGCGTCCATGGGAATGTTCTTGTACAAATGGTAGATTAGGAGCATTCCTTGCTGTTCAGCTGTGATACTACAATTTGCTTTAATTTCATTTCGATTGTTCGGCACTTTCCTTTGACTTTAAAGGGATTTTCAGCACACCCTATGATTAGTGTTAAGCTTCCGACTATCCCTAGCCAATTCATGAACAAATCGACCCTTCAAACCATCTACTTCAAGTCTGACCTCGACCATGGGCCATAGCAAAACTTGGAGCGTAATATCTATCAAGGGAAACAAAAGGGAGGCCAACTAGATGACATAGAAAATGAAAGTGTACGCTGGACGGGTGGCATATTAGAGCACTCGGGACTGATCATCAAAGGGAAGAGGCACCCATGAGCGACAAGAAGAGGAGCAAAAAATGATATATTGGCGTTAGGACATGCGAAGAGTATATGACGAGCCCAGCCACATAGTCACAGGTAGGTAGACTGACATTCTGAGCGTCCGTCAACGATGAGCACAGCTGGGAAACACAAGAGGGCGCATAGCTCGTTCGCAAGCAATAAAGTATATATCCGAGCGAACGGGCGGACGAGGGATCGACGGTAGGCAGGACGTGAATCGCGTCGGCAATGGATTCGCGGTGGGTGGTACGGACATGCCCCGCATTTACACCGTGTAGCATAGTCGCTTCATCCCCATACCTCTGGCAACCGATACATCTACAGTGAGCGTAAGGTGTCTATTTTGATGTGACTGTAGAGTTGTCGTGGCTCACGACGGCGTACGCGAACAAGGCTATGACAACGGTCGAGTGACACCTAATTGGGCCATAGTCGTAGCAGCGCTCGCAATAGTGCTGGTGAGTGTGACTTGGGTTGAAGCTGCTGTTGCGCCGCGAGTCGCTGGAGTTGTGCACGTGATTGAGGTGCTTGTAGCTTGGTCCTGTCGTTTGTTGTGGATAAATAATAATGGACCGCAGGTGGTGTTTGGAAGAAGAGGAAAAACTATGGCCGGAGGTTGACACAGCGATACATGCTACGGCTACGAATACGTGTTGACGTGGGTACGGTGGAGGCGATAATGAAAGTGGATTCAGAACGTCACGGGGCAAGGGCGATGAGAAGGCGTGATGCCATGTAAGCCAAGTTGACAAATTGGAAACTAAAAAAGGCGGTACGCACATTTTAGTGCATGATCAGCTTCGCGATAGATAGCATGGGTGCTGCCGATGACACTTGCGTGGGTGATGGATTCGTACGCGAGGGTAGTAGGGCTATGGGGTTGAGTATCAGCGAGATGTACGGCCGAGGAGCACATATATTAAATGAGGAATAGGGACCAAGTGCGATAAGTACGCACCAAATAACCTTTATAGAAACATAGGTGGCTAGGCCAGGCAGTAATGGTGACTGAAACTGGGGAACCCGCGACGTTCATGGGGACGGGAGAATAGCCATAGTAGCTCGCGTGAACGCATGGACCATTCTCGCTCCTTCTCACTTAGCCGACGAACCGCCGTTGGTGATTGGCGAACTGCGACTGCTGTCAGCCAGGCGCCTTGCTGAAGACAGCCGGCGCAGAGAAAGGGTACGAGGTCGGAGAAAGTCGCAAGAAACGAGGTGCGGGAGCAGGCTCAACCTGATCGTCATGAGCAAGAGCGAGAGCGACTAAGTAGCCGTTGTCGAAGATATTTCTGTCGGCTGATGAGTGGGAGAATGGTCTCGTTATCAAGTGCGCAGTGGCGTGGCGGGTTGGTTGTCTGGCCGAGTGGAGTTCTGGCTGAGTGACGAGCGATGAGTGCGTAGTGGACGTGATTTATGGTGACGTGAGTCTAGGCAGAGCGTGTAACTGGTCGAAAGTGAGTACGGAAGCTAGAGCACAGAGAAATTGTATGTTGGTGATGGATATATCGAGTGGGTGCATCGAGATTAGAGAATGATTGATCGGCATACGTGTTTGAGTGGGTGACCAGCGTGGTGGATCTGGTACCTGGGTGGTTGGCTGGTTAGGATACCGCGAAGTGTGGCTATGGATCGGAAGCGGGACGACGGTGGTCAGAAATGCGGCGCAATTAGCGAAGAACGACAGAAGATTAAGAACAGCGAGCAGTACCCACCGTCTAAATAAAACGTTAGCTCACAATGGAGACGACAGAAACCGACATACGAGGTTCCGAGGGAATAGGTAATAGCGATAGCCCGGGACTCAGCATCACCAATCTCTCACGAACACTCGAGTATATCGTCACGAGTGAATTGCCATACTCTCGTACAAACCGGCCCTGCAGGTCGTCAAGGCAACAATTGCAGAGACCAGAAAAGAGAGCGGTATAGAGGATAGCAGCCAGGTACTGTAGAGGTGAAGCGGGTCGACGGAGATACCGGTTTCGCAGGCTGTCCGCAAGTGGTTCCCTTGAGGTGTGAGAGAACGGGCTTCGTAAGTAGCACCGGAGAACCTCGTGCAAAAAATATCCAGGGTTGAGGAGTGGTTTCGATACGTGGAAGGGAGGTCGGCTCTCAATGAGATTAGAGCCCAGATTGCCTGTTTGGATTTCCGATAATACACGATGTCCTATAGAGACGAAGAGCGAGTATTTTAGTATGAATACCGTATTAGTCTAAAACGAGCGACCCACAACATGATCCTATTTCCAAGTCGCAATGCCGCAATGGAAAAGCCAGCGTCCTGGCCGAACAACGGCTGATTTAAGTCCCAAAGAGGTGAATCCCTTGGTTCGAGCGTCTGCGAGATAACCTTATCGTCTTCGTTACCGACGTGGATAAACGGAAGGTGCTTTGTCTCCACCTGCAGCGATCGCAGATGCGAAAGACCTCCCTTCTGGGCAAAGAAGAACACAAAGAGGGTATCCCGACGGTCCCAACGGGTTGCAGGAAATGAATGTGAATACATGCAGGCAACGACATATTCATCCAAGCCCGGCGGGATCATGCCCCTCTGCGAATTAGACGGCAAGGCAATATGAAATAGTCAACCCAGCACAGTTGGACCGACCTCCACTCGAAGCCGGACTGAGAACGACACGACGACAGCGGGACACGAACTCTTGATTGGGGGAAGAGGAGGGAAATGCGTCATGCACGTTGTGAGGGACTCCCGGTGGGCCTTTTCGCCAGTTGGATAGTTTGCCGTCTGACTTACCCCCTAAAACCCCCCCGTGGGACATAAACTTGTAATGATTACCCGAACAGCAAGGGATATCGCGTTGCCTTCAAAACCGGTCACCATGTCTTCAGCTTACTTTATGACCCTCAAGGCTGTCCAAGAGCGCCATTTCATTTCAAGTGTACCACCTTCTGTTATCGATGATCGATGACCGCCACAGGAAGAATGTGGCTGGGGAGACTGAGCTCCACGCACCTCATGTATGGTGGTAGCTGTACACACTTCATTTGGTACAATAAGCACCTAGAATACTATCGCGTATTCCCGTATTCAGACTGGCCTGAACAGTCCGCCGAGACGTCCATCAGGCCTGCATGAATGTCTAGTAGCGCTCGTCTGTGTTGATTCTGGGTTCATTGGGATAGTTAGCTGCCAGACTCTGAACCGTCTGTAAAAGATTTTGGCGTCTGTAACCAGCGAGGTAAAGGAGGATTCCAAGACAGGTCAACTACACCTGCGCTGCTTGTCTCACCACCACACCGGTCGGCCCCTAAGCAATTGACTACTTCGCTCTTGAAACACTGCACGCTGCACTCAGGTATCGCTCCAGTCCTAATTGCCCTGCCCAATTTCAACGCTTCACCATCAATTTCTTCGCTTCAAACCGTGTCCTCGCCACTATCCCACTCGAAAATCAGCCATCTACGCTCAGGATATGTCCACCATTTACCGTTACCGTCCACGTTGGGCCTTCGATCGAGGCTCGGGCATCGCTTCAAACTCGGACACCGCCTCAGACCGGACGCTTCTGGTCCCGCCTTCCGGTGAAACCATTAATACCTACCTTCCTATGGAACTTCTGCGAGAGATCTTCCTATATTGCATTGAATCGAATCATATGAAATCTGGTCAATTGGCTTCTGTTTGTCGCTATTGGAGGTCTGTTATCACCACAATGGCCCATCTATGGTCCACCTTGAGAGTTGGGACCTGGACTGAGACGGAACAGGTTACTACTTGGTTGCAGAGGGCATACCCGAAGAAGGTTATTGTTGACCCACAAAGCCTCTGGACCTTGGAGGAGTCAGCTGGCCAGCAGACTCTGTGGGCGCGAGGCAGCACCGCGAGGGAGATATTTTCATACTCGCCAACTACGCCTGCGCTGCTTATCTCACTACCACATCGATCAGCCCCGCAAGCCATTGACTACTTCGCGCTTGAAGTGCGACCCTGCCTTGAACAATCGCGCTACACGTCGCACTCGAATCACCGCTCTAGTCTGCTGTGCCTTAGCATAAATTACTTCTCCTCAAACGGTGTTCTCGCCGTCTTCTTACCCAAAATAGCCCGCCCTAAGTTCAAGACATGTCCGCGCCTGACCGTAGCAGCCCGCTTGAGCCACTGGACCCGCCTGATAGCAGAACTATTAATGCCTACCTCCCTATGGAACTGTTGCGGGAGATCCTCCTATATAGCATTGAATCCCATCACATGGAATCTGGTCAATTGGCTTCTGTCTGTCGCCACTGGAGGTTTGTTATCATCGCAATGACTCATCTATGGTCCACCTTGAGGGTTGGGACCTGGACTGAGACGGAGCAGGTTGCTACTTGGTTGCAGAGGGCATATCCGAAGAAGGTTATCATTGACCCCCAGAGAGATATCCAAAGCCCGTCTGAAGCTCCGATGTTTGCTGCACTCCAGAGTTCTCTTACAAGCACCAGCCAGTGGAACGAGCTTACTATTTCTTCATTTCCTCCTGAGGATGGGGCTAGTCAGCTTGGCGTTCAAGTCGCAAGCCCAATGAAAGTGTTGAAAGTGTTACATGTGGCGGTTGGATGTGCTCACACTCCCTCATTTGCTCACCTGCTCAATCTTGTTCCAACTGAAGCTCCACTCTCTGAACTTAGACTCCATTCTGTATTTTCCAGCACTCACTTTTTCCAACCCCATTGGTTTCCTATTTTGCAGAATCTCACAGTGCTCATTGTCAATGGCAGAGACATTCATGAGCCATTTGAGCTTCTTCCTACTTTTACCCAGCTTCAGATATTTGATGCTGATCGTCTTCATCTCCCATTTTATGATCCCAATACCAATCTCCCTCTTCTCTGTACTCTTCGGAAGCTACAGCTTAGAGCCTGTTCAGTCCAATGGATGGCCGGGAGACAATTCCCATGCCTCGAAGAGTGTGCAATCCTCCTTCCTCGTCATTTGGAGCAAATTCAGCAGCATGAGGTGCAATTGCCAACCTGCAAGAAATTCGCCTATCATGGTTATCCAATGACCGCAGCTCAATATTTCCACGTTCCCGAAATGGGAGAGATGGACCTCATATCTCATGATTGCAACGAGCAGAGGGTCCGTCAACATCTACGCCACCTATGCAGGGTTTTTGGAAGAATTTCCAACCTTACTACTCTACACCTCACATTTCAGTGCAGTGAACAAGTCTTAATGAAGGTGCTAAAATATTTGGTCCCTCTACGAGAGTTGGTTCTATCCATTACCTATCCCTCACCGTCCTTCCAAAACTTTCTTGAGTTACTGGCCGCAAAGCCAGCTACAAGTGAATGGCCCATGTGGAAGCCATATATGTATCATCATGAACAGTGGGAACGATGGTGCTCCTCTCAAACCTGGCATGCCAATGTCGTCCCTCACTTGAAATTCCTGCGCATACAGTTCCCCAAAGGGTTTTCTAATTCTGGGCGCCTCGAGAACTCCTCATTACTTCGAACTATTGGATGGACAAGGGCATACCTGACTCCCCCTTTGGAGTACTTGGAAGTATGGGAGGGGAGAGGGAGCATGGATGACATTACAGTTGATTACACTTCCACCGACTATCTAGATAAGCATTTTGGAAGATTAAGGAAAGAATATGACACCACAATTGTCAGTGCAATAGTCACACGACGTCTGGCCCTTCATTTTCCTGATACTCCATTAGTCGCACTTTATTCCACTGCCCTCTTTAGGCAGCTCCGGGATCTTGAGCTCATCTGCAAATTTGATCATAGAATCCTTATTTTGCCATACCTAGAACAAATCAAGAGGCTGGAAATTTCGGGAGGATCCATTCCTGCACATCTGTCCCCTGCGCTGAGGGTCTCTTAGGCAGTCAAAAACGGGTGCCTGTAAGGGCCTAAAGGCCTTTCGCAGGCTGCGGGCGTGGGGCTCGCAGGCTGCGAGGGGCCTTTAGAGGGGGGCTCGCAGGCTGAGGATGGGGGCTCGCAGGCCATTAGAGGGGGCTGCGG
>Ga0307515_10007691_pt1 | contig 21227 bp, 23 predicted proteins | sample 17_EM_MG_FD_194513 | JGI IMG/M metagenome (GOLD analysis project Ga0307515, IMG submission 194513) | Populus trichocarpa ectomycorrhiza microbial communities from riparian zone in the Pacific Northwest, United States - 17_EM | ecosystem: Host-associated > Plants > Roots > Unclassified | place...
AGGGATCGTTCGGTTGCAAATGAGGTCCACATCATAATCTGTTCCATCTGTGCGCCTTTTAGTGTCGCCCATTTTGTAATTAGTGGCGGCTACTACCGTGGCTCAGTTGAATCTGTAATTGAGTCGATCGTTCGGTAAGCCTCCATATGAGGCTCCATATGAGGCTCCGCACAACGTCTCATCGCGATTTAAGTGACCCCTTCTGCTACCAGGCCTTTATCGCGACTCCCTACCCTAGTGTAGTAATAGAGCCTCCTCCTCGGCCAACGCCCTCTTCTAAATTGATATTTTCTACACTTTTATCGCGATTACGAAGGTTAAGATAATAATATTTATATAAAGCTTGCAAATGCGACAGTAGTATCGCAATTAGGGTGTGTAGAGTCGTTACTTTAGTGTGTATATGAGAGCTCCAGAATTAATATGGAATATGGGGCAGGAGCTTAAGGCAACATATTAAAACGGTGCCAAGAGCTCCATTTCAACTACTGTATACGGTATAGCTTGCAAGTTTGCCGCGCTTACCGATATGGAGGAGCTCCATATTCAAAAGTCGTCAGATCTACCGAACGACCACCTCATATTCAGATTTGAGCTCCATTTCGGTTACAATATGGAGCCTCCATATTCAATATGAAGTTGCAACCGAACGATCCCTAAGCTGTGTGGTCATCTCTGTAAGCTTTGCAGTGTGAAGGAATTGAACGAGCAACTTAATTATAAATCTATGGAAATCAAGTGATATAAATACATGAGGAAGGTGTAAGAAATAAGATGAAAGGGGATACCAATGCGTAGCTAAAACAGGGTGATACGCAGTCGAGACGGGGTGGTACGCTGGTGAGACAGCGTACTGTTTTGGCAGGGTACTGATACCGGTAGTCGGTTACAATCTCGCTTGTTGGTTACGAGTACAGTACGAGTAAAAATACGGAGTTAGGACATCATCTTGCCTTTGCATCTTCATGAATATTCACCACATGATCACCTCAATTTAAATTATTCTTATCTTATTTTATTTAGCATAGACATCATAGAGCCCACGACGAGAATAACTTTCACGACCTCGATGACATGAAGAGGTAGAAGGAAAGGCCAACCAGGTTCAACCGCACCACCAAACGGATCCTTTCCTTTCCCCTCAGCATCCAACGTCAAAGCTCCACATCCCAGACCCCCGGATCCACGCCCCCAAAACCCCAGTCCATCGCAGCCCAGTCCAAATGATTCACATCAACGTCTAACGGAGCCTGTCCGGGCATGTTAGGGTATACTCCCGGCCCAATTACTCCGTGCCCGCCTTGCCCTCCCATGTTATACAGGAGGCCATGGCTACCAGAGCCCATCGGCATCGACATCGGAAAGTTGTCAATGCCCATGCCCATAACACCGTTGGGCTGTTGTGTGTCAGCAATTTGTGCATTTTGGGCTATTTGAGCCACTCTGTGTCTGATGGATGACACAATCCTTGGTGGCATCAACGACTCTCCTAATTGACTGTAAGCTGCCTCGCGAGCCTCCCAAGCCTGGAGGACAATTTTGGTGAAAATTTTGAAGAAAGGATTTTCGCCTCTGTAGTATAGAAAAACGAACCGAACCTCGTAGTTGTCACTCATAACCTCCCAAGCCTGTTCAGCTTGCTCGCTGCCAGGTCGCATTTTCAGGTCTTGAACGATTTGAATGTATGCGGGAAATGGGAAGTGGATGTGAGCCAGCCAAAGGAATCGCTTGGTAAGGGGTGAGGTCATGAACTTAGTATCGCACTCAAGCATGCGAAGCGCATGGGAAATGGCAGCGTCGCGCTGCGCGTCCGTCTGATGCACGGATGAGCTAGAATATCTCGAATGGTGTTCCAGGAGGCGGCATTTAGCAAGGTATGCTCGCGTCCACCAGATCGTCATGAAGTGGAGTGGATTCTCTGAGTCACAGAATTTGAGATATTTGTCCTCAATCATCTTCTCCAGGGTGGCCAGCTCAGCAACTTCTGGAATGAGACCGTGCTGAACAGTCTTGAAAATGGGCTTCAGAGCCGGACTGGTAAAGTCAAGGTGGAATATCGTGTGGCGGACCAACTCCCCAAGCTCGCTGCGCACAACAGCAAACAGTGCATCGGTGGATTTCCCCTGAACCGCTGGTGGCTCCTTCATCTCTGGTCGGAGGTCAGAATCATTCACGTTGAGAGGAATCCTGCAGTCCCAGGTGGGAGCTAACGTTGCGGTCTGGTGGTCGGCTATCTCGCTGATGCGAGTGTCGAAGAGTACGAGTGACCACCAAAGTCTTCGGCGTAGTTCGGCCTCGAGGGCGGTGCATTTAGCTAAGGCCGACTCGCTATGAATACCCATGCGTTGCGCAATGCGAATCGCAACGCCAAGCATGGCGGACAGAGATTGAGGAACTGTACTGGGTCTAACTGAGACCTAAAATCATTAGAAAGCATAAACACGACCACCCGACGGACTTACTAGATAGAGATATAATGCGGTCAAGCAGTCGCGATCGCTGGACCGTAAAAACCCACAGTTCAATAGAGCCTGCCGACAGCCGAACTGAAACCTCGTCAAAAGATCTTCCTTTGGCGAGCCAAAAATGGCCTGGCAGTCGTCCACGACAAGACTAAGAATGGCCATGCAATATATGCTAAACATGAGCGCCTCTAGGGTGGGGCTAATATTTGTCACGTTGCTGGCAGCTTCTATAATGCGTCCTTGCAGGCTGGGAGTATGTGTGACCTTGAGCAGCGGGTTGACGTTGTCCAGGTAAATCTGCCAAAGCCTGAAAATCTGGACTGGTTCAGGGTGTAGAGTAGAGAGGTCGACGTTTGTATTAGGGGAGCCAAATAGAAGGTGGTCGTTATCTCCAAATAACTGGACCCACCCCTTCCTGACCACCACCTCAGGCACATCATCGTGCGAAGAATCACTGTCATTGCCGGGGTCTCGGAACTATTTCAATTGTCAGTAGAGCTTGAATCGCACGCGCCGTAGTCCTACTCCTGAGTTCAGGGCGTGCCAGAAGTTCCTGAGGGAATTAGTCATCTTGAGATGGCTTCTTGGAGAGCACGTACTTGGCCTCATATACTCTTTCAGACTTGACAGTTGCTGAAGGAGACGACCAATCCGCCCCCACAGCTTCTGGCTGCTCGTCGTCCGATTCATCGCCGCCCCGCGTGTTGGGAGATTCCTTCTCTCCAGTCGGATCCTTGTGGAGTGGTTCGAACTTGATATTGTTTTGACGGAGCAGGGCCTCGTACTTGCGGAGACGTTCCAGCAGCTCTCGCTCGGGAAACCTGCGTCTTCGCCGGCCGCGTGGGGTCAGCGTCGCCGGCACACATTGCGCGCGGGACATGTTGCAATTTGCGCAAGGAAACCTGCGATCACACTTGACCTTGCGCTGCTGACAGCGTACACACGCCAGCACCCGCTGTGGCTTCGAAGGTTGAGAGGACGGAGAAGGCGCCGACGGAGACACGTCTGGGGTACTCGTACTTTGCTCTGACGTGGGCAGCACCGTCGACATAGTTGCAGCACTGGCGGGGTCGCGGCGACACCCTTTGACGCCAAAATATGCGTACCTAGGCAATTCTGGAAGCTCAATGGTTAAGGACAGTAAAGAAGGAACAGGGAACTGAAGGTCACTCATTAGACGATAGCCGCGCGGGAATTAGGGTCGATACATACAGTACGCGCTTGGGAGAGCGGGGACGACGCTAGCAGCTGGGTAGACCACTGGCGATGTCACGTGACAAACATCTGCCTACTTCGGTCTTTTACTAAGAGTCCGAAAGGCTACTCCATTCTTCCACTCATCCACACGGGTTCTTGGCCCTCCCCGTTATTATCATCGCGCGTTCATTTGGCGGACTCGACCTGCAAACTCTGTCCGCGTCAAAATATGAGAGAAATGTATATAAAACAAAGTTCGCCGCTGCACAGCAGCAGCATCATCACGCACCTGGTCAGACAAAACAAACATCACTCAACCTCCATTGAAACTGCATTCATATATCTACTCATTCTACCTGCACTGAACTGACCATGAATTCTTCCACAGCTTCTTCTGGGCAATCGTCCGCCGACCAGGCACCCACAGCAGACAAGCCGGCTCAGTTAGTCGACGACCAATATGAAGATGCCGAAAAGAACTACCAACCAAAATCCCTGAAGTTCTGGACAATCATGATTGGCATGTATCTGTCTATTTTCCTCGTTGCATTGGATCGGACCATTATTGCCACCGCCATTCCAAAAATCACTGACGAATTCAACTCCATCGAGGATATCGGCTGGTATGGCAGTGCCTACATGTTGACTGCCGCCTGTTTATTTCCCATTTCCGGCCGCATCTACCAGCTCTACTCGACAAAATGGGTTTTCCTTATTTCCCTTGTCATCTTCGAGGCCGGCTCGGCCCTCTGCGGCGCCGCCCCCAGCTCTGTCGCCTTCATTATTGGACGTGCTATTGCTGGTCTGGGGTCGGCTGGCATCTTCACTGGCGGCATGATGATCATACTTCCACTCATTCCCCTTCGCAAACGCCCTACTTACACCTCCTTTTTCGGTATGGTTTTTGGTGTTGCATCGGTGCTTGGCCCTGTCATGGGCGGTGCCTTTACCGACAAAGTGTAAGCCGACGCGGCGCCTAGCAAGCTCTTTTGCTGACTCCTCTTAGGACATGGAGATGGTGTTTCTACATCAACTTGCCGATTGGTGGCTTTACAGTCCTTGCGATACTCCTCTTCCTCCACATCCCATCACCCAAGCACGAGAAGCTCACTGCTATTGCCCAAATCAAAAATCTTGACCCCATCGGAATTTTTTTCTTCGTCCCATCCATGGTATGCCTCATCCTCGCTCTTCAGTGGGGAGGCTCCACCTACTCCTGGTCGGCACCGAAGATCATCGGCCTCTTTGTCACCTTTGCCGTCTTACTCGTTATTTTCGTCGTCGTTGAGGTCCTAATGCCAGAGACTGCGATGACCCCAACCCGAGTCGTTTTAAACCGTTCCGTTGCTGGCAGCATCACTTTCATGTTCCTACTCTCCGGAGGGTTGATGTCCATCGTCTATTATCTGACGATTTGGTTCCAAGTCGTCAAGAGCGACTCAGCCATACACTCTGGCGTCAGCACGATCCCATTGGTCTTGTCCATGGTCATCCTAAGCATCCCGACTGCTATTTTTACAGAGAAGATTGGGTACTATGTTCCGGCCCTACTGCTTTCCCCAGTTCTCTGCGCCACTGGCGCTGGTTTGCTTTCAACCCTCACGCCGAGCTCAGACCACAGCAAATGGATCGGCTACCAAGTCCTTTATGGGTTTGGCATTGGCTGTGGCTTCCAGACTTCCAACCTGGCCCCGCAGAACGTTTTGCCACGCGCTGACGTCCCTCTCGGCATGGCCATGCTGTTCTTTATGCAGCAGCTTGGTGGCTCCATCTTCCTTTCTGTCAGTCAAAACATCCTCTCGAACAAACTCGTGGACCGCCTCTCTGGGGTTGCGGGCCTCGACGCCGAAGCTATTGTCAACACGGGTGCGACCGATCTGCGCAGTGTTGTGCCGGCGAGCGAGCTTAGCACTGTTGTAGACGCATACAACTACTCACTGACCCGAGTCTTCATCATGGCTACCGCCCTGAGCCTCTGTATGATTCTGGGATCCCTGGCCGTGGAGTGGAAGAGCATCAAGGGGAAAAGGGGCTCTGAAGGTTCTCCGAAGACTGAGGAGGTCAAGCTGAAAGAGGGCAAGAGCGAAGCCTAGAGTCAGAGTGCCTTTGAACGGATACAGTGGCTCAAATGAGGGGATGCTTTCCAGCGAGACTAAGGAGAAGCAGGTGTAATAATAGAAAGCATGGTTGGTAAAGGCGTTTAAAAGATAGAGAGTTTGGTCAAGCATCCGGCAAGATACCAATTTTGTTTATCGAGTATTGGCACGCCGCACTTTCCTTCGGAAAGGTGACCAGTCCCATAACAACTAGAGTCTCTTATGCACTGAATGTTTGAACTTTTAGTAAGTGCTATCTTTCGTAGTTTGTGAAAACGTACCGGCGTAGATGGCGCGGGGTAGCCAGTGAATCGAGAGAAATCGTGCTCGACAAAGCGGGCAGACGCGGGATTTCTAGAGTATAAAGACAAGAGACGCTGACTAGTCTCTATGCTTATAGCGGTGAAGATAGCACGACCTTTGAATAGGTTCAAGTAAATTCATCCCTGGAAGATTCTTTCCAGTAGATCATCAAGCCCTCCAAACTGTGCTGGAGTAACTCGAAGCTTGGAACAGCCGTTGTGAATCGTCCCAGCCGAAACTTCTCTGCAATAGCAAGCCATTCCTTGATATCACTCAAAGCTAACCTAGAAATGCTCGTTATTATAACTACAGCAAAGATTGGATTTACCAATTTTGAACAGTCAACCTACGAGGTATCGGCTAGATGACGCTGAAGCTGATGAATAGTATGGGAAATGTCATTCCCTATGTAGAGAGCTGGGTCTTTGTCCTTCAGTACATAGGGGAGGAGGACGTTCCATTGCAGAAAGGGGGCATAGACAAAGGAACGACGCGTGATATAGGTATTGACATCTCCGGGGACCACTCTGGATGTTTCTCCTTGCAGTACGGTGATTTTTAGTGCATACAGGAAGCTCTTATCGAGGTCGTTAAACATAGGTTCTTGTGCAAATAGCGAAATGGTTTCACCATCCCTGGAGACTGGGGAAGTGAGACTCTGTATTAGCCATGGCCTGAGTGCATAAGATGAGCAGAATTCGTATCTTACCCTTCTGGACGACATCCATAAACAGCACGAGCTGCCAAAGCGCTCTCGTCCTATTTTCCCAGTCGAAGGAGAAGCTGCTTGTTGCGAGGCAGAAAGCCTCCTTCACATTCCACTTTCTACTTCCCAACATTGCCTCAAGCTGTTTAGCACAGAGTGTTTCATCCCAACGCTTTTTCAATTGATGGTATTCCCCAAGAAGCTTTTCCACCGTGAGACCATTTACTATGCACCTCGGGTACAAGCGCTCGTGCTCTTGCTTAGCTTGCTTCGAAGCCTCCTCAGTAATACTTGCTCTTGTCAAATCGTCCGTTTGCTCGGTAGTGCCGCAAAGCGTCCCATGACTTATTAGCACGTTCGAGCGCCTACAGGGGGATGAATGCGTAACCATGCTCCAGCCGTCCTGGAGAGGGACTGTAACGCGTTTTACGTGGCTTGCGCGGGCGACATTGCGGTTGGTCGTAGAGTGAGTCATTGACGGATATATAGTTGGGGGTATCTGCTACTCTTTGTAATTTCCATGGGCTCTGAAAAATACCTTGAAGGTTACTGAGGAGTGAGGTAGTTGGTGAGAGGTATGGAAGGTAGGGTTGACGTTGAGCGGGACGATGAAACGTTTCGGTGCATGCGGCAGCGAAACTTGACGCCGCCACAACCGTCGCTTTCGTCATAATGGAACACTTTATTTCATAGAGACATAGGTTAATTTGCAATATAGTTCTTTTCTTAGATTGTCAAAGAACAAACAGGAGCTGAGCTCACTTAACGAATTACAAGTGCTATACTCGTCTTCGAATTGGAAAGAAAGGATTGTCATCCCGTTCCAAAATTAGAGAAGGACCCCAGCGCCGAGCTATATACAATGGGGCTGTGCATGCAGAACCTTCACGTACTCCCCCAAATATCCAGGTTCCACCGACCCTAATGTCGCCGTAACCAAAACCTTTTCGCCAAATGCTGTACAGAAGAATGTACCGGATATACTGACCATAGCGTCGTCAAAAGAAATAAAAAGTACTCTTAGGTAGTTGAAAAGGTCTCTTAGACATGCGCTTCATAACCATAGTAGAGTAGCCACGAAGAGAGCCAAAGGACAGAGGATGGAGATATAGCCGTTTATTTCTAAAGTTGGATATGCTGCTGACTGTAAACTTGTCGATGTAAATACAAGTTGAAAGCCGATCTTTTGGCCCGGAGCGGTAGAATTGAAACAATTGGAAGAATTGACTTCTGCGACTTCCGAAGGGTCGGCAAAAGTTATATCAACGCACTGCCAAACGCTCAGTTAGCAAACCTGAGCTGATTTATCAAAGCGAACAAGAAGACTAACATTGTACAAAGCTGCTCCATGCTGGGCTATCTCAACGATCTGGATTGTGGCGTTGTCTCCAATATTCGGGGTAAAATTTGCCGGAAGGGAGACTTGAGGTAGACAAAAAGTTCCAGGATATTGTAAGTTTGAAGGACCCACAATCTGGAACACCGGAACCATGTTGTGGGACATGTTCAACGGTTCGGTTCCATATCCCAAGTTGATGTAGAACAGGGCAAAAGAGTGCCCGGGAAACCAGCCGGGCTGGATTGCGATGGCACCACCCCCGACGGGCCACTTTGTTCGGTTGCTGGACGTTGGCATCCCGCCACCTGCGCGACAGTCAGCAATAGCACTCTTTCGCTTCTGGCAAAGATACTGACATGGATACATCCACTGCATTCCGTATGGAAAACTCGCGGTACCATTATTATCGTAGTTAATTCCAAGCGAACCCGGTACGATGCTGCCATCCGGATACGTTCCGTTGGTGTGGAGATTGTCTCCTCTCCATCCGGGATATGATATGATGGTGTGAGCAGAGACCAGAGCCAAACTCGTCGCGAAGACGATAAGCGACAGTAGTTTCGGCATGGCGAAAGCTTCCAAGTAGAAGAGAACTGCGTTCCAAGCTCTTTCAACACAGTATGCCGGGTGGGTAGGCGTGGAGAACTAACATGTAGCGCACTCGACAACGGCCGGAATCGCGGCGGGGGCTTCAGCACTTATGGGTGCGATCCATTTGTCGTGCGCCTTTTCCGTGTTCTGCAGAGAACGAATGGCCCGCTGGAATGGGGCCATGGCTGGTCAGCGTGTGCATGTCAGCTCTGGGGAGCATACGGCAGCGAATGAGAGACCTGCTCTCATATTGACATGACAGGGATGGCATGGGGAGCAGCAACCACTGAATGGTGCCGGCACGAACTTCTGTGATTGACGTGCGGGAGGGCTAGCTAAGTTCGGAGGCCTTCTCAAAGGCATCCTGCGGCCAAGGCCGGAACCTTTGATGGCAGTGATTTGACTTGGGTCCGGCGATGTGATGACCTCTGCAGTCTCCGGTAAGGGGCCATCAGGGTCGGCCCACCACCGCCACTTCTAAGCGCCCGGGCATATCGCACATCCACGCCTTGCCTGCAACTGCATAAGAACGTGGAGAGAACGAATGTTAAAGATGCTATCCGTTACCACGACCGCTTTATCTCGCGCGCGATTCGAATTGTGATGTGATGAACGAGTGACATAAAGCTAGCCCTGCCACATCTGGAACCTGAAAGCTTTTTCGTTCGATGACCGCTTTGGCGGCCCCTTGGATTGCCCCTCTCACGGCCGCTTTGGTGAGGATGCCATTTCAACCATTCGGGAGCCTTTGATCTTGTACCAGACGCGCGCAATTGAAGGCTGGTGTGACAGGTTGGTGATACAAAGTGACAGGAAACTGTCAGACTGCAGAGTTTAGTTCAAACCTCAACCCATGTTGATAGTGGATGCACTAGCAGGAAGAGGAGAGATCGACAACCCGATTTCACTGGGACCAGCATACCTGGATAAAAGCACGGTTACCACACCAAAGCCAACCGAACCTACCACGGTGTGTTGGGTGAACCGAAACATTCTCGAGTTCTAGATGCTGCTCTGAATAATGCTGAGCCCAAGCATCAGGGGCATCCATCTAATTCAATCATGCCTAGATGCAGTAATTAGAAATAGCTAGTGGGCGAGGACTTCTCATCCATCGCAGGATCGATATCAACCATGCCTTATGTCTGGTTTGGTGATGACATCGATTTAGAGACTCGTTATTATCGCAGCCGAGCGTTGCAGCCGCTATTGAATGAACTCAATATATAGGATTTTTCAGGAACTTCTTAGCCGATGCATTTCGGTAACCCTTTCGGTATTGTTTGGGCAACAAATGATAGTCACCACACGAATCTTGCATGATAGTAAGCTTAACTCGCCCGTCTTTTTACGTACTGCCTTCGCTCATTTTCTGTCCCATCCTACTTTACCAATCTAGTGGAGAATGTATGGCATCATCGAACGGGACTGGTGGTGAGGCCTTCTTCAGTAGGCGCACATACTTATGTGGTCTGCTAGTATCGTATGAGAATAGTAAAGGAGCCGCAAGGATTTATATCCTTAGGTTAATATCAATATCAGGACTCGATCGGCCCTTAGTATGCTCAGAGTCTCACTAGCTTCTCATTTGATAGTTTAATATTCTCAACAGGTCACTCACTCTTAGCATATTTATGAAAGCATAACCCTGCTCATTAATTGCTTCTTGCCATGAGGCTCACCACTTCCCAACTCCTCAAATTCATGATTGATATATCGGAGTCCACATCCGTTCTACAGGAAACTCAGAAGTTGTTGTCGACTATAGGACATATGCTGAAAGTCCCTCATTGAAAACCACAAAGGTCGGTGCTACGAGATATCACAGGGCTTGGACATTTAGTCGATTCAACCGTTGTGCAGCTGCATCAACCAAAGCCGTTTCCCGTTCTAGGAGCTCCATGACTCTTCCAACCCGCTGCTTTCGAAACTCTGAAGGCACTTTGACGGCGCCGTTAGCACCTTCGTCCTCAGTATCAGTCCCTGCCTCCTTTGCCTGCATCATCAAGTCATCCTTTAAACGCTTGACTTCGTCAAAACGTTGCCAAGTCGGAACCCCTCCGTTCTCCTGATTCACGTTGTTGGCCTGACTGCCATAATCAATTGACTGATCCATTATATCAAGCTCTACCACCCAGGCTTCTTCCTTCTCAGTGAGCTCGCGCCCGCCGATCTTAGCTAGCTTCTTCCTTATTCGCTCATGCTGTGTGACCAGGTAGTGTTGTTTCAGCTTAACTTCCTCGAGACGCCTCTCGATTTTTGCGCTCCCAACAATCCTTTCCTCATCAGCATTAAAATCTTCTTCATCATCGCCGGTAACTCCATCAATCCTCGTCGCCAATTGGCTCGCTCTGAATATCTGATCTCTGAACTCGTCCTTGAGTCGCTCACACCGCCGAAATAAGTCCGCCGCAGCAAGGCTTAGTTGATGCGTCTCCTGGCTGAGAATTTGGTGTGATTTTATCAAAAGATTAAGAGTTGCTTCTGAAAGCTTAACCTCTTCCTTGAGTGAGCCTCTCCTCCGGGCCGGTACCTTTTGCTCGATGAAGCTTGCGAGTTCTGATCTCATCCAAAAGGTCTGCGGTGGTTGATATGATTGACGAAGTTCTAATCTTTGGGGCAAGTCGTCCATATCCAGAGCCATATGACGCTCCACGGCAGGATCAAGGAAAACATCATCTGCGGATATATCGAGGTTCGCGGCGTATGGTTCTCCATGCACAGCCGTTAGCAAGAAGTACCCAATGTCAGAATCGTCAATGATAACACAAGATGCTATATTGGTAGAGGTATTTTCATATCGTTCCTTTGGTATGCGAATCGTGTGTTCTACCACCGACCGTGCATCTTCCAGGAATATATTTAATCGAAACTCGGCACCCTCGTTTTGGGCAGTACTGAGCTCCCGCTCTAACTTTTGTATCCACGATGACATCGAGAGATAGAAGACGCCTCTTTCATGGGTTACAAAAAATGAATAATCCGAATGAATATCAGCTGTCATAGTCGGATGCGATGATTCCGGCTTGCCTTCGGCTGCGCTAGGAAGAATATGGATAGTCTCAAAGACTATCAAGTTATGCTCAGGATCATCTGTGGGTAGAAAGTGTTGACTCTGTATAATGTTAGCAATTATATCAATATCTATAATCCAGGATGAAAACATGCCTTGCCTGAAGGTAACCACTGGCCTTCTATTCCCTCGAGGTCTAAGCATATATGGACATCGCAGTTACTTGTAAGCAAGCAAACTACCGATGCCGGTATACCGTCTTTTCTGCCATCTCCCTTACTCTCATCCAATATCTTAAGCCCTGAAATTATGATATCTGTAAGTTCGAAGTCTTCCCCGAAGTCCGGAGCCAGTGTAAAAGGCCCTTGTAGTTTAGGAATTGGAGGTGTACTGGCTGGTCGGGAATACACCTCCATGGTTTCTTCGAAAAATTCGCCCTCAATTAAAGGTTCTTGAGAAGTGATATCTAAGAGCCATGAGAGCTGTTGCCGAGATGCTCGCCGGTCGTCTGCAGATGTAGTAGGGTTTTCCTGGGTCGATGCGTATTTGGAGTGAATGGATGCCATTAAAGATTGCATGAATGTGGACGCCGATGATGTCTTCTTCAATTGCCACCTGCTGGGCAAGAGAGGACACAAGGCATATACATCCCCCTCTTTCATAGCTACCCATAGGGTCATCGGAGCCCAGCCGTGTATACCCTCCTGGTTGAGGGAACCACCAAAGCTTGCTGCAGCAACCTCTAGCTCGAAAGAGTCTGGGGAGAATCCTTTGCTAGCACCATATTTTGATGCACTAAGGTTTTCATCAGCGCTGGTGGCGTTTGCTAATTTTTTCAAGTCTACAGCTAATGTTGGCTCACTGAACGTCGATCGGTCTGCGCGATTCAGCTCCCACAGGCGAACCACAGCGTCTTTTGTCACAGTAACCAAGCATCGGCCCCGGTATCCTAGCGGATGCCAAATAACAGATGCGATTGATGATTGTTCTAAAACGTGGGCAGTGGGACCAAGCTGGAAGGTTTTCAGCTTTAGAGGGCTTGTATCTTCTGTATTGAGATGCGACGGATCTGGAAGCACGGCGATGTAGATTGTATGTGCTGTGACAATGGCCATATATTCCCCTTGTGGTGATATCACTAACTGCCTGATTGGTCCATGAATTGTAACTTTTAAGAGCTTAAAACTTATAATTAGACTTGACTGGTACTTCGTGGTATTATTGGCACTCACACGGTACGGCCTGGTCTCATCTCGGCTAGTTGTTTGTCCAGCTTGTGAATGCGACTGGCTGAACTTCTGGGCACTGCAAGTCTCTTGAAGCAGGACTAAGTCTGACCACCGTATTTCGTTCCCAGTGGCTACAAATATTTCGCTGCCTCTACAAGCGATTGTTCTGTGAGGGCCGGAGTATTCGCTTGCGTTACTAGGGCCATTGGTGGCTCTAGTAGATGCTTTGGATTTTGATGTGAACAGATCGAAACCGGGGGATGGCCTGGAGAGCCACGAAGGCGTGTAGCTGATGACTCGGGGCATCTTCGCAGGAAAGCGAAGAAATATGTGGAAGCAGTGCGTCAGTAAATCAGAGGAGGACGTGAGACTGGGAAGACAAAGTACGGGTTGAAGGTCGGTTGTGATGTCGAACGAATAATGAATGTAAATGCGTAGCCGGGTAAACTTCGGCAAGCATTCGCGAAGAGCTTCACGATATGCACACGCTCACCAATACACTTGCTCATTGTGAATGTCATGGCTCCTACTACACGCAATACAGTGGACCGACTAGATAAGCCAAGCTCATATGCTGCTAGTAAGGTGAACTACATGGCCCTTTCTTCTTCTTCAACGGATGTATAGCAACTTTCGCGGCTGCTAACAGCTATGCAGAACAGGAGGCGCAAGTACAATAGGGACGGCGATGATGCAGATAGGGGTCGTGACAAGACCCCGGACTTTGAGGACAAGTTAAAAGAAGCCACTACGCTTTACGTTGGGAATCTGTATATGCTCCACACCATACATGCTCTAGGATCTAACAACTGAACAACTTACAGTTCCTTCTACACAACCGAGGAGCAGATCCACGAGCTTTTTGCAAAGTAAGTCTTCCACTCAATAAAGTTCGATTTCTTTCTGACCTGGTTAAGGTGTGGTGAAATCAAACGCCTCGTTATGGGTCTTGACAGATATCAGAAAACACCTTGCGGCTTCTGCTTTGTAGAATACTATACCCACCAAGACGCATTGGATTGCATGAAATATATAGGAGGCACCAAATTGGATGAGCGTATAATTCGGACAGATTTAGATGAAGGCTTCACCGAAGGGAGACAATATGGGTATGTTAAGTTCATCTATCCTCAAAAGTGCGGTTTTGTTGACTCATCTTAGGCGCGGCAAATCCGGTGGCCAAGTGCGGGACGAGTACCGTGATGAATACGATCCTGGCCGTGGCGGATACGGCAGAGCTATCGGTGAAGATTTGGGAGACGACCGAGACTTGAGGTAGATTGGGGATCTTTCAAGTGGGACTAGGATTCTCGTTCTTCAAACTACCTTGGGCCGGGCGTTCGGAGGAGTCATAATATTTTCAGCATATCAAGGTGGGAATCGGGTGTTGCCTGCCACATCTAAGATACTCTGTACGCAAATCTGATACCCCAAAAGACAACTGTTTCCTCTTAAATATTAAATGACTGCACACCCAGCGCAGGGGCCAAGCCCCTTATACATGCGGTCCTAGATGTACATCTAATTCTTAAGAGCCTTGCAGCGTCCTTCTCCCTAGTGCGGTCAAGACCTGTTCTAGCCACCAAACATGGATCCTCGGATCCCCAGTCAGTTCTGGATGAAAACTTGTGCCGAAGACGTTGCCTTGCTGGACGGCTATTATGTCTCCTTCATTTCTCGGAACTAGGTTAGCATCATCCTGCTTTGGTTGAGGCGTCGCTGGGTTAGGGAGTCTTGCGAGAACTTCAACCTCAGCTTCGAATTCCTTTGCTATTTCGTCTGCTGGGACCTTAGAAGGTGCAACAATAGTAGCCTCTCTTGAAGCTTCTTCAGTTTGTATGCCTTTCATACGTGGCAATATTTTCTCCACTACTGGAGCTCGGATGAAAACACTCCTGAATAGTCGATTGGCCTCGTCGTTCGTCACGGTTCGTGAATTTATGAGAAAAGGCAGGTAAATGTTTGCCTGGAAGCTCTCAACTTGTCTGCCAAAATGATTCCTGTTTACTCTAACGTCAAGACCTCCAATCAGCTCTTGTCCACCTTTCTTAGTTCGATTAGCAGACTCCGCGAGTAAGATGAGACCTGCACAAGTGCCCCATGTAGGCTTGCGAAGAACCCTATAAACTCTTTAGTTGTTGAATCCAGAACATCTGCAACCAGGGAAACAGACTTTACATATTCACGGAGCGGCCCAAGCATCCCTGAACGTGCCGCAACGAGAGACATCGTTGTACTTTCTCCACCAGGTATGATCAACGCATCGCATTTGTCTAGCCCCTCCGTTGTCCTGACTTCGATAAACCGCCACTCTGAGTCATTTGCACCATTCTCTTTTAGATAGAATGCAGCTTGGCTGAGAAGCTGAATGTGCTCACTGAAAGCACCCTGGAGCGCAAGAACGCCAACAGTGACTTGTTGAATGCTATGCGTCATGACACGGCTTGCAATATACGTGCTAATGATTTGGTATGCGAAAGAAAGTCTGCCCTGCTGCCCTGGAATTTTTTGAGCAAGGATGTGTTATCGGTTATCGATAACTCTAAATTGCGGGCTTATGTTCTCACCTCCGTAGCCCCTCGGCTTTACAACTCTCTCATGACGCTATGGATCAGCTTGAGATCCCCGCTATAACTTGTTGGCTCTTAGACACTAGGTCCCTCTGGCCTGGCGATAATATAGACCATTCTGTCTGTCTTTTTTTTTTAATCTCTGCAGACTGTACCAGAACTGACTCTCCATAGGCATCAGAAGCCCTTGAATTAGTTAGCCCAGAGGAGAGAGAGAATGCTAAACGCAAATATCATATTGCAGATGCCAAAATGGCCCTTGGCTCTGCGCTCCTGAAGCGCTTGTTTGTCTCTAAGTCACTTGGATTACCATGGCTAGACATACGGTTCGGCCGCAAAGGTGATCCTAAACACGGAAAGCCATGCTGCCTTTTGCCTGATGGTAGTACCGCCCCTATCGAATTCAATGTTTCTCATCAGGCCGGCTTAGTAGCGTTGGTGGGCTGCCAAATTGCCGATATGGAACTTGGCGCGGATATCGTCTGTGTGAACGAACGTAACGACTACCGGGTAATTGACCAGGATGGTTTTGATGGTTGGGTGGATGTCTACCAAGAAATATTCTCTGCGGAAGAAAGTTGGGATATGAAGTACAACACCGATCCTTTTAAACTACTGGATGGCACCGAGCTTTCTCCAGCTGATGTTGGCCGGAACGATCGTTGCTGCACGAGGGACAAGGAGCTCACCGTAGTGCTGAAATCAGGAGAAGAGAGAAGATTTAGTTCGGATTTACTCATTGACGTGAAACTACGCCGCTTCTACACATTCTGGTGCTACAAGGAAGCATTCATTAAGCTCACAGGCGAAGCACTGCTGGCTAAATGGATCAAAAATTTGGAATTCCGCAATGTACGAGCACCAGTAGCTGGCACCATTGCAAGATGTTCTACGCTTGGCTCCTGGGGCGAGCGTGTTGACGACGTAGAAGTTTGGCTCCATCGAAAGAAATTGGAGGACGTCAAGATGGAAATCCAAGCATTTGAGGAAAACTTTATGATCGCTATTGCCGCGAAGCCATCATCAAAGCTACCGTTTAATGATTTCCCGAAGTTTGCAAGTTTGAATCTCGAGCAGGACATCATTGCAGTGGCAGAGACATCTAGCTAGACATCAAAGGGGAACCAGAGACTCCACTCATGTTAGAAAGTCGGCCAATAGCCAGACTGAACTCGAACAAAAGCCGTCGAGATCGCAGAAGAGCCACAAAATCCCTCACAATTCTAGACGACTACCTTCAAATGAATTAAAGTTTCCTCTCTGCTTGTCCGAATGCCATGCATTATCCCTTAACTCGTCAAAATTGGTCCTTACGATATCGATAAGAGCCCACCAATCAAACCGGTCGAATCAAGCCGCCGTTCTCAGAAATACGAAGCTTTTGACTTCGTTGAGAACAATGCTCCGCACAGACCACTTACGCTAAGGACCTTTGACGGGTTAAGGGATACACTCGGATTCTACTCGTGTATCATGATATTCGCTCGAAAGATCTATTAGATTTAATAATGCCCGACAGAACTGGGCAAGCCATTTTCGAGAACCCGTGGGGTGGTCTAACAAGCTAGCAGTGAGTCATATCCGAAGGGTTCCGAGACACATAATGAACACTATGCACTCGGTCAGGGACGTTATTCTATGAGACCATGAGAATTTCCGTTGCTCTGAAAGGCACTTGAAGCATGAACTTTTCCATAACACATGATTATTTGATCTGGATGCTGAAGATGTTCGAAAGCTCTCAGCTCTGCCCAGATGCTCATTGCTTCCAAACTCCGTTCTTTCTAGTAAAGATACACAACCTTTTGTACCTTGATCATAATCCAACGCACGGCCACTTCACATGCTTTGCATTGAACGACAGAGATTGTTGGGAAAAAGGGACCGTTCCGATCTACGATGCTAAGTATGCGCATCACATACTATCCGGAGGGCAATTATAGTAAAGGCCTTTTTTTCCAATGGTTCATAATTGTTATCGGCTTGTGTTGTGCAGCGAGTCCTGCAGTAGACTGCATTTCAAAGCAGCTGAAGAGAATGCGATGAGCGCCCTTGCACCACACACCGTTACGTTCCTGGATTGCTATAAATAGTTTCAGAGATCCTTGCAACTGTACGTCATCAATATTCGACCAGCCCACAAATTCTGGGTTGGTGAGCAATCTCTTTTTGGCCAATTTCAATACGAGTCGGACATTATTCGCTTTTATCTAGCGGCGCGATCGGCAGAGCTATGCGAACGTTCACAGGCAGAGTCTTCAAGCTGTTACATATGCTGACAGTTATGTCGCGTAAAAACTATTGCCGTGAATACAAGGGGGTACCACAAACGGGTCTGACGCCCCCTCTGCTAGTAAGGTAAGCAAAATAACTTAGCCCCTATATACTCTTTGGGGCTCGCTTATTCTGATACACATACTAGCAGCGGGAGTCTGACCCGTTTTGTGGTCCCTTGTACAAGTATTATCCTTAAGCGGGTCTGTACAAGTGTTATTCTGCCAGCTCGCACGACCTAAGCTCAGGCAAAAGAATGTCACACACGCCACCCGCATATATAGGGGTGACATTCTACCAATGACCGGCTGGCTATGGGATAGCCACGCTTCACTGCAGAACATCTGGAAACTTGAAAACCCTGCGTCGAGCGAGATTTTTAAAGAATTCACCTTCTCTCTTTATATCCTCTCCAATTCGACTTCCATTCGCTATTTAATATAATTTCACTTTGTTTCCGCAGCCTCTATTCCGTTAAACCACTCGTTCATCGAAATGAAATTCCTTTCGCTCGCTACCTTCATCACTACTGCCCTCTCTGGGATATCTGGTGCTGAAGCCTACTGGAAAGGCTTTAATGTTGGCGCAAACAATCCAGATGGTTCATGCAAAAGCCAGGCAGATTGGAAAACTACCTTCAACACGCTGAAAGGCCTACCGGGCTACTTCACTTCGGTTCGACTCTATGCCTCTTCCGACTGCAACACTCTGCAGAATGCCGTCCCAGCCGCTTTGGCTACGGGAATGCAGATCTTGGTGGGTGTCTGGACTGAGGACGACACTCATTTTAACAATGAAAAACAAGCGCTTCTGGCCGCCATCCAACAATATGGCTCCGATTGGATTATTGCTGTCTCCGTAGGTAGCGAAGATCTCTACCGCGGAGACACTAATCCAGCCAAGCTTGCATCACAGATAAACGATGTCAGGGGCATGATCCGATCTGTAGGCGCAAACCAAGAAGTCGGCCATGGTGAGTTAACTCTTTCTGATTTGCACACTTGCAATTCCGCGAGCGCCTTTTGCTCGGGTGTAGTATGTTCTTTGCCTCCGTTGTGACTTTAATTACGACATTCAAGGGCAGGTCACATCCTCCGCTATAAGTCTATTTTGTCTAGAAGGACCTCATGTATATATCTTCTTTTCTACGTTACTGACTGGGTTTTATCTGCTAATCACATCCTGTACATACAGTCGATACCTGGACAGCTTGGTAAGTAATATTAGTTTAAGGTGAACGAACAGGACTAATACCGCAGTAGGGTCAACTCGACAAACAATGCCGTCATCACGGCCAGTGACTTCGTTGGATTGGATGGGTATCCGTACTTTCAAGGTGCAGCCATTCAAGATGGTGCAAATGTCTTTTGGCAGTCCGTTCAGGCTACTCGAGATGCTGTGAATTCCGTCAAGCCAGGAACCTGGGTTTGGATTACTGAAACGGGATGGCCAGTCAGCGGAGCTAACGATGGTTCGGCGGTTCCCTCAATCTCGAATGCTCAGGCCTATTGGACCAATGTGGCCTGCGCAGCGTTTGAACAGGCCAACACTTTTTGGTAAGATGCTTTTATATACTTTGAGAGGTCGTTAACTCATGCCTGAATAGGTACGCGTATCAGGACTATTCTGATTCACCTTCGTTTGGGGTTGTAGATGCAAACCGTAAACCAATATACAACCTTGCTTGTTAAACCATGTAGCATACAGGAGGACGTGCTAAAGGTTGTTGTAGTCGTAGTACTGTACGACTAACTTCAAATTGGTCAATGGCATTGGGGCCGGCACAAGTGAATACTATGAGGATGGCTTTCGAAACCACAAGGGTACATAAGGTAGATGTAATTTACAGAAGATAGATTGGAGCAGTAATCAAAATTCCTGTGCCTTTTTAAGTGCCTAGACTATCTTACATATGAACTGGTCACACAAATCATGCCTGCCACGCTGCGTTATTGCAAATCGAGTCGTGTCGTTAACGCCATCCAATAGGTACTCATCACTGGCGGGCTTCCGATTCCCATTCCTCTTTGCGAAGTTGGTAGCTGAGCGAGTTCTGGCGAAGAATGCTGACGCAGCAGTTGTCCTCCAATCGCCAATTCTCCACACATTTCCACCAACCTACAACCACCACTCTCGTGCCTCTTTTTTTCTCTCTTTGTCAGCTCCCTTGGTTCCTCCTATGTTAGCACAACGTTTACAAGAGAGCAGATCGAAGAACGATTGGAGCTGCAGAGCCGCGACTTGGCTATCAGTCACTCAGTCTGGAAGACAAGGTGTCGGCTCAGAGCGTCTTACTGAGCAACGGAAGCCATGCCTGATGCGTGGCCAGCTGCACACAGCATGGACGGCGATTGGATGACGGGCAGGGTTATCGGACAGAATGTGTTGTTCTTGCATGTTCTTGCATCAGTGAAGGACAAAGCTGCATTAGCACTCTACACGGGCACTGTCCCCCCGCCTCGCCCACAGTCAGAAGAGTCGAGAGTCGGTGAACCCGCAGCCCAGTCGTCCTCCAGGCAGGCTCGGCTTGCGCGACTTGTCATTAACACGGCCAACGATTGGCTCTTGGCCTCAACCCTCACCGATACGACACAATCCACCTGTGAGATGCGCCAAGATATTGCAGCGTGATCAGGGCATGTGTGTCCTTCACAATCCCAACTTTTTTAAGGCCAGGCGCCGCATCCTGCTATGAGCCGCAAATCTGTCCAGAACAATTCTCACAACTATTTGAACAATTCTTCCCAATTCTAACGCCTAATACCTGGAAGACTATCGCAATCATTTTACTCCTCGCAAGAATTCCCTTAAGGCCATCGTTCCTCAGTCGTGTGCCCCGCACCTCCGTCTCCACCGTCCAACTTTAGGACCAGATGACTCCAATGTCGACTACTGATTCACAACCACCCCCACCAATTCGAACTTCAACAAACTCCTCGATTTCACAGACATCCTCCATACCAATGTCGCCTGGGTACTCCGCTCAAGCTTCTCCTAAATCGTACATTTCCCGTGGCAGCACCCAGGGTTCGCCGTCGCCCACCGATTCAAGCTTCTTCGAGGCGCTTGCTTCGAAAGTAAGGAGAGGCCGCTCCCGAAGTAGGTCCCGTAAAGGTGTCCCGCGTCATCGCTCAAAATCACCACTCCCTCCAGAACAACTCCCAGTATCTTCTTCGGAGTTCTCGCAAATGTCACCACCTTCATCTCCGAGAGCTCAACAGCAGTCGCGACACTTTTCAGACGCAAGCCGTTCTTCAACAAATTCGAGCAATGATCACCCAAAGCAACCGGTCCCGGGTCCTGTTCGGAGGAACACCGCAAGCAGCGATCTGTGGCGTGGAAGGCATGCGAATTCCTGGCTTTTCAACGATTTCAGTGTGACGGACCACGTCAAGGAATTCTGCCACATTGGAAAGAATTCCCGACCGTAATGTAGCAGAGCAC
>Ga0307515_10007692_pt1 | contig 21225 bp, 15 predicted proteins | sample 17_EM_MG_FD_194513 | JGI IMG/M metagenome (GOLD analysis project Ga0307515, IMG submission 194513) | Populus trichocarpa ectomycorrhiza microbial communities from riparian zone in the Pacific Northwest, United States - 17_EM | ecosystem: Host-associated > Plants > Roots > Unclassified | place...
AATATAAAAATTAAATTTTAAGAGATGAAATTGAAAAATAAATATTCACAACAAATTATATATAGCAATCAAAAGTTTGAGGATCAAATTTGATATAATCAGCAAATAATAACATTTCTAAATTTTTCACAACTTCCGGAAAGTGTTTTCCGCTCAAATTTTCCAAAAAAACACTTTCCTGAAAACCAAGCCAAATTTTCCTTTGACTGGAAAGTGTTTTCCGTTGACCAACTTTTCTAATGACAAACAAACACAGGAAAGTTTAGAAAATGATTTCCCGGAAATCACTTTCCGGAAAACAAACACAGCCAAAAGAAAAAACACTTTCCTGGAAACCAAACCAAATTTTTCTTTGACTGGAAAGTGTTTTCTGTTAACCAACTTTTCTAATAGCAAACAAACACAGAAAAGTTTAAAAAGTGATTTTTCAGAAATTACTTTTCTGAAAACAAAACATGGCCTATATGTAAAGTTTATTTTGGGATTATATTGATAGTGCATGCAGGCTTGGCCTTCATTTGGCCAGTTAAGCCCGAATCAGATCAATTATCAACAACTCGTCGTTTTGTTGTTTTTACAGAGCTGTGGATATCTGCTGAGATGACAGTAAAGAGGATTGAAACGACAGCATATTTTGTCGAGAATGGGAAGAAGAAGAAGACAGTTCTTGTCTCTCCAAAACGATCCTTTCCTAACTAACACATGCCCACACAGGATCATTGGCGAGGATCCAAGATTTTTTATCCTATCTGAAAGGAATCGCTTCACATTCCCAGCTTTATAATCGGTTTTCCAGATTGCAGCGGTGTGCCAGTGTTTAAGCCGAAGCCATGACAGTTTTTTTTTTTAAAAAAAAACTTAAATTCGTTGAATGTTCCTAATAAAAAGTCTAATTAATTTTTAAAATATTTTTTATTTAAAATATATAATTATTTTTAATATCACCATATCAAAATAATCTAAAAAAATTAAAAAATTATTTGAAATAAAAAACAATTAATTTTTTTCAAAAATCCTTTCAAAAACAAAAATAAATAGGCTTAAAGAAGATGCTGATAGGCTTGGGCCTTGTTGTAGAAAATTTTGCAAGTGGGGAAGACTGCAAGCCCAGTGATACTTCATGAATAAAAACTTGCTAGATTATTCCACGTCGAGGTGGTCAAATACACTTTGTAACTCATTAATTAATTAATTAATTATTAACAAAACCTAAATCCCGTGTCCATTTCACTGTATAAACACGGCGCAATGTCTTATAATTCACTGTGGATTGAAGCCCCTTTTTTCAATTTGATCGTCAATTTCCTTCTTTTCAATTATATCATTTTATGACTAAATTGATGATTAATTTCTTCAAATTTGTTATAGGAAGACACAATTCAAAAGAATAGGACCAAAGTGTCAAACAAAGTAAAATCAAGTTTCAAATATAGAATTCATGCTATAAGTTTTTTTAGTCCCTCTATTTTCCTTTTCCTTTCTTAGTGGTCCCTTTAGCTTTTGAAATTTCAGTTTTGATCCAAACTTCAATTTTTTTCATTGCTTAATGTTGTGTCTGAGAGAAAGTTATCTAAAAACAAGAGAAGAAAGATAATATTTTTTTGGTTGTTACAATTCTAGTGATGCAAAGACGATGTTGGTGTTAACAAGTTTCTTTTAACAAAATAAGTTTCATTAAAATGTTTTTTTTTTTTTTAAAAAAAAAGCAGGGCTTAAAAATGTTTTTGATTAGGGTTAGTTCTTCAGTTTTAACTAATTTATTTTGACAATTTAAGATTATAAATGAGTTTATTTAGGTGTTAAGTGTGTTTTTTAAAGTGTTTTCGAGTAAAAAAATAATTAAAAATAAAAGTTTTGTTTTCAAAAATTAAAAACTGGGCTTGCAGTCTTGCCCACTTGCAAAAATAAAGGTTGAACAAATGTGGCACGTTGTTAGCTCAGCTTAACAAAAAGAAAAAACAAGATGGGCCAAGTGCGCGGGCTTGTAATTGTAAATCCATGCAAGCATGCCCCTTTTTTTAGGGGTAGGAGGCCCACTAGACCCACATTTATTGGCTTTTTTTTAAAGTTCTGATTTTTTTTTTTCAAATTATTAGAGATAACTCAACATTGATTTGAAGAGTACAAAAATAACTCTGAGAATCAGTAAAAGTATGATTTGACTTTACAAAGATTTCAAGATAATAATTTTTTTTTAATATTGAGATAATAATATATTAGATCGATCCGGAGCTTTGCAGCTTAACTTGCAAAACTCGCAACATGGATCATGGACTTTATTGGGTTTGAAAAAAAATTTATTTTTAAACTATTTTTTATTTAATGATATGGTAAAAAAATAGATACTTATAAAAATTGAGTATCAAACAAATGTTGAGATGTTTATTTTAGATTACGATAATCTTATATATAAAAAAACTGAAATAAATTATGATGATAAATTCAAAAGTAATAAAATATTGAAGGGTAAAATAAAAGAAAAATATTTAGAAGTTAGAATTTTTTTTTTTAAAAAAGAAAAAGATAAGAAAAGGTTCGATTTTTTTTTAAAAAAAAATTAAGGTGCTGATCTGTTTATACGATGATAGGAATATGAATAGTAAAACACGATAATGTTTTACATTCCTTTAATGAAGAGAAAAGAGAGTAACCTATGAAGACATGACCTAAGGTTTCTCACGCTATGCCTAAGTTATTTTTATTTGACGTATCGGAGTGAGCTACAAAATGATAGTGTTATTCTGTAATTTTAAGAGCAGCCTTTACGTGACAATTGATGATGAATTGGAGCATGAGATTTTTGACAAAAATTATCAATTTTATTTTATTGGAATATTTTTAAATGTATAAAAAATTGTTCTGTTTCGATATTATTATGGGCTTGGTGATGTTAAGGGCAACGAAACCCTTTATATTCCCAAGTTTTTACTTCAAAAAATGGGGGCCATCATATGTATTTGGGAATTTTTTTTATAACTTAAATGTCCCAATTTTATATTTAATTAACTAGCATTCTCATATTATTGTTAATTGTAAAAAAAAAAAAAAAGCTTCACATACCAAATTTTATGAGCCTTAGACTAGCAACAAATCACGTACCAAATCCAACTCTAGTCTAAATCCCCTCGATACCTAGTTTTAGAACACACCACAATATAGTGTAACTATTTTCAAGAGGTTAGTGAGGTGTTAAGCTTTCTCTCTAATAGCTATGTAAGTACGGTACATGCCTTTTCAATACGAAGCTAATGTTTTTTTTGTAAATCACTCACAAGTGCTAACCTTTTCTACTAATGGATAGGGCGCCAAACTTTCCAGTATGTCTATAACTTCATGCTCTTTGAGATAATTTCATGTGACCAAGATATATAAATCCTTCGGGTCACCAGGTAACAATACATTAGCCGATACAAGGTAACATAAAGCCACAATAAAAGACCACATAACAACAAAACACACAACTATCACATATACTCTCTTACATGCTCATTCTTGTTATTCTGCTTTTCTTCCCTCCTATGATTTATTGACTTAAGTATCAAAAAGACCTTTATCCTGATAGGGGCTTGTTATTGTAGGAGAGCGTAGAATGACCAAGTCCAGAAATCTTACCCTAAGATGCAATCGTGGAAACCCAAAATCTAATATGAACTGTTTACGATTTTATTAATGGTGTCGTTTGTGAAAACCCGAACGTAAGCTAGTTCATTCTTGTTTCACACTTCACTCAAAAGTTTTTTCCATGGCTAACGACTTAGAAACACTAGGACATAAAAAAAGTAACGAACCTCCCCACCACCATTAATACTTCAATTCATCCAAATCTACAACAAACTTCATATAAAGCAAACTGAAAAAACAACCTGAGTCAATCTAAATTAACATGTCAAACTTGTGACTCGGTTATAAGATTAAAATGATTCCATAGAAAACAAATTGAAACAAATTATGAAGCTCAATTCCTAATCAATACATTGTTGAAGAATGAAATTGAAAAAAAAATATCAATATAAAACAAGGACACAATAAAACTACATGAGTAAATCTTGGTTAACTTGCAAAACCCATGACTTAGATCATAAAACTTGAATAACCTCATAGAAAGCAAACCAAAATAAATCATGAAGCTTAATTTATAATTAACCCAATATTGAATGATGAAATTGAAAAAAAAAATACCAATAATAGAAGAAAAAACCAGGGTCAACCAATTTAACCTATTAAAATTGTAATAAAAGTTATGAGACTAGAATAACTCCATAAAAAACAAACAATAACACATCATGAAACCCAATCGCCAATAAACCAAATGTTGAAACATGAAAAAAAAAAACATAGATTAAAAAAACCAAATGCAAAAAAAAGAAGCACTATTGCAATGAAAAGTGAAAAAATATAGATTAAAAATACAAATACAAAAAAACACTATTGTAATGAATAATATTTTGTAAGTTGGTGCACAGTAAAAGAACTACCTCTTTTAGTTTTTGTTAACTAGATATTGATTTGTGCTATCCTATGAGCCAAGTACAATTTTTACTAACATAAAAAAAATGTTAAGATGAGGCTAGAGTTTTTGAAGAAGTAAGAAAAATATAACATCCAAATTATTGACTCAAATGAGTACAATAAAGTCAGTTAATTTAATAATATGATTTTAAAAATGACATCATAAATAACATGAACAAAAAGAGGAAATAATTAATCATAATCGGGAGGAGAAGAAATAAAATCCCATCAAAGCCCTATTGCTGTTTTGCCGTGGACATTGTTCAACCACCACAAAGAGCTTATTGAAATAGTTCAAATGTCATTGTAAAAGACTCTATGTCAACACTAGAAGAGGTCGCAAATGCCATTAGAGCAACGAATTATAATGAAAACTCATGTTTATATTTAATCAATTAATTTAATTTAATTTTAAAAGAAAATTTCTAAGAAAAAAAAAGTTAAATTGAACATAGAAAGACAAATAAAAAGACTCGAAACAACCTGATTTATTATCAAAATTAGTGAAAAATCATATATAAAACAAATTAAAATGGAGTCCAATCTCCATTTAAATAAATATTAAGAGATGAAGTTGAAAAAAAAAAGAGCTTTAAAAAAAGAAGCAAACCCAAGCAAATTTTCTAAATTTGGGTTAATCTACCAAACTTGCAACTCATGAAATCTTAGACCTGAGCTTAATCAAGAAGCTCAATTTCCAACAAATAAAATGTTGAAGCATGAAATAAAAAAAAATCAATTTTAAAAAATTTTCAAGGGAAAAATATAGTAATTAAAATAATAAGGATTAAACTGGTAGAAAAAAAACTCACGAAGGATGAAATCATAAAAAAATAAATACGTAAAATCATCTCAAATAAAAAAACATCAATTAAAAGAAAAAGGACTAAATGTGAAAGATAAAAAAAATTAAAGGGGAATAAAGTTGAAAAAAAGGTCCAATTTTATAAATCATCTTAAATAAACAAATAACAATAAAAAGCAGGGATCAAATATGAAGAAATAACAAAATGAAAGGTTGCTTTTAAATTTTGCATGGTCAACTATGAAATCAAGAAGAAAAAAAAAAAAAAAAGGGGGTCACATGTGCCAAAGCGTACATCCATTTGGAACATGCATTGCACTTAGATGGAGAGGAAGCCGAGACAAACCGAATACCACCCTGAAAGCTACCATATGACCATCGCATGACGTCCCACGCATCACCTAAAAAGCGCGGGGACATTTACATGTTGGCGTGTCTACCTCACATGTCAACTTGATTTTTTTAATAGTATCTATATTAAATCAATTACAGAAGAGCCCTTTAATAACTTTATTATTGTTTTTTTTTAAAGCTCAATATGAATAGACTTAAAGGTTCTTTGACCAAAGTTTTTTTAAAATTAATTTTAAGGGTAAATATGTTATTTAATTGTTTTAAAAAAGAAAAAAATACATTAAAGCCCATAGAACCAAGTTAACAAAATTTTACTTTTAGTAGTGGTCAAGTCATTTTAAAACACGTGTAAAAACAATCTTGCCCCCTTCTAATTCATAAATGACATTTTGACTATTACAAAAATATTATTCTAGGCATGATTTGATTTAGTAATTTTGAAATATAGAAAAAAATTATTATTTTACTATTATAATTCATGGTAAATTTACTCTTGATCCATGGTGTTTGGATTCAACACTAATAATTTGTTTTTTCCTTAATAATAATACTTTTGAGAGTGATAATATTTACCTTTTAAAGTTTTTTTAAAATATATTAAATTAATATTTTTTATTTTTAAAAAAATTATTTTAAATATAAATACATTAAAATAATAAAAAAAATAAAAAAATTAATTTCTTATAAAACTGCTGCTACCGGTCTCAGCATCATGGTATCCTTCTTTTGTCAAGGTAAACTACAGCCCCCCCTGAATTTTTTACATGTGTAGCCTGTGACATCACAACTGACAGGAGAGATGACATGCACACGTGTGAGTGAGAAAATGTTAAAATCATTGTTACCAGTACCACTCGCAGATGAGGATATATACAGATAGCGTTTGATATTGTTAAAATATTTTTTATTTAAAAATATATTAAAATAATATATTTTTAATTTTTAATTTTTTAATTCAGGACATCAAAACTAACCGTATTTGCAGGAAGGCGTTTGATGTACAACTCAAGGGTCCGGTGGATCAGTTTGTAAGGCTGTGGAGCGTGGAGAGCTGATAAAAAAAAACTGAACCGTATTTGTAAGGTGTTATTATACACGCGCTGTGAGGTAATGTGATAGAGAAAGAGTCAAATTAGAGGTCAGAGTGAGTCAGAGCAGCGGAACTGCTTGGCAGGGCAGGAAGAGAGGCCGTGAGGATTTCTGTTACAACAAGAACAAAAACAAACACATTTGCAGAGCTTGCTTTGCTTTCATGCTTTCCTTCCAATCTCCACTGCTTTCTTTCACTGTTTTCTCCTGCACTAGTTTTTCCGTTTTTGGCCTATGGAGATGACCTTGCAACACTCCCACAACATCACTTGTTGTCACCTAGAAAATGATGGCATTCCCAGTCATTATACCACCTCTACTGCTACATCTTGCAACTCATCAGCAATGGAAACTCTTAATAACATGGGTTCTCTCTCTGTTGATCCTAGCCATAGAATGCCACTGAATATTTGCTCCTCAGTGTGTTTTGACATGGGCCAAAGGGGTTTTGCCCTAGAAGGAAAATCCTGCAGCAATAGGTTGGAGAATAACCAGTGCAGTGAAGAAGTTGGTGATGGTGGGAAAGAACAAAAACACAAGGCTGCACGTATAGAAAACATTGAGGAGAGTTTAGTGAACGGGAAAGACATAATGGAAGGTAGGGAGCCGAAGATTTGTAATAGAGGGCATTGGAGACCAGCAGAAGACTCTAAACTCAAGGAACTTGTTGCTCTTTATGGACCTCAAAACTGGAACCTTATAGCAGAAAAGTTGCGAGGAAGATCAGGTAATAAAAGAGGCTGCAAGTCCACATTAAGTTTTTTTTTTGGCTGGTTTTTAATAGCTCTGATTATTGTGCACGTTTTGTTTTACTTGTCATCTTTGTTGAGTTTGAAGGTAAGAGCTGTAGATTGAGATGGTTCAATCAGTTGGATCCAAAGATCAACAGAACAGCTTTTAATGAAGACGAAGAAGAAAGGCTAATGGCAGCTCATAGAGTTTATGGTAACAAATGGGCCTTGATTGCTCGATTTTTCCCAGGGAGGACTGATAATGCTGTTAAAAATCATTGGCATATTGTAATGGCTAGGAAATACAGAGAGCAATCCTGCATTTACAGGAGGAGAAAGCGTACTCAAGCTGTTCAAAGAAGGGTAGACAATGCTGGTGATTATGTGAGCAGAAATACAGTCAAGAACACAGATCCCAACTCTAACATTATCTGCAATAGCAGAATCATCAAACCATCTTGCCTCCCCTTTTCACCTCTGATTGGTGGCTGTAATAGTACCTACGGCAAGATGACTGCGGAACTCTTGTTTTCTAGAAGTCACCATGGATCTCTTGCAGAAGAGACATCTAGATTCCTTTCAGGTTTGTCCCTTTTGTCATTCCCCACTTTCTACATTGTCTCATTAATTCTATGCATTTTGTGCATCTGGGCTTCTGTGCTTCCTCACATTGGCATCTTTACATCAAATTTAGCACATTCTTCCATGTTTACTTACATCAAGCCTTGTCCTCACATTTTAAAGCTCGGCGTGGTTAATTTTCGTGTTCATTTAGTCCTCTGATTTGGTTCAAGTTCTTTGTCAGAGAATAGCATTCGTTTCCTATGTTATTCTCTTAATGTTTAAAGTTTTTCATTTTTTTTTGAGATTTTTAGAGAAGCAATCGGTAATTCTAAACACCAATTGGACAGAAATACATTAGCCAAAGACCCATGAAGTGTTATTAACTTTCTTTTCCTTTTATAAAATTTTACTCTCATTTAGATTACTTATTGGAGCTAATATGGTGAAATCCCTTGTTTATTATTTCTCATCTTTCATATGGGCCAATTAAAAATTAGCAGGTCACCAGATGCACTACAATATGCTACGAGATAGTGACACATGCACTGTTTTCTATGCCATGCAACAATCAAGCAACCGTCACTTTCCAGGTTTCTCAGACGCCATGGCATCATCAGCAACTCAAGCCACAGTAAGTGAACCATCATCATCATCGCTATCAGTTGCAGAGAACACAGAAGCCAGCTCCTTTGAGATCACTACTACATCACCACCATTTATAGATTTTCTTGGAGTAGGAGCCACGGGAAGTGCTAGAGTTTCCAAAACCTGCAACATGTATTTGAGAAGCAATTGTGTTGCATATGGTAGCACAGGTATCATAGAAGGCAAAGAGAAGTGAAAGGACTGTTACTTTTAGATGGTCCAGAATGAGCTTTTGTCATCACCATGGCCTGCTCCTTTGTAATAAGTGACCATCATGATATATTTTGCAAATTTAAAGCAGTGAACAATCACTCTGTCTTCATAACTTCACAACGTCTCTCCTGCCCCATCTCCCGTTTCTAACAAATATTATAAATAGTGAATTTAGACCCTTCCACTCTTTAATGTCCGCGACTCCTTCAAATTCTTAAAGCTCCTTTTCCAATGTGGCAAAGAAGAGGGGAAAGAAATTGTACACTGGTTAGTAGAGAGATGGGTACAAGGCTAACTTTTGATTGAAACAAGGCAGAAGCAACAGTTGTGGGGCTGACAAATAACAAATCAAAAAACAGGGCGGCATCTCCCCACCTTTATAATGTCCACTACAATCTTTGATTCAAAGAGACAAATGACCTGGACAGTTTCGAACTTCTGTAATTGAAAAAACCACTCCATGTAATGTATGTTGAACTTCTTCTCCACCCGTAGGCGTAGCAAATTACAGTTCCATTTGTAACCACAACGCTTAACTGGCTGCCACCTTCCATAAACCAAGTCAACTAAGAGAAACAGAGTTAAATTCAAGCTCAAAACCTCCTAGCCTTCTATCACAGTCTGAAAGACACTGGAAAAATTTGTTGCCAGAGACTGGCCAAAAAGGAAAGACTTTGGCCTACCTGAATCAGCAGTCAGGGTTATACAAGCAATGCAGCATATTACCTCTGGAGTTCACAATTACAGGGTGCTTATAGAAAAGGTTCACTAAAACAAATATGAAAAAAAATAAAAAAAAGTCAAAGGTATTTTGAACCTTCCTTCTCAGTTAAAAAATCGACCAAATTCGCTCAGCATCTGCAAGAAATTTCACATGTTTCTGAATAATCATTGAAAAAATACTACAGTTTTGCTCTGAACATACAAGAGCAAGAATGCTGCTCCAATGTCACAATAGAGTAACACAAAAAAGTCATTTTTATGAACGTTTAATTTGGCAACCGGTATAAAGCTAGTCAGATGTCCTTGTCCAAATCCCTTGCTAATGAAATAGTATTCAGTGTAAGAAATCTAACTGCTGTGAGCAATACTCTCAAGTGAAGATGCCAAAGCATCCTTGAGTTCCTGCTTCGTGAGAAGGCTAGTGGTGTGAACAAATCCTCCTTCATGAACTGCACCAATTGTCTCAGAATTCACTGGTTGCAGTGAAAAATGGGTTTCAAGAGCCTTTGTGGTTTTCTCAACAAAAAGTGATCTTGGCAAATATTCCTTCACGCGACAAATGAATTCGCTGTGGTCTCTTGCCTGCACAGTGAATTGGCAATATAGACTTCATTAACTGCTCTTCAAGTAATTATCATATCAAAAGTAAATTTTCTGCACTCCATATTCCAAAGTCCCAATAGGTACAACCCAAAAGGCACATGAAAAGAAAAACACAGATTCTGAAGTAATTTTTCTCTGTTCTCTTCTTATTATATCTGCTGCCACAACTACTGCGTATTTATTCTATGGTTGCACATATATAAAATGCCATGGAATGCATCATGCACCAAAAGGATGAAGAAAGTTCATCAGTGGAAAAAAAATGCAAGATATCTAAGAACTGCAAAACCAATCGAAACTATTACATGAAAAATGACCAATCTGGTTAATCAAGTGCATGTCCAAAGATTATTAGTTTGTTATAGTTAAGGCTATCCATAACTTATCAAGGATACAATGATTTCACACTGATCTTTGAAATAATAGCATCCCCTGAAAATATTTTTGTTTGTTTTAATGGCCATAGGATTTGCAATAGGAGAAAGATAATGATTGATTCACCAAGAAATAACCAATACAATTACAGCATGAATTTCAGGGTAAAATAATCTTATTGGCAGAGCAGAGAGCTCAAGAAAGAAAGATGGTGGAGAAGGAAATAAAATACCGATCTATATTCAGGAGCCCGAGCCGGTAGCTTCAAGTAAGCCATGTTCTTGACCTCATAATCCCATAAAAAGGAAGTATGGTGTATCCAACGATTTTTGGTTATAGATTGTGCGTTTCCACCAAATTTGCGATCACCAAAAACATAATCTGAAAACAAATAGTGTTTACGTGTAAGATAGATCATACGGTTATATAGGCATCATTTGCAGCCAGAAGTTTGCAGTGGTCTCCTGGCTTATAAGAGCAAAACTAAAAACAATTTTTTCTTCAAAAAACAAAAAACGAGAAACATTGACATGAAAGTTTAGATATCCATGATCGGGAACACCATGCATGTAACTGTCTAAAAAGTGTCACTTCCACCAATGTCCCACACTTCCACCAATGTCCCACACATTATATTAACAGAGTGAAAATCCTTTTAATCCAAAGCTCATCTATGTAGTACCATTCTCACGGAGCTGGAAATCACCAATCCCTCGCAACACCTGACCATACAAAAGACCACTCCAAGACATGATGGAACGAGGATATGGTTGAACTCCAGGAACATCATCCTTGTTGCATATAAGAGTGACAAAAATAGTCCCATGGTCAACAATAACAGTTCCACCACCAGTAAACCTTCTGATGACAGGAACCTCATCTCGTAAAACAAACCCAAGTTCAAGAAGTTCTGAAGCTTTCCTACGCAAAGCATTCACATCTATCAGTATGCGTATCCCAAGAAAATGAAACAAGGATAGAAATAAAAAAATCCAGGCATCTACAGATGCTTGCTCATTTATTCAAATAACAAGTCAAAAATGGAAAATTTCATGAGACATGTCATTTTATTAATTGAAGAGCAACTAAGCACAACACTTTTAAGATCAACTTTCTGAACAAACTCTAGATCACAATTCAGGTGAAATACAGAAGCATGTCCATGTGTGAGACTCACAACAAGTAAATCTCACTGTGGAGCATCCAATCAGTCGCTCTTAAAGAAACTCTCCCTAATCTTTTATTTTATTTTATCATCATCATCATCATCATTTGGGTACGAAAGGAAGGAGCAAGACAGTGGAAAACAAGGACATTAAACTTTCCCAGATTATGGCTGTCTAAAACGGCCATATGGTGGGAAAGGATTGGATGAACCACATTTATCTGAAATCTTCTATAAAACAAAGGATAACACCAAATATAACCTTGAAACTGCTAATTTTACCAACTCTCTACCAAAGGAAAAAACCACAGCTATGAAGAGTCTCATTGAATCCATCGATAACTAAAGAGTACAAAACTTAGTGGGGGTCGACGCGCAAGCAGACTTGAGGATATCCCTTAGTGTCGAATAATAATAACAATAATAAAAAAAAGACTATTTAAAGAGTGGGTAAGCAATCTCTAACTAGGGCTAAGATTACCCAAAATTCAGCTGAGATTCCAAATGACAACAACCAACTAATATAGATACCCCTATTCAGTCAGCAAAAAGAAAAGGAGATGGGAGTTAAGAAGTCTTTTACCCAGACAAGCCCATGACAATGGAAGGAGTATTAGTTCCATCGTTAACAATACACCAATTATCTGAAGAAGTACGAAGCAGCTTTTCCTCCAGAAACAGTTGCTCTAAAATGGGCATTCCTTTGAATCTCACAACATTCATTAATGGCAACCCCAGTTTCCTTGCTTCATGCAGTATTCCCATCTTGGTTAACGCCAAAAATAAAAATGGGACCGAAAAGGAGTTGGTTAAAATAACAAGGGTCAAAAATAAGCAAACGGTGTCTTGGTTTTTGCCTTAACAATCAATCTGCTGGTATGTCTTGGATCAGTGTCTTTTATGTCGGAGGTGGATACGAACCAGGAAGATAAATATTTAGACTTGATTTTAGGGGGAGAAGAAGAAGGTGAGTGATACGTCGTCTGGTGATCTGTGGATATGGCTTGTGCTATCAGTCAAAAATATGAGCTTGGAAAGTTTGGGGCTCGGGTTCCGTCCGAGTGCTGCCATGGAGAACTTGTCCGTAATGTTACAAAACCCAGCCAAGAATTTATTTTTTATTTAATTAAATCATTATAAAAATAAATATTTACAATGAAGATAACAAATAAAATTATTAAAGAAAAATATATTTTTCTAATTGAAATTGCTTTTTTTATTTATATTTTTTTTGTGACAACAAAATTTGTTTCTTTTTAATAGCAATAGAGTTCATTGAATAAAAGGCAACAAAGATAGAATTGTTTTTGGAGAAACTATATCAATTTAAAATAAAAAGAAAAATATATATTTTTAATAAGAAAATAAATTTTCTTACTCATGAATTTTCTTTTAGATTTTTTTCAAAAACATGTTTTGTTTGAGGAGCTTTATTTTTCAAGCAAAAAAACTCATTAGAAAGCAACATTCAATTAGAAAATAAAAAATTATGAATTGATTATCTCCCCATAACTACATGAAAAAGGTGAGGACAATAAATTTGCAAAATTATATGAAACATTTACAATAAAAAATTAAGAAAAAAAGTAATTTATTCTCATTCAATATTAAAGAGAAAACTATTCTAAAAGTTATATATATTTGGCCAATACATAATTATCCATAAAATAATAAATAAAACCATAAAAAAATTATACTCTTCTTAAAAACAATATTATATTTTTTTTATAATGAGCACAAAATTAAGATTTATTAAAAATTTCATTCATAGGGAATATGCATTTGAAATAAGAAAGAAAATGAATTTCTCCTATCTAAACTCCATTTATTTATTAATAAATCTCTTTATTGTCTTGACGAAAGCATATTTCTTTTAATTGCAAGCACTATTTTTTAAACAAAAAAAACCTATTATGATTTTAAAAGCAGATTTTAAAAAATATTAAAATAATATCTTGATATTTTGTATGTGATTGAAGGAAAAATACACTAATAAATATTATAAAATCATGTTAAAAATCTAATTTAAAAATATACATATTTATTTTCTCAACAATGATCTAATTTTTTTTACTAGCAATACAAAAACTTAAAAACACCTCAATATCACTCTTTTAATAAAAAGAAATACATTAACACTAAATTTAGTTATTTTTGTCAACAAAAACCAACCAATTATTTTATCTTTCTTTTATTATTTTTCAGGAGCTTTCTTTCTCCTTTCTCATACTTAAATACTGAAATGCGAATAAAGTAAAGCCTTGAACCAAATCTTAAGAGCTAAAAAATGAAAGTGAAAGAAGTTTGAAGGTAAAAAATCTAGAAAAATCCGGTGATGAATAGCCAGTAAACAAAAAAACAACTTAGGGAATTTTTTTACACAATGATATTCCAATAAAAACACATAAAAATAAATTATTAATCCTAAATCCCATTAAATGCAATGTATAAAAAAAAATTAAAAAAAATGATAAATGTATCAAGAACCTAAAAAAATTGAAAAACATTATTATAATAATTAATGCCGACTCTCACACTTTGATTTATATAATAATAATAATAATAATAATAATAATAATAATAACAATAACAATAGCAATAACAGTGGGATAGAATGCACATTTATGTTTATTTATTTATTTATAGCTCCATGCATCTAACGTGAAATTCCTCTAATAAAAGAGAAGCAAAGCCATAGTTTGGGAATTATTACAGGTGCTTCGACCACCGCAATAATTTTGATGGCAGCCATACATGAACTAGATTGAGACAAGAAGAGATTTGTGATTCAATCCAAATTACGATGAGCGGTAGAGGTGTTGTGTGGTCTGCTTTGGAGACTCACCAATGAATAATAAGCTCCGGTAGTTCCGTTGGCCAGCAAAGATGAATGAGTCCCCATCTCCACCTTCCCTTTATCTAAAACTGCAATGAGATCACAGCTCTGTATAGCACTCAACCTGTGAGCCACCACCACGCTCGTCCTTCCCACCATGACATGCTCTATTGCTTCTTGCACTACCTTCTCTGACTGGCTATCGAGTGCGCTAGTGGCCTCATCTAACAGCAATATTGCTGGATTTTTCAGCATGGCACGGGCTATTGCGATGCGCTGTTTCTGACCCCCTGATAGCTGCACTCCCCTGTCTCCGCACCATGTCTCATACCCATCTTTTAATCCAGATATGAAATCATGAGCATTGGCTGCCTTAGCTGCCTCGATGATCTCTGATTCGTTGATTTTGTCGGATGACGCACCATAGATAATGTTTTCCTTTATGGTGCCAGCAAATAATGTGGGTTCTTGACTAACCAGAGCAATGCATTTCCTTAGTGACCTGAGGTTGTATGACTTGATGTCTCTTCCATCTATTCTTACAGTGCCCTTGAGTGGATCATAATATCTTTCGATTAATCCTATGATGGTCGATTTTCCTGAACCACTTTGCCCCACCAAAGCTGTTGATTTCCCTGCTTCAATGTTGATTGAGAAATCTTTGAAGACCATCACATTAGGCCTGGCTGGGTATGCAAAATCCACATCTTGGAGTTCTACGTGGCCCGTGATTTTTTCTGGCCGGTAACCATCAGGGTCTTCTGGTTCGATTTTTGTGCACCGATCCAGCACAGCGAAAACCGACCGAATAGAGTCTGAACCCTTGGCTAGGTCCATTGTCATGCTTCCAGCATCAGCTATGACACGTCCTGTGCTTACCAAGATCAAGAAGGTCTCAAACATGGCTTTGTAGGTCATGTAGCCTTGAGCAATGAGTTTGCCACCATACCAATAGTCCAGAGCCAAAGTGCAGGACATTATGCTTCGAGAAGTGCTAAGCCCAATACCTGCAAACAATGATTGCCGAATATTCTCTCTCCTTGGACCTTCTTGGACTTTCTCGAGCATTTTCAGGATTCGTTCTTGAGAGGAGAAAGCAGTGATGGTTCGGAGGTTGGAAACAGCATCTGCTGCGAGCTTGCTGCTTTCGTCTTGTGCTTTGATGGCTTTTCTGGACATACTTTTTAGTAAAACACTCCGGGTATAATAACAGGCGATTATGATAGGTTGGACTGCTATCATCACAATGGCAAGCCTCCAAGCAATGACCAAACCCATGGTCCATGCTATGGTGACCGCTGACATTGTCTGAACGACGAGAGCAATTCGGTCACCCACTACTGATCTCACCTGCACAGAACCAAAAGCATCAAGTCAACCACCCTGTGCAATGTTTCAGCTGCTATACATTGCGTCTCTAGAAAGACTAAAAGTTGCAGCTTGAATTATCCTACCAGCAATAATCGGCATATATATGTACATCAAATCAGGAAGTAAAACATCTAAGATAGAACAATTACTTAACATCTGAGTGACCTAAACTAGCTAATCAATCATGGTGGCATGTGCACATCAAACAGGAAAGAAGAGCCAAAAACACATACCGCATCAGCATCTTTGGTGAGTCTTGAGCAAATTGCACCACTTGAATTCTCATCTTGATCAAACCACCCAACCTCAAATGTGAGAATCTTCGAAAGCATCCTCTCTCTAATCCTCTTTGTCAAATGCTCACCCATGTATGCAAAATTATAATGTTGAATTACATTGATGATCAATGAGAAGAACGTCAACCCCAAAAAGAAAAGAGAGTAAATCTTTATCTTCTCCTTAATCTCGTTGTGATCTTTCAAAAAGAATACGGATATCATTGACCCCAACACAAATGCATATACTGGTTGAACCCCACCAAATAAAATTGCTCCTAAACATCCAAAGCTCGCCTGTTTCCATTCCGGTAGGTTCAATGCCAACAGTCTTAGAAATGATGGTGCCGAGAATTTTTGCTCTTCCATCGCTACATTTTCTTCAGCACTGATTGAAACTTTACTTGGTGCTACTGAATTGGCAGAATGTGATAATCTTCGACTACTAGTATCACTACTAGTTCTATTAGTTTTCATAACTGGGATAGCTGATGAGGACACTGAAGTTTTAGTGACATTTTCACAAGGTTTTTCGGTTCGTGTTTGTTGAAGACGAACTAGGGATGTGTACATGCCATATTCGTTTTCAATTAATTCATTGTGAGACCCGATTTCCGTCACCCGACCGTCTTGGACCACAGCAATGATATCCACATTACGAATGGTGGAGAGCCGGTGAGCAATTATGATTGTCGTTCTCCCCACAGCTGCTCTGTCTAGGGCTTCTTGGACAATACGTTCGGATTCTGTGTCTAATGCACTTGTAGCCTCGTCGAGGAGGAGGATTCTAGGTGATTTGATTACAGCTCGTGCAATAGCAATTCTTTGCTTTTGCCCTCCTGACAATTGAACACCTCTCTCACCAACCTGTTATTGGTGCAAAGTGTGGTTTAGCACATGATTCCTTCCATATAGGGTAAGTAAGTAATGCTTTGTATCCGAGGAAAAATAAAGTAATGATCCATTACTGAGTATTATGCATGTGATTTGTCCATGGAGATAATGCAAATTGGTGATTGGATTCAGCTGTCCAAGATTTAACTTGCATTTCCTTGAGCATGAAACTATTTCTATATATTTTCCAGTTTCCAGCATCAAATAAGTTTAGCTGATCAACATGATCCAACTAACCTGAGTAGAATACCCGTGAGGGAACTGGGAAATGAAATTATGAGCATTTGAAGCTTTGGCAGCTTCAACAACCTCGTCCATTGTAGCAGTTTCTTTGCCGAAAAGTATGTTCTCCTTGATTGTTGTAGCAAATAGTGCAGGCTCCTGGCTCACCAAACCTATCTGTGACCTTAGCCACTTGAGTTGCAACTTATCAATTGCAATTCCATCAAGAAGTATCTCTCCACCTAATGGGTCATAAAATCTTTTTAATAATGCTATTGCTGTCGATTTTCCTGACCCACTACCACCAACCAAGGCCACACTTTTGCCTGCTGGGATTTGTAGGCAAAAATCTTCAAAGATAATGCTTTCTGGCCTTGAAGGGTATGCAAATTTGACCTGTCTGAATTCAACTTCCCCCCTAAAATTATCCAAAATCTCACCTTCCATGTTATCTAGGTCTATTTTGGGGACTCTTCTTATCACTTCCATGATACGTTCTCCAGCAGAACATGCATCTGCGAAGTACTTCATGTTGGATAAACCAGCTCCAAATGCTCTGATAATCAACATCAAAAACAACAGTCAATATCAATAACAAAAAATAATCATTAATTCAAACTAATTCGAAAGTAAAGCAAAATCACTCCCTCTATTCCGAGTTAACTGTCCACCTTCATTTTCTGGCTCTCCGGCCCTAAACAATTTTATCCGCTTCTTCAAAAGAAATCTTTCCTACTCTCAAGTTTTTCCATTTTTTTCAGATATTTGAGTTGTTATTGGTCCTAATTTCTCCTAATCTTCAAAGAGAGAAAAAAATAATAATGTGCTTAGAACCCAGTTTCCACTAAAAGTAGCGAAACGTCTGCAGATCAAGATGCGGACGTTTAATTTCTGACAGAGGAAGTAGCAAGGAAAGGAGAGAACTAAGTAGTCCAGCTTATAATACAGTAGCTTAAGAAATCAAATGCAAAGGATCTAGATTTTGGTTCCTATTATTATGATGACAAAAGAGATACTAATACAACTCAAAGTAGTGGAAAACATAGAAGATACTTACAGGCCACCCACCATAACACATGCGCCAGCATTGAACACAGTCCCTCCTCGACAACCATGGTACATGACCATTCTGCTACCATAGTAAGACATGAAGGACCAAACAGCGAAAATAACAGCATTGCTGCCAACAGCTAACCCCTTAGCCATGCCCTGCCTCAACCCCAACTTCAATGGCAATTGTAGAGCTTCAGAATAAGCAGCTATGGCTTTGGTTTCGCCAACAAAGGCATAGATTGTCCTCGTTGAAGATATAGCCTGCTCAGCTATTGTTTCTGCCTTGGTATACTCTCGTTTAATCTTTCTTGATATTCCCATCAGAATCTTTCCATACATCACACCAGGAATTACCAAAAGCAGTATAAATGGAAACATTACAATTGTTAGTCTCCATAGCAATATAAATGCCATTATATAGCATCCAATAAATGTGGAAACATTCATTAAGAAGTTTGGCACCTGCAGAATCAAATTTATTAATATTAAATAATAATAATAATAATAATAATAATAATAATAATAATAAAGAAATCATCATATTTTCCTAAAATTAAATTGTTTAGAAACAAAGTGCACTTTTTTAGGAGATTTCTTTCGCACAACCTTTTCACTCAAAACGTCTTGAATTACAAAACTGTCATTAGAGACACCCGTGATGATCTCGGCTGTACTTGTTACATGCAAATCAAAGTAACCAACATCTTGCCTTAACACTGCTTTTAAATATCTTGTTCGCATTCTCATTGCTTGTCTTTCACCTGTTCTTGTCCAGCAATATCCCTCTAATGATCCAAGAAAATAATAAAATATAAAGTTAGTACTGATCTTGACTTAATTAATTTTATTCCATCATCACTACATAATCATTTCAGACACGATTTAAATGATTAATAGCCATAACAAATTAACGTAACTAAACTACCCACCTACCTATGAAACAAACAAGCCATTGTCCACAAGCCAGGTAACAAAGCGCCAATGCATTCTGCCATGCACAAAAAACCCGACTAGTTACTAGTCTTGTGTTCGTGCTTTGTTCGTGTGTGCGCGTGAAAATGGAAAAAGAAAGGAAAAGAAACCTTGTTGATGCTGTCAGAGAAGACATCTGAAGCAGAATCTGCACCAGCAAGATTGTTCAGCAATTTGCTAGATACAAAAAAAATTAAGGGGCTAGAGAACCCTTCACCAATGGATCCAATTAACCCAAGAACCATTAAGAAGCAATCTAGACTGTCTGCATGCATGAAAATGGATCGTATTGACCCAATCTTACTTTTCTTGATGCCTCCCGCCATTTTTGGATTACAAGAACGTTGGCCTTTATTTCCTGACCACGAAGAGTGAAAACCACAATACTTTATAATGGATGATCTGCTTTTATTGTAGCAAGAAAATCTACTGTAGTGCACTGGCCAGAGAATACTTTTTGTCAACTGCACCTTCAATATCCCTATTGTTGCTGACTTTTGCCCTTTCTTTAGATTTTTGAAACAACTGTATGCTTTATTTCCGAGTGATAAATCATCTACACCCTGTCTTTTCATAAAGAGCTTATCTTACTTGACTTTTTTTTTACAAATTAAGAACATAATTAATTTGTTGCATCATCATTTTCTATTTATATTTTCATTAAATGCTATTTCTCTAAATGTATGTCTCTTATCAACTATGCTTTATTACAAGAAAATACATGGCTTAATTCTTCGAAGAGAAAATAAAATAAAAATTCAAACAATCTATTTAATATAATGGGAGATGTGTCCAGAGAAAACACAGCATTTGTTATTGTAAAAACATTTTCCATTTGTTGAGGTAGAGAAGATACTTTGTGGTGTTTCGGTCAAGGTTGTCAATTCCGTTTTGGTAGGTGTTTTGTTTTTTTAATTGGAATGAAATGTTTCAGTTTCGGAGTGTTTCAGCGTGCCATTTCGGGGTTCTACTGTTCATGTATATATATATATATTCAACAAACATAATTCAAATTCAAGATAAATTAAATATAAATTATGCAATACAAACACAATGCCAAACAAATATAATTTCAAATTTTAAAATATTCCTAAATAGTCAAGATTAAATAAGTTTTTAACTTAAAGTAATTCAACTTAAATAAAATATCAAAATATTATGAAAATAAAATGTTCTAACACAAATATTTTAAATATAAAGTTCGGTCAATGTTATCAAGGCTAATGAAATCTAAAGCATCCCTTGTTTTGATCAAATTCCTATAAAGTATAAACATAAAAAAAACAACATGAATATAAACCATATATATTAGTGATAAATCTAATTTTAAAAAATTAATATCATTGTTAATGAAAATAGTAATAATAATTTTCAATATTATTATCAATATCATTGTTATTGAAAATAGTAATGAAAAAGAGCTTTTTATAATTGGGTGGTTTAATTAATTAAATTGAACAAGGTTCAATTTGATTCAATGATTTTTCAAGAGCGGAACGGAACATGTGGAATGAAACCGGAATGTTCCGGGCGGAATTTAGCCGAAAAATCTGGAACGAACCGAGATTGAAAATGAGATGAAATTTGTTCCGTTTTTTGAATTGGTATGGAATGTTTCGGTCATTCCGGGCGAAACAGAATGGAATTGACAACCTTGGTTTCGGTACATAAAGCATTAATTAATTTTGTTTTGGTACATAAAGCTGATGAATTCTGGATAAAAAGCAAAAATGAAAGTGATTAATCAATCAAATTCAGAAATTGCAGATCTTTATTACTTTTCTTTCATGGAACTATATTTCTACTCAGTATACCAAATCACACGT
>Ga0307515_10007693_pt1 | contig 21221 bp, 14 predicted proteins | sample 17_EM_MG_FD_194513 | JGI IMG/M metagenome (GOLD analysis project Ga0307515, IMG submission 194513) | Populus trichocarpa ectomycorrhiza microbial communities from riparian zone in the Pacific Northwest, United States - 17_EM | ecosystem: Host-associated > Plants > Roots > Unclassified | place...
TGTGTAGTTTATTTCTGGGATACCTAGAACATTGACAAAAACAAGTTTTTTGAGTTTTTCACTATAACATAGTTTATTATTGGTTATTATAGTGAAATTAGTAAAATTATCTTTTTATCCTTAAGTTGAAAAAAAATTATAATGATATTGATGATGTTTTGATTTTTATTATCGATCTATTAGTCATTAAAAGGTTTTTTAGGGGTATGTTAGTATTTCTATTTTTTTTCACGGTAAAAATATGATTTTATCCCTAGATTTGACAATTTCTTGAGTTTTTTAGTTTTTTAAAAAACATTGAAATTGTTAAAATACTTATTTACCCCTAAAGTAAAAAAAAAAAAAAGTTGTTGACTTACGGGTTTTCTTTTTTGTTTTTTTTGCACTTTGAAACACAACATAAATACTATTATACTTTTGTAAATTGACAAAAATCAAAGCATACATATAAGGCGTTTGTGTACTTTCACTATGATTTTTTTTTCTTTTGATTCTCAGGTTAATGAAAGACATTTTGGTTTTTTCTATTTAAAAAAAATTATTTTATTCGGAAAAGGTGTTGGCAAGTCACGTTCACGCGCTAGCGAATAAGTGTCGTCCGTGATGTTTGGGTGCTGCGTGCAGACCCCTTTGACAGCCAAACATGTCTTTTCATCATGTCATTAGATGCGTCATTGTGTCTTCGTTCTTATGAGACGGTGTATGCCGGTGTATTATAGTCGGTTTTTTGTTGACAATTGTTTTTAAAAAATTTATCACATTATTAATATTTGTTTTTACATTTTAAAAATGACTCGTGGCCGAACGTTGGTCAATAGATTAATTTTATATATCTAAATAAAGTATAATTAATTTTATATATATCACATTATAAATTGTTTTTAAAAATGCTCTATGGCTCCATCAAGTTACTGTTTGGGTCATATTCCTAGAAAAAAAAATTAATGAGATAGTTTTACCTCTATTAATTACCTAAACCAACTATACGAAGACTTTAAGAGATGTACAAGTGCGAATGAAAAAAGACAAGGGATTTTGGAGCGACAGGAGGACAATATCGAGCCAATGTTCAACTCTCTGAGAAAAAGAATCCGAGAGAGAGAATCCCTTGAAGTTACATCAATTCAATAACATAGACGCGGTAAAGAAAGAATATGTAAGATACTTTCTATCCTCTTAAATCTTATCGGATCTCTAGTATTTTTTCATTAGGTTAGGAACTGGCAGCAGGTGGTGGCAAGTGCTAACCACCACACGATTTGTATTCCTAATGGTTGCCATGAAAGTCTTCACTGACAACGATATTGAAGAAAAACAATGGAGGGCTTGATCATATGATGGCTTTGATAAGTCTATCATCTTGGTCCTTGAACCCAAAGTTATTTTTTCTTACTGATTGAGAAATCACACTAAATTATTTTTTCTTTCTTGCTGTTTGATTGCAGATTTGAGTGTTTTGGTATGGAATTGGCTCATCATTTTTAACTTGGGTTTTCTCACTAGATTAACCGGTTTTTGAATAACTAAAAAAATATTTGAAAATATAATTATGGTTGTTTTTTAAATTGATTTTGAAAATTGATAACCATGAATGGGTTGCACAGGAATTCTATTTTGATCTTGATTAGCTGCTTCTACTGCATTGAAGTGATCGTGTCTTATAACCTCGACGAGGGAAATCACGTAAAATGAATCTGCAAATGAAGATTACAAATTTGATAAGAAGAAGGGATTTATGCTCAATTGAGAATTACTAAATTTCATTTTTTTTTTGGTAGTATTGAGAACGAATTGTCACATTAAAAATGAAACCTCGAAAGGAGAGAAGGAACAGGGCACTTCACTCATTGGTGCCATCGAAAATAATTGGAGGCCCCAAACGACTTGATTGCAGAGAAGCTGACAAATAGTAGTTCACAAGCCAAGCACCACAAAATCTTATGATTTAGTGACCCTATCTCCTCAATGATATCCATGGAGTGGAAATCATAATATCACACAAGAAAACCGCTCAAACAGAGATAGTCCACAAAAGTGTGGAAACATTATCTAGTGTTGGATTGATGTTTTGACGTGAGAAGATACAATCCCTGTTCGGTTCTCTCTTGGCTTTTTCATTGGAATACGTGGATGACATCTTCCGATCCAGACTTGGATTATCTTCGGTTGTTGTCCTCGTTCAGTCCAAGCAGAAAACAACATGCAAATCTCTGTATTGGGCTTGTATTACGGTAACACACAGAGACATAATCACTACCAAATGCATAGGAAACAAAGTTTTGGACAAGTTACATGTGGTTTGATGTCCTATATAGATTTGCTATGGCCACCTAGAATCATTGAGGGGCCAGGAATGCCCTCAATGTACGCACGGCCATTAGCCATTCTTACTGTGACTTGGAGGAGCAAGTCTGTAATTCAAGTGAAATTTGAGAGAGTAGTAGATCTGCAGTCCTCCGGCTAATACTCCATTAAGGGATAAACAAACGGAAACCTCAATTGTTTTGAACCGAACATTTATATTTCGGTTTGTCGTACGTTGTTTGGATTCCACAAAATCCAACGATTACAATTTATCTGTTCCTCCTAAATCCTCTATGGTGCAAGCCTTGTAGTCATTTAATAACTATATCTGCCATGGTTTGGCCTTCGCCATACTTTTGATTGAAGTGGACCGAACTTACACTCAAGATCAGGGGCAAACGCCAAGCAATTATCACTGTTGTTGGATATATGATTGGCATTTGCCGCTGATCTTATTGAATCGTACATTAAGAATTTAACAGGAAGTAAATAATTAATATAACATAATAAGCATAACGAGATGTTGTTATTGACATATACACTAATCATAGTTCTAAAAACTAAAGTTAGAGTAGACTTAATTATGGACCCCAACACGACAACGAATTGATCCAAAAATAGTGGAAAAAGCGAGCACACAGTGGGGAGCAGATCTAACCTACCTTTCATATTTTCTACGCAATGCTCTGCTGGTTTCATTAATCCATCAGTTTAAAATTCTTTGCCCGTTTCTACTTGAAACAACAAATCTAAGCAACCATCAAATTCACAAATGATAACATATACCATCTTGGAGATTGACATTGCAACTGTCTGTTTATCTTACAACAAACTAAGCTCTCTCTGCAGCGACTTCTTCATCACCAACGAAAACCGATCTAGCATCAACCTCCATCACTATCTAGCTGCTGTTCAAAAAAATTATCTTTACCTCAATTAGAAAAGCTGATGCCCAGAGCACTTCACCTCGCTGTGACTAGCAGAAAGCAATCATTAATTCAGATACAACGAGTGAAGTGCCGGTGATTACCGGTGATTAAATCTTTTGTGATGCAACCTTGGTAAATTAGTATACTAATAATACCGTCCCCAAGGCTCCAAGCCTTGAAAGCGTGCTTCTTCTTCTTTTTATTTTTTATTTTTATTTTTATTTTTATTTTTTTGTATCAGAGCAATAAAAGCGCGTCTATGCAGCGTGAAGTAATTAAGGTAGTGAGAAAAAATCACGAGGTCAAAGCTGCCGCCGTCTCGGGTGAGTTATGGATAATAACATATGAAAAGCTTATGATCTTATCGAAACTGGTTTCATAAGACGGCCAAATTGCCGATGCAATTTGAAACAATATGAAGGCATTACTTAGAAAAATAAAAAAATAGATCCATCAATTTATTTTAATATAAATTTTATAGGCTGCAATCGATCAAATAGAAAAATAAAAACACAAATTGCAAGTTAAAGGTTTTCACAAAAAAAAAATTGAAGTAGAGTTATTAATTAATTTATTTTTCATCAAACAAAATAAGGTAATTTAAATTTAAAATCTATTTTTGTTTTGTTTTGAGATGTTTGGTAATAATTTGATGAGGTTCTTTTATAATTTTACTATTTTTGCTCATTTTGTTTTCTTAAATCTGCTAGTTCTACCAATTGTTTTTTGAATTCTTGTTATAATGATTTTTTTTTTCTAATTAATTGGATATATTTTATTGGTTTGTTTTGATTATGCTTGGATTTTTTTTTTATGTTTTGTTTTTAGTAGAGCCACCAAAATTATCAATTTTTTCTTACGATATATGTTTTGATTTTTAGCTGAACGATGAACAAACTAAGAAGAATTGATTCTTTATTATTTTTTGTTTTATTTCAAAGTTTATCAAACATAAATAATACTTCGCTTTAACTAATATTTCTTATATACTTTATATGTTTATATTTGATAGGTATAAAGACCAACAATATTAAAGTGATGGATGCATTATGAAGATAAAATTAACTTCATTGCTTTGACTCAATTTAATATTGCTCTAAACATTTTACTTTATACAAAGATCATTATATGTTTATAATAAATTATTTAAATAAAACTAAATTATACAGGTTTTGTTTTACAATTTATGTACAATAAATTAAAATAAATATTATATCTTATTATATTAATTAATTTTGACCAACCTTATAAATAATACTAACTCCGCCGGCGGCACAGTACTGCTAGAAATTTATTGTTACAGGTCCATGTTCTTGATGTCACAAAAACTTATGGTCAAACTTCTGTAAGAACAGACAGAAAGGATCGAAAATCTCCCCTTCCTTTTCTTTTCTTTTCTTTTTCTAGTCGATGAACGATCAAAAGTCAAAACATATCTCATATATGAAATATAAGGTATCGGACTAATATGGTTTTCTCTCTAATTTTTTTTTTAATTTATTGCACATTACGGATTTGTAACGATAAAAACTTGAATTACCCTTGCACCAGTACGTGCTCTTTCTCTTTAAAGGGACAGATGACCTTCCCAGCCGGCAAAGGAAAGTGCCGGAGGCTTCCCTTAAGACACACCAAGAAAGGCATAGCGAAAACCATTGACCAAAAAGCAGTTACGAAGGATAATGACTTGATTTCTAATTTAAATATGGTAGAAATTCACCAAGGCAAGTTGCTTATCCATGCCACAGCACTGCATGATCTAAGCAAAGAAGAATCAAATCCAAATATGAAATTAAGGAAAATCCAATACAGTTACTCAGCTTTTCCACCTTTCCCTGCTAATTTACGGTGACAGCCACGAGCAAGTTGTCAGGTTTAAAATTATCCAAGTACGGACACAAAACAGCTATAAATATGAAGTGCAGATAGATTCTGAAGACAACTCTAACAATCAACTTTCTTTCCTTTCTCTGCCTCTGTATTCCTTGTATGTCTTATATTTCCTTCCTTATCTAGGATTTTATAGAACATTTTCCTGTTATATCTTAATCTTTTATCAAAACCCTGAACTCTCCATAGTCTGTTTTTCTTAGCTTAGTCTTGTGTTCTCGACATCTATATATATATTACACCAACTCATCAAAATCCCAGTTTTCTATTCATACAAAAAAACAGTTCCCTGAGATTTTTTAGCATCAAGTTTCAGATTTCCGGGATATCCTTCAACGTCATGGTATAGCTCTGTATCTGGAAAATCTGTTTCTCTATTGTTTCTGTTTGTTTCTTGTTGTTTTGTTACTTACCTTTTTCTTTCTTTCCTTTTCCTTTTCGGGTTTAATATTTTCAGGCACGAGAGACTGGGAATGTCAGATATGATGAGGTTAGATAAGTTCATGCTTAATGTTTATGTGGCCATAGTTCATTTGTTATTTTTGTTTTTGAATTATATTATTATTATTCTTTTTATCAATTTTAAAACTGTTTTCTTCTGTGAATTTTTATAGGAGTTTGTGTCGAATTCTCGAGGAATGAAGCTTTTCACATGCAAATGGATTCCCATGAACCAAGAACCAAAAGCCTTGATCTTTATTTGCCATGGTTATGCCATGGAATGCAGCATCACCATGAATAGTGAGTATCTGCAAATTAAATCTACATGTTAAGGCTCTAAACATGTTAAAGAAAATTGGTCTTTCAATGCTAAGGGGTGCTTTCATTATAATTTTCCAGGCACCGCTATTCGCCTTGCAAAGGCAGGTTTTGCAGTGTATGGTGTAGATTATGAAGGCCATGGAAAATCAGCCGGTTTACAAGGCTATGTAGAAAACATGGATCATGTCATCAATGATTGCTCAAGTCATTTTACAAGCATATGTGGTCAGATTTTATTTTATTTTTCCTTGTAACATGTGATTTGTTTGATGTATCAGCTGTTTTGAAGAATTTTTATGACCAGACTTTTGTTTTTGTTTAATTTTAGAGAAGCAAGAGAACAAGGGGAGGATGAGATATCTGTTAGGAGAATCCCTGGGTGGAGCAGTTGCTTTGCTCCTCCACAGAAAGAAGCCAGATTTTTGGGACGGTGCAGTGTTGGTGGCACCCATGTGTAAGGTAACTTTGTATATCATGTCCTTTACTTTTGGACTTTCCCCTTTGTCATCTCTCTCAGATTACTTCCTTTTTTCCAAAGTGACAAGCTCGTTTGGTAGCTTCTCCTTATATATATTTATATCTATCCATGGTCTTCCTACAAAATTGGATCCAGTTCTTGTTACTTTTCTTCTCCTCTCTGTTTTTTTATTTTTTATTTTGAGTATGATAATAAACTTTAACGAAAACAAAAACTAAAGCAGCTGGCTAGAATTTTGATTCAAACAAACATAACAAAAGAAGAGCGATTTACCTGTGCGACAACTACAAATAGTACAGAAATACTGTCTCCGAGAACCTTCAGGTTCAATCCTACTAGTCAATGGTCACAACAAAAGACAACTAAAAAAACTCTTTCAACTGTCAACAAAACTTAGCAGAACTTGGTTAGGCAGGCAATATTTATGGTCATTTTATTGATTTGGTCCTCTATAAGCTGTTTGGACCCATTCTAGCTGAATAAAAGGCATGGGAATCTACTCTGATGATCTTGATTTTATTTACAGATTGCAGATGATGTGAGGCCACCTCAAATGGTAATTAGTATTTTAAGAAAGCTTTGCAGTGTCATTCCAACTTGGAAAATAATCCCAACTAAGGATATCGTGGATGCTGCCTTTAAACTACCTGAAGTAAGACAGCAGGTATATTTCTTTCCAAATTTTTATTACTAATAATTAAATTCTTTTTCCACTAAAACGATGTATTAATTTATTGATGATGTCTTAATTACAGATTAGAGAGAACCAATATTGCTACAAAGGGAAACCTCGCTTGAATACCGGCCATGAACTTCTAAGAATTAGCTTGGATCTTGAGCAGAGGCTTGAAGAAGTGTCATTGCCATTTCTAGTTCTGCACGGTGAAGAAGATAAAGTGACAGATAAATCTGTAAGCGAGAAACTCTTCAGTGTGGCTTCAAGTTCAGACAAGACCATTAAGCTGTATCCTGAGATGTGGCACGGTCTACTCTATGGAGAACCAGTAGAAAACCGTGACATTGTTTTTGGGGACATTATCGACTGGTTAGGGAACAGAACTCATCTTGGAAATACCAGATTGGAGATGGAGCAAAAACGTATGAATGATGCTCCTTCCAAGTCTAAATAAGAGCAAGAAATTCAGTGGTGATGATGATGATCTTCTCCTGGGAAAGATTTTATTCTTCAATTTGACGAGTGCTCGGTCGAGTTTCAGTTACAAAAATGAGCAAAGACAAAAATAAAAAGAAGAAGACAGCCTAAGTGATGGCATGAGATACATCAATAGTCGCTGTTGGACTGGACAGTTCCACCTAAAGTTAACTTAAGACTGAGATAGGGACATTTTAACTACATAAAAATAAAATGGCTTCTGATTATGCTTAATTCACTCTCCTAAACATCATCTGTACGAAAAGTTTGTTTTGTTTTACATTGCTTACCTTAATTTCATAGCGGGAAACTATCTTGATTTTGAAAACGTGTTCATTAGCTAATTTCAGTTCTCAGGTAAATGTAAGTAACTTGTAGGATCAATAAAATGGTTGATGTCCATTTCTAGTTGATGGGCTATGATGCTTAAAAATCGCATAAAAAATTCGTGATTAATTCAACTAATTCCAGCACTGTAGATGAGAGAATCTCGAGGCAGGCAGGTAGTTTTCCGGTGGGGCAAGGAAAAAAATAAAGAGATAATAGAGAGCTTAACCAGATGAAGGACCTAAAATAGCACGATCAAAATTATGGACCCCAACACGACAACGAATTGATCCAAAAATAGTGGAAAAAGCGAGCACACAGTGGGGAGCAGATCTAACCTACCTTTCATATTTTCTACGCCATGCTCTGCTGGTTTCATTAATCCATCAGTTTAAAATCCTTTGCCCGTTTCTACTTGAAACAACAAATCTAAGCAGCCATCAAATTCACAAATGATAACATATTACCATCTTAGAGATTGACATTGCAACTCTCTGTTTATCTTACAACAAACTAAGCTCTCTCTACAGCGACTTCTTCATCACCAACGAAAACTGATCTAGCATCAACCTCCATCACTATCTAGCTGCTGTTCAAAAAAATTATCTTTACCTCAATTAGAAAAGCTGATGCCCAGAGCACTTCACCTCGCTGTGACTAGCAGAAAGCAATCATTAATTCAGATACAACGACCCCTGCACATACACAACCGCAATCTCTATCATCAGACCACATAGCATGTTAGAATCTAAATTCATAGATGTAACTGCTGTTAATGCAGATGCATATGTATGCACATGAGTTAGCAGAAATCATCATCTAAGCCTCCACTTGTTCGAAATTATCTGCTAAACACATTTCAAAGTTGTAGATCAGATTGCAGCAAGGCCATGAATTACATGCATGGCATCCCAGTACATTAAAGCCAAGCAACGACTGAATTTTTATTTTGTTTAACACCCAGAAACAAGAGAATCAAAGTTGTGGAAATTAAAAGGCATTTGAGCTTTGAGGCTAACATCACAAATCTATCCCTTTATTAAATGCACCAAAACAAAACTTGTAGCCAATTAGCATTCCAGTAAAGGATAATTCCCAACGTTGCACAATGACACATCCAAAATGGGGAAGGAAAAAAATAAAAACTTGCAATTCCTAGCGTGCATCTTAGAAGCTTGTTTAAATAAAGATTGTGTTCTGATAGGTTCTTGCATTGAGAGTGTGGCAAATAAGCCTCCAGCATCACCAATTCACAGTGAGAAAGATTTCAAATTCAGAAAAATGGAAGAAACCAAAGCAAGAAGACTTCTTCAACTGAAATTTTACAAACTGATTGGCACAAAAGCCTTTAACCAGTGAGTGCTAACCATCTAGACTTACATATGCCCCCATGTAACGAGCCAGTACCAGCCACAAGGTCAATGACATGCCACCAGGTGGACAATGATTGCAAGTATCAACCTTCAGCCATAAATAGGGTTCACAACATGCCAAAACCACCAGCACACATTAGGTTTGCAGAACGTGGTGCACTACATGCAAGCAAACCAATTTCCTATTTGCTTATAGAAAAAGTGAAGCTTGCCCACTCGCATTTGCAGGGTGCTAAATAAAACCACACTCAGGTTACTATCTATACAGGTCCTATGCCAACAGGTTTTGATAGAACCACTGCATGGAGAAGAGGGTTGACATTGAAATCTTCTAGCCTCTCATAGAAGGGCCAGAAGGTCAAAAATCAAACCCCTTTCCTGAGGGTTCAATCATAAAGTGCACTTCTTTGAGGGTCGCTCCAGCAATCTTCCATATGATGCAGGCTTCTAAACTTATTGGTTGACATGGCACATGGACTTTGACACTGTAAAAGAATGAAATAAAAAATAAAAAATTACCAAATAACCTATACTTTTCAAAAAAAAAATATTCATTTTTATCAATTTAAAGCAGTTGTAAGAAGTTTTTTTTCTTTTCTTTTTACAAACCAAAAGGTATTTAAAAATCCAAAGAAAGAAGTTAGCCATATCACAGGTTCAGCAGAGCACAGACAAGCTTTCCGCAGAAGGGAGGTTGGCCAAAAACTCCAACCATAAACATTAAATATATCAGTTCAAGTATACTTTAAACCCAAGTACATTTATAGAACAAATGAAAGGGTGAACACGAGCCTTCATCAACAACACTTGCTCATCAAAATTAACGCAAAACTAGGATGCACCATCTTCTCCCTTATCTCACTTAATTTATTTAATTGACTTCTTATGCCTATTTATTATATTCCATGGGTGACTACCTCAATAACCCAACACTCTTCACATCATAGCCTTTTTTATTGTACAAAAAGTTCATGTATAGTTTCAAATCTGAATCCCAAAAGAACCCACGCATACATTATCATGGATTCATGAAAATATGTCTCATTCATGCAATATCTAAAACAACTGTGCAAATGCATATTGAACTAGAAAATAAGATGATCACAATAATTACAAGGGGAAAGGGGGCACCTTCAAGTTAATCCTTCCTCAGATGATCTTGTTTCGAACTTCTTCAAGTTTCTTGAGTATCTCCCCAGGAGTTCTGTCCAGCTCATCTGCAATTTTTCTTTGTGCATCAAGTGGCAAAGTCGGGAACTGCTCACATAGATCTCCATCGATCACATCCTGCAAAATTGCCTTAAGACTTTAGCATTCTTTTAGAAAATACCAGGTAGCAGCATGGCTTCAAAAGTCTACATAAAAATATGAAGACAGGATTTTCTTAAAAAAAAAAAAACAAATACATTACTGAGACAAATATGTACATGCAATGAATTGTTCCTGTTTGAAACAACTCAGTGGTTTTAGTAACATTTTAAATTGGTGTTGAGAAACTATGATCAAATGAAACCACCTATAATGACTTACCTTAACAGGAAAATAAGCAGACCTATATGCCATATGATCTCTTCCACACAAAGGTGGGTGGTCTTGTCTCAAATGCATTTCCAAGTGTGAAAAGAAGTCAACATCATCTCGAGAGGTGAATGGAAGTAGGGCCCCCACACTCCCCATCACTGTCCCATACATGATGCATTCTCCACCGCCTGGAATTAGAGATGCCTTCTGCAAGGAATTAACCACATCACCAATATGAAACTGTACTATCTCCTCTACCTTGTTTGGAGCTCCATTAAGCTTTCCCTGCTCCCACTTTATCTTTCCGCCAGTTGGATCTTCTTCTATCTCATCAGAAACATCCTGTGGCAACCTCACAAAGTAGATATTCCCAAACTTGTCTGCACCAGCCATGGTATCAAAATCTACGTGGTATGATGCTGTAAGCCATCTTGGAACACTATCATCAGCAAAAATATACAGCTGATTTTCATCCCGCCTGTACTTGCAGAAATGAAATGACTGCAAAGTAGATACCAAAAACATCATAACATTAGGTGGAAAAGTAGGACATCAGTATATGAAAATGTATATAAAAATGAACAAATATCTAAAAGAAATATATACACGGATTAAAGGTATTTTAGAAAAACATACTTCTTGAATGTCCCCCACATAAATCCGATCACGATAGGTGTGAATAGAGACAATGGAGTTGGGGAACAGCTTATTCTCACATTTTCTAAGCAACCTTTTTTTCCCCAAGTCATACAATCTCAGCACTGATCCTATTCCCGCAAGTAATCTTCCCTGAAACTGACACAAAGCAAGTGGAACTCCTTCTACTTGTGTCTTATGCAAGAGTTCCAGGCTTTTACCATCATCCACAAATTTATAAATGTGAATGAACCCAGCAATTAAGCTTCTTTTGGGCCAAAACTGCAGTCCCTTGGCTGTACCAACAGCTAAGAGAGTTCCATGCTCCTTGTCGTGGAAATTTACAGTGCATACGCTAAAAGCAGCTTCATTGTCCTGAAGTTCCAGCAAGCAAGTAGTAGTAGCTGACCTTGGGTCAAGTACTCTAATGCAAGAAACCCACCTGTCTGCCTCAGCCTTTGGATAACCATACTGCTCATCAGATAGGGGGTCATCTTTATCATCATCATCACCATTTTCCATCTTCTCAGCATTGGCACTTCCATTTTCCCCCATTCCAGCAGCTTCGAAGCACTCTTTTTTTGCTGCTTCACGCTCCTCTGCTGTATACGCTCCTTGATCACTCTCAATAATGACCAACAATTTCCGCTTAGGTTGAAGCACAAACTTTCTTGGAGTGTATCTTAGAGGTATTGCAGTTTCATTGAATGTTTCTCCCAATCTCTCAATTGTAAAAATCCTCAACGCATCCCCGGCGACAGCAACCACACCTTCTGCACACTGATCAGATGAGAATGAAGCAGCATATTCAAGAGTTTCATATGAAAGGGGTGTTAACAGAAAATGCCCTTGGTGAATATAACCAAGCCAGGGTCGGCTAGATAAGCACAGCATCGCACGTCGACCTCTCACATTAATGGCAAAAAGTTTTGGGGCCCTCAAACCCAAAAACCGGGAACGGGAGTCAGAAAGCTGGCCTGTCACCATATCCACCACTGTCCTAAATAGAACCCCAGTCTGCAAACCAGCATTGAGGAAAAGACTGGCAGGGTGATCAGCACCATCTTCGCCACCAATTGATGCCTGAACCTCAAGAAACAGGAGGGATTCTGGAGGCGCCGAAACACTTTGCACACTCAGAATCTGCATACAGTCATCAGGATCCAAAGACAAGACACGGATGGTGTTATCATACGAACCAACTGCTAGGAATCGAGACCTCTGTCTTCCTTCTGGAACAGGGGCAATGTCCAAACAGGCCACATCTCCAGACATCTCATGCTTCTCCACCTCCATTAGCTGACCGGTCATATCCACCTCAAAATATATAAGCTCTCCTCCACTTAAAGCAATAACCACTTGAAGTCTATTTGAGCCAACTTTCACAATTGTCCTCTTTCCAGGAGTTCTCCACTCATTAATACGCCCATCTTCCCTAATATGTCTTATGCCATTTGGGTGAATTTGCATCAAAGAATCATCACCAATTAAAGAAACAGCAAGGGAAGGTGTGGTATCAAGAAACCCACTATCGCTAACTTCCTCAACTGTTTCTCCAATTGAAAGCACAAGAGTTGCGTTGTTAAAGGACACAACAATATATGCATCAAACTCATCATTAGCATTCCTTTTCACAGTCCAAACAGCACTTGGTACACCAGGAAGCTGTGACACAGCCATCTCACTAATAGCCAAACCAGGCCTCAATATCCTCAATGAGGAGCGAGGACCGCGCCCACAAAGTGAAAATATCTGAGGGGTTTCTTCATCAAAAAGATTAGCAACCTTCATGTCCATAACAGGCATCAAGCTCTCAACCTGGTCAATCCTAACAAGATTCTTTAACCCTCTTGGCTGGAAAAACACAGGCTGGAAGCCTTCCTCAGTTTCCATCAAAGTAGCAGATGAGGCCTCCACATCCTCTTCCTCCCCAATGGCCTGAAACTGATACAATGCATGATTCCCAAACTCTGATGCAGCAAACAAAAACCCTGATTTCAACACACATATCGAAGAAGTAACTGGGATCGTGTCAAAATACTTAATCTTCAATTCCTTAACCTTCTCATTCTCATGATCCAATGTAACCTTAAAAATGTCACCGTACTCAGTCTGCAACAGAAAGAAAAACATCGATTTCTGCTTATGTGTTGCTGCAGAAACTATCAAAACCCCACGTTCAGCAGGCAAATCAGCACGCCTAGGAATCACAGCCCTCACATCAGGATGCCCTTGATTCTTATAAATCACGAAATTCTCCGCACAAACTAAAATTCCACTTGGCCCATCACCACCTCCAGGTACTGTAACAAGCATATTAGCGCCGTTATCAACCTGCTCAGACCATTTCCTAGACACATGATTAAGCCCCAGATCAAGCTCATAAAATGTCAAATTCTTCTGCGCTTCACCAGCAGCTTGCCCTGTCGAGTCCTGATCAGCTTCCGAATAATCCAACTCAATCGCAGCAAAAATCGGATTATCAAACCCACAATCAACACCACATACTGAGTAACATATAGTATGCGACTTATGTGCCTCTAAAGGCGAAGAAATGGTTAACCTAGCAACAGTATCTCTATTCAAAACATAAACTAGCTTCTGTTTCTCACAGGCACCAATCATAACAGCCCTTCCTTTCGGATCCACAGCCAAATACTGACCCGGAACAATACGGCGACAGCCAGATTTTCCAAAAGTTTCTTGATGAATTTTGTCAAAGACATTTCTCTCCTTGTTATATTCTAAAATTACAATCCTGCCCGAATCAGAACCAACAACAATATAATCTTTTTGAGCTCCAGTTAGTCTAAACTGAGCTAATGAGCGAATAGCACCGAATATTTCAACAGAGAGAACTGTCTGTAGCTTACCGTTCTCGTCAGGTCGGAGGAGATCGAGAACTTTGCCGCGAGCGACTACGATTTCTTGTGCTTTGCCGCCGGAGAAGTTGCCGTTTATGGCGGAAACGATTCCGGTAGCTCGTTGGAGAGTGAGGCTGTAGAGGTACATGGTAATGCTGGCTTTTGGAGTGGGAGTGAAATGGTGGGGATCGGGGTTTTAGGGTTTTAAAGAAGAGAGCTAGTTAGAGAGAGACTGGATTTCTGCGACAAAAATCACTTGTCGTCTGATTATTGACTTGGCACATGAGAATGAGAACCGCTGGTAATGGACTTCAAGACTCGGGCCATCAACTATCTTCACAAGGACAGCCCCAGTAAAACGGGCTTGGAGTTTAGACCCTAAACCCGGATAGCTTATCCAAGACCGAACCGTGCTCTTAATGTTTTATATTGGACGGGGGGGCATTTGTTACTTATAAAATATTTTACTTTACGGATAATGCAAAACAATATATAATTATGGCGCTGGTAGTGATGTGCGAGAGCAAGTATAAATTATAGTGGTGGTGATTAGCCAATAATAATAGTAATTATGGATAATAGTAACAATAATAATATTAATAATGATGAAAGTTATAATAATAATAATAAAAATTATTAAATTACATTACAAGTTAATTATTGTTTGTAAAATAATGAAAATATTTTTTAATAAATAAACTCAATTTACAGAATAGTACTAAAGTATTTGATCATATTAATTAACTTTTAAAAAATATTATAGAAAATAAATACATAAAAAAATCAGAAAGACATTTTATTATAAAATATTTTATAGAAAACAAATGTATTCATACAAAGTGTGCTGATAATCAAAGAGTTGTTTGGTATCACTTTTTTTTTCTATTTCTGATTTTAGTTTTTTTTAAATTAGAAATTTTATTTTTATGAAAAAACAACGAAACCAACTGTCATTATTATAAAAAAAATCAAAACTAATTTGTTAGGTTTTGAAACAATCGAGTGTTGATCATTCTTAAACAAAAACGAAAAAAAGAAGATTTTATTATTATTTTTGTTTCCGAATTTAATTAGTTCATAAAAATCGGAAGTGAAAAGAGAAGGGTCATCATAAAGGCGAGCCTTTTAAGTGCGGCCAACTTTATTTATGTATTGAATTATTGATCTTATATCGACAAATGAACTTTTTTCTATTGCTATGAAATAGAAGGTTATTTTATTATGAGCACAACATGAATCTTCAGGACGAGAGTACTAATTATAATCGTTTTAAAAAAAAATTGTTTTTACATTTATTTTGAAAATTTTAAATTTTTAAATTTATTTATTTATTTTAAATTAATATTTTTTAATGTTTCTAAATCATTTTAATGTGTTGATGTTAAAAGTAATTTTTTAAAAAAATATTATTTTAATGAATTTTCAAGTAATAAATACTTAAAAAAATAACCGCAACTACAATCTTATAAACCTTCATGAACAAGCCCGACCCACCTCTTTTATATATATATATATATATATACCATTTATTTACAAGAGATCAAGTTTGGTCACCATAATCTAAATTTTACCACAAATTCACAACATGAAAGAGGCAAGCTCTCTTCCATGCTGAGTTTGGTTTGCTTGCTTGTTCCTCTGCATGAATTTTATCAACCAGTCATCCTTCGCTCGAACCCTTGGCAATTCAACTGTGCAGGTCTAATTTTACAATTTCTGAGAACCTTCTTGAATTTGAAATTTCACAAGTATACATCACGATCTTACTGCTTGCTGGACATGATCTTTATTGCCGTCTTTACCAACACCAGACAACCAAGTATTAACCAAAATCTCAATGACTGTGTGTAGATGGCAGGGTATAAGGAACATGCAGGAAACTCATTGATTATCAACTTATGGACCAAAAAATATAGCAATGACTATATCATGTTATTTTCAAACTTGAATCCCTAGTTAGCCAAACCTTAATGCAGGTAATTTCTGATCCTTGCTAGGCCTAAGATTGTGAATAGCATTTGCACCAAACCATCAACTGAACACAAATAGCATGTAATTATGCCAGAGAGAGAAGACATTATTTTAACCTAATCATCCTGCATAGTAGAGTACCTGCTCTCAAATATCACAACTTCCCTTTGTGATCTGCTACAAAAAAAAATTGTAATTAGCATCTGGACAAGCAAAGAAAAAAGGTGTCTATCCAATTCAGGGTGTCCATATTTCAACTAGTAGTCAAATGCAGCAAATCATGCTCATATCACGTAGAAATTTGGCATCACAACCAGAACACACAACAAAAGAGAAGGCGTGCACCAACTCCACCATATCAGCTCCACTCTCATTAGAGTCTCATCTTAACTATATATAACCATAATAAACTCCCACTCCTACATCACAAATCATTCCTCACATCTTACATATACCCTTAAACAACAGTTAGCTCTTTTAGAGAATCAAAACTCAAAATGGCTAAACCTCTCTTCGTTACCACTACAGCGCTCAAGGCCATTGTCTATCTTTTCCTGATAGCCATGACTCTCTCCTATGCCAACTCAGCAAGAATCCTTGATGAGTTGGAACCCAAAAATCCAGCTGTTGTTAGCCCTCCTGCAACAACAACAGTCCCAGCTCCGACGACTACATTGCCGAGTGGCCAAGTCCAAGCGACCACTCCCACCACCGTTGAAGATGATCAAGCAGACCCTCCTCTTCCTGATGAAACTGAAGCCCCTGTCACTGTGGCAGCACCAGTTGATAATGCAGCACCAGTTGCTCCTCCAATCACAGATGCAGCACCAGTTGCTCCTCCAGTCACAGATGCAGCACCAGTTGCTCCTCCAGTCACAGTGGCAGCACCACTACCTGTAGGTCCCATCAACACCGCCACCAGGCCACCAAATGGGCCAGCCCCTGTAGTGGCCACGAGTGACACCGAAGCAAAACCTGCTGGCCCACAAACCACCACCACAACTTCTCCTCCATTGTCCTTCTTCATGCATGACATCCTAGGAGGATCCCCCGCATCAAATAGGATCGTCACCGGGATCATCGCCCGCACTGACATCAATGGCATTCCTTTCTCCCAGCCAAACAATAACATTTTCCCACTCCAAGGTGGGACCCCACTAGTCAACATTAACAACCTCATAAATCCAAACACTGCTCCACTCCTTACAGGCCTAACAGGTGCCCAAACCAACACGTTACTTCAAAACACAGGCAACAACAACAACGTTGTCAATAGCAACAACCAGCCTTTTGTCACTGCTGGCAATTTCCCAGCTGGGTCCGCATTACAAAAGCTCATGTTTGGCTCGATCACAGTCGTCGATGATGAATTAACAGAAGGACATGAGTTGGGGTCTGCTGTGATTGGGAAGGCTCAGGGATTTTACCTGGCTAGTTCGTTGGACGGTACTAGCCATACAATGGCATTTTCAGTGTTATTACATGGAGGAGAAAATCATGGTGAGATTGAAGATACTATTAGTTTCTTTGGGGTACATAGGACAGCAACACCTGATTCACAGATTGCAGTAATTGGTGGCACTGGAAAGTATGAGAATGCGAAAGGGTATGCTTCTGTTGAGACTCTTCCACAGGTGGATCAGCACACAACCGACGGTGTGGATACAATAATGCATTTCAATGTTTACCTATCTGGGTAGAGTATGCCTGTGTGTATGGATGTGTTCTTGGTTGGGATTGGTTTACTAGCTAGCCTGTAAGCCTGTCTCTCTTTAAAGATTTTCAGTGAAAGTTCGATGTATAATTAGAGCTATATATATATTGGACATTGAAGGAAACAGCTTTGTTGTTGAATCAAATGTGCTTTATTGGTTACTTTGCATAATTTCTGATCTTGAATCTTGGATGAATTTGAAGAACAATATTAATAGCAATGCAGAATCAAAGAGGCTGGCATTGATGACAGCTAGCACTCTCTAAAATCAGCGAGAAATTGAATATTGTTTGGTATTAAATATTGAAGAACAATATTTTTCCTCTGCTCCACGTTATTTTAACACAACCCTCTCCCCACCTGAACCACCCAAAGAAAGGATGGTCAAAGATATAATTGAATTTAATTAAAGTTGAATTCTCATGTTTATTATTTCTTATATTGCTGTGAATGGTTTCGCATGGGAGCTGTCTACTGTTCCAATGCAGTTTGAATGGGCTTTGCTTTCAGTAAACATAATCGGAGCGTGACTACAATTTGTGGGCTCGGATAGGCCGAAAAGAATCTCAGAAAGGAAAAAAAACATCGTCAAAACTAGTTTTGGGGCATTCCGAGAATTGAACTCGGGACCTCTCGCACCCTAAGCGAGAATCATACCACTAGACCAAATGCCCGGTTGCGTATCCATCTGAGAACTATATTATATATACTATAAAACCAAGAACAGACTTGAGTAGGCGTCATCACCAAAGCACGTTTGATTCAACTACAAAGCTGTCTCCTTCTATCCAAAGAAATTTCAGTTTCTTGGTTTTCTTTTGGAGCTTTTGTGTGATAATGGGATTTGCTTCCAAACAATTAGCATAATCAAATTAATCAGTAACATAATGCTTTGAAAAGGAAACCTCTTTCTTGTTAATTTGCTTGGGTAGTCCAAATTCCAAAACACTCAACTGAGATGAATGTTCTTACATAATTTGGCTATGCTCATATGTAAAATGTGAGAGTTATTCCAGAGCAGGACTAAAATCATCAGCGAACATACAAAAACAGCATGGAACTTCAAAGGGGTTTGCTTTTTCCCTTTGGTTTTCAAGCAAATTGTTTTGTATCTCTGGCAAAGTTGGAGGAATGGGGTTGTCCATGAGACCAATAAGTTTCCATGTGAAACTTTAGTTACCTTTTTTAGAAACAAAATGAAGTAGACGAACAGGGACAGATGACAGCTTCATGAAAAAAAGAAACTGAGTTTCCATTTTCTCTAGATATGATTCATAAACAAAAGCAAACTGTCTGTCCAAAGAACCCAAAATATTACAAGTTCACAATCTTCAAGCACACATACAATAATCTTACAAAAACAACATTTCTCAAACAATTTGGATTAGTAGCTAACATAAACAACGAACTCCAGCAAGGTCTCAACACCATCGGTCGTATTCTGATTGGTAGAAGGGATGATCTTAATAATAGCATAACCCTGAGCATTGACATACTTTCCAGTTCCACCCATGATAGCAAGCTGAGACTCGGAGACTCCTGTTCTGAGAACCCCGAAAAAGCTAAGGCTATCAGCATAATGACCACTCTGAAACATAGCTGTAAATGCCATAGTTTGGCTGGTACCATCCAGAGAACTAGCCACATAGAACCCTTGTGCCTTACCTACAAAACTTGACCGTAAATCATGCCCTTCGGTTAGTTCGTCGTCGATCACAGTGATGGTTCCAAACATGAGCTGTTGAAGAGTGGAACCAGATGGAAGATTGCCTCCATTGCTCAGTGGCAAGTTAAATGCATTGTTGAAGTTATTACCATTGTTTTGAACCACAGGCTGTGTGGTGCCACCAAGGCCAGTGAGGAAAGGTAGGTTGTTGTTGTTTATAAGGCCGTTATTGTTGCTATTTTGGGGCACGCCATTATTTATTGGGAGGTTTGCACCATTAGGTTTGGCAAATGGGACTTGGCCAGAGACTGCCGGGTTGCTGACTATGCCAGTCACGGCTCTAGCCGAGGGGTTTGTTCCACCAAGAATGTCATGCATGAAGAAGCTTAAGGTATGACCAGGATTACTTATCGTGGCACTAGTGCTTGCAGCCCCAGTTGGATTAGGCTGTGTGGGTGCTAATGGTGTAGGTAGTGGTGGAACACTGGTGACAGTATCATCGACTGCATTGTCTGACTCCGGGGGAACAACAGGTACCTCTGGCTGCTCATCCAGGGTTCTAGCTGAGGTAGTAAATACAATGGTAAGAGTGAGGAACAGAAGACAGGCTATGGCCTTGTTTGTGGTAGAGAGAATTTTGTGAATTTCCATGTCAGAGACTTGAGGGAGAAGCAAGAAAAAGAGCTCAAGAAGATTTCCAGTTTTCTTTAGTGTTTTGCTTATGCATTAGAAGGTATGAAAATGTATTTATATATAGTTTGTGTTCTGAAATAGGAGTTGACGAGATGGAGTTGGTACAAAACCTCCTTCTTCTTTTTTGAGTGTGGAGGTTAGAAACCTAAACGTTTTTGTGTTCAGGTCTGGAAAGTGGAATAAGAGGAATGGTTGGGATCGTAACATAAAGGAAGTCCACACATCTGGCACCTAAGAAGTGCTTTCAGCAACCGAAATAAGCGCCCAGATGAAGATCTAGCTAGCCTCTAAAGGCATTATTGGACCTGGCAGTGGAGTTGTTTGTATACCTAATCATCAATGATGGATACATTAATTACTTCAGTGCCCCTCATTCACAGATCAATCATAGCTATGAAGAGGGAGCTGCTTTTGTTTCTGCCACCAGAAAACGCAATTTCAAATGAAAACTCAAGATCTCACGGGTGCAAGTGTTAATTTGAAAAACTAAAACATATAATTCTCCATCTGCTATTCTCTACCATTCAAATCAAAACAGAGTACTGTAGTGCTGGCACAAACAGTATAAATACTGGAAATATCCTAGTAAACACAGACCCCCCTGGTTCAGGTTTCAGACTTCAGAGATAAATCATCTTTAGAATACAACACACTGAGATCAGCATACTCGAAGGATTTCGGACAGATAAAGGAAACCAACCTTGCTGATAGTAAGGTATTTGCCAGATAAATTTAAAACTAAATATTTTGTTTCTTAAAAAAAAGATTTCATAAATATTTTTTATAAAAAAGGAAAGCCCTTTAAAAAAGAGCCTAGAGCCTTGGGAGTAGTTTTTTTTTTTTTTTCAAGATATTTTTTAACTCTAGTCAAGATTTGTTTTTTTTTTAAAAAAAAAGGTTTTTATAAATATTAAAAAAAAAAACCCCGGAATCTGGGCCT
>Ga0307515_10007694_pt1 | contig 21218 bp, 17 predicted proteins | sample 17_EM_MG_FD_194513 | JGI IMG/M metagenome (GOLD analysis project Ga0307515, IMG submission 194513) | Populus trichocarpa ectomycorrhiza microbial communities from riparian zone in the Pacific Northwest, United States - 17_EM | ecosystem: Host-associated > Plants > Roots > Unclassified | place...
ATTCTAAAAATAACAATCTTTACTAAATTAAAAATTAACCTTATCCTTAATAAGCTATCCGATTAGATTTAATGGTTCTTTATTATCTAAGACATAGCTAAAACTAATAAGGTATAGTAGTATATTGACCTATCTAAGAAAAAAGACAATCTTCTAAAGCTAGAACTACCAAGTCGGCCTATACTAAGGGATATACTACCTATAGCTATATTAATAGCAAAGCTAGACCTAAATTAGCTTATTACCTATAACTAGCTCTACGCTAAATATAAGGACAATCTATATATATACCAGAAGTAAAAACAGGCTATAAATAATATTAATAACTATATTATTTGCACCATATCAGTAGCCTACCTTTCACTTATTAATAGCCTTAGTAGTTAGTTATATTAAATATTTAAGGCGTCTCTACTACTATAGTAGCTATTACAGTAATAGAGATACCCCGTATTTTAGTAAGTAATTAAGCCTATCTTATATAAGAATCTCGTGCTTATTAGTACTTACTAAATTACATACTTATAGGGCCTCCTCTTATCTATAAATACTCCCTTCTCTATACCTTCCTCTTTTTTTTCTTCTTCCTTATAAGAGCTAGAGGTGCTCTAATACTCCTCTTTAGTCCCTACTAAGGGATCTATTAGTTAATATGGTGATATAAATAGTATCTAATAAGGAGACGGGTAAGAGAGAAGATAGAAAGGACGGAGGGGCGTCTAGTAGGTGTTAGTTAAGCAATGTTAATAGCTATATTATAGCTATCTAATCTCCTATACTTACAGGCCTCCTCCCGTCTATAAATACTCCCTCCTTTATACCTTCCTCTCTTCTTTTTTTCTTCTTTATAAGAGCTAGAGGTGCTCTAATTCTAATACCCCTCCCTAGTCCCCACTAAGGGATCTATTAATTGACGTAGCGATATAGATAGCATCTAACGAGGAGATGGGTAAAAGAGAAGATAGAAAGGACGGAGGGGCGTCTAGTAGGTATTAGTCGAGCAATATTAATATCTATATTATAGCTGCCTAATCTCCCGTTTATAGGCCTCCTTTTATCTATAAATACTCCCTCTTTTATACCTTCCTTTCTTCTTTTTTCTTCTTCCTTATAAGAGCTAGAGGTGCTTTAATACCCCTCCCTAGTCCCTATTAAGGGATTTATTGGTTAATATAGCGATATAGATAGTATCTAATAAGGAGATAGGTAAGAGAGGAGATAGAAAGAATGGAGGGGCGTCTAGTAGGTGTTAGTTAAGTAATGTTAATATCTATATTATAGCTGCCTAATCTCCTATTCGCAGGCCTCCTCCTATTTATAAATACTCCCTCTTTTATACCTTTCTTTTTTCTTCTTTCTTCTTCCTTATAAGAGCTAGAGGTGCTCTAATACCCCTCCCTAGTCCCCACTAAGGGATCTATTAGTTAATGTGGCGATATAGATAGCATCTAATAAGGAGACGGATAAGAGAGGAGATAGGAAGAACGGAGGGGCGTCTAGTAGGTATTAGTTAAGCAACGTTAATGTCTATATTATAGCTGCCTAATCTCCCGTTTATAGGCCTCCTCCTATTTATAAATACTTCCTCCTCTATACCTTTCTTTCTTCTTCTTTCTTCTTCCTTATAAAAGCTAGGCGCGCTCTAATATCCCTCCCTAGTCTCTACTAAGGGATCTATTAGTTAATATGGCGATATAGACAGCATTGGACGAGGAGATGGGTAAGAGAGGAGATAGGAAGGACGGAGGAACCTCCGGTAGGTATTAGTCGAGCAACGTTAACGGCGGTTTTTGTTACCTAAAAATTACGTTACGTAACAACAATTGGGAACTTAAGGCGCCTTAACCTTACTACTACTTCTAAATTAAGTAAAAGCTCTATATAGGGGGGTCCCAGGAGGTCTCCCCCTGGAAAACCTTATCTCTATATATATTAATTAAAGTCTATATAATAAAGCTCTAAATTAAAGCTTTGGGTTAATTGATTGGCTTATTACTTATAACCTCGGGTTAAAATTTTCGTTAGGGGGCTAACGATCCGCATGTTCCAAACGAATTTTCCACCGAGAGTTTGAGGCTTATGGTCCTACCCAAGCCCAAAATACACCCAAAACTTTCCTTTTTCACTGCCGTATCTCGTCCCTTATTTAACGTCTAATTATTATAAAAAAACTACAAGGTGGGAGCTCTTTAGCTTCTCTATCTAATACATCCGACAACAGCATTGTAGCGATATTTTATAAAAAGTTAGACATGGGCAGTCCGTTGCGTTATGGCCAACATCTGTCTAAAGGGTATGTTCGGTTGCAAATTGCCTCCAGATCAGAATTGTCTTGATCCGTGCATCCTTTGGCGTCAATTAGTAAGGTACTAGTGGCGTCTAATTTGATGGCTTCGTTTGGTCTGTAATTGAGTTGATTGTTCGGTAAGGCTCCAGAGAGGCTCCAGAAGAGGCTCCAGAAGAGGCTGCAAGTCATTAATCAATTTTTGAGCCCACCTTTGCGCCCACCTCTGCCCTTAGGCCTCTATCGCGACTTCCTCCCTTAATATTGTAATACAATGGAGTTTCCTACTCTTGCTAATCGTCAATCAAGTCGATTGAGGCCCTCTACCCCGTCACCCGTATCACGCCCGGCTCGCGCGTGCGCAGGAAGACTCTAATTATGAGAGTAAGAAGGACATCATATATAACGTACAGGTGCTGTGTGAGAATCGTGTACGCAGGTGGAGTCGCCATATTTGACAAAGGCGTCGTCGCGTAGAGCTCCAGATTGATTCTGAATCTGGAGATAGAGGTCAAGGCCTCCAGAATATTCTAGTGCCAAGAGCTCCAGAACAACTACCTCATACGGCAAAGCGTGCAAATTTGACGCGACTGCCGATCTGGAGGAGCTTCAGATTGAAAAGTCGTCAGAATCACCGAACGATCGCATCAGATTCAGATTTGACCTCCAGATCAGATTGATTCTGGAGTTGCAACCGAACATACCCTAAAATCTACCAAAATCGCAAAATTTAGACGCATTTGAGAATTTAGGGTCACCTTTTGCGACGCTGCATCTCCCCCCTTAGTATTATAAATATAGGGCTATAATATCTAAGGAGATAAATACTTAAAGAATCCATTACGTTAAACAAATGTATTATAACTAGGGTATCTAAGTTATGGTATACAAAAAGACACAAAAGTTGGCTTTTAAAACATTCAAGTACCACCAAAGCTAGGACCATAAGCCTTAGGGGTCGTTCGGTTGCGAACTGACGCCAGATCAGAATCTCTTGTATCAGTGCGCCTTTTAGTGTTGATCGTTTTGTAATTAGTGGCGGCTACTGCCGTGGCTCAGTTGAAGCTGTAATTAAGCCGATCGTTCGGTAAGCCTCCAGATTGAAGCCCGGAATCTAACGTCGCACAATACGTGGTTGGTCTTGGTCGACGATTTGAGTATCTCTACTGCAGCCTCTATCGCGACTTTTTACTATGGCTCCTCCTCAATCGACGCCCTCGACGCCCTCCCCAGCTTCCGTAGAGGCCGAAGTAGAGCTACGGCGACGCCTGCGACGCGATCGCGAGAGTTAAAATGAGGACGTCATAAAATACATACAGGCGTGACTGAAACAGCGTCGCGATTGGGGTGGGTAGAGTCGCCATATTATAAGCAGTCGTCAATTGGGCGCGTATACAAGGCCTCAGATTTGAACTGGAGTTGAAATGAGGAGCTTTGAGCTCCTTATTGAACTGACGCCAAGAGCCTGAGTTCAACTACTACATACGGTATAGCTTTCAAATTTGACGCGCTTACCGATCTGGAGGAGCTTCAGATCAGAAAGTCGTCAGATCAACCGAACGATCGCGTCAGAATTAGATTTGAGCTTCAGATCGGTTCTGTTCTGAAGCTGCAACCGAACGACCCTTAGACCCTCGGTCGAAACTTCGTTTGGATAAGGAGCAGTATGCCCACACAAACGATTCACGGAGGGTCTGATTTGTGAGGTAGACCGGTGGACGCCCAGCGAGTCTGCCTGTCCAGGTGTTGTATGTGGACCGATGCTTGAACTTGCTAGCATTCTGGAGCAGTCTGGAGACTTTCAAGTCTAGCTAGAAAGCTTAAATAGTGTTGGTAGGGGGGGTACGTGGACATCCACAGGAGCTTCCTGAGATCACGTGGTAGCTTCGCTTGTTGTATATATTCTCATCCTTGACAAGTCCACCTCACACATCATACACCTGCGTCCCCGCGTGACAAATAGCATTCCGTTGTATTCTGCTCAAATAGCTCCTAATGCGAGCGGAGCTCTAATTCCGGGAGTGGTCGGGGAAACGCAGAGTCTTGGCATGGTGTTGAACCGGAGTCAGCAACCCGCCCAGCCGGATCCTCGTTGACTCTTGCTGCTCAAGAGTGCATCCCACACCATATTGTAGTATTTTGGTGATCTGCAAATCCTGTGCGGGAAGGAAGGAGCGCTAATTTTGCAGCTGTTCAAGACGAAGCCAGTCATTGTCGTGATTGGCGTCATCAGCCTGGAGATGATCAACAAAATAAAAGAAAGGCCTTCAACTAGTTATTATATGGCTCAACGTTTCAGGCGAACGACTCTCAACCTTTCCGGGAGTCCCGACAGGCTTTGAATAGCAGCAGCCATGGACGATATTGTGATATGTCTTTGGGTTGCAGTATCAATCGATTCCCGTTGCTCGGAGAGCGATAGGATGCCGTTTCAACTCGCATAGACAACGATGCCTACAGTTGCATCCGTAGTTGGGCCTGACAGCATTTGACAGCTCTTCATCAGAGAAAGCAATGCAAGGCTGACGACGAATATGTGATCTCGACGTGGCGGGCAGAACATCGGAAAGTCATTTCTTTCGACGGTCTAAAATCGCGCCTAACAAGCTGCGGGATGCGGGATGCGGGATGCTGAGCGCTCAGGTAGAGCGCTCAAATCGGGAGACAGAACAGTGGGCCTAGTCAATTCATTCGGCAGAAGGATCGGCCTGGCAGATATTGGGGGTTTATTCGAGGGACGACAATGGACTGGCTGGGCAGGCATCGCACTGACACCCATGCCACAGCTGAATATATGCCTCCAGGCTTCAGCGCGAAAGGCTCTTCGTGAAAGACCGAGAGGGGATCAGCCCGGCTTATCAACAGGACGAAGGTATCGGGCCACCATTTATGTGTCTTGTCTGACCGGCTGACCATATTTCGTGGCCCCGGTGCCCCGGTAACTATATTAACGCTAAGTCGTTGACCGCCTTGCTGGTGCTTCCTCAATCCTGGGCTAGCGAGTCCCTGCATTCGGGCTCCGTCTTCGGAGTGTGGGACGAAGCTGTACTATTTCAACCTCAAGGGAGCGATTTGCACGATTTTCGGGCTGATGGGCGTATTGCTTATCTTTGCGACAAGCTGCATCGTGCTGGGACCAGGTTCGGTAGCTCATGTAATATTGCTCAATGAGGGCAAAGAACTAAGACGGCTGAATTCGGCGACGCTAGCAATGGGCTGATGGTCATTGCAGCGGCTGGACCGCCATAATAGAACCTATCACTTGCAGCGGTCTCGGGGGTGAAGGGTCTGGACAATGGAGATATAAATACCGCTCCATGTTCGCTCCACAGCCACAAATGTCTTTTATTTTGGAAGAAACAATGAAAGACGGGGTCTAAGATATATACGAGAGGGCAGGAAGAGGCAGACCAAAAAAAAAGGCAACATTTATTTCCTGATACTTGCGACCCAATTCCTTTTTTTGTTTGACGCTGTCGCTCTCTCACGGGTGTTGCTTTTCTGTGAATTTTGTGGTGAGTCAGTCCAAGCACCCACGTCCTGGATGCCTTCTGGAAAAGTTTGCCCACACTGCCGTTCAGCCGTCCGCGAATGACCGGAACAGACGAAGTTTTTCACATTAGGACGTCTTGCTGACAATGAGACAAAGGCATATAAGCAGCCTCGCAAACCAGCAATCTCCTCTCCGCCAAATTGCAGATACTCTCCCTCCTAGAAGCCTCGACAGCAGCACCAAGCCACCCAACATGTGCAGCTATACCTATTCCTGGTACTACTGTAACCACGATTACTACATCTGGGCCAACAGCATCGAGGTGTGCCACAACCGGCTGCTGAGCGGCTATTCGTATGACGCCTGGAGCATCGACATGTGCAAGAATATGCAGGTTACTTGCGGTGGTTTCTCAAATTACTACTGCTCCGACTGCTCCGAGGACGTTGCGCTCGAGTTTGAGCTAGACGAGCTATGAACACTTCTCTTAAATTGTGCTTTATCTGGGAATTGCATGTAAGTGCATGCGGTGCAACGGGTAATTGGTATATTGCGATGCTAATTTCCTTCAACAGTTCCAACATTTCTTTGCAAATTGTTATCGCCGGATTGGACGGAGTTACGGCTGGGTATACGGTTAGTAAAAAGGATCCCGGCGCACCCTCGGCGTTATATTTGGCATAATCCTTCGTTACTTTCCGGCGAATACGTTGTTACTCGAACCATTTGACAGCACTGCACTTCTAGCGTTAAAGCGTAGGGGGTTACTTGGCGTCTTTCGAATACGTCTCGGATTTCAAGAAGATTGATACATAGCCAAGCGCACATTACACTGCTCATATATACCTTAGAATAGCGTTGCTCCGCTTCATTCTACATACATACGGACATTGTTGTTTTTACCATCAATTTAGTAGCATCATTCCGTGACACTCTCTTGGGCTCTGGGAGACAGTTGCTCACCCGATGCTGCTTCCCCAGAGTCAATAGACGCAGAAACCTGCTCGACACGACGCCGGGCGTCAATGTACATCATAAACTCTTGGTATGTGCGCGGCATGACCCTGATATCCCTATCGACGTTGAAAGTGTAGTTAAACTGCCCAGTCGGTTTCGTCTCTCCATGCTCCACATTCCTCACCTTCGAATCCACTCGTACCTGGACTCTAGTATACTTGCTGTTGGTGTCGGGTGTTTCCCCGGGCGCTGCGATAAGCGGCGGATCGGTATAGACGACGGTGGCGGTAAGATAAAGAACACTGCCGACAGGCACTGGGTTTTGGAACGTGCTAGGATCGAGAGAGACGAAGGTGGGGCGCGTATGGGCGAAAGATGCTGCGCAGCAGAAGGCCAGTTCGAAAGTTTGCTTTAGCAAGAAGCCGCCAAATATCATAAAGTGGTGTCTATTGCGGAACTGCGGCTGCATTATGGCTGCCGTCTGAAGTCTGGTGGTGTCCATGAAATGGACATTGTCTGGCTTTCTGAGTGGATCGGTGGAGTCTAGTAAAAGCAACCATTAGGAGAAGTCCAGAGGCTAACGCTACGAGCATCAGGATCGGCCATACCATGATATTGGATTTGCTTTTGCCAGTAAGCATGTATTAGGTCGCTTTCTAAATCGTTTGGCGTGTGTTTGATGAGGGAAGTCTGAGTTAACTGCTTTCTACGTTTCGAATTCTGTTCACCCCGTGTGAAAAGCTTCTTCTCCTCTGGTGTCTCGGCTGTTACTGGGTTTATAGGGACCGGTCTAGGAGCGTTAGATATCTTATTTGGGAAGTAGCAAGGTAATAACTACCTTTTGGTGCCTGGATCCAGCGAAACCATGGTAAATGTGCAGTTAATGAGCACATCCTCATTTTTGACCTTCTCTCCATCTTTAGGGGCCTTTGCTACTTGTAATGATATTTCCATACTGCTCCTCCCTGTAGCGTAGGTTACTTGTCCACTCAGTTCTAAGTCGCATATCTCCGTTAATGGATGGATGATTGTGATCCTGTCACACGCAGCAGTAACGGTCGTGACGGCGTCGCCAGTATGTTTGTATGCGATTACCCCAGATAGAGCATCAAGGTCCATAAAAATGGTACCAAGCCTGCTCAAAATCAGTTTGCTGACTTGTATTCAGACCCCCGGTGAGTAGACTGAGTGCACCTTATATGCCCTGACGAGTTGGTATAAGTATCTAGTAGCCATGGATCTTGAGCAAGTGGTAAGATCTATCACTGGATCTGTCAGTTTTACAGGGCTTAAGTGTGCTAGAAAGACACTCACGACACTGTGGTAGCTGTCTGACATCCTCTTAGGTGTCAAGTCGCGGTCGGCCGGTACCTGAGGTTTGTCTAAAGCTTTCGTGGGGTCTGAGCCCTCTGCTTGTTTCTTCCGGAATGCTTCTATCCATGGTGTTCGTACTCTTGCTTCAGTCAAGGCGCGAAAAACCCCATCCGTTAGACGTGGGGTGCTTGAGTGAAAGCTTCTAATAAAGCGTGGTGAAACGGTGGTCAATTTGAGCCGGAAGCATTTCGAAATTGTGCACAAGCGCCTGCATGCTGCTCTTGAGGCTGGGGTCATGGTTGGAGGAAAAACAAAAGGTTACTGGGTTGCTTGGAGAGACTCTGGGGATATGACGTTTCCGCCAAGTTGGGCTTGGCGAAGATGCTTGTCAGCCTTGCGGTTTTCTCTAACGAACATCGTTCCAGATAATACATCGATCATCATATTGTCTAGTCAATTTGTGGAGTAGGTCGCAATATGCGATCAGGTTAGTGTCGTTGACTACATGTCGACAACTGTGGAGCTGGGACAATTGGTCCTAAGCTATCCCAAAGCCGAGCTACGGCTTGGACTCGTTGCTTCTACCACTACTGAATTGTCACAGGATTCAGTTAATCTGCAATGGAACTCATCTGAATACGTCGCGAATCTGCTCACGTCTAAGTCTGCATGGGTCTGCCGAGGGAGCGGTCTTCATCTCGTGACCCAGGTCAAGATTGATGGGCAACCGTTGGGCGCAGTGGAAAGTGAGATTCTAAGCAGGTCGCTAACTAATGCTGACGTATATACCTGGGTCCTAGAGGAGCATTACTGCTGCTAACCGGGAGAATAGCTGTGGAGTCAGATTCATCTTCACGCGTCATTGCCGACTAATCACCTAGATACGGCGCATTCCTCGTATAAAAGTGGTAGGGTACAGCTCAAAATATCTCATACCCGTACAGATCTAGACGTAGAGGAAAAACGAAGTCACCGGTTATCTTCCGACGTACCATTCGCAGACGTAAAGCCTCCAGGTGGAGTACCTATTTGTGCGCTTCGGGCCGTATGCCTTTCTATCGAGATTTCTAGGACCAAACAAGCGCCAAGGAGCAAAAGAGCTAGGTGCCCTATCGAGCGTGAGAACAAAGGCGAAGGGAAAGGAAACAAAACTGCTTTATTACAGAATCATTGGTATCTATGGGGCTTGGAAGAGCTGCCTCAACCTTGCTCCTGGCCTGGGGATATGATTCTTCTTAGCGGGCGAACGGATCCTCCCAAGGTCACTTTTGTTCAGCTAGGCGATAAAAAAGAGGTGCCGATATTTACCCCTAATGATTTGACTCGGACGAGCTGCCTACGCAAGAGATTAGCAGAGCCGGCCTTGCACGAAGTGAATTCGACTGTGGATTCGACTGTTGATTCGACTGTGGATTCGACTGTGGAGCAACACTCAGAACTCAACTTTGGTCAAATCATGGAACTTTTAGATGCGGCGGTACGGATGACAATATGCAGAAACCCGTTGAAGATATCTTCTGGTGTGAAAGTGAAAGCCAGTAGTTTTGGTGCAAGGCTTGCAGAAATTGCGCCTAGTTTATGGAGTCCTGATTATCTTCCGGTATAGAATCTACTCATCAGCTTCACGGCTTCGTATTATACTGACTTCAGTGACTTATTAGGCAGTCTCGCAGCGGGCCTGTCTGACCCCGATCATCAGCCGTGCTCTTTGCCATTCTTTTTTGAAAACCAGGTCGTTCTCGCTGAAATGCAAGATGGAGGAGTTAGCTGCTCGCGGATTGCGCCAATCAAACATCCGTCCCGACATCCCCAGTAACGCACCCGGGACTTTTAAAAACGTGCGTATGATGAATCAACTACTGGCCGCTAAGCTCTGGGGTTTTATTCAATCTACGTTATTTGATCCTTCCGCTGCTAGACGCTTAAAACCGCTATGGCAACCAGGGGCCCGCGTTAGCGGTGCTATCAAATCGGACGAAATTCTAGAACAGAACACCCAGGGTTTAGAGGGTGGCTCCGAACCTTATTTTGAACCTGGGGATGTCCTCGAGTCAGTCGATGATTACGCCGATAATGATTCGGACGGGGAGCTGCTTATGGCTTCGGTTGAGGATGCGCGGATACCCAACATAGAGATGCAACGACATGGAGACCTCGAGGTTGATTTCGATTGTGTCCATGCTGGAGGCTTGTCACAGAACCAAGGTCTTGCTGCGGGCACCCTCCAGCACAGCAACGTTGGCAATGAGCTCAGCGTGAGTTTCTTAGAAAGTACATGCCTCGGTGGATTGGAGGGACGTGCTATTACTAACGATGATTACGGCGATGTAAACGAATGTTTTGAGCCTTTGGATCATGTGATTGTATGTTCACCTTTCGACAGTGGCTTGCTTGAACTAGACAAGCGGAAAGGTGAAGATTTACTTGAGGAGCGTGTAGCCAAGTCACGGTCTCCTCGGTTCCGATACTTGATGCAGGGTAGCGCAGAACCAACGTTGAGGTTGGGGGACGGTTCCATGATATGCGGAGTCTAAGGATCTCATCCTAAGGGTTTAAGTTCGATCAAACATTCCTACGCCCAACAGTTGACGAGACCGTTTGATGAGACATGCAAACTCTACCGTAAACCTATCGTAGCCGTCCTAGGGTTGCTCTATATTTCTCCTGCGTCGTATTCCCACCTGCATGACGCATTTATCCGACAAAGAGCTCTCCGCTCTAGGCCGGTTGCCGGCGTGGATGGATCGTATTTTAAGACTTGTGGGGAATAATGCTGGGCCAGATCATTCGGCAAGATTTGGGAACCGTTGTTCAAGACTTTTCAAGGTACGTCCCTGAAGCGGTTGGCATACCCGAGAAAAGTCGCCGATTTACAAAATCTTGCTTTAGCTTTCAAGGATCGTAGATCTAAAATACGAAATGTCCGTCCCCACCATTGCATCTTATCTCTCCGAGTTTGTTTGTTGAAATGTAAAAGGGGAGATGGCATTCGTAGACTTGAGTGGGGTGTACCTTGCACAACTCGAAAAGATTATTTACCCTTGCCAAATCTCGATCCGTCCTTTTTAAGTACTTGCAATACGTGAGACAAGCTTTAGGATGAAATTTGAGGGAGGTTGGTGGAAGTGATGGGAATAGCTACCGCAAGGGGTAATGACCAGGTAGTGGTGCCGAGCCGTTCTTTCAGCTCACAAAATTTGACGTGATCAAATGCAAGCAAGCGTTAAGAATACTAGGTGTTAAAATAGCTTCTAGATACTACTTGGCACGCAGTTGATACCAGAGGTGGGGCTCGACACGCTTTGCTTGCGCCATAGAGAGTTTATCTCGGCCTTGCGCCTTTGAACATCTGGGGTTGGGGAAGGGTAGGCCCGTTGAGTTTGAGCTTGAGGCTGGCCGAGGCGAACATGCATGGTCACGATGCTCGGCTTCAGGTCCCATTTTGAGGGAGTGGTCTCTTGTTACGTAGCAAAATTCCAAAATGAAATGGTAAGACATGTAGAACGCGGCGGATAATAAGATAACAGTTGATAAGAGGAAAGCACGGGCTTGGATGTGTAGATGATGCCCGGCTTGGGGCAGAGGGGTATGGGCAGGTTGAGGTCCGGGCACACGGCAGTGCGAACGCAATGGGTCAGGGCGGCGGCTGGGAGATTTTGGCCAATCTCGGGAGATCGATCTGGATTCTGTGGCGAGCGCTCCGGGGAATTTGTGCAGCCAAGCTGTCACCCTGACACTTGTCTGTCGCGAGCTCTCACTCTCTCTCTCTCTTTTTCTCTCTCCACATCCACTTGTCATATGCGCTTGCTACCAGCCAATGACCAATGCCTACATGCGTTGGCAAAAAACTTGCCGGAAACTAATGCGCCGAGCTGCTCTCTATCTTTCCATAGCCGTTGCCGGGCGGGGACGCCGGTACATGCTGCAATCGAGGAGCTACCTAGGTGTTGTCAGGCGTAATTCCGCGAGCTCGATGACGGATCTGGAAAACTAGCCCTGCTGGCCATGCGCCACCACTTGCCAATACTCCGAAGAAGTGACATTGCCGTAGGCAAGAGCACGGCAGCAGCTAGCTGCCCACATTAGCATTGTTGACGTCGCTCAAGACGCGTCGCTTGCAGGAGTCATCAGTGAAAAAGCAAAGCGGTCGCGGGGTTTCGATCACAACGTCTTTAGGGTGTAGTGTACAGCGAACACAGCGAGCACAGCGAACACAGCAGCGAGGAGACTCGCTTATGGAGATTAAATGCGCATTGGTGGGAATACAAGGGCCCCTTGTACTGCCCTAGCACTGGCTACCGGCTGTGGGCATGGTCTGGACAGGCGCTTTGATGCACTCCTCGGGAGCTGGAGCTGGGGTTTCGAGGGCTGAGGTGAGCCAACGAGCAGGGCGTGTCGCTCGGCCCTCATCCTCTTAACGTCACCGTTGGAAGAATTTGGGCTTGGTGCGGTCGCCTTGTGGATCGCAAATGGGCAAGATCGGCGCGATGCTTGCTTGGTGCCGCTTGGGGGTCGCACCTCCCTGCAAGGACGGCTGCGAATTTAGGTGCAACCGATATGATATGTGCCGTCTAGCCTACTCACTCAACGCGTACATATCTGTTTTGACTACCTTCTTCCCTTCCGCTTCCGCTACTGATGTCCAATTGTTGCCCATCCCCTCCAAGCCCCCTCTTCCTCAGTCTGCAGTGCAAGGGAGGACGCCATGAAGCAGTAACAGCCACTTTACCTATTCCACCCCAACTTTTCAGAGCACAAGTCTTGACCGCGTGCCCAAACACGGCCGTCCGCTCGTTTTCACTCAGCTGCTGCTCTTGGTCAAACTTCTTTTAGAGCTCCTCAGCCCATCAAGCTCATTGCAGTCGACATTCCCCTGGCGTGCAACCCACCTCGCCACATTCGCTTGCGCTAGCATTCTGTCCTCACGGCGCGCTTGGATATCTGATATCGCTTACCCCATAAGCCCGGATCACCATCACTACAATTGACCTTGTTGCAGCCAAGCCGCGCAGTAGCATTGTACTTACCACATCCAAAAAGTATATTGCGGCCGAGGTTAGACGAGAGTGAAGCGCTTCAGTGGAGAAATAACGGCTTATTTACTACAGGCATCCAGTTGCAAAAGCCCTAGACCATCCGACCCGAAACTCTAGGCGGTACGGTACCCAAGCAGCTCGTACGGAAACAAGGAGCGTTCTGGAAACTAATTAGCTCTGTCCGCACTACAATCTAGAGGAAAGCAGCGCAACAAATCCGTTTCACTGGCCTCGCCTCTCTTGTACTGGCTGTAGTTCCACTTCCACACCACTGCGCCGGCAGAAAGTAGAACTTGCAGTCTGCACTCTTCAAACACAGGGACTGAGAACTTTCAATCATGGTGGTTGATAGAAAAATCACCACCAAGTACCGCATTGGCGATGACGTTCCTTTTCATTTTCTGTGGTATCTGGTAATAGCGTCCTATTTCGTCAGTCTTGTCGGAGCCTATACAACCGTTGAACTGCTTCATCGGAGAAAAACCGGGAGTGGGTGGCTGAGCTGGTAAGAAAGTGGCGATACTCTTAGCACCTCGAAACCTCCATGTTAACGTAATTGATAGGCTGCAGCTCGGAGGCTGCTCTGTGTCCTTTGGATTAGTCGCCATCTGGTGTATGCATTTCGTGGGGAACCGTGCCATCATCCTTGGTGATAGCAAGACTGAAATCCAGCTCTATTACAATCCTGGGTTCACTGCACTCTCTGTTTTCCTACCAATTATCTTCCTGTTCTTTGGTTTTGCTGTTGCTGAGCGCTTTACTCGCACGAAAAGAAGCCTTTACGGTGCTCTTACGGTTACCGGACTGGCAGCAGGACTCGCCATCACGGGAATGCATTATATCGGAAACTTCGGGACTACCAATTACTACTTATCTAATAATAAGAGTCATATCGTCGGCGCCGCGGCGATCGCTGTTGTGGCCTGTTGGTTTTCGTTCACTTTGTTTTTCCACCAGAAGGAGCACTGGATAAACACCTCGTGGAGAAGGATGTTAATCGCTTGCTTGCTCGCGGGAGCCGTCTCTGGGATGCACTGGACTGCAACAGTAGGAACTAAGTATGAGTTGAGGGGCTACCATACTGGTAGTGGCGCCGACAGGAATAATAACTTGATCGTAGCAGTGACCATGGTACGTTTAACGCGGAATCCTTATATTTTTTTCTTTGGCTGACACGATTTAGTGTTTGCTTGCTTGCGCAGTATGCTTTTCCCTAGCGTTCTTGATACAACGCCGACGAAGGCAGCTTGCAGACAGGGCGCAACATGTTGTTCTGGCCTCTGCCACGTTTGACTCAGACGGAAGGCTTTTAGTAACACAGGAAGGACTGATGCCCAGTCATAAGATCACTAAACAGTACAATCAGCGGGTAGGTTGAATATTTCTCGACGTAGTTACTGATGTAATTTACTGTAAATATACTGATTTCTGTCGCAATTACTAGTCCTTCAACGACGAATTCAACGTCGCACACCCTGTATTCCAATGGCTTTTCCGAGTAACGCGCAATTGGCAAGGCGTTGCAGATCTCGTACCTGCAATGAAGAATCATCTCCGTTCGAATGGTAGCTCAAAAACTCCAACCCGTCCTGGTAGTTCGGAATCTCGTTCGACCTGGGAGGAAGTGAACGGAGAAGACGATTACTCCGCAATCTTTCGAGAACACTTCTGCGTTGCTGCTTCAGATCTTGCAGACCATCTAGATACTTCACTACCAGACCTTGGCGTGCTTTATGAAGAGATTCTGATGACAGGTACCCTCATAGCTGAATTAAGGACAAAGAGGACAAAGATAGGCAGCTCGAAAGATACCCTGACCGCGCAAGTCACAACCAAGCCTGCGGATATTGAGGCAGGTCTCGTCATACCATCTTTATTTGGGAGGGGTCAGCTCCTATTTGTCGTGCGAAAAGTAGATAAGGCAGAGGCCTCACGATTGATGAATATCGGGTATCGGTTCGCTCATACAGATCAAGTTAGCGACTTACTAGCTCGTAGTATGCAGATCAAGCGTACAGACCTTGTCAACACAGTCGAGAAGCTACAAACGTACTGCCAAAGAGAGCCATGTGTCCCTCCAGCGGGAACATACCTGGCATGCTTCGCGCTTCGGCCAGCTGTGAAAGCATCGAATGGAAATTGGGACATCCTCGTACCCAAGGCAAATCCTTGTCGACTCCCAATGGTGTGTTTGTCATCGGAGCAGCTGGAATCGTGGCAATTGCAGTTCCTTGGCCGATTGGATGGCCTTTCTCTAACGCAATGCATGCAACAACTTAGCAGCAAAGCGTCGGAGGATTCGAGCAAAGAGAACGAATTCATTAAAGAGTTGCGTAACGAAGTCGTAGCACTTATTGATGAAGTGCCGGAAACTTTCTTCCGCCAAGCTATTTTCTCAGCAAGACCCGTTAGGACCGAATGTATCGTTCCAGGTGACGATGTCCCTAGTCAAGTCACTGTCATGGCCTTCTGCATCATTCCGGATGTCCACAGCGCATCTGTGAGGAGTAATACGCTGATGTACACACCATTCAGTTTCTTTAAGTGCCAGCAACGCGTCTACACTGGTTGTCCAGACCATGCGGTTCTTGCCAGAAGGAACCACAGGGAGTTTGGTTCCCTTCTTGCGCGTCAAAGGGAATTGGCCTCAACAGACCCATCATCCAAAAGAGGAAGTTTTGTGCCGCCAGTCTCGGTCCGTGTCGTCCGCATGTGGCCGTTTTCTAAGAACGCCTCTCCACGAGATACCATAATGCAGCCAGACAATTCTTCGGAGAAGCAGCTGGTGCAAATTCCTACCCAGGGAGAGGAAAACAACACAAGCCATGCATTTGGTGGTATTATGGTCAGCCAAGATATTACAGTCAATGCGAATAGCAGGTCTGATTCGCAACTGGAATTGCGAGATCTAGGGGTCCGGTCTGAGGCAGGCGTTGCGGCGACGGAACAGCCAACATTTGCAGACGAGCTGTTCAAGATCACGTCATCTAAGTGGCAGAGGCCTTGAGCTCTGACTGCTCCGATACGGCCTCCCTTTTCTGGTCTGTACTCTGGTTCGAACTATTTTCAGTTGCTGGTTCTACCCCTATTCTGTTTTGCATCGACTCTTGCGGGCAGGGTCAGTGTTTGATACACTGTCTTTTACTCTTGCATTATCTTGGCTAGGAATATGTTTAACGGCATTCACTTGGAGATGCCTATGTTGCTCTGGCGAATTGTGTCTTTTACATCGGAAGATATCCAAGTAATGATATGGGTTGTATGGGCGTTTTCAGGCGAGCTTGTAATCTCATAAGCACGATGTATGGAGGATAATTACATAATGTAATGGAGATTTATAATTAAATTTCAAAATAGTTCCCGGTGCAATATTGATCTGTGACAGGAGGTTGAGCGAAGGTGTTGGAGTTCGGTCTAGGAGAAAGCAAAACCGGCGAATCCTCGGAGCAATGACCCTCGATCCAAAAAATACATCCCGCGATGACAAAACTCTTTACAACTCCGCGCGTCCTCCATTGCTTTACTAATTCCCATATAACAGTCCTAGCCGGCCGCAACCCTCCCCTCCGAACCACCAAAAAACAATCTCGCGCCAGCTTCCTCCCCCCCTTTCACTGGTTGACGCTCTCGAAATCCCGCTCGCAACCCACCCCTTCCCCGTCGGCCCTCCTGAAAGAAACTAAAGAATAAAAAATGCCTCCCCCACAACAACCAGACGGCCCATCGCGGGCGCTCACGCTCTCACCCCTCGCAACACTGCAGCCGGCATCGACGGCGCGCACCTGGCAGACGGCGCCGCATCCCACGCAGCCCATTGTAGCGACAGCGTGCGCAGACCGCACGGTGCGCGTGTACTCGCTGACGTCGTTCACGCTGCTGCACGCCGTCGGCGGCGGGCACAAGCGCAGCGTCAGGGCCGTGAGCTGGAAGCCCGGCAGCCGCGGGCAGAGCGTGCTGGCGACGGGCAGCTTCGATGCCAGCGCGGGGGTGTGGCGGCGGTGGGAGCGCGGGGCGGGCGACGCGGCGAGGGACTTCACGCGGGAGCGGGGGCCGCCCTTTCCTGGATCCAGCGATGGTGGGGATGGCGGTTCTGAAGAGGAGGACGAGGAGGAGGACGAGTACAACTTCAGCTGCATCCTGGACGGGCACGAGTCGGAGATCAAGAGCGTGGCGTGGAGCGCGTCGGGCCAGTACCTGGCGACGTGCTCGCGCGACAAGAGCGTGTGGGTGTGGGAGGAGCTCGACGACGACAACTTCGAGACTGTCGCCGTGCTGCAGGAGCACGAGGCCGACGTCAAGTGCGTCGCCTGGCACCCGACCGAGGACCTGCTCGCCAGCGCCAGCTACGACGACACCGTGAGGCTGTATCGCGAGGACCTGGATGACTGGGTCGCCGTCGCCGTGCTCCACGGCCACGAGCGCACCGTGTGGTGGGTCGAGTTCGAGGGCCCCGCCTCACCGGACCTGCCGCTGGCGGTGCCGGATGCGGGGGCAACCGGTTCAGGTGCCGTTGTCGCCGGTGAGGCGGAGATGGAGCGGAGGAGGATGCTGCTCGAGGCGCGCAAGCGTGCTGGGCCGCGCCTCGTGTCGTCATCGGATGACTGTACGGCGCGGATCTGGCGGCGGGTCCCAAAGGAGACCCAGCAGGGCGGTCCTGGTGCGGGTGGCATGCCGAGCATTCTGAGGAGTCATAGTGTCGAAGAGGAGTGGGTCCAGGAGGCCATCCTGCCCCGGCGTCACGATAGGGCTATCTACGCTGTTTCGTGGAGCCCGAGGACAGGGATGATTGTCAGCGCCGGCAGCGACGGCAGGATCATTGTCTACAAGGAGCGTTGGAGGGGCAGTAGTGCGTCGAACGGTGTCCAGGAGACCGCCGTAGCGGCGGATGCTGCCATTGGAGATGACGAACGTAAGGATGAGGCGGAAGCCGCGGAGCACTTGACAGGGGCAGACGCTTCGTTGACCGAGTGGGTCGTTGTAGCGGAGATAGAGGGCGCGCACGACGTCTTCGAGATCAACCACGTCTGCTGGGCACGGAGATGCGACAAGGGCAAGCGCAGCGAGGACGAAGAAGTCATCCTAAGCACTGGCGATGACGGGGAGGTCAAGGTCTGGACCTTGGAAGAGCGGAGCGGCACCGGACCTTGATCTCAAAATTCACCACGGGGAAAAGGGGCACACATCTCATGAAAATGCCAGAGCAAGCGCAAGTCAGGAAACATGCAACTTGCTCAAAAGCCTATCCAACTCAAGTTCTGACTATATGTAGGTCCTCAATCTATCTAAACCTCAGCGGGGCGGGACAAGGCAAAAAAGAAAACCCCCTGAGTCCTAACATATTCATCATCCCTCTGCAAGCAGAGGCCGGGGGTCCGAAATAGGAGGAAAAATATTATTCGGACGGTGTATCTCTAAAATCAGCACCCTCTCCTAACGCTCCGCGCAATGCCTGAATGCAATCGCTATAAATAAAAGGGAGTGTTAGAAAATGATGCAAATATGCCTGCTGTTACCCTAAATACTAATGGTCCCAAAAAATTAATGATCCTCCTTTTTACGCCCTTCACCTCGTCATCATGAAAAATAAAACTGAAGCGTGTGATGGTGGTGGGGAACATATAAATATAATACATCATTTAAAATTCGTAATGCTTGTGAGGACAGTAGAAGTGAAGTTTTGGAGTCCTGGCCTCATTCTAACGTAGATGCTTCCGGCGCCTGCCCGGTCATTTGGCGCGCGCCTGGCTGTGGTGACGGTGACGGAGATGGTGTTGAACCGGTTGTGGGAAGTGAAGGTGTCGTTGACTCATTTTTGATTACGAGTGGCTCGCTGGGTCTGCTTTGTCGATCATCGGAGGGTCCGTCGGTAGTCCTTAGGTTTAATGCGCTGTCTTTCTCTTCAGGGAGGACATAGACTATGGGTCCCCATATCCGCCAATGTAACACCGCAATGTGCGTTATACGGTGAATGATATCTGTTAAGCGATCTGAGGGCGAGGATGGGTTTTGCTCATTGGCAATTCGCTGGACTACTACGTTCATATGTGACGGAGGTGGAGGTGGTGGAGGAGGTGCCGAAGGAGCGATGAGGGTGCTAAACATCTCCATTGGCGAAGAATTAACATGCCTGTTTGCACAGGCTAGTATTTCAGGAAGAATTGTTCCTCTCAATACATCTGCGTTGTGAGCAAATACGCCGTGGTGAGGCGAGCATAGCATAGCTCGGAGCATTTCATGTGCTTTTTGAAGTAGATGTGCTTTGTAGGAGTGGGTGTAGCCGCAGAGATTGAGTGCATGTCGGACAAGTTCCACAGCCACGTAGTCGATGTTGACGATCCATTGACGGGAACTGTAGTTCCTATCCTCGCCAACAATGGCGAAGAGGGAGTTACGAAGATTTTGTTGGGCGGTGTGCGGAACTGACCCTCGATAATTCATTTCTCGGAGGAGCCAGGCGAAAACCTTGCAGCACATGTCGAAGTGAACTATATCATGGAGTTCTGACTTGAGCGCACGCAACCGATCCTGATCGAGATAGAAAGTCTCTGGGAAGTCCTTGCTCGGGCCGTTGCTGAGGAGGATGTCAACTACGGCTTGGACGAATGTTTCAAATTGAGCGCGCCCAATATCTTTGCGCACATATGACGGAGGTGCGCTCTGTCTCATGGCTTTCTCCTCACGTGAGTACCATCGCTGTGCCCCTTCCACATTTATACGACCGCGAGCAATTCTAGAAAGATGGTATTTCTGTTCGAAATTAATGGTATCTTCAATTAACAGTGCGCGAAGATTTCTAATCTGATGATTTGCAACATCCTATGACAGTCAGTATGATGAATGATTGTGCGCTATTCATTGCAAGAAACTCACTAATTTCATAGCTTCCAAAATCCCGAGCAACTCCCGTAATCCGCGAACAACTGAGTCTGAACTAGAATTCTCAACACCAATTCTCGTGGACTCCACCATCTTGTCAACCCAGCCATCCCGCATCGGTGCACAGTGCTCCTTCAGGAGATGTGCTAACCATTCTGAAAGTCTGACCAAATCGCAGACGCCCTTCCCGATCTGTTGCATCAACATGGAGACCTCTAAATGTTCATCAACTCTTGCTTGGTCCCTGTCGGGTACCAAGTTCTTCAAAATTTCCCGAATTGTATTGAACATGAGAGGAATCCTCTTCTTACTAGCTGCAACTAGCACTGGCCATGGTGCATGCTTTGGAGAGGAGCTACCGTGGAAAAAATATGTGTAAAGTTCAAGTTCTGCTGTCAGAGCATTCCAGTACTTCTGTGCAGCCTTCAGTTTCTCTTGTCCTTTCGCTCCGTCCAAGTTTGGTCGGAAAGACAAATCACGGTCGAAGTTGACGTCATGCCGTAGCTTCAAGTTCTGGATAATGTTGGTAATATCAAGCTCACTCAATGACTGTTTTGTTATCGGGGGATACAACCCAGCCGACAAAAATGCATCTGCTGGATGCTGTCCTGGCGAGGGAGGAAGCATTTTATTGATCAATTCGGCGAGCTGTTGTTGAATCTTCTCATCAGACAGTTGTATTCTAGATGCGCCCATAGATAGTGTCGCAATGGTTTCGTCATCTTCCCCCGTAGACCGACTTTCTTCCTGTGAATGGTTTGAATTGATACTATCCCTCTCATCATTTGCTGGCAGGGCCTCCGAGTCATTGTATCCCCTGTAAGATTCCGATTCTTCCATATTTCTTTCGGTCGGCTTACATACTGCAGTAACGTCGGGACATGTGCGGTACGTGGGGTGGTCAGCAGACCCGCAGCTAACGGAATTGCTGCGGTGTGCTTTCTGCTGAGTCCGCGAGCTCATCTTTTGTTGTCGGCGAGGGCCCCTGCCCTGTCGTTCTTGCGAGTTTCGGCGATTGATTGCGGTCATCGACCAAAGACGCAAAAAAGAGCTGAACTGACAAGCCGGAGAGATTTACCGAACAGAGATAGGGAGATATGGCTGCTGATGTGCGAAGCAGGTGCGAACACTCAGGAGTGCGCAGGAAAGGACTAAAAGTGTGTACTGGGACTGGTTAGCTACCAAACAATACAAGGTGATACGCGGTTTGTCGAGACACAAGCTGAAGTGCTCAGGAACGTGTCAGTGGGTTGTTTTA
>Ga0307515_10007695_pt1 | contig 21217 bp, 20 predicted proteins | sample 17_EM_MG_FD_194513 | JGI IMG/M metagenome (GOLD analysis project Ga0307515, IMG submission 194513) | Populus trichocarpa ectomycorrhiza microbial communities from riparian zone in the Pacific Northwest, United States - 17_EM | ecosystem: Host-associated > Plants > Roots > Unclassified | place...
TGATCTATGTACAAAAATTTCGGGAGCGCGGTATACCGCGGTTGCTGCGGTTACCGCAAGGCGGTGCGGTTTTTGATTTTCGCGGTGCGGTTGCGGTACTTACCGTACCGCACCGCGACATTCCTTACTGTCAGGTTCAAGGCTCAATCAACAAACAGCATGACTCCTGGGTTTAAAGCTGTGCATGGGAGCAGATAGAATTGGGGTAGGAGTAGTATTATCTGTCATCAAAAGACACCGCACACAGGCGGTCTTCGCTAGAGATTACGACAGCCTTGCTTTCAAAAAGTACAAAATATTGGGGAAGTACCAAAGAAATCCGTATTAGTAGGTTTGGAGCAACAAGGACGTAGCTAGAAAGTAGTAGGAATCCCCACTTCCATTGGTTCCAGAACCAATGGTGATTTGGAACCGACAATTAGGGGCGGTTTGTTGACATAACTGTTGACTCCCAACTTCTGGTGTTCGCGTTAAGGTAAATTAGTTGTGATATGAGTGTGATATTCTATAGTCCGTAAAGAGGGGCCGAGCGAACCAACGTACCCCCATTGTGGTGCTGTCGTAATTGTGCTTCTGTTTGCGTTCACTGCGGATTGAAGATCCGCGACCGGCATCATTCCCAATCGTACCATTTATGCGGCCAGTGCTGGGGAGGTTATAGAGTCAGTGCCCACGAAGGATATTGGACGCAGCGGGGACTTTGGGCTCGCGTCGTCGAACTCGAATCCCCCAACACACCGGGTGCGGGACCTCCATTGCTCATACCCACTCCAAGTCACCAAAGCGGCCCATGCCGTCGTAACAGCCAAATCCTCCATAGGCAGCACCCCCGCGGTATCATGGCCGAGGGGCAAGACGTCATGACTGCCGCCTCCACCGCCGCCTCCACCTCTGTACGGGGCAGAGCGGGCAGAAGGGTTCTGGGGTCTACCACTGGAAGTGCCTAGGAGCTGGTCCTCGAGGACTGAGGATGGCCCGGCCCGATTCCAGCGGCTCCATATGCAGCGCGATTCATTCCCATACCGCCTCCGTAGCCCTGAGTAGGTCACCCACCGCCATAGTAGCCATATCCATCGCCTCGGTCAAACTCATTGGATGGCCAGGGGCGGGTACGTCCCGCCGTGACTATACGCCCCTCCTTCGTTGTGCGAATATCCACCTCCAGTGCCTTGGAATAAGGCGTCCCGTGGGCGTTGGGTGATGACGGGTGATGACGCCCGGATGGATGGATGGCCGCACCTGACGAACTGCTCCTCTTTGGGAATGATATTCAAAAGGTGTTCAATGATGCAGTTGGCCTGGTCATTGGTCAGGAGTCTTCAGGGGCTGGAGTTGCGATACTGGGTGGCTAGCGGTTCCCGGAAGGTCCGCGATTAGGGTTTGAGACGACTGCAGGGTTGCGGACACAGTCGGGGGGCGGGATCAGGGTCGGTGGAGAAACGATCTAGAGATGGTCAAGTCGCGGTCAGGTAAACAGAAGTATCAGGAGTAGTAAAGATACCCACTGCGGCCTCATCTCAGGCGGAACTGACCGCCTCCAATCGAACAGTGGCCAAGTGCCTCAATAGTGCGCTCTGCGTCGGCCTTACGGACGAATTGGACGATCCCGTACGATTTCCGGGAGAAACGTTGACCTAGGGAGACGCGTGTATTAGGGACAATAGACAGCGCACAAGAGATGAGATGAACATACGTAGTGAATTGGACCGAATGGCGTGAAGAAGGTTCTCAAGGTGTCCTCGGGGATGATTGGCGAAAGACCTAGCTAAACGTCCATGAAAGTTGCAGCTTCCGGTGGGTTAATACATACCGTTGTAATTGAGAGGGTCCGAAGGCGCGCACAGGTGGAGCCCCGCCGAGCAAGTGCTCAAGTGCCGTACGAGTGTGGGTATTTTGGTGGGCCCACTGTTGAATCTGAGCGGAGGTCAATCCAGGGAGAGGCAAGGTATCATGGTTATGTGGATAAGGGGCGTTGTGGACGGTACTGACCGGGCATGCTGGGCCATGATGTTGGACAGCTGTGTGATGCGGGCGACGAGACTCGGGTACAACTCGTTGCGGTAGTTGTCGTTTGAGGACTGAGAATGACGACTAGCTGTGCTCGTGATGACGCTACGAAGGCGTTGCGTCGTCGTGGGGTCGATCAATGGGGATCGACGATAACGGGGACGACAACGGGGATATTGCTGGCATTACTGACTGTGACGCCACTTTATCTTAACACGAACACTACAAGTTGGCCGGGCGTCAAAAGTTGTTCCATTATCCAAGTTTATGTCGGTTCCGAAGTGGTGGTCCTTTGTCTTCCTTCTCAAACCTGTACGTCGCCAATACCTTTGTTCTTCGATTCCCGCTCGACTCCTCTGCCCCATTCGTCACGTGTATCCATTTTGAGTACCAAAGGCCCGTCACTGGTCTCTGCCAAACTCATCTGATCCGCCGCGTGCCGCCAACATCCTCTTAAAGCTCTCGTCAACAGATAGGAGAGACCTTGCCTCAAGAATTGATGATCAAGGTAACTATTAATTAGGGACTCGTGGATACATCTGAAACATATATTCGTGTGTTGGTGATATGAGGTGCGCCGTTCACCGAGCTGTGCACTGTTCCGTTGCATTCTTGTTTCTTGCGTTGTCGTATCGCCGACGCGGTTTTCACGTGCTGTGCGACCTAGCATATAAACCTCACACCCTCGATCGACTTTCAGACTCAGTTTGCTGTCCCGCACTGGCTGAGTCTAACGGCCTTATAGTATTCGACACTAAGGGTCTGTATGGCATCTCATAAGAGGATGAAAAGGCTTTGAGATGGTTTCTCTCCTTGCCCTAAACTCAGTCCTGTACCGGTCCATCGCGTCTTTCTGTTCCGTATCTTGCTCAAAACCCGCCAGCTGAGGTCAACCTATCTCAGCCAACCACCCACTCAATATATCACCCTCCAGTGAATAAGAAGCCCACTTTGAAGGGTTTTTCCCCCTTTCCTAGAAAACAAATCGAAACCTTTGAAATCCTTGTTCTTTAAATAGGTGATCCCGACTAAGCCTACGGCCTGGCCATAGTTGCCTCCACCCAATAATTCACCAAGTAGAACGGCGATATCCCTAGTACATCCAAAGACAGCCGGCAAGCAGAACGCTTCATTGTCGGTGGTCTTTTGGTAAGAGGTTTGATATGTATAGCATACATGTGAACATGGGTGAGCCTCACAGTTCTCACCTCGTGTGCCAGGCTTGACAATGACGACGTGACGCACCATGCAGAGGCAGGCCTGCAAGCACGTGTCAGGCTTTGACCCGGACGACAACGATGCATCCAGAGACATACCCACATCAAGTCCTAATCGCTGAATCCCGGCGTTTGGAACCGTTTGTGGACTTTTGGCGACGACGGTATGCACCTCCTAAATTCATGAAAACAATTCTCCCTAACTACTGGCATAGAATTGAGATCGAGAAGGCATAGTAAGTCGCACCTCATGATCCTCTACGCACTTATCACCGTTTTGGGTAGCCTCGATGATCTCAATGGACTCCCGATTCCCGACCCACCTGGCAATGGCCAGCTGCAAGGGTTGGCCCAAAAGACACACGAACTCCTGCTTGATGGTAACAGCAGCCTCCTGAGATACATTTAATATTCTCAATACCCTTTGTAGAACTAGAAGAACGAAGGCGGGGACTCGCAACATTGAACGCAGCGTACAAGACTCTAACGGACGAATTCTGGACGGAAGAGGGTCCTAGTCATTTTGAAAGGTGGGGTGTGGCGATGAATCAGCCAGTCGCAGAGGTCGCAACTGCCGAGTCCCTCGCCAAAAGGTTGGCTGTTGAAGCACAGGAGAAGAAGGTAAGCCACCGATATTGTGATGTGTAGAGCTTGGATACTATTTTCATTTTAAAATCCCTCCATGCCCTCATCATCGAAGAAAGCAAACCAGCGTCGATCGAACGTTCTATCTCGTTTCCTGGACAAGGCTAGAAATGAGAGGCCTCATGATACTTCAAGGTTCCTCATTGCAGGTAAACAACGTAATAATTCCATCAATCATTGGCTCACCCAGTTCAGATTCCACGTACCGGCAGAAAGTTCAAATATTAAATGACGAGAAATATAAAATTCAAAATGAAGCCGCACAGTACACTGAGGTTAGTACATTGGTTCTATATCCAATAGTCACTAACCATTGTACGTTATAGGCCTATGCAGAGCACGGTAGGAAATGTGTTGCTGCCCTAAAGCGCATTGTATCCGTCTTCTCTGCTATGCACAGGTACTCAATCCCATACCCTCACTCATAGCTGCCACCTGACTATTATTTCTGCGACGCTCTGCCAGCGACCTTGCGCAGGTTCTGAATGTGACATCATCGCAACTCTCCATTGTATCATCCTCCGTGGACGCATCGATGGAATCTGCGTTCTTGGCTGAAAGGCTAGACGAAAGTTTTACTTCCTATATACGACCATACCAGTACACGAGCTATGAAATCTCTTCCTCCTTTCGACCAGCCACCATGCTTTTTGGCTTTCCTCTTCCTGATGACCTTGATGGTGCGAGCATGGGACGACGTGCTGTCTCTAATGCATTTGAGACGATACTGAGTTCAGCCGCTAAAATGCATCCCGATTCCTTGTATGAAGCAATATGCGATGCATGTAAACAACAAGGCAATGATATCAAGCTAGTAAGTGCCTGATCATGTATTTGCATGCAGTGTTCGCTCATGTCACTGTTGCATAGTCAGCACTCCAACTGGAATTCTTATGGGACCTGTCATGGTCAGATGGCGGCCTGGGAGCTGTTGACTACTTGACCAAAGCACCCACTGCTAGTCTTCTAGTAGTATGTTTACACCCTTGTTTGCTATGGGGAACCACTAACCATATGACAGTATTTTTTGACCCGTCTTCCTGAGCCCTTTCTGCCACTTCAAGATTCTGTTATCAAATATCTTGATGGCCCAAATACTCTCTCTAATGTATCGCGTGTCTTTGCCGAGGTTGGCAACAAGATGGGTACAGCAAGGCGTTGCAACCTTGCCAAACTTTTCCTCACGCTCCGGAGCCGTCAACCTGGGGTGCGTGAATCGGTGTATTCCAATCCTGAAGGGGTCCAAATTCTCATTCGGGTGAGTGATTCTGTACTATTTCATTAATATTCCCCTCACCCACCTAAATTCACCTACCAAGACACCAGACTTGCTCCCTGGTTCTCCCATAGCGTGGATGATTGGATATTCCATTCTTCTATTTGACGTAAATTCGTGGGTGCTGCCATCTGCCTTTATCGAAAAGTTGAGGGTTGCTGGACTCTACCAGTAAGATATAATGGCCTTATGTGTCTCTGCAGAGGTTAGTGTGTGTGTGCTGTATTTTGAGAGCGTCATGCCAGATTGACTAGCTAGTCATTCGGCCTTGTCGTGAGAGTGGTGCAGAGGATTTTGAAGCTTCCTGTTTCGTTCATAACCGTACTCATGTCATAACTCGCCTGCAAATCCCTAGCTAGGGGTCGAGCTTGTATACATCAGCGTCTGATAACGGTAGTTCGTTGCATTTAGCATTTGTAGGTTGTGCCACTTCGCCTCCGGCAACTAGACATAACCATCGGACATAGTAAATATCAGCTTATTCGGTGTATCAGGGCCATTTTCTTAGACATGCCGTTCCTGGATATGGAACGAGTGCACAGTGATGGCCAAGGTAATCGCCGGATGCAAGTCAGATGTGGTCGGGTCTAACAAGCATGTTAATAATCAACTAGTAGCAAGGACATACAGCAGTACACCAAATGGGAAAACACAAATTCCTGCTCCGTCCGTAGTGTTCAGGTCAAGTGTTGGAATTTTGTGCCGCAGTAATGGTAGCCATACGTCTATCTTTGAGTCATATTGCTAGGAGGACTCTGATGCGTGCCTAATAAACGTATGACCTGCCATCGGCTGCTGGTACTGCCTTGACCGCGCGTCTGCAGCTATTTCTCGACCATTTTCCATCTGTAACGCCAGCCTGATATACGTGACATGGTGACTAAGGTTCAAGGGTTCATTCGTGACGGACTCCAACGCTTTCAATAATTCATCCTCCATGGTGTCAGGTTCAAGGAGCAATGCAACCAACCAACAGCACGGCTCCAAGAATTAGAGTTGTACCTGAGGGCAAATAGGATACAGTGGAACATGCCTAAATGTATACCCGCCTAAATGTATGTGAAAACTGCCGGAACAGCCTCGGTTCCGTAGAAATAAATGTATACCCTTCTATTTGACTATTATGAAAGAGATTTTGTGAAATATACACATAACCCGACAAAAGAACAAAGCAATCCAGGAACGAAGCAGGGCCGGAGGGTCAGGATGCAAGCCAAAAGAACCCTTCCTGTTGGAGATAGATACGCTGTGCACTGAGCATCGGTCTAGTCTTCCATTCGAACATTCAGTCGCTCCTCAAAGCCAAACAACGCAACACACTCAAGAGCTCGAAGATCAAAGCACGGAAACCAAAGAAAAGGAGCCTGCAAATACCAATACCAATGACGGAGAGGTGATTTCGGTCAGCTGAGCGACATTTTCTGGCACATCCATTGAGCATGATCGTAATTCACACTTACTCGCACTTCGTCATAGTTGATTTATCTTATAGCATGTCTAAAGTCATTGTTTTTCTATTTTACAAGCCCCTAAGACGCAATAAGGCCGTTACTTCGCTAGTGGTATACTTGCCTATTAAATGTACGTGTACGGCTCGGGTGACTCCCGACCGCATACATTTAGGCAGGTTCCACTGTAGGAGTAAGAGTAGTATTATCTGTCCCCAAAGACACTGTACATAGGCCTGACATTACGACAAGCTCGCTTTCAAAAAGTACAAAAAGTACAAAATATTGGGGAAGTACCAAGGAAATTCGTATTTGGGGCAAAAGGGACGTAGGTAGAAAGTAGTAAGGGTCCCTACTTCCGTCGGTTCTGGAACCAACGGCGATTTGGAACCGACAATTAGGGGCGGTCTGATGGCATACTGTAACTGATAACTCCGGACTTCTGGTGTTCGCGTTAAGGTAAATTAGTTGTGATATGAGTGTGATATTCTATAGTCCGTAAAGAGGGGCCGGGCGAACCAACGTACCCCGATTGTGGTGCTGTCGTAATTGTGCTTCTGTTTGCGTTCACTGCGGATTGAAGATCCGCGACCGGCATCATTCCCAATCGTACCATTTATGCGGCCAGTGCTGGGGAGGTTATAGAGTCAGTGCCCACGAAGGATATTGGATGCAGCGGGGACTTTGGGCTCGCGTCGTCGAACTCGAATCCCCCAACACCGAGCGTACCACCTGGCGTGGGACCTTCGTTGCTCATACCCATTCCAAGTCATCAAAGCGGCCCATGCCGTCGTAACCGCCAAATCCTCCACAGGCAGCACCCCCCGCGGTATCATGGCCGAGGGGCAAGACGTCATGACTGCCGCCTCCGCCGCCGTAGCCACCTCTGTACGGGGCAGAGCGAGCAGAAGAGTTCTGGAGTCTACCACCGCAGGGCCTAGGAGCTGGTCCTCGAGAAAGAGGACGGCCCGGCCCAATCCCAGCAGCTCCATACCCAGCGCGATTCATTCCCACACTGCCTCCGTAGCCCTGCGCAGGTCTCCCACCGTATCTACCACCACCATAGTAGCCATATCCGTCGCCTCGGTCGAACTCATGGGGATGGCCAGGGGCGGGTACACCCCGCCGTGTCTGTACGCTCCTCCTTCGTTGTGCAAATATCCACCCCCATTGCCTTGGAATAAGGTGTCCCGTGGGCGTTGGGCGGTGGCGGGGGAGGACACCCAGATGATGGATGGACCGCGTCTGACGAACTGCTCCTCCTTTGGGAATGGTATTCCAAAGGTGTTCAATGATGTGGTTGGCCTGGTCATTGGTCAAGAGTCTTCAGGGGCTGGAGTTGCGATACTGGGTGGCTAGCGGTTCCCGGAAGGTCCGCTATTAGGGTTTGAGACGACGGCAGGGTTGCGGATACAGTCGGGGGGGCGGGGTCTGGGTCGGCAGAGAAACGATATAGAGATGGTCAAGTCGCGGTCAGGTAAACAGAGGTATCAGGAGTAGTATAAATACGCACTACAGCCTGAGCTCAGGCGGAACTTACCGCCTCCAATCGAATAGTGGCTAAGTGCCTCAATAGTGCGCCCTGCGTCGGCCTTACGACGAATTGGACGACCCCGTACGATTTCCGGGAGGGACGTTGACCTAGGGAGGTGCATGTATTAGGGACAATAGACAGCGCACAAGAGATGAGATGAACATACGTAGTGAATTGGACCGAATGGCGTGAAGACGGTTCTCAGGGTGTCCTCGGAGATGATTGGTGAAAGACCTAGCTAAACGTCCATGAAAGTTGCAGCCGCCGGTGGGTTAATACATACCGTTGTAATTGAGGGGGTCCGAAGGCGCGCACAGGTGGAGCCCCGCCGAGCGCGCAAGTGCTCAAGTGCAGTACGAGTGTGGGTATTTTGGTGGGCCCACTGTTGAATCTGAGCGGAAGTCAATCCAGGGGGAGGCAAGGTACCATGGTTATGTGGATAAGGGGCGTTGTGGATGGTACTGTCCGGGCATGCTGGGCCATGATGTTGGACAGCTGTGTGATGCGGGCGACGAGACTCGGGTGCAACTCGTTGCGGTAGTTGTTGTTTGAGAGCTGAGAATGAACGACTAGCTGTGCTCGTGATGACGCTACGAAGGCGTTGCGTCGTCGTGGGGTCGATCAACGGGGATCGACGATAACGGGGACGACAACGGGGATATTGCTGGCATTACTGACTGTGACGCCACTTTATCTTAACACGAACACTAGAAGTTGGGCGTCAATAGTTATTCCATTATCCAAGTTTATGTCGGTTCCGAAGTGGTGGTCCTTTGTCTTTCTTTCTCAACTCTGTACGTCGCCAATACCTTTGTTCTTCGATTCCCGCTCGACTCCTCTGCCCCATTCGTCACGTGTATCCATTTTGAGTACCAAAGGCCCGTCACTGGTCTCTGCCAAACTCATCTGATCCGCCGCGTGCCGCCAACATCCTCTTAAAGCTCTCGTCAACAGATAGGAGAGACCTTGCCTCAAGAATTGATGATCAAGGTAACTATTAATTAGGGACTCGTGGATACATCTGAAACATATATTCGTGTGTTGGTGATATGAGGTGCGCCGTTCACCGAGCTGTGCACTGTTCCGTTGCATTCTTGTTTCTTGCGTTGTCGTATCGCCGACGCGGTTTTCACGTGCGGTGCGATTTAGCATATAAACCTCACACCGTCGATTGACTTTCAGACTCAGTATGCTGTCCCGCACTGGCTGAGTCTAACGGCCTTATAGTATTCGACACTAAGGGTCTGTATGGCATCTCATAAGAGGATGGAAAGGCTTTGAGATGGTTTCTCTCCTTGCCCTAAACTCAGTCCTGTACCGGTCCATCGCGTCTTTCTGTTCCGTATCTCGCTCAAAACCCGCCAGCTGAGGTCAACCTATCTCAGCCAACCACCCACTCAATATATCACCCTCGAGTGAACAAGAAGCCTACTTTGAAGGGTTTTTCCCCATTCGTAGAAAACAAATCGACACCTTTATTGGGACCCTTGTTCTTTGAATAGGTGACCCCGACTAAGCCCACGGCCTGACCATAGTTGCCTCCACCCAATCATTCACCGAGTAGAACGGCGATATCCCTAGTATGTCCAAAGACAGCCGGCGAGCAGAACTCTTCATGGCCGGTGGTCCTTTGGTAAGAGGTTTGATATGTATAGCATACATGTGAACATGGGTGAACCTCACAGTTCTCACCTCGTGTGCCAGGCTTGACAATGACGACGCGACGGACCATGCAGAGGCAGGCCGGCAAGCACGTGGCAGCCTTTGACCCGGACGACAACGATGCATCCAGAAACATACCCACATCAAGTCTTATTTGCTGAATCCCAACGTTTGGAACCGTTTGTGGACTTTTGGCGACAACGGTATGCACTTCCCAAATTCGGAACATAATTCTCCCTAACTACTGCCATAGAGTTGAGATCGAGAAGGCATAGTAAGTAGCACCTCATGTTCCTTTACCCACCTATCCTCGTTCTGGGTAGCCTCGATGGTCTCAGTGGACTCCGGATTCCCGACCCACCTGGCAATGGCCAGCTGCAAGGGTTGGCCCAGAAGACACGCGAACTCCTGCTTGATGGTAACAGCAACCTCTTGAGATACATTCAGTATTCTCAATACACCTTGTAGAGCTAGAAGAACGAAGACGGGGATTCGCAACATTGAACGCAGCGTACAAGGCTCTAACGGACGAATTCTGGACGGAAGAGGGTCCCAGTCATTTTGAAAGGTGGGGTGTGGTAATCAAACAGCGAATGGACTCCCCAGCTGCCGAGGTCGCGACTGCCGAGTCCCTCGCCGAAAGGTTGGCTGTTGAAGCACGGGAGAAGGAGGTAAGCCCCTGATATTGTAATGTGTAGAGCTTAGGTACTATTTCTACTTTAGAATCCCTCCGTGCCCTCATCATCGAAGAAAGAGAACAAGCCTCGCTCGAACCTTCTATCTCGTTTCCTGGACAAACCAAGAAATGAGAAGCCTCATGATACTCCAAATTTCCTCAGTGCAGGTAAACAACATAATAATTTCATCAATCATTGGCTCACCCCGTTCAGATTCCACGTACCGGCAGAAAGTTCAACAATTAAATGACGAGAAATATAAAATTCAAAATGAAGCTGCACAGTACACTGAAGTTAGTACATTGGGTCTATATCCAATAGTCACTAACCGTTGTACGTTATAGGCCTATGCAGAGCACGGTAGGAAATGCGTTGCTGCCCTAAAGCGCATTGTATCCGTCTTCTCTGCTATGCACAGGTACACAATCTCATACCCTCACTCATAGCTGCCACCTGACCATTATTTTCTGCGACGCTCTGTCAGCGACCTTGCCCAGGTTCTGAATGTGACATCTTCGCAATTCTCCATCGTATCATCCTCCGTGGACGCATCGATGGAAGCTGCGTCCTTGGCTGAAAGGCTAGACGAAAGTTTTACTTCCTTTATACGACCATACCGGTACACGAGCTATGAAATCTCTTCCTCCTTCGGACCAGCCACCATGCTTTTTGGCTTTCCTCTTCCTGATGACCTTGATGGTGCGAGCATGGGACGACGTGCTATCTCAAATGCATTCGAGGCGATATTGAGTTCGGCCGCTAAAATGCATCCCGATTCCTTGTATCAAGCGATATGCGATGCATGTAAACAACAAGGCAATGATATCAAGCTAGTAAGTGCCTGATTATGTATTTGCATGTAGTGTTCGCTCATGTAACTGTTGCATAGTCAGCACTCCAACTGGAATTCTTATGGGACCCGTCACAGTCAGATGGTGGTGTGGGAGCTGTTGACTACTTGACCAAAGCACCCACTGCTAGTCTTCTAGTAGTAAGTTTACACCCTTGTTTGCTATGGGGAACGACTAACGATATGATAGTATTTTTTGACCCGTCTTCCTGAGCCCTTTCTGCCACTTCAAGATTCCGTTATCAAATATCTTGATAGACCGCATGGTAGTAATGATACCAAAGAAGTGTTGCGTGTCTTTGCCGAGGTTGGCAACGAGATGGGTACAGCAAGGCGTTGCAATCTTGCCAAACTTTTCCTCACGCTCCAGATCCGTCAACCTGGGGTGCGTGAATTGGCGGAGTCCAATCCCGAAGGGGTCCAAATTCTCATTCGGGTGAGTGATTCTCTACTATTTCATTAATATTCCCCTCACCCACCTAAATCCACCTACCAAGACACCAGACTTGCTCCCTGGTTCTCTCATAGCATGGAGGATTGGATATTCCATTCTTCTATTTGACGTAAATTCGTGGGTGCTGCCATCTGCCTTTATCGAAGAGTTGAGGGTTGCTGGACTTTACGAGTAAGATATAATGGCTTTATGTGTCTCTGCGGAGGTTAGGGTGTGTGTGCTGTATTTTGAGAGCGTCATGCCATATTGACTAGCTAGTCATTCGGCCTTGTCGTGAGAGTGGTGCAGGGGATTTTGAGGCTTCCTGTTTCGTTCATAACCGTACTCATGTCTATAATTCGACTGCAAATCCCTAACTAGGGGTCGAGCTTGTATACATCAGCGTCTGATAACGGTAGTTCGTGGCATAGTAGTGCGCGTAGCATGTGTAGGTTGTGCGACTCTGTCTCTGGCAACTGCAAATAGCCATCGGACATAGTAAATATCAGCCTATTCGGTGTACCAGGGCCATTTTCTTAGACATGCCGTTCCCGGATATGGAACGAGTACAGAGTGATGGCCAACGTAATTGCCGGATGCAAGTCACATGTGGTCGGGTCTAATAAGCATGTAGAAAGTCAACTGATAGCGGGTCCATAACAGCAGTAAACTAAATGGGAAAACACAAATTCTGATACATTTGGGTACGCACGGCATGGCAGACGTACGGAAACTCAACGGAAACTCCCGGTATTGAATAATAAAGGTGCCTGCGCTCGATCTCCTGCTCAAGGCCAGTAGCTTTGCATTGGCTCTTGTGCTTAAAGGAGCGCGCCGCTCGTTCTCTTGAATACTCAGCACCAGTACTACAGGTTCCATAGAAGGATACGTGATGACTTATTCCGTGAGAAATTGTTCCGCCTGCTTGGGAGAGACGTGGGGGTGGACATCGTTTGAAGAGTTTGAACTGGCGATGCGGCAATCACTTCAAAACATTGACTCCAGAATTCAGCACGGTACCCATTGCGAGTGTGATATAGACTAATTTTCACGTGGAACCTCGATGGCCTTGCCAGCACATATGCGCGCCAAGCCAGGTAGCTAGACACCCGCCTTATCTCGACTCTTCGACAATCCCTACAAAGTGATCTGATCCACTATGGACCCATTCAGTATATATACCGGTGTGGTGAGCCTCGTTATTCTCGCTTTGAATTAAATGGTCGTGGGTGTCCTCGCCATGTCGACAGGACCGTCGCTGCATATGACGAAGCAGCGGGCGACGGACCTAGAGTAACATTAAACCTAAATGCTCTGTATTCATGGGACGCTGAAAGTGCTGGCGTCTAGTACCAAGGATCGCGGATTCAAAAAACTGCTTCAAGAGTAAGCTCTATGGTTGACTTGGACCATTTCTAACATGTCCTCTAGCGAGTACGACTCGGTCAAGCCGCTATCAGAGCACTGTGCAATGCGCTCGGGGAGACTTTCACGCTAACATAGAGAGTATTCAGATGATTTACGGCCGGCGCCTTTACCCTGTAACAAGAAATCTCTGGAATTTACTCAAGCAGTACTCAAGCATAGTTTCACGCCATCCAAGAACACCGACCTTGTTAAGTCTCTGCGGCAGATGCGTTCTGCCGTACAATAACCACCAGCCCAAAGTCATCCAGGCTCGATTGAAGGACGCTCATAGCCATCGCATGTTCATATACCCCTGAGAAGAGATTCGGCAGAGATTAAGGATGTCATTCAGCCCACCCACCAGGCAAGGTTTCAAGGTCCTTACTCTCCTCTCCCTCGTGCGTTTCCAATTGACGAGGATATGCAGACCACATGTTACCGCCACGAGGCTCGCACTTAGCATAAGGTTGATCAAGTTTAGGCGGCGTCTCCTTCTCCCCAATCTATCAAGCTCTTCAGTTCAAAGTTCCATGGCCAACGCACTTCACCCACCTGAGAATCTAGGAAGTCCTCCCAAAATCCACGAAAGGCAGCCTCAGCGCCCGCCAACTGCGTTTCGTCTTCTGCCCAAATCGCAGCCCATCGTCCACTCGCAGTGCGTTCGGTAGCACGCTCGTACGGCACAGGCACGAGCCCGGTCCGTGCCTTCTTGCCCTTCCTCTCCCACAGAATATATGCTTTCCAATCCCCGATGGAACCGCTCTGAGCCTTGAGTTCAAGCTGCTCGCGAGTGTTCCTTTGCTCTTTCCACGAGGGTACGTGTAAGGCGGATTCTCGAACCTCGGGTGCTTGGACCATCTTCCGCTCGTACTGCTGGGGTGGGAAGTGGGCATTCACGAGGGTCGAATAAGAATAGCTGGTCGCGGTGTAGTCTATAGTAAGATGAAGAACCGCACCTACTGCAGGGTACACCAAACGCGGACTGATATGGGTCTGGCACATACGTTCCAGGAACATCGCATCCACTCTTGCAACAAGTTCGACTCTTGCCTCGGCATTTGAAGAACCCTCGATCTTTCCCACTTCCCACTCATGCTACGAGCTCCATATTACGTGGCTCTGTATTGTGGGAGCGATTAAAAATATCGGGTTGTCCTTGGGGATGTAGGCCGAACCAATTCTGGAATGCTTGTACGCATTCGCTCGTCTCCTCATATATCCCTCACTTCTTCGGAGAGATCTTGGCAAGAGTTCAAGTCAATGAGTGTCTCAATATGCAGTTTGAATCGGAATTACTGATGGTGTTCATGTCAATTCGAATATTACCCGTTGAACGACTACGTGGACTCACAGAGATATTCGCTCTTTGCATGTGCAAGAGCTCCAGAAACGATCCTGCTCTGTCTGTATTACGTGTTCAGGTTGAATTTCGTGCCGCAGTAATGGTAACCATACGTCTGAATATGAGTCAGATTGCTAGAGCGACTCTGAAACGCGCCTAAAAAACGTCTGACCTGCGATCGGCTGCTGGTACTGCGTCGACCGTGCGTCTGCAGCCATTTCTCAACCATTTTCAATCTGTAGCGCAAGCCAAATATACGCCGCATGGTGACTAAGATTAAAGGGTTCATTCGTGACCGACTCCAACGCTTTCAGTAGTTCGTCCTCCATCGTTGTCAGGTTCAAGGCGCAATGAAAACAACAAACAGTACGACTCCAAGAATTAAAGCTGTACCTGGGAGCAAATAGGATAGGAGTAAGAGTAGTATTATCTGTCACCGAAGATACTGTACACAGGCCTAACATTATGACAACCTCGCTTTCAAAAAGTACAAAATATTGGGGAAGTACCAAAGAAATTCGTATTAGTAGGTTTGGGGCAACAAGGACGTAGGTATAAAGTAGTAAGAGTCCCTGCTTCCTTCAGTTTTGGAACCAACGCAGATTTGGAACCACAATTAGGGGCGGTCCGATGGCATAACTGTTGACTCCCAACTTCCGGTGTTCGCGTTAAGATAAGGTAGTTGTGAAATGAGTGTGATATTCTATCGTCCGTAAAGAGGCGCCGTGCCAGTGGTGATCTCCAGTTCAGTGAGATCGGGGCATAGTGACGAACCAACGTATTCCTAGCAAGTCAAATTGTGATGCTGTCGTACGTGTGCTTCTATTGTCGTTCACTGCTGATTGAAGGTCCTCTACCGGCACCATTCGCAATCGTATCATTTCCGTGGAGCAGGTTATAGGGTCAGCGCGCCTCCACGAAGAATATCGGACGCGGCGGGGACTTTGGGCTCGTGTCGCCGAACTCGAATCCTCTAACACCGAGCACATCACCCGGCGCGGGACCTCCGTTGCTCGTATCCATTCCAAGTCACCGGAGCGGCCCATGCCATTGTAACTGCCAAACCCTCCATAGGGGCAAGCCGTCAGAACCGCCACCTCCACCGCCGTATCCACCTCTGTATGGTGCAGGGCGGGCAGAAGAGTTCTGGAGCCTGTCGCCGTAGGTGCCTATGAGCTGGCCCTCGAGGACAAGAGAACGGCCCACCCCGACTCCAGTAGCTCCATATGCGGCGCAACTCATTCCCATACCGCCCCCGTAGCCCTGTGCAGGGTGTCCACCGTATCCACTACCACCATAGTAGCCATATCGGATCGCCCCGGCCGAACTCACCACCACGGGATGGCGGGGGCGGGTACATCCCGCCACGTCCGTGCGACCCTCCTTCGTTGTGCAAATAGCCACCTCCAGCGCCTTGGAATAAGGCGTGTTGTAGGCGTTGGGTCGGGCGAGGGAGGACGCGCAGATGACAGGATGGGGCACAGTTGATGAGGTGCTCCTCCGTCCGGGCTTAGACCACCACCATTGTTGAAAATCATATTCAGAAGGCATTCAATGATGTGGTTGGCTTGATCATTGGTCAGGGGTCCGGAGTTGCGATACTGGGTGGGCAGCGGTTCCCGGAAGGTCCGCTATTCGGGGTTCAGGCGACTGGAAACAGCCGGAGGGGCGGAGATTTGGTCGGCCGAGGAACGATCTAGAGATGGACAAGTCGCGGTCAGGTAATGAGATATCAGAAGTAGTAAAGGTACACACTGCGGCCCCGTCTCAGGCATACCTCACTGTATCCAATTGAATAGCCACTAAGTGCCTCAATAGCGCGCTCTGCGTCGGCGTTACGGACGAATTAGACGATCGCGTACGATTCTCCTGGAGACTTTGACCTAGGGAGAGACGTGTATCAGGGACAATAGAAAAACGCACAAGAGATGAGGTGAACATACGCAATGAATTGGACCGAATGGCTTGAAGATTTACACGGTGTCCTCGGGGATGAGTGGTGAAAGACCGAGGTAAACGTCCATTAAAGTCGAAGCTGCCAGTAGGTTGGTACACGCCGTTGTATTTGAGAGGCTCTGAAGACGCACTTGGGTCTGGAGCCCCGTCGGCCGAGCAAGTGCTCAAGCAAACAAAGTATAAGTGCCGGGGTTATGGTGGGACCACCGTTGAATCTCGGCGGAAGTCAATCCAGGGGCGGGCAAGATGCCGGGGTTATTTGGACATGGACGTTGTAGGCGGTACTGGCCATGCTGGGCCATGATGTTGGACAGATGCGCGATGCGGGCGACGAGACTCAGTTGCGGTCGTTGTTCTTTGAGAACTGAGAATGAGTGACTGCTCGTGACGCTATAAAGGCGTTGCGTCGTCGTGGGGTCGATCAACAGGGGCGACAACGGGGACGACAACGGGGATATTGCTAGCATTTGCCGACTGTGACGCCACTTTATCTCAACACGACCACTAGAAGTTGGCCGGGCGTCAATAGTTATTCCATCATCCACGTTTATGTCGGTTCCGATGTGGTGATCCTTTGTCTTTCTTTCTCAACTCTGGACGTCGCCAATACCTTTGTTCTCCGATTTCCCGCTCGACTCCTCTGCCCCATTCGTCACGTGTATCCATTTTGAGTATCAAAGGCCCATCACTGGTCTCTGCCAAACTCATCTGATCCGCCGCGTGCCGCCAACATCCTCTTAAAGCTCTCGTCAACAGATAGGAGAGACCTTGCCTCAAGAATTGATGATCAAGGTAACTATTAATTAGGGACTCGTGGATACATCTGAAACATATATTCGTGTGTTGGTGATATGAGGTGCGCCGTGCACCGAGCTGTGCACTGTTACGTTGCATTCTTGTTTCTTGCGTTGTCGTATCGCCGACGCGGTTTTCAGTTGCTGTGCAATCTAGCATATAAACCTCACACCATCGGTCGACTTTCAGACTCAATTTGCTGTCCCGCACTGGCTGAGTCTAACGGCCTTATAGTATTCGACACTAAGGGTCTGTATGTCATCTCATAAGAGGATGGAAAGGCTTTGAGATGGTTTCTCTCCTTGCCCTAAACTCAGTCCTGTACCCGTCCATCGCGTCTCTCTGTTCCGTATCTTGCTCAAAACCTGCCAGCTGAGGTCAGCCATCCCAGCCAACCACCCACTCAATATATCACCCTCCAGTGAATAAGGAGCCCACTTTGAAAGGTTTTTCCCCTTCGTAGCAAACAAATCGAAACCTTTGAAATCCTTGTTCTTTGAATAGGTGATCCCGACTAAGCCTACGGCCTGACCATGGTTGCCTCCACCCAATCATTCACCGAGTAGAACGGTGATATCCCTAGTATGTCCAAAGAAAGCCAGCGAGCAGAACTCTTCATGACCGGTGGTCTTTTGGTAAGAGGTTTGATATGTATAGCATACATGTGAACACGGGTGAACCTCACAGTTCTCACCTCGTGTGCCAGGCTTGACCATGACGACGCACCATGCAGAGGCAGGCTGGCAAGCACGTGTCAGCCTTTGACCCGGACGACAACGATGCATCCAGAAACATACCCACATCAAATCCTACTCGCTGAATCCCAACGTTTGGAACCGTTTGTGGACTTTTGGCGACGACGGTATGTGCCCCCCAAATTCGTAACATGAATTCTCCCTAACTACTGTCATAGAGTTGAGATCGAGAAGGCATAGTAAGTAGCAATTTATGTTCCTCTACACACCAATCATCGATCTGGGTAGCCTCGATAACCTCAGTGGACTCCGGATTCTCGACCCACCTGGCAATGGGCAGCTGCAAGGGTTGGCCCAGAAGACACGCGAAATCCTGCTTGATGGTAACAGCAACCTCTTGAGATCCATTCAGCATTCTCAATGCCCCTTGTAGAGCTAGAAGAACGAAGACGGGGATTCGCAAAATTGAACGCAGCGTACAAGGCTCTAACGGATGAGCTCTGGACGGAAGAGGGCCCCAGTCATTTTGAACGGTGGGGTGTGGTGATGAAACAGCCACTACTGCGAATGGACTCCCAAGCGGCGGAGGTCGCAACTGCGGAATCCCTCGCCGAAAGGTTGGCTACTGAAGCACGGGAAAAGGAGGTAGGCCACCGATATTGTAATGTGTAGAGCTTGTGTACTACTTCCATTTTAGAATCCCTCCATGCCCTCATCACCGAAGAAACAAAACAAGCCCCGTTCGAACCTTCTATCTCGTTTCCTGGACAAACCTAAAAATGAGAAGCCTCATGATACTCCAAGTTTCAGCAGTGCAGGTAAACAACACAATAATTTCATCAATCGTTAGCTCACCCTGTTCAGATTCCACGTACCGACAGAAAGTTCAAAAATTCAATGACGAGACATATAATATTCGAAATGAAGTTGCACAGCACACCGTGGTTAGTCGACCGGGTCTATATCCAATAGTCACTAACCATAATACATCATAGGGCTGTGTAGAACACAGTAGGAAATGCATTGTGGCTCTAAAACACATAGTATCCGTCTTCTCTGCTATGCACAGGTACTCAATCCCATACCCTCCCTCATAGCTGCCACCTGACCCCATTATTTCCCGCAACGTTCTGTCAGCGACCTTGCCCAGGTCCTGAATGTGACATCATCACAACTCTCTATTGTATCATCCTCCGTGGACGCATCGATGGAGGCTGCGTCCTTGTCTGAAAGGCTGGACGAATGTTTTACTTCCTTGATACGACCATACCGGTACACGAGCTATGAAATCTCTTCCTCCTTGCGACCAACCACCATGATTTTTGGCTTTCCTCTTCCTGATGAGCTTGATGGTGCCAGCATTGGACAACGTGCTGTGTCTCAGGCATTTGAGACGATATTGAGTTCGGCCGCTAAAATGTATCCCGATTCCTTGTATCAAGCGATATGCGATGCATGTAAACAACAAGACAATGACATCAAGCTAGTAAGTGCCTGATTATGTATTTGCATGCAGCGTTCGCTCATGTCGCTGTTGCATAGTCAGCACTCCAACTGGAATTCTTATGGGACCCGTCACGGTCAGATGGCGGTGTGGGAGCTGTTGATTACTTGACCAAAGCACCCACTGCTAGTCTTCTAGTAGTAAGTTTACACCCTTGTTTGCTTTGGGGAACCACTAATGATGATAGTATTTTTTGACCCGTCTTCCTGAGCCCTTTCTGCCACTTCAAGATTCTGTTATCAAATATCTTGATAGCTCAACTAGTAGGTGGGAATTTGAAGTGTTGTATGCCTTTGCCGATGTTGGCAACAAGATGGGTACAGCAAGGCGTTGCAACCTTGCCAAACTTTTCCTCACGCTCCGGAGCTGTCAACGTGGGGTAGATGATTTGGTGGCGTCCAATCCTGAAGGGGTCCAAATTCTCATTCGGGTGAGTGATTCTCTACTATTTCATTAATATTCCCCTCACCCACCTAAATCCACCTACCAAGACACCAGACTTACTCCCTGGTTCTCCCATAGCATGGAGGATTGGAAATTCCATGCTTCTATTTGACGTAAATTCGTGGGTGCTGCCATCTGCCTTTATCGAAGAGTTGAAGGTTGCTGGACTCTACCAGTAATATATAATGGCCTTATGTGTCTCTGCAGAGGTTAGTGTGTGTGTTGTATTTTGAGAGCGTCATGCCATATTGACTAGCTAGTCATTCGGCCTTGTCGTGAGAGTGGTGCAGGGGATTTTGAGGCTTCCTGTTTCGTTCATAACCGTACTCATGTCTATAATTCGCCTGCAAATCCCTAACTAGGGGTCGAGCTAGTATACATCAACGTCTGATAACGGTAGTTCGTGGCATAGTAGTGCGCGTAGCATGTGTAGGTTGTGCGACTCTGTCTCCGGCAACTGCCAATAGCCATCAGACATAGTAAATATCAGCCTATTCGGTTTACCAGGGCCATTTTCTTTTTTTCTTTTTTTTTTTTTTTTTTTTTTTGTGGGAAAGGGAGGGAATGCGTCATGCACCATCGCGCCTGAGCGCGGATGTAGGGCCATTTTCTTAGACATGCCGTTCCCGGATCATATGGAACGAGTGCACAGTGATGGCCAACGTAATTGCCGGATGCAAGTCACATGTGGTCGGGTCTAATAAGCATGTAGAAAGTCAACTGATACAGTACTTCACCACCTTCCGTGCCACTTAAGAAGATCACACTATAGCGCTCCATGTACATAGCATAAATTGTTTATATTATATTCCTCATGTAGTATGGACTTATATGAGTGGACTGTGAGCCGTAGAAAGCAGGTGGTGAACTGTCAGAGCTGACAAAGGCGATGCCATTTTCGGGCCACTTCCAAGGCCCACCACCCAACGTGCCACCCAGTGCCAGCACTGAACAAGAGAAGGGAGAAATCGGGAAAAATCATACATAGTATTTCATGAATATATAATGATTTTTGGTTACAAATTTGAGTCAGGGAACATCATCAAAGTCCAAGTCCTCACAGTAATTCTTGCGTACAACACCTCGGCGAGGGCGTGCAGCTTGTGTAGACACCAGGACTGGCCCCTCTAAAGCATCAGTAACCTTGTGTCTCTTCATCACATGGCGCTTCCTTGTCCACTTCATTGGTTTGGTGGCTAATTGAGCTGGAGCAGCCTCTGATTGCTGCAATCCAGCATGGGCATGATCCACCCAATTGATACCAACAGAGAAGGTCGGATCTCCCTTCTTTGCCCTTAGAAGGGCATTGACACACTCCCTGAGGT
>Ga0307515_10007696_pt1 | contig 21217 bp, 35 predicted proteins | sample 17_EM_MG_FD_194513 | JGI IMG/M metagenome (GOLD analysis project Ga0307515, IMG submission 194513) | Populus trichocarpa ectomycorrhiza microbial communities from riparian zone in the Pacific Northwest, United States - 17_EM | ecosystem: Host-associated > Plants > Roots > Unclassified | place...
GCAGGATGGATACCGAAGGCAGAGCAGCGTTCACCTGAGTGCTATTTGTAGTGCCGGGTAGTGTAGACAGAACCAGTAGTAGGAAGGGCTAGGTTGGATGAGCGAGCGTGTTCACGAACAGAGGTAAGATCCAACCCTGGGAATCCAGTCTCAAGTTCGGAGGCGGGAGGGACTTGAGCACTAATATCTTGTATGCGAACCGGAGTAAAGTTTTCGGGCTGTCGAATGGCGTGTCGTCATAATCCAGCGGAAATTATCGGTGGTCGAGCTGTACAACGTTATGTCCGTGTTGATGGTAACGAAATGTATTCTCCTAATGGGACGTTTCATTGTCGGGGTGTGGAATACTTGGGTGAGGGCTTGAGTCAAGTCGACACTGTAATTCACCTCCGCGTGGACTCTGGAAACTAGACATGGGAGAGGGTATATCCCACCATCTTGTGGTCTCCGAGCTGGGGGTTAGGGTCCCCGAGTTCAGGCAATCGGACCACCACCTTGCGGTCGCCTTGGTTACCGTCTGGGAGATCAGGTCCAGCGGAGGTGAGCCATAGGCTTCTGAGGTCCGGGAAGGTCGAAGGCGCAGCGGGGAACGCGTCGAGTAGCGTGAAATCTTTAGCAGGACGCACGTGAGCAAAGCCCAAGATCGGATTTGTCAAGTTACGAGATATATAGGGAGGAGCACCAGCTGGTTTGGACTTGACTGAATCGATGCGTTGAGGTCACCGGCGGCCATTCGAGTTCCCAACCCCTACGAGGGTGGTATTTCCATACTCGATAGATTTGGTTCCTTCGAAGGAGATCAAAGATTCTATTATCGAATTTCTTTTCCGGATCCTGGGACACGAAGACGCGAGGATTGTTCAACGTTCGGCTCCCCAACCCTTCCCACAGCGTTTCTCTCATAACACCTGCACCCGAAGCAACTTGGAACCCGTTGCGAGAAGTATGCGGGGGGTCAAAAACCGCATTATTCAAGGGACAGCTTGGTAAAATGGACCGGGGTGAAGTCGGCAGCGCTCCATAACCTGGAGGAAGATGGTAATATCCCTCGGATTTTATGACTGGCTGCTGTGGTGGTCGACCAGAAGAGATCATCGAGTTCGACTGGGTGCATGAGATTTTGAGAATGAGTTCCGTGGGTAGGTGGAAGAGTGGAGAGGCAAGGAGGTCCCTCCGGCTAAGGTGGATAAAATGGTTGAGAGTGGTTTCTCGCTTGGCGTGGAAATTGCTCCGTGACCGTGCTAGTATTCCGAGTTGCATCTCCGTTGGCCATTGAACTGGCACGTCAACTGGCGAAAGCTTCACGTTAACACCCTCGGCCACTGTCGAGAACAGGAAGGGTTCCTTACCTCATACCAAAACATTCCAAGTGATGGTCCAGGACGAGACGTGTCCGAACGGACCTCATTTGGAGAACGCGGCTTGCACTGAAGTTTTCGCTTCAACGGCGAAATTTGAAATCTCGATCGCCGTGACTCCTACGCGCCCTACACCAACCTCCCCCTACTGTGGGTTGCAATGACCAAACTCACACTCGATACTCTCGTCGACGATGGCCAGTATGCTCATATAGCACACGTCCTTCGACGACCGGAATTAGCAGACAAGATCTCTGTTCAGTGGGTCATTTGCTCTCGGCCCGTTCCCTTCGAAGGTTTTTCCGCTCGTGTCGTTAACGCCGTACTTGGACGCCCCCACTGCTTGCTACAAAACCCGTTCGTTCGCGTATCAAGTTGAGGGTGAAATATGTGTGCCTTTCTGTCATTCGACGCCGGGTATCTGACGACGTGTGGTTTAGGATGGACGGATTCAACACCTTGCTTGCTCCCTCAAAAACACGCTCTCGAGGACAATCCATCCGAGAGTCCTTTTAAATTCGTGCAACACAAGCCAGGCTCTCCGGATCTATGGGCCTCTTACTCTCCTCGGCTGGAACGCGGCTTCTGAGCCGACCACCAACGTCCCAGCGGCCTTCAGGTCAGAACCCGAACCCCCACGCCCTCAAAAACCCCGACGGATCCTCTCGATTCAACAATCATGACGGAGCCGGGAGACATGTTCCGTCGCCACCTCGGGCACCAATCCAGCAAAGAGAACGTTTTCGAGGAGGAACGTCCACCCCCAAGCAAAATCGACGCCTGAGCCCGAAGCAAGGCATGCATCTGAACCGGGACCTGCAGCTGCCCAACCACAGTTAGAACGCACGCCCATTCAAGAGACAACATCTCCCACAAACCACTGGACCTGTACCACTCCCGTGTTCAAAGGGATTCATGCCATTTACCCCCCCCCGTATATTCTCGCTCTCCTTGACACCCCCCAATCCCATTGACCACAGGAAGATGCTCATCAGTATTCTGTCCTGTTTGCAGAGTGCGGGTCGTATCCTGACGTTGCATCCCCAGCCCGCAGTTGGACCAGATTCTAGCACAACATTCCCGTTTCCCCCAGGGAGAGCTCCAGACGAGGTTGGAGCGCGCCACTGTTGAAGCGTATACGGTTTCTGGTTTCTGCTCCAATTACATCTCGCGTACATAGGACGACTTGCCCCACTGACCTCTTGCCGTTAACGGTGACGAACGAGCCTGGCGCTCTGCCGACGGTTCCGGCACGCATCACATCGTACAGATAACTAGATGCGGACGGCCAGAAGTTGGGCTCGTGGGCCAGGTTCGTTTGTTATCACGGAATGCTCGAGCTTTGCAGATGGTGTAGCGACGGGACGTTGACGGTCTTCGCAGTATGGTAACTACAACGTACCCTTAATGCTTTGGTGACCCATCACGAACCTCGCTCAGCAACTCAGCAACATTCTGACGCCTGGGGACCGTTTCCATCGAATGCTGATTTACTCCGTCGGGAGTTTTCAATCGTTTCGCTTTTCTGTTCTCGCCGTTTCTAGTTTTTTCCAAGTAGCGTATTCTACGCCTGTTATATTATTAACCGTAATGAGATACCAATCTGAGTCCAAACGTCCTTGCGAAAGCCGTAATCCGAGTTGCCAGTGGGCTGCAAGGACCTCGAGTTCTTTGGCAGTAAACGGTGTATGATCTGTACTCGAGGACATCGATTCACTGGATAGAATCCGAGAATGCTTTTCGCTTGTCGCCTGTGCAGACGTGAGGATCCCCAGTCGTCGACAGCCATTCCATGCGCCGCAATACAGTTCACGGAAGGGTGACTCTTGTGCTGGAGTGAATGCATTCCGCCTACATTTGGTCTTCAACGAATGGAGAGAACACCCCAAATCTATGCCTGGTGCTCAACATGAGAAGGTAGTGGAAAGGTACTAAAGAGCAACGGAGTTTCCACCAGTTTCCTCCTGCCATTTCGAGCATCGGCGTTACAACCTCCGCTCGTTCCCGCTTTGAGACCTTGTCATCCGCCGGGGTGGTTCTCTGGACAAACGTCCGGGGCTTGGGGGCCGTCGGTCCTCGTGATCGCGTGGTGGAGTCCAGCCTCAAGTTCAAAGGCGGCCCGGGAGGGGGAGGCGTAGTTCGAAGGGGGAGGGTACATGGGAAAGGGTAGCGATATGGTCACGGCGCAGATGGTCTGGCACACCATGCCAGAAAAACCCGCAGTGCACTTACCGTCAGAGGGACTATCCCCTCTGCATCCTTCCCGTCCGGACTTGAGGCTCTAGTTCAACCGAGCCCGGTGGGATTGAAAATCGGGGTCGTGGTGTTTCTCGAATGGAATTTCTGGACTGTTAGGCTGTGAGATCGAGGAAGGAGGACGTGTCTTGTGCGCTTGCCAGTTGAATTCAATGCGACGCTGGAAACCCCGCCCACTACAGTCCAAGGAGATCGTGCTTTCTCTAGGGGTCATGGTGGTATCGCCTCGTGGCAAACCATGAGGCCATTACTGCCTTCGGTCATCTCCGCCGGGACTCTCAGAGGTGAAGCATCTCGCAATGTCCACCTCTCGGATTTTACATCGCCTCTACTCGCTAGATCCTTCTTCTCTCGATTTCTCCCGTCACCTCTATTGCTTGATCCGCCATGACGAGCGGGAACAATATCTGACCAGACTCCAGGGACCGGAGTTGGCTCGGCTTGCGGATTTCCTCGACGAGGTGCGTGCTCTCCCTTACCCCTGTGTCCAGCGATGAAACGGATCTTGCAGACCCTCGGTGCAATTTCCGCCGACGACGGCCTTTCTCGACAATGTTTGCTCAAACTACAAATCATCTGCGGTCACCACGCACTCCTACCATCCTCATACATCGCATCTGGTCAAATCGCCAGTGTGGGTCATGGCCCAATCGCCCGTAGTGCCATCGCCGATGTATGGGAAGGCACCTATCACGGCAAGAAAGTCTCGATCAGGTGTTTGAGAGCTCCCCTGAACGATGGTCGATCCCTCAAGAAGGTTCGTAGTCGATACACCACCTCTTCATCATGTCCACTCAAGAATACCTGTGTGTCTGGTAGTCGTTCTTCAAAGAGGCTGTCATCTGGAAAAGGATAACGCACCCGAACATCGTCCCTTTCATCGGCATAACAATAAGCCCGTTGCAAATTGTCTCGGAGTGGATGTCAAACGGAACTCTGCTGGAGTTTGTTAAGAAAAACCCAGGTGTGAACCGGATCAGCCTCGTGAGTCTTTCCCCGTGATTGCACTTGACCGATGACGCGACCCATCCCAAGCTGTTAGACGTAGCCGAAGGCCTTCACTATCTTCACGCAAACCACATCACCCACGGGAACTTGAATGGGGTATGCATTTTCCTTGACTCATTCTGGGCCTCATTACTAACCCTCGGCTAGGCCAATATTCTCGTCGATCACGACCGCCGCGCTCGTTTGACGAATTTCGAACTCGCTTCGATCGTTCATGGAATGGACTCTCCAGCGCAGGCCGACGAATACACTGCGGCGTGGGCCGCGCCGGAGATTCTCAGGGGAGTGGATGCAATGACCCAGGAAGCGGACGTGTTTGCATCCGGCATGGTCGTAATAGAGGTTTGTCCCCGCCCTTTATTGCACCTAACGTTGGATGGATGAACCGTCTACCAGATGAATGCTGCCCAAGGTTTTTACAGGAGGCCATCCATTCAGTGAACTTACAACCCCAATCATCACTTCAAAAATTATCAATGGTGGTCGGCCGGCTCGCCCACAGGAGGCGCAAGGACTTGGTCTGACGAACTCCGTGTGGGAGATGACGGTACGCTGTTGGCACCAGGACCCTGTTCAGCGACCAACGATGACAGAGGTGGTCAGACTAGCATGCGAATGGCCAGTTTCTTTACTCTCTCCGTGGAACGAGCATTATGACATACTTCCTGCAGCTACAGCATGGATGCTTTGCGGGCCAGAATCACGGATATCCCGGTCAAGGTCTTCACTGACAACATCCTACCCCTCTGTGAAGTCGATGATGTGGTTTCCTTTGGTTGTACTAACAAGCTCTTCGCCCTCATCGTGGTTGACGAAATATTCTGGAAACGGAAGCTGGCGATCGATTACAATTTCACAGGATCAGAGACGGGCAGAACCAGTGGCTGGAAGTTCCTGTGCCGGATATTCAGAAATCCTCGAATTTTCGTCTGGAGGTATGTGACCCCTTCATCCCGCTATGGTGCAGGGGTATTCATTTGTTCGTTAATGTACTCGTGCATGCTCACTGGAACCATTCAGATGGAACTCCGGCATGAAGACTCGTGGGATACCATGGTTTCCAAAGGCAACCTGTGGGAATGCACCTTTTCCGGTCGAACTTCACATTCCGGGCATTCGCGTGGTCAGCCTGGCAGCAAGCGTTGAGTCAGTCCAGATTACGCTCCCACACCTTCATATCTTATTAACTCTGTATGCCGACAGTGCTCTCCACGCACTTGGCGCTGACGGTAGTGTGCACGTCTGGGGTGGGTCCCTTTGATCCTTTCCATTTCGTGCTAAGATCTTTGGGTATTATAACACGTTTTGATAAACTGCTTGCAACCCTAGGCTCGCTGAGTATATTTGCATCAGACGAGGGTGACGGTTTTGTAAATTCTGGTACAACCGCTCCGACACCTCTGAAGTTCCAATTAGCGGTTCCGACAAGTGCTATTAGGTAAATCTGCTCATTGACGCGTATAATGAAGATTTGTGCACATATCTACTTTGGTCCTCTCCCTTGAATTTAGCTGCAGCAGCCTTCGTGTGATGGCTCTGGACGCTAATTCCGCTGTCTGGAATTTTGAATCCCAGGAAAGGCTATACCGACTTGTCTCCCCTTTGCTTGACTGTTCGTCTCCGGAGACGACACCCATCCAGATCCAATGTGAAACATTATTTTCTGCAGTCCTTACCCGATCCGGAGATGTGTATGTGTGGTCAATGTACGCGGAAGGCATGACCAAATATAGGAATAAATACAGGAGGGTCGCTGTCCCCGATGGTGGGACGGACATACCTTGTCACACCTGGGAGATCAACGTGGACCCTACCAAGCTTCCTTCCCTCCCTGATCTACCTGACTTGCCAATGACCGGGCTCCCCGAGGAAGAGCGCAGGAAGGAGACCAAGTTGATCCAGATTGCGGCCTGCTCTAATAGCCTCGTTGGATTGACAAACAAAGGTCATGTCCTCCAGGTGGGTAGATTGTACGGAGGGGAGGGCCTTACTTGGTTCTGGGATTATGTGAGTGAGGGCTCACGGATGATCTGGCACCCGTTCTCGAACCGTGACATGTAGCTGCCAAACTACTCTGAGATAAATGAGGTCAAGAAACACCTGGCCTTCCATACGACAACGGGCAACAACGGCGAGGAAAGACCACCGCAAGTGGAACTGTCATCGGATACCATGCTCATCACTCATGTAAGGCGCATCGGCTCGCTAACTTCTGAATTCCGTGGCTAAAATATCTTAATGTTTAGCTTTCGGGGCGTGATGACTCCTTCTTCGCATGCTCATCCTCCATAGTGCTCAAGGGAGAATACGATACCACCCCAGGGATGCTTCCGATCATCATCCCGGAGCTTCAGAACAGGTCCATAATCTCCGTTGTCGTCGGCTACGACCACTTTGGTGCTCTCACCTCCTCCGGGAAGCTCCTGACGTGGGGCAGCTGTTACGAGGGAAGTCGAGGACAAGTTGAGCGGCCACCACGCGTCATGGTTCCCTCTGAAGTGAGGTTTGACCATGGGCTAAAAGCCGAAGAAAGAGTTGAGAGGTACTGCCTCGCCGCAGCTGCAGGTTTTGCGCATACGGCAGCCCTCGTCATTGACCTCGCGGGGGGTGAGGTTCCACCGGAAGATCTCGAACAGCATTTCAAAACGACAGCGCCGCTCAGAAAAGGTAATACGGACCGCTTGTGACCAGGAAGATTGTTGCCTCATACAACAAAGGGACAATGCATATTTACCTACTCGTTCCACGTCTCGTACAATGTTGTAAATACATTCCTTTGGTGTCAATGTAGCAGCAGGCAGAGAACAGCTCAGCAGATAGAACGGTGGCACGAGCGGCGTGAAACTTTCGCTTTGCCCATCCGTACACAGCGGAACGGAGGCGTAGGAAGTGAACTCTCCCGGTAGGGTAGTAGTATCCAAGTGTTTAACAGTGAAGTCAAATTCGGTCAGACTTTGGGTTTTACCTTTGCGAGGGGGCTCGTCAGAGGGCTTACCCGCTGCCCTAACCCGCCATCGAGATTCTACGGTACTACCCATTTTTGGATGAATGTGGGGGAGTCCATGCTGTGTCTGACTGTCGACACGTCGCGTGCACTTGACCCCGTACAGATGGGTGTGGTTGGGAGGGGTCAGCGTTAGAAGGGGGAGTGATTCCCTACTCCGTCCTCTCCTAACGTTGGGACTCTGTGGGCGTAGCCGACAGTTGCGATAACTGCACAGAGCCGACTGAATGATTGCCATAGACAGGACTTTGCATACCAGAATCCGTAGGATAATCCACCCACGCCTCATTCAGTCGGCCGTCTCCGAAGATAGGGACGAAAGTACAAAGTGTTTTATCTTAGGTGCGAATTGAACTGAAGAGGGTTGTATTCCGAGCATGAGCATCACGCGCCGACTATACTGTAGGTTAGTCTCCTCAAGCAGACCACATAATACCACTGACGATCACCGCTGAGGGATGTAACTGTAGGTGGCGAGGAGATGCTGAACTCGGCCGCAGTCACAAACGCGCCGCGCCGCGTCGCGTCTTTTTTTCTTGCTTCACCATTTGAAGTTTCACCCCGGCCGCGTCGCGCCGAATTGGCGCGCTCCTCGACCCTCCTCCGACGGTCAGACACGGCGCAAACCGATGGACACCGACCCGTTTCGTCTTCCTCAAAGGAGAATGTTCCATTAGCGAGAAGAAAGTGGTGGCTTTTGCTAGGAAATTAGGGCTCACACAAGGCCAGGTCAAGAGTGGCACAGGCCGGCGAAAGTGACGTTACAACTTGGACATTTGGAGGGTGAGTCTCCACCGTTGGTCCACGGTGCATTGGTTAAAACTTGCACGCTTAGATTCCGGACGGAATGTTTAGCAACTAGCAGCTGGCAGACATGCCGGAGACACAGCGAGCTCCCTACTGCGGTTCTCGGAGGTTATGGGCGTGGAAGCGGCTAGGAACTGGGACTGCTGCTCGTTGAATGACTTTAGGAAGGTGAGAACTTGTGACTCGCCTCTCGATTCCGAGGTTCTCACGTCTTTGTAGTACCTCGGCTTGAGGTCATACGAGATATTCTTGGAACGGAACCCCAACGAAGCGGTCACTGCCGCTGCCGAGGAGCTCTATGAGACAATCAACAAACTTGAGTTGTACGTTGGTCTCCAGGTTGAGGACACCAAACTAGTTGTCAAGAGTGCCGGTCTCTGCCATAGTTGGACCGTCTCTTTACCGCAGATTTTACCCCCCACAACCTTACCGCCTGGGATTTTGCCGATTGCGGGCGATCCAGGGTTCCCCCCTACAACTGACACGCCTGAGAGGGGAGAAGGGAAACGAAGGCAGACGTTCAAGGCGTTTGCGGAGACCCCAGGGCAAGCCGGCGTCATCAACAAGTTCTTCTACGACAACACCAAGGCTCCCATCGCCAAACAGTCGCGCAAGCCCGTGGGTGACGAGAGGAGTGCACTGTATACCGTCAGGGACATCTTCAGAGTTGTACCAATCCAGTGGGTTGCGACCCAGGTCGTAAGTGACGCCACCTCGCCGCGCGGTTTCTGCAGCTGACTGAAAATACCTTTTCTTTTGTAGGCATCACGCTCAAGAAACCGGAGGATGACACCTAACAGACATTCACGGAGGCGGTGCTCTTCAGCACTCCCAATGGAATCTATACCTTCTGTCTCTTGGACGTCGAAGCTGGCCAGGCGTTGAGGCCGAGGACTAAAAACGAGATCGAAGCTCAGATCAAGCAGATTCTCGACCATGCCGAAGTTAATGCTGGTGGAGGCATCCGTGGCCGGAGTCGTTGGCACGTTGTCGAGGATGTTTGGTAACAGACAGCATCTCGCGGGGAGGCCCCGGCGGGGTTGAAAATCTCTCGGACCGTCAATTCGATCCTGGAAGTCGTGGTCGGTGCTTCTGTCGAGCCTGTTCAGGGTAAGAACTTTCGTTGGATCAACCAAGTGTCCCAAAGTTGAATCCCTTTTCTTCACCCCCCAGCGTTCACCCACACGCTCGATATCCTTCTCGGCCAATCTGATGTCGCCAAAGCACTTGTGACCACCGACAAGGCTGAGGTCTTGGAGGGTTACGCTACTGAGATGACCCGCCCATCCAAGGTGTCTACCGTGAACTCAAGGCCAACGAAACCGTGTGTTCAACCCACTCAGCGCTGGTGACTTGGTCCATGTCAACGTCGCGAACGCGAGTTCCCGAGTTTTCTCTGTGGACGATAATCCTTATGGCCGCCTGGGAGGCGTGGTTTGCGCAACCCGCGTCGATCGCCGCGATCATTCTCGCTCCAGCGAGCATTACATCCGCGATGTTATTTTGACCAGGACTCTGGGTATGGGCCGGTGTTCAAGATGGTCGCTAAGGTCCTCAAGGCTGTTTCGAGTTGAAGAACGTGATCCGGGTCCCTCCTGAATCGTTTGCAACTGTATCCCTGAACCTCTCATCGGTTTAGATTCATGGGCGAGGTCGAGGGTATCACATCCTATCAGTTCCTGGATGCGGATCAGAAATTGAGCCCATGGGCCAGTTCGTTGGTTATTGTGGTGCGCCCGAACTCCGCAGACGCCGCGGTGGCAGGACTCTGACGGCCTCCGCAGTACCACAACTAAAATGAGCCGTTGATGCCCGGATGACTCGTCACAAACCCCACTCACCGACCTCCTGGCACTCTGGACACCGGCGGTTTCCATCGAACGTTGATTTACTCCGTCGGAAGTTCTCACTCAGCTCGCTTTCCTGTTCTCGCCGTTTCCAGTTCTCTGCAGATGGAATATTCCATATCCATTGTATTTTTAACCGTAATGAGATATCAATATTGATCGTCGAGGACCCCTGAATGACTCCCGGAGTGACTTCCCCCCCGATTTTCAGGGGTCCCGCTGGCACGCATTCCTCAAGTATAGGCCAGACACCGGTCACTGCCACTCTCAAACCACAACCTTTGTCAGGATGGGTTGGACTGACATTGATCGATCATGTTTTCTCTGGAGGTGGCGGTTGGGTGGTAGGAAACCGTGAGGCCATCACTGCCTTCGGTCTTCTCCGTAGGGACTCCCGGAGGTAAATCCTCCCGCAATGTCCACTCGTCGAATTTTATATCGCCTCTACTCGCTAGATCCTTCTTCTCTCGATTTCTCCCGTCACCTCTATTGTTTGATCTGCCATGACGAGCGGGAACGGTATCTGGCCAGCCTCCAGGGACCGGAGTTGGTTCGGCTCGCGGATTTCCTCGACGAGGTGCGTGCTCTCTCTTCAACCTTCTGTCCAGCCACGAAACGGATTCTGCAGACCCTCAGTGCCATTTCCGCCGACAACAACCTTTCTCGACAGTGTCTACACAAACTACAAGCCATCTGTGGTCACCACGCAATCCTGCCGTCCTCATACATCGCATCTGGTCAAATCGTCAGAGTGGGTGATGGCCCAATCGCCTGTGGTGTCACGGCCGATGCATGGGAAGGCACCTATCACCGCAAGAGAGTCTCGATCAGGTGTTTGAGAGCTCCCCCGAACGATGGTCGATCCCTCAAGAAGGTTCGTAGTCGACGCCCCACGTCTTCATCGTGTCCACTCAAGGATACCTGTGAGCCTAGTAGTCATTTTTCAAGGATGCTGTCGTCTGGAAAAGGCTAACGCACCCGAACATCGTCCCTTTCATCGGGGTCACAATAAACCCGTTGCAAATCGTCTCGGAGTGGATGCCGAACGGAACTCTGTTGAAGTTCGTCAAGGAAAACCCAGGTGTGAACAGGATCAGCCTGGTAAGTATTTCCCTGTGATCGTACTTGACCGGTGACGCGACCCGTCCCAAGCTGTTGGACATAGCCGAAGGCCTTCACTATCTTCACGCAAACCACATCACCCACGGGAGCTTGAGTGGGGTGGGAATTTTCCTTGGCTCATTTTGGGCCTCGTTGCTAACCCTCGGCTAGGCCAATATTCTCGTCGATCACGACCGCCGTGCTCGTTTGACGGATTTCGAGCTCGCCCCGATCATTCGTGGAATGGACCCTGCAACGCAGGCCGACGAATACACTGCGGCGTGGGCCGCGCCGGAGATTCTCGGGGGAGCAGATGCAATGACACAGGAAGCGGACGTATTTGCATTCGGCATGGTCGTGATAGAGGTTTGTCCCCACCCCTTATTGCACCTAGCGTGGGATGGATGGGCTGTCTGACATCTGAATGCTGCCCAAGGTTTTTACGGGGGGGCATTCATTCGGTGAACTTGCAGCCCCGGTAATCACTTCAAATATTATCAATGGCGGTCGGCCGGCTCGCCCACAGGAGGCCCAAGGACTTGGTCTGACGAACTCTGTATGGGAGATGGTGGTCCGCTGTTGGGACCAGGACCCTGTTCTGCGACCAACGATGACGGAAGTGGTCAGACTAGCACGTGAATGGCGAGTTTTTTCATTCTATCCGTGGAACAAATATCATGACATGCTTCCTGCAGCTACAGCATGGGTGCTTCGGGGGCAATAATCGTGGATATCCCAGTCAATGTCTTCGCCGACAACATCCTACCCCTCTGTGAAGTCAAGGATGCAATTTCCTTCTGCTGTATTCACAGGTCCTTTGCCCTCATCGCGAATGACGAAACATTCTGGAAACGGAAGCTGGCGATTGATTACAATTTTACAGGGTCAGAGACAGGCAGAACAAATGGCTGGAAGTCCCTGTACCGGAGATTTAGAAATCCTCGAATTTTCGTCTGGGGGTATGTGACCCCTTCATCCCGCTATTGTGCAGGGACGTTCATTTTTTCGTTAATGCACTCGTGCGTGCTCGCTGGGGCCATTCAGGTGGGGCTCCGGCAGATACAAACTTGTGACACCGCGGTTTCCACGCGCAATCCGTGGGAACGCCCGTTTTCCGGTCGAACTTCACCTTCCAGGCGTTCGCCTGGCCAGCCTGGCGACAACCCTTAGGTCAGTCCGGATTCCACCCCCACCCCTTCATATCTTATTGGCCCTGTATACCGGCAGTTCTCTCCACGCGCTTGGCGCTGACGGTAGTGTGCATGTCTGGGGTGGGTCCCTTTGATCCTTTCTATCTCGTGCTAAGATCTCTAGGTATTTATAACACATTCTGATAAACCGTTTGCAGCCCCAGGCTCGCTGGCTGTGTTTGTATCGGACGAGGGTGACGGTTTTTCAAACCCTGGTACAACCGCCCCGACACCTCTGAAGTTCCAATTACCGGTCCCGACAAGTGCTATTAGGTAAATATGCTCATTGATGCGTATAATGAAGATTTATGCACATCTACTTTGGTCCTCTCCCTTGACCTTAGCTGCAGTCCATTTCGTGCGATGGCTCTGGACACCAATTCCACCCTCTGGGATTTTAAAACCCCGGAAAGACCATACCGACTTGTCTCCCCTTTGCTTGAATGTTCATCTCCGGAGACTACACCCATTCAGGTCCAATGCACCGTAGTATTTTCTGCAGTCCTTATGAGATCTGGAGATGCATATTTGTGGCCCATGCACAATGAGGACATGGTCAAACATAGGGATGAATCCAAGAAGGCCATTGTCCCCGATGATGGGACAGTCGTACCTTGTCACACCTGGGAGATCAACGTGGACCTTATCAAGCTTCCCTCCCTCCCTGATCTACCTGATTTGCCAATGACCGGGCTCCCAGGGGAGGAGCGCAGGAAGAAGACCAAGTTGATCAAGATTGCGACCTGTTTTACTAGCGTCATTGGGTTGACAAACAAAGGTCATGTCCTCAAGGCGGACGGATCGTTCGGAGAGGAGGGCCCTCCCTGGGCGTGGGATTACGTGAGTGAGAGTGCATGGATTATCTGGCACCTGTTCTTGAACCGTAACATGTAGCTGCCAAACTACTCTGAGATAGATGAGATCAAGAAATACCTGGCCTTCCATACAACAACAGGCAACGACAGCGAGAAGGGACCACCACAAGTGGAATTGCCATCAAATACCATGCTCATTACCCACGTAAGCCACATCGACTCAATAAGTTCTGAATTCCGTGCCTAAAATATCTTAATGCTTAGCTTTCGGGGTGTTACTACACCTTCTTCGCATGCTCATCTTCCATGGTACTCAAGGGAGATTACAGTACTACCCCGGAAATGCTTCCAATCATCATCCCGGAGCTTCAGAACAGATCTGTTATCTCTGTTGTTTCCAGCAGCACCCACTTTTGTGCTCTCACCTCCTCCAGGGAGCTCCTGACATGGGACACTCGCGATGAGGAGGGTCAAGGACAAGTCGAGCAACCATCACGCGTCACGGTTCCCTCTGAAGTGAGGCTTGAACACGGGTTAAAAGCAGAAGGAATAGTCGAGAGATACTACTTCGCGGCAGCTGTGGGTGGAAATTATACAGCAGCCCTTGTCGTCGACCTTGCGGGAGATGAGGCCCCACCGGAAGAGACAGTGCCGCTCAAAAAAAGTAATACAGACCACTCGCCGTGACCAAGGGATTGTTGCTTCATGTAACAAAGAGACAATGTAGCATATTTACCTGCACACGCCATGTCTCGTACAATGCCGTAAATACATCCCTTCGGTGTCAGCGTAGCAGCAGGCATAGAACAGTGGCGTGAGCCGAGGTTCACGAAGATTTCTCCGAATGAACGGGGCGGGATCCATTAAGAGTCCAGAGCGCACGGCCAGTGTTGATTGAGAGCAGAGGGTTGTCGAGAAGTGGGGCTCAGATTGGGGCGGAGCACCAAGAATTCCGGACAATAGAGGGTCATCCGTTGAGGTGGAACTTAAGGGCGGAAAGGTTAAAACAGACGCGGACGCAGGCCGAGGAGGTGTCGTAGGTGGTTCAGAGAAATCTGGAACAGGAGCGGTGCTGAGGTTAGGGAAGTCAGGAACTGACTCGAAACTATCGGGGATAATTCACACAATTGACGAATCAAAATATGCGGCGGAAATATACCCGGACATGAGTTAACCGGCAGGCGTTTGCCTTAGAAGAGGTTGGGGTTTGAACGGTGTTGGTCCTCCGCGTGTTAACAGGTCGGAGTAGACCTGGATCGATGCTCGCCGGACGGTTTGAGGTGAGGCGGCTGTGGTTACACGACGGACAACGAAGGCAGAGAACGATCACGTCTGTTGGAACGTTGTTCGCGGTGCCGGACGGAGCAATATTTGGTTCGGTTGGACAAGCATGTTCACGAACGGAGGTGAGGTGTAGTTCTGGGGATCATTTGAGATTGTGAAGACTTCTGAACGCCACTCGATCTCACTCACCATCGAGACATTTGATCACCAATGCCAAGATGTCTCCTGTCGATTGCAGGATCTCGTTCCGTTACAGTTCGTCCAAGTGACAGTCCAGAGGGTGAGGGTGCAAGAGGGGCCCTATTCAGGTGGGAGCAGCGGCGCCTGGATGGGATCTATCGACATCCTTTACCGCCCGCGCAAAGTAGGAGGGACGACCACGTGTCATTCAGCGATAGTGGTTTCGCCTCGTGGTGACGCTAGGCTACCTTTGCCTTCAACGACCTTCGTCCTATCTCTGGATTTCCCGGGATCTCCCCCCGATGTCCACTCCCCGGATTTTACAACGCCTATACACCCTCGGCAATTCTTCCCCTGATCTCCTGCGCAATCTTTACTGCCTCATTCAGTACGACGAAAAGGAACAGTATTTGACCGGCCTCCAGGGATCTGAGTTGGCTCGGCTAGTGAACTTCCTCGATGAAGTACATGCCGTCCCTTCAGTCTTTCATTAATTTACGAAACAAACTCCACAGGCCCTCGGTTCCATCCCTACCACCGATGATGTCGCACGAGAATGCCTAAACAAGCTACAGGCGATCTGCGGTCACCACGCCATTCTACCATCCTCATACATCATATCCGACCAAATCGCCAGGGTGGGTGACGGTCCAATCGCCCTCGGTGCCATCGCCGACACATGGGAAGGTACCTGTCGCGGCAAGAAAGTCTCGATCAGGTGCTTGAAGATCCGCACGGAAAATCATCAGACCGTTAACCAGGTCCGTAGTTGGTACGGCACGTCTCCGTCGCGCCCGCTCAAGAACACCCACGGGCGCTGTAATCATTCTCCAAACAGGCTGTCATCTGGAAAAGGTTAAGACATCCAAACGTTGTCCCTTTCATCGGCGTTACGACGGACCCCTTGCAGGTCATCTCGGAGTGGATGCCGAACGGGACCCTGATCGAGTTCGTCAAGAGAAATCCAGTTGCGACTCGGATTGGCCTGGTGAGTCCTCTCCTGGAATCGCACTTCACTGATAACGTTATCCTCCCAAGTTGTTGGACGTATCTGAAGGTCTCTGTTATCTTCACGTGAACCACGCCGTACACGGGAACTTGAATGGGGTAGGTGTTTTCTTTCGGTTGCTTCGGTCTCGCTGGATAACCTCTGGTTAGACCAGCATTCTCATCGGTCACGATGGCCACGCTCGTCTGGCGGATTTTGAGTTTGCCTCGGTTGTCCGCGGAATCAGCTCTGCAACGCAGGCAGGCGAGCACACCGCGGCATGGACCGCGCCGGAGATCCTCGAGGGAGGTGGTACAATTACACGGGAAGCAGACGTGTTCGCTTTCGGTATGGTCGTGATAGAGGTTGGTCCACGCCCCCCACCACCTATAATGTTAGAAATGGAGGGATGGATTGTTCGCCTAATGTTTGCATCCCGCATAAGGTTTTTACAGGGGTGCCTCCGTTTAGTGAATTCGCAACCCCGGTCGTTATTTCAAAGATTATGGACGGTGAACGCCCGGCTCGCCCGGAGGCGCAAGAACTGACGGATTCGATGTGGGACATGGTGATCCAATGTTGGGATCAGGACCCTGCTCGGCGGCCAACGATGACGGAAGTGATCGGACATCTACGCGAATTACTCGTGTCATCTCTCTCCATAGAAGCAGACCTCAGGGATTTCTTCCGGGCGTGCGGGACTTTGAAAGAGAACGATCGGGGAGAGAAGGCACAAGACTTTGCTGATAGGTTCGATGAGGTTTGTCGTACCGAAAGGTCTGGTATCAAGTCTTCTCACCACCCGTCTAGGTTCTTGACAATTGTGATCTTCACGAACGAAAACGCAAGCAATATCTGGGGTACCTGCGAAAGTTGTGCGGTGCATTTGGCGTTCTTCCATCCTCGTTTACGCTCCCGCCAGCACTCGTTGAACGCGATCCGGCTCCCTTTGCCTCAGGCGGCTACTCCAACGTATACAAGGCAACCTTTAGCGACCGCCCCATCGTAATAAAAGTTCTCAACGTCACCACCCAACCGGAACGAGAGAAGCTACACAAGGTAAGTAGCTTTTATCAAAATACATCAATGCGAACACCTACATTACACCTACAGCTCCTCGTTAAAGAAGTCGTCGGATGGAAGTGGCTTCGACACGAGAACGTCTTGCCGTTCGTGGGTGTCATTTTTGCGCCTTTACCCATTTCTATCGCTTCAGAACGAATGGAAAACGGGAATATCATGGAATTCATCCAGGCCAACCAGGATTACAATCGCCTTCGTCTCGTGAGTGAAGGGAGAGCGGTGTTCTTGTGTCGCGTTAATTGTTTGGGCAGCTCGTAGGTGCAGTGGCCGGGTTGGAGTATCTGCATGAGCGCGATGTTGTCCATGGAGACTTGAAGGGAGTGAGTTCTCGACTTACTGCACAGTTGGTGACGACGCTACATGATGCCCAAGGTCAACATCCTGATAGATTCCGAGCGCCGCGCTCGCTTGGCGGACTTCGGGCTTGCTACGGTTGTTGATGAAACGACCAGTAAGGCTACCACTGCCGATAGCAGATTGAAAGGCACGACTCGATGGATGGCGCCGGAGTTGCTTTTTCCTGATAGGTTCGGGTTTACTGACAAGCTCGCGAAACAGCTTCCCTCTAAGGACACGGACATCTACGCGATCGGGATGACAATCCTCGAGGTGAGCGCGCATACCCTTTCCTATTTTGGATATTGGATTCACCCCCCGGTAGGTTCTAACGGGATGTATTCCGTTCGCGGATGTTCCTCGTTATGAGACAGTTATGCTCAAAGTCATGAAGGGGGATCGGCCAGACAAACCACCCTCGGGGCTCTCCGACACGTTGTGGGAGCTATTGGTGGCAACGTGGGTTGCCCAACGTGCCCAAGAATCCGGGGGACGGCCACCCGCATCCACCATACTTGACCGATTGAAGGAACGTGTTGATGATTGGGGGGAATCGATTGTCCCTCTCGTCCCGAAATCCTGGCAGGAAGTTGGTGAGTGTCGCATGTCCCTGAACAAATCCCACTGTTTATTCATGTCCCTTTCACCGCGATAGATTCTGATGACGACGATGATGATGACGATGATGCAGTCGAGTGGGACACGACGGCAAGTGGCTCTTGCGACCGGAATCGATCATCCTGTCGTTGACACCCCTCGAACAGTCTTGGGGATCCTCTTCTAACTCAACCATTCGACCGGGGGCTTAGTTGGAACATTCAGGCGGCCCTGAGGTGTCTTGGTGAGTAAGTGGCTTTTATTTTGAACCCGCACCACACAATGACCATCCATCCGGTAAGAAGGAATGCTAAGCGTTTGCATCCCATGCAGTGCGTCACAAAAGTACACACACTCGGACTCCCATCAGTTTTATGGTACGTTGGCTGTTCGGGAGTAGTTTCTGTAGGTACACGCATTCTGTCACCCCGTTCTCGGTATTAGTCCATTGTATGCTTGACTACCTGCGTCTCGCGTATTGGATTTAACTGCCCACGAATACATTGGTATATTCAGTAGACGTTAGAGATATTTGATTTTGTATAACGTTGCTCTCGACGAAAGGCGTTGTGGCACCGACCCTGATTTGAGCCGTGCGGGGCCCTTTGCCTTGTTCACACTGTCCGCAACGCCCACCTATGCCCCAAGCGTGATCTGCTGTTGCACGACGGTCATCGGTGGCGGAGCACGGGTCGTTTACGGCACTGAACAGAGCCGAGTTTGATTCGGTTGGATGGCGAGCAAGCTTGTTCATGAACGGATGTGCGATGCAATTCTGGGTGGAGAACGATTTCTGGAACGGCCTTGAAGGCGTCGGACGAGATAACCTTGAGAGTCTCCTGTAAATTATGCTCCGTTGCAGCTCGTCCAAATATTTCGGAGCGGAGGGTGCGGAGGGAGGCTCAACATCGGACGCAATACGCGGGATGGGATTCATCCTCTTCCGCTGCGGCCAATCTGATACGATCTCCGGTTCTGTCCGGCACTTGACTTGAACCTGGCCCAACGCTGCGTGTAGGGTCGGCGACCATGTCTCGATAGTGATTTCGTTTCCCGGTAACGCTGAGGCTATCGCGAAGCACCCTCACCTTCGACTACCTTCGCTCGACCTCCGGACTCCCCGAGCTGATCTGCCTCGACGTCCACTCTCGGATTTTGCAACGTCCCTACTGCTTCGCCCAGTATGATGAAAAGGAACAGTATTTGACCGGCCTGCAAGGATCTGAGTTGGCCAGCGGCTGGTGGATTTCCTCGATGAAGTAGTACGTGCTGTCCTTCCACCCGTTCATCAGCTTATGTTCCATACAAATAACGACGATGTTGCGCGAGAACCTTGACACAAACCCCATGAAGCTCAATCTGCAGACTCCACAGTCACCACCTCCGACCCAAACAGATGTCTTGTCCGTGAATGGATGCTACTGACATTTATTGTGTTCGCAATAGATGACACCCTTGACACGATAAAGGTCTGAATCCGGGTCACGCGAAGTTCGCTCATGTTGTCGTGGAACACGGAACGGACGACTGGAGGGCTAGAACTGTGTTCGGAAGTCCCTCGAGCTGATTGCAAACCGCCACCGACCCCTTGCAACAGACACAGTTGCTCTTATTCGTGGACACCGTCTCTTCACCGCCGGTTACTTCTTACCCATCCCAGCTGGAACATAATGCATGAAAGTCTGAGCCGACCCCAACGTCCCGACGGCCTTCGGGTCGGAACCCAAACCCCCTCACCCTCAAAGACCTTGACGGATCCTCTCGGTTCAGCGATCACAACGGAGCCGGGGGGGCCGTTCCATCATCACCCGGACCCCAATCCAGCCCACGACTTCTGACTTCAAAGAGAGCGTTTTCGAGGAGGGACGTCCGCCGCCAATCAAAATCGATGCCTGAGCCCGGAGACGTGCGTCTGGGCCGGGACCTGCAGCTGCCCAACCGGGACCAGAACGTACGCCTACTCAAGAGACAAAATCTCGCCCACCAACCACCAAACTCGTACCACCCCCGTATTCAAAGGGATTGTATCATTTATTCCCATATTCTTGCTCCCCTTGACGTCCTCAAGGGCCTCAATGTTATTGACGACAGGAAGATGCTCGTCAGTATCCCATTCTGTTTGGAGAGTGCGGGTCGTATCCCGACGTTGCATCCCAACTCGCGGTTGGGGCAGATTCTAGTACAACGTTCGTGTTTCCCCAACAGGGAGCTCCAGACTAGGTTGGAGCGCGCCACCGCTGAAATGCGTACGACCTCTGGCTTCTACTCCGAATCACATCTCACGGAATAGAACGACTCGCCCCGCCCACCGCTCACCATCTTTAGCGTCGAATACGCCTGGCGCTCTGCCGACAGTTCCGGCACATATCACATACTGTAGGTATCTGGATGCGGACAAGAATTTGAGCCCATGGGCCAGTTCGTTGGTTATTACAGTATGTTCGAACTTTGCAGATGCTGTAGCGGCGGGAAGTTGATGGTCTTCGCAGATGATAACTGTAACGTGCCCTTGATGTTTGGGTGACCAGTCACAAACCTCGCTCACCGACCTTCTGATACTTTGGATGATGGGAGACACTGTTTCCATCGAACGTTGATTTATTCCGTCGAAAATTTTCCCTTTGTTCGTAGCTCCAGTCCCACGTAGCAAGCATGAATATTATCCGGGGTGATAAATTAGGTAGTCCTTGATATGTAGCGAAGAGTGTTTGGGCAGAAACCCGAATGGTTTCCCAGCACAAAGAACGGCACTGAAGGAAGATCAGCTGGGATGGGTGGGTGGGTTCTCACATGCATCGATTCTTCTTCTGCCGTGTAACTCTCTGGTCCAAGTCCTACATATGACCCAACTTGCGGTTTGCGCATGGAGTGAAATGACGTCTCCGTCGCTGACGCTGCTCGGTTGATTGGTTTTGATCTCGAGACTTGCTTTATGACCCTGTCGTGATTCCTCGTGTGCAAACTGCTTTCGGGAGTGGTGGGAGGGTGAGTTTAGACTGGAGGACGGGAGGCGGAAGAATCGTGGCGGTAGCGGTGAGAGTCGAACGCGATCGATCCTTCCACCGGATACAAAGAGAGTGGGCCGCGAAATTCTCGCGAGCCTTTGCAGTAACCAGTGTCTGACCTGTATTTGAGGACTGAATAGAATCCGAGAATACTTTTCGTTTGTCGCCTGTGCAGAGGTGGGGATCCCTAGTCGTCGATAGCCGTTCAACACTCGGTACGAGAAGGGAGTAGAAAGTAGTAGAGAACAACGGGATTTCCACCGGTCGCCTCTTGCCATCCCGAGCATCCGACAGCAACCTCCGCTCAGATTTCCACTGCAGTCCAAGACCGCCGATGATGTTTGCTCTAGAGGTTGTG
>Ga0307515_10007697_pt1 | contig 21216 bp, 7 predicted proteins | sample 17_EM_MG_FD_194513 | JGI IMG/M metagenome (GOLD analysis project Ga0307515, IMG submission 194513) | Populus trichocarpa ectomycorrhiza microbial communities from riparian zone in the Pacific Northwest, United States - 17_EM | ecosystem: Host-associated > Plants > Roots > Unclassified | place...
AGCCTCTTCGCTTATTTCTTGAAATCTTTTCCTGATTTCCTTCTGTCCCTCTCTTATGCGTTTTTGTCCCTCGCTGATCTCAACCATGTCAGCTCTTATCCTTTTGACGCTCCTGCTTAATTTCCTGTCATTATTTTCTCGTTTCTGTTTCAAGTAATCTTAGATTGTCAGAAAGTAAACAAACAATAATGAAAATGACAGTCACAATTTGAGACGTACAATCTAATTCTAAAACACACAAGTCCAAAAACAATAAAACGAAGAATGGCATGCAATTCTAAATTATACCTGCGGAAGTTTTCTTCGAGTTGCTCCGAGAGAAGTCCTCTCGCCAACTAATTTTGTATAAATGCAGCTCTTCATGATCAACCTGCACATGCATGAGAGTTTTGCTACGGTGATGGTGATAACTTCGCGATCTAAGTGTTTATTTAGATCGCAAAATATATAAATAAACCTGTGAACGAAACGTAGGTCGGTCCGCGGATATCGAAAGCAAGTTGTCCACTCTTTTCCTCTGGGCCCCTCGCTATATTGGTTGGCATTAAAAAACGAAGAAGACAATAGTATTGTGTCTTATCTTTGATCGTGCGATACCACGCGAAGGATGCTGCCCGATCTCAAGCTTTCGCACGATGATGGCCTTGTGAAGAGCGAAACCGAACTTTGTTTTGACATCTGTACTTGTGATGCAGTTAAGTCTGACTTAGTTGGGAATCCATATAATTTAAGGATTTGGAAAATGCAAGTCATCTGTATTCGTTCTTCTCGGAGCATTAATTGTGATATCTCCGCCAGTTAGATTTGCGAATATTAGGAGGTAACCCATGCATCCTCTTAAACTTCGATCACACCTGAGACAGACGAGAGAGAGAAGTTGATATTCAAAAGGTAAAATTTTCAACAAAAAAAAGAGAGAGAGAGAGGTGGCAGCCATTCGAAGCAACTAGACTTTTTTTGACTTGCACCTTTCCTCGAAACTGCCGTCCCACACCTCCTCTCATTATATACTATTAATAATAATAATAATAATAAAAGACACATTGATGTCAATTTTTTTACAATCGGATTTTGAGCGGTTCCTGAAACTTCGTTCTTTTAATGGGAACTTGATGTTTTCCAAACTACCTGACATCGCACGATGTCGCTCTATGGCAGCAAGTCAAATAAATAAATCGTGAGATCACTTAAAGAAAAAAAACACTGCGCCCACGCACAACATCATACTGCCAGAAATCGTTCGACTAGGCCTGATTCCTCGCACGACTCAAGATTAGGTCGCGTGATTTTTCACGTTCTCGCTCGACTCAGACATTTCGATAATTATAACTTAATTCCTCCTGTGATTTATTAAAACTAATTAATTAATTGATCGTCTTATCATCAAAATCTTTAAATAATCCACCTAATTAAAATGCTGACCATCTTCAATTTCTTAAATTTTCATTTAAAATATATAGTAATTTTCTCATGCTATCCAAAAATAAAATAAATCGAGAAAGATCGAAGGATTGTCTTCAAAACAGATTTAAATATATAAAGATTACCAGATATAGTTTATGAAATTACTAGAACTAATTAATAATTTTAAAGATTGCCAACAAGTCATGGCTGATTGCTATATTCCGTGCACGACAAACAATTAAGGACCACTTCTTCGATTTCTTCCACGCATTTCTTGAGGTTCGCACCACGACGATGTTGTCTTCCATTTTTGCTTTATAGAGATAATTTTGTTTTATAAATCTACGGTGATTCACAGCTTATAATGTTATTAATTTCAAGAAATGTAAGATTAGTTATATTTATAATTAAAAAAAAATACAAAACAAGAAATTAGTTATTTATTATTTATATTGTATTTGAAAATGTGGTTGTTGTTGTTTTTAAAGTATTTTTCAATTAAAAATACATTAAAATAATATATTTTTTATTTTAAAAAAATTATTTTTGATATCAGTGTATCAAAACAATTTAAAAATATAAAAAATATTAATTTTAAACAAAAATAATTTAAATTTTTTAAAAATACAGGTAGAAACACATTCTCAAACGATCCTTTAATATCATTCATATGTAGTTTTGATTAATATTTTACTGTAAATAAAAAATATTTAGATATTATTAATATTTAATTTATAATATAACAATCCATCCTTCTCTTCTCTTCCTTATTTTTTCTTCTTTTTTTCTATATTTTTTCTGTAACAAACAGTTATTCCTTCCTTCTAATCTCAACACAGTTCCACCTTCTATAATGAGAATTCAATGGACGGTTTCTGTTTATAAATCCATAAATAAAATATTTACCAATGAATTATAAATATAAATACCGACAAAATTGTTATATCGGTGATGGAATTTGTACAAATTATCCTGATTCCAAGAAGATTGATGGGGAAATATCATCTATTAAACAACCCGACTGCTAAATGAGAACCAGCTTCTACATGGATCGAGTGCTGTAAAACACAGAACCAATATCCATTACCTCATTGTGAAATCATTGGTATTAGTGAGAAAATATTCTATACCGTTAACGTACATTATCTTCAACAACATTATCTTTAATATTTTTCTCATTGTTATCGCTGCAATTTTCCATGACGACGACCACTGATATTTTAACCGAACATTGCTCTCCGTATCTATCACTTGCTACAAGCGTATCTTCCTTAATCCCCATCAGAGTTGCCTCTCAAGCGGTTTTTCATAATATCTACGAAGAACAAGAAAATCTTAACTTTTCTAAAACGAGAATTTCTACTAAATATAAAAGTTTTTTCTAAGGTTATAATATACAAGAGACAATAGAAGGCCTAATCCTTACCATTAATTTGATAATAATAAAATTACACTCGTCAATTATATCTTCTCTCCTATATATAAAGTGCTCGTTCGATCATGCACGAGAATTCCACGTCCCTTTTAGCCATCACCCCTCCCAAAACTCTATTGAACAAATCAACTTGAATCGTCTTCATGCTCTACCAAACACGTCTTCCCATCTAAGACGATTTTTTTTTTCTCTACATTTGAAAAATTTCGCTGACCACATATTTGAAAGAAATAAAAAAAACCCTGCTATTTTCATGACCTCTTGTGTGTTAAAACTATTGTGATTATGTTTGGCAGTGTGATAATGGTTATTTTTTAAATAATTTTTTGTACCGAAATATATACCAATAATATTTTTTATTTTTTAAAAATTATTTTTAATATCAGCACATTAAAACGATCTAAAACATATAAATCATATTAAATTTTAGTAAAAAAAAAATTAAAATTTTTTGGAACGCGGTTTGCACCGCGTTCCCAAACGGTATTTGAGTCTTTTTGATCTTTCATGCAGAGCTTATTTATTGACTTGATCATGCATTAGAATGGGTTTAGCCTTTTTTTTTTTCTTCTTTACTTTCGAAAACTTTATTTAACCACATTTAGGAAAAAAAAAAAAACTGCTCTTAATTTAAAGTCTTATATGTTAGAACTATTGAGCCGACGAAACTTTTTGATATGGAATTAATGTATTTGAAAACAAGGTGATTTTATATCAACCGTAAATAATAAACTTGCGTTTTATTACTAGTTTGCTAAGATCATGTAACCTAATAAAAAGAATGATCACAGCATAATGGAAAAGAACACCACATACAGCTATCCCCATGTTTACGGGAAAAGAAAATAAAATAAAGTTTCACTTGGAGAACTGATCTAGCTTAATCTCAAGTATAACCAATTCTCACGACAGTACTCTTTAAATAAATACTCTGTTAGTAAAAGTAATGGAAGATCAAATATATAGCATAGCTCTAATGCATGCTGGGTCAGATCACGTCAAAAGGAGAGTAAATTAATCCCTATGTTCTTGGATCTAAAAACAAGTCATTCTCGACGATATTAATACCCAAAACAATAAAAAATTAATGTGATCTTAAATCTCTCCCTCACTCTCTCTCGATCTCTCTCGATAAGCTTTAAGCATCTATCTTTTTTCCAATAGCTTCGAAGATTTTTCTTTATTCCAATCCTACCATCCATATTTTAGGATTTGTTTGACATGTAAAAGCAATTTTTAGATTCTTAGCAGCAGAATATGATGCTTCTTCTTGTGATAATGTCTTTTCTTTTCTCTCTCAAGAATTCTTATTGTGATTCTTAAGAATTATAAGTTATAACATAGAAGACAATGCATGGTAATCCGGCAATTACTAAACATGCAAACATATATGATACCTTTAAAATCTGGCTTTAAAATCAAATTACAGCTTCAATATAGGATATCATCGGTAGGGCCATAGAAAGCCTTGTAGCGATTATTGATGGCGAATACTCTTTTATAACATGGGTGTATTACATTAAAAAAAAAACAGCATACAAGGAAGAAACAACGTAAATTAGATTGTTCTCGCTTCTCGACAAGAAAAAAGAAAAGTACAAGTAATGAGAAACACGGTTAGTCATTAATCCTGGCCTTGCTTCTGTTCATAAACCCTGGTTTTGCCCATGTCCTGCTTTGTCATTAGCTCCCTGAAACATAACATTTAAACAAAAGATAACGTTAGTAAATCATATTGATCTCTTAAGATTCCATTAACATGCATATATCTGCAGTTCCAAGTCTTCTACTGCTATATACATTATTCAAGTTGGTCGTGACGACCGGTAATCAAATTAAACTGAAGGTACAAAGATGTGGAGAGGATCACAAACCGCAAGGCTTGAGTGAGAAAGGCATCCTTGGCAGAATCATTCTCTGCTCTCGCTCTGAGGATTTGAAACATAAGATCAATCCTGAGTTGATTTGCAGCACTCTGCTTGGTGATTAGATTAGTTTCCTCTTTTAGTTTGGCGGCCTCTTTATTTATCTCCTGAAATTGTTCCCTCACTTCCTTTTGCCCTTCCCTTATGCGCTTTTGCCCCTCGCTAATCTCAACCATATCAGCCCTTATCCTTTTGATGCTTCTGCTTATTTGTTCGCCACTTTTTTTCCTTTTCTGCTAGGATTGTCAACAAATTATATACGTTAGAATTTCAATAAAGAAAAAAGAAAAAGCATGGACGACTGATAATCTATATATGAACAAGGAACTGATGAGAAGGGAGCCAAGAAAACAATTAACAACGATCAGAGGAATCATGACCAAAGTATATATATGAGGTGGCAGCATGGTTTATATGTATATGCATACCAGACTCTTCCTTGTTGTTCCGAGATAGGGCCTTTCCGCTACTTGTTTTGCATCCATGCTGTTCCTCCATGCTGTTCCTCATTTTAGTTCTTCTTACTTTATAAGAAGGAAATTTTCCTAAGTTCAATATGAAGTCAAAGACGTCTTATTGAAATCGCACGACATCGTGGAGAAAGCGGTACGATACTCGGAACTTTCGCGCGATTGCTTTACATGATTCGACGAGGAACTTCCTGTTAAAATCTGTTAATTGTATTTTTTATTTAAAAATATTTTAAATAAAAAATATTAAAAATTTATGAAATTATTCCATGATACCCCGAATAACATACAGTATTGGAGTGTCTTCTAGACACTGCGAGTAGGTCTTTAGTTTTGTTACGCTTATTAAGAAAATAAAAACCTTCTCTATGAAGTAATAAATTGTAAGTTATTTTTGATATTTTAGTTGTTTTTTCAAAATAATTTTTTTTTTAAAGTCAGATTAAGAGCCATGCGTAAATGTCCGAACTAACTTGCACATACCTCGACTAATTCCATGAACCCTGAAGTTAATAACCATGTAAACCTTTAATAACTCTGAGAAGACTCAAGCTCGTAAATATTAGGAAGCAAATGCAATACTTGACCAATTAAGCTATCCCTCGTGATTATGATTTTACATTTTACATGTAGATACTTTTTAAAATTATTTTTTATTTAAAAATATATCAAAATAATTTTTTTATATTTTTAACATTAATATACCAAAATTATAAAACAAAAACACTTAAAATCATCGTTTAATATAAAAAAAAAAACAATTTAAAAAGTAGAAAATATCACTACATCAAACAACCACTAATAAATTTTTTTGTTATCATTTTTCTCAAGCCAGGACAAATCATGTGGTCAAATTTCTTCTTTACAGACTCGGGAATGATGATGGTTCAACTCTGTAAAAACACCGATTCACGCAACACTCATCTCTAGATCGGATCCAAGGTGTCCACGTAACCCCCCACAAGCAAGACCTCAAAATTAATTAAAATATATATAAACTAACCGCATATCTACATTAATAAATAAATAAAAAAACTCAAATAAAAGGCAAGTTATGATAGAGAACCGACAAACACATGTCGACACCGTGTGCATTCCACTTGAGAGTCAAATCTAATCTATTCATCACCGATCATAGAGATAGAAAGTACACGTATTTAATGAAGGCACGGTATTAGCTAATTGTCTCTTTCAAATTGATATATATATATATATATATATTTATCATCTTCAACAACGCGCAAACCATGAAACCTACAATTTGACAGCTTTTGCAGAAAACACGTTTTAAATCTAAATTTATGTCTCCATTTAACATTGATCACTTATCTCTCGTGTGGACATATTCACATGGGTTCAAGACTATATATGAACCCAGGGCAAATTGGCTCTATTTTTATTTTTATTTTATCGTTGTACCGGATATATTTCTCTCTACATTCATCTTCTTTAAACTCTGCAAAATAAATGAAGACTTGAAGGTTGTAGAAGGCTATTTGGGTCAGACGTGGATGAATATGGCAAAGCTAATCAATCCACCATACACGTGGGCTAGGCATGAAACTCATTGTTTTGACTGGTTAGGCGGAAAAAACAAAAGAAAAACTCGATATATTACTGAGACAAGAACAAGGCCGGCGACCGTGAGATCGACCGCTCTTGGCGCTCTCTCAGCTTAGCTTAAATCTTCTATTTCTTCCCCGTGATCCTCTAAAAGCCAACTAAGAAAAACATGAAGAATCAAGATGAGCAGTGCGAGCTGATTAAATTTGCTAATAGTAGAAGGTAATCTATCTTAACCATAGATCATACCTGAGATAGCTGAGCTTCAATTTGAGAAAGGACAGAGAAATCTCGAAGAGAACTTCCTCCCAAATGGGCCTCTGGTTTCAAACATCTCAAGCAAAAAATAAAAAAAATATATATAAAAAAATAAAAAATCGCCATGTTTGTTGAGTGAATGCTCCCACCTTTGTACGGTAGATTATAAGTCAAGGCATTTTAATTTTTACGCTTTATGAACACGAGTAAGGCGGTGGGAACACTGAAACGCAACGCTTCATTCGAGTTATGCTAGTTTTGTCATCTTGCTTTTTAACATTTAAAAGACTCTACGAGATCGTGTTGATGATGGCAGTTTAAAATGTTTATAATTTAAAAATATGTTATAATAAAAAAAAAATTATTTTTTATTTTAATAATATTAAAACGATTTGAAAATATAAAAAAAATTTATTTTAAATAAAAAAAATTTAAAATTTTTGGGAATACACACCTCAAAGTACTTATCATTTTATTACATTCATTTCAATCCCTAAAGCATTCGCCGTACATCATATTTTTATACTTCTAAATCTAATATTTAAAAAAGATTAAGAAAATTATTTTTTAAAAATATTTTAGCAAAGAGACTCGTATTGAATCGAGACCTACCAACACCAAAAAGATAAAGATATGTGTTTTCCTGGATTTTAATTGTTTGTTCAATTAGGTAGTTTTTAATGTGTTTGGTTACTGGGAAAAATGTGTGAATTTTGAATGGAATCAGTGTTTTGAGTTTTGGGATTTCTTTTTATTTGGAATTTGAAGGGGAAATGGGGCTTAATTGAATTTGAACAGTATTGTTATCGGGCTTAATGAAAGTTTAGATTTGCATTTTTTGAGATTGTGAAGTTAAGATTTTCTTTTCTTGTTTGATTTTTTTAGAGGAAAAAAAATGAAGATCTGGATTTTCTTTAGTTAAAAAGAGAGAAATTACATATAGGTTACGTTTGGGAACGCGGCTGCAGCGGCGTTCCTAAAAATTTTGAATTTTTTTTTTTACTAAAATTTAATATGGTTTGTATGTTTTGGATCGTTTTGATGTGCTGATGTCAAAAATAATTTTTAAAAAATGAAAAAACATCATTAGCATGCATTTTGGTACGAAAAGTTATTTGAAAAGCACCCGCAACCACACTGCCAAACACGCTCACAAAGAAAGAATGTTTTTGATATGATGCGTTTATAATATATTATATACAAGGATATTTTAGTTTTTTTTATTCAAAATGAAAAAAAATCAATTTACTCAAAATCATTAAGTTTGCTTTGAAAAAAATGAAATAAAAGTTTAATTAATATGAATGCAACAGCGCCGTCAATGCCAAAAAAATTTTTATCCTTGGCAACTTCTTTGTGGAATTTAGTTTTTTAAAAACATTAACAAAATAAATATGAAAAATTACCAAATAAAATCATATGAAAAAATAAAATAGCACAGTTTGACCATGTCGCGCTTCTAAAGCACGACATGATCTAATTCTAATCTTTTACCTCAACCGGGCAACCGATTAGATCTAGTTCTATTAACCGGTTAGAAACCATGATTTTATGAAGTTTTGAGTTTTATGAGACAAAATTGTTTTCATTCAACTTGTAAACTAAAAAACAAATTTTAATTAAAATCTCAATTGATTATTGTTCACATGGTAGTGAATGATTCTAATCAATCAAGTGTGAGTCTGCCATAACTAAAAGAGAATTTGCCTCAAATAGATTACGTGGAAGGCTTAGCATATGCATTTATGGACCAACAACAAGTACGCTTTTCAAGCTTTTTCCTTACTATAACACGCAAAACTCTCTTTTCACTTAAACCAACACGCCTAAACATAAGATAGGTGCTTTCACTACGCTTTCGACAAATAAGTCTAGACTCAAGATGAAGTCTGGTAGCGCTAGATCAAAATAATAACTCAAAATAATTATAATTTTTGATCCAACAGTTAGATCGCGCTCAAATATTTACAAGAGTTTTTTGAGGCTGTTTTTCCTATAATAGCCATTGCGTCGCTATGCGGACCGTTGGATATTTAAATATAAAATATTTCACCGAAGCCTCCTAGTTTTGATATTTTTTAGATTTTTCTTGTTATTTTTAGAATCAGTCGATCGGTTAATTGATTGAGTTAAAAATAGTATAATTTGACTATGTTGCGTTTCAGAAAGGCAATATTTACTAAATATTACTATTATAAAGTGCAATAATTTTCTTACCGGTTTTAAGTAATAGTGAAATTTACTAAATGTTTATACTATTTTATCTAAAAACTCCAATATAAATTTATTAATTTTTTTTTAATTTTGTGTGTTTATTAACTAATTTATCCACTTCTGACGAACTACTCTCCACCGTCCTCTTAATTTACAGATTTATGCGTCGCCGTCAATGTCAAATTTTCAGTTACGGTTCCATTTTCTTCAACTTGAGTGATTTGCTTCGGATACAATCACCGGTTCTTAATTTATTGCATTGCCGATCTTGTACTTAATTTATTCGACTGTGACGTCTCCCACAAGGCTCATGTGGTCTGTATCGCGAAAAAACGACCAGTAACCTGCAGACATCGCGCGATCGCCCTGCGAATCGCCCGAGTTTGCCTTTTCCCTTCAAAAAAGGCTGCACCCACCGTCCGTGTCGCGCGATCAGCACTGCTACCTTTGCTTCCAACCTACCCAAACATTTTTCTTTTATAAAGTTCAAATTATTGTAAAATCAGTTTTTATGCACGTTGTATATGAACTATCTTGAAAAACCGTTTTAGCTCTCCGCTTTTTTTAAAAACAGAAGTGATTACTTTTTTTAAAAAATTATTTGAAAATATATTAAAATAATATATTTTAAAAATTTTTATTTTTAATATAAATATATAAAAACAATTTAAAAATATTAATTTAAAATTTAAAATTTTTATTTTTTTTAAAAAATATTATAACGCAAAAAAGTTGGCATGTACATGATACCTTCAAATTTAAAAATCTGTACATGTATAATTATTATGGTAATAATTATTTTTAATATATTTTTTATTTAAAAATATATTAAAATAATATTTTTTTATTTAATTTTTTTTTATATTAGTACATAAAAATACAAAAAAATAATTTAAAGTTAAATAAAAGATTTAGTATTTTATTTTTAACATCAACACATCAAAACCATAAAAAAACACCTAAAAACATCAATTTAGTTTTTTCTATTCTTCTCTTTTTTCTTCTTTAAAAATTATTTTAAAAATTACAGGTTGCCCTTTTTATAAAATTAATGATATTATATTTTCTAATATGATTCTTATTATTTTAGTTTTTAATTTTTTTTTCTTGATTTTTATGTAAAAGTTATTATTGTTTTCAATTTGACCATTTAATTACAACATTATTATTATTTTTTATGTCACTTTTAAGGCTTTTTTTTTTTAAATCCTCCTTTTACTAAATTGATTTTCTTTTTAATTTTATTTTTCAATTCAATATAATAGCATTTCAGTATATCATCCACGAAGTCAGTTTACAAAAATGAAGATTGGAATTACAGGTCAAAATTGTAAAAGAGTTGAAAAGAGAAAATAATAATAAAAAAAAGAAATTATAATTAACAACAAACAAAGTCTCAAAACCTTAGTAGAGATTTTTCAAATCCCCAAAGCAAAATCTCTCTTTGCCCCTCTCAAAACCCATTAGCCATGCATGCCGCTTCAGCCCCTATCACTCCATTGATTGCTAAACCACCACAAATGCCAATTTTGCCTCGTACCCTCAGTTGAAACTGAAACAATTTTGTCTCTATCATGAATCATCTGAAGAGCAATTTCTTTTTATGGGTACCCATGATCAAGTCCATAAAAGACGTCCAGTTTAAGTGAAAAATGTGACTAATTTTTACTTCTGAATGATGATTATAAAGGGATGAATCAAAGGAAAGAAAGATTTGAATATGAAACTAAACAGCGGGCAGGTGGTTTGGATATCCATAGGCGACGTATGGCAAACTGGAAGTAGAAGATGGTATCCATGTGAAGGCTGCTTTACATATTTACGTACTTGGAAGTGTGTCGGAGAGGAGAGTGAGAGATAAGATCAGTGTTTTCTCTCTCTTTTGAAGTTCTTACTTCTTAATTAATAACCTTTATCCGGTTATCCAGAGATGGACCAATTCGCATAAATAAATGCTGGAATAAGCCTCAACATGGAGTTATGAAGGCGGGCGTTCGATATTAGCTCTTCTACTCATGAGTACGCTCTAATCAGGTGGATGGCCGGGGTCATAGAAAGTAGAAACAGACTCCACAAGTGCTCCTATTTGGCCGACACACTCCAACAAGGATAGATCTTGGAGAACGCAGGGAAATCTCAATAAAATTGCAGAGCTGGATAAAAGGTTAAAGAGTGTTAAATATTATACTCTTGTGTTTAAAGAAACTAGTAGTGTTGCAGATCAGTTTGTAAAGCAAGATTTGAGTAGGTTAGAGAATTATCAGCTAGCTATTTTATTTGATAGCAACTATTTTTTTGTTAAAAAATTACAATAAAGTAATCCTTTTCATCAAAAAAGATAAAAAATATATATACGAGTATATCTACTCTTCCTCTGCTTATTGCCGGGTTTAAGTCTTGTTTGTAAATTCTGGAGTGTTTTTCCGAACCATATTTTTGGAAATTTCTTCTTCTTCTTCTTTGAGGTGCAGTCCTCCTGGGGATGGCTGGTTGTGTCGTGCTCCTTCGTCCAGATTCAGTCATTAATTAATTATCTACTGGTCAGGATGCAATTTTAGAGTACCCATTAGAACAATCCATTTAGGTTGACTTGTCGGGTCAATTCGAATTTTATAACCAGAATTATTATAATATTATTAATTTTAACATTTAATATAAACTAGAGTGAAAAAAATCTAATTATTATTTTTAAAATATATAAATTCGATACTAATACACATTAAAAGTAATTTTTTTTTTTAATTTTTTTATATCTTGTTCATCGTAATCAAATATAATACAAAAATAATTATTTTATCTTATACACCACTATTATCACTATTACATGTAATTACATCTTCATATCTTTTTTTTGTTTTTTTTTTATCTACCCCAAATAATAACAAAACGTTACCGTACATTTTAACCTAGAAGACAGTCTCCAATGCCTTAGTGGTCAATACTCAATACCATGTTGTTAGCTCTAGATCAACGTTTGGATTGGGCTTTGGGTCCAATCAAACACTTGAATCAAAGTTATGGAACGTACAAGCATTTATGCCCATTTATTATCTTTTTAAAATGATTTCTTGAAATTCCGTCTATCAATCTAGTCCATGCGCCAACCAATTAGATGTCCCGAGTTAGCGATATTGGACATTAATATATCTCACACAATATGACTTTTATTAAATTCTGCAAGTTTAGGGATTATTGTCAACACAAATTTCATTGCTTTATGTCAAAGTTGTTGCAATGTTTTGTGAGAAATTATTGTATGATAAGGAGGTGGTGACCAACCTAGCTTGCTACTGGTCGTTTTTCATTGTACCATACCTTTTCATTTAAGACATTACAAGATGTTGAAGGTTGAAGTTTTTGTTTAGAATTATGGTAATTTTTTCTTTTTAAATTGTAAAAAAAAATTAAAATTAATGTTTTTTTACATTTGTTTTTTATGATTTTAATGTGTTAATGTAAAAAATAATAAAAATAATTATGAGAAAACTTTAATTTAATATATTTTGAATTGAAAAATATTTTTGAAAAGCATTATATATTATATTACCAAACCATTTGGTCAGTGATACTTTCAAATTTGGTTATCCTAGTGCTTTTGCTATCATAGTTTAATTTTAATTTGTTTAGCTATTTTTTTTTAATTTGAACTATTGTCAAAATCCTTAGATAAGAAGTTACATGCCTCCACAACATTAGATCAAAAGTTTTTTGAACGTAACAAAAAAATATCAAGATTGTAGAGAATATTTAACATTGTTATTAAATTCAGCTTAATATATCAACCTTGAAACCTCATGATTTAACTCCTTGTCTAGTCAAGGTTTAAAATTAAACTATTTAGAAGCTGTCCCGTCTTTACTCAGTCGATTTGATCGATTCAAAAGTAACTAGACCGACTGGTGATAAAAAAAATTGAAAAAAAAATTGATAGAAAAAATAATAAAATTGACAAGAAAAAAGAATCTTGACTTAACTTTTTATCTAACTCGGGTTTAAAATTAAACCTTGTAGGAGTTTTCTTGATGTAATCCAGTCGACTTGGCAGGTTTAAAAACAACCCGATAGATTAGAGAAAAAAAAGTTTGAGGACAAAATTTAGAAAAAAAAATGATGAAATTAAAAGAAAAAAGTCTCAATTCGATTCCCTATCTCTAACCTGAGTTTAAAATTAAATCATGAGGGAGTTACCTTAACATAATATAGTCGACTTGATTGGTTAAAAAATAATTAAGCAATTGTTAAAAATAATATGAGGATAAAATGGAGAAGAAAAGAATGAAACTCAAAGAAAAAAATCTTAATCCGACTCTCTATTTAACATGAGTTTAAAATTAAACTGTGAGGGAGTTACACTAACATGATATAGTTGACTTGATTGGTCCAAAAATAATTAAATAATTGTTAAAAATAATATGATGATAAAATGGAGAAGAAAAGAATGAAACTCAAATAAAAAAGGGATCAGGAATGGAAAGGGGGGGGGGGGGGTTGGGGGGCTGAATTAAAAAAATAAGTAAAATTAGGTTATATAATGGCCTAATTGGATGAAAAAAAAGTTTAGAAATTAAAAAAAGAAGAAGAAGATCAGTTGAGATATGAACAATGAAATACTATTATGTTTTCAAATGTTTTAGATATAATAGGTAAAAATAATCGTGTTATGAATTACATAATTCTTTTTATGATGTAATCAATATCAATTAGAAATGTTATAGCTTCATCTAACAGTATCAACTCATATCAATTAAATAAATCGAACCATAAGTTGATTGTATAAACGACAAAGTCCTCGCACAGCTAACATTACTATACGGTTTTAAGAAATACTATTGCTCGAACAAGCAACTTATGTCCATAAACATGGTGGATAATTCATATCCGAAAACAAACATCTATTCGGAAAGTATAATATGGCAATCTTCGAAGACCACAATAGCAGCTTGTCTCTCTAGTTATCATCCTCAAGGAAGCAGACTTTTCCTGCAAACAACATTTAAGAGCTTACAAATTTTCCATAACAATAAGAGTATAGTATTATCTCTTGTTCGGATCAACCACACAATTCTCAAAAGCTGCGAAAAACACACACTGTTTCTAGCTCAATCTACCAAAGGTTCCAATATAACCATGAAATGTCCGAACATATACCCATCACTCCTGTATATCAACAACAAATTAAAAAAGCACAAGCAATGACATTCTAAGATAGACGGGCGAAGGACTTGAAACCTATAAATCATAGAACATTCAGCCGATCGACGCAAAAACTAATTGCACATAAAAAAAAATTAAATAAGAGAAGAAGATTCGAAAAACCAACCTGAGAGAGCAAGTAAGATCAGCAGCTTTAGCGAAGTCATTCTCTTGTCTTGCTTTCAAGATTTTGAGCATGATATCGAGGCGAAGTTGAATGTTGTCGCTTGCCTGAGATACAAGTTCAGTCTCCTTTTTGAGCTGATCACATTCTGATTCTATCTCTTCAAATCTTTCTCTTATTTCCCTTTGCCCTTGTCTGATGCATTGTTGCTGCTTCCTAATCCCTGCCATCTCTGCTTTCAGTCTGTTTATTTTTCTATCTACCCTTCTTTGCTGGGAATTAGAAATAGACATATTAATCATAAGAGGGGAAAAAATCAATATTAATTGGAATCTCAAGAACAAAGATTGCAACAACGAATACATAATTATAAAAGTACTGATACCTCACAACTTCCAGAATGCCTCATAATTGATTTTCGCTGCCAGTACTTGCTTGATGCCATGATAACCATCTCTTGTTAGGACTAGCATTTTATATACCGAGAACATGCACGATGCCGCCAAGCAAGTGAAAATCTTTTGCTGTTGACGAGTTATTCCAATTGGACAAAAGACTTGAAGTGCTGATTAAGTAGAGTATACCTCACAACTTCGGGCACAAGTTTGATGGTGAGTGCAAGATATAATCAATTTCGCACGATTTGTCAATATTAAGCTCTTTTGGGCATCGCCGGGTATCCCTCGATTCATTTCAATATTTGCATGACAAGATTACGCGATTTGATCGTTTCGAATTAATTTAGCACTTGTAACATCCGATTCTAGTTAAGAATATCCTTCTGGTCGGATCATAATTTTCACCTAGGTATAATGAAACTACTGTGAAAAACATAATGCGTTTGGTCTAGCATCTAATCAATCTTTCTATAAATTATTTTTTTATTTAAAAAAACATATTAAAGTTTTGTATCGACTTGTATATATCTAATCAATCTTTCCAATTTTTTCCCCGAAATTCTTTGAAATTATTTCAATGAATTGTCTACCTTTTTCCTTTTTCTGAAAAGTTTCAAATTTTTTATCCAAATTAGTTCAGATAATTAGACTAATTCGAAAATTTTAACAGTGCTCACCCCTATTTTAGTGTTTATTTTATTTGTAGTATTGTATACTGTTCAAGAATATATTGAAATCTTCTTCCCTAATTTTAGAACCGGCCCACAAGCAAATCTCAGAGTTTGTTGCGGCTCCTTTTGCAATATAAAATATAACTGCAGTATTTAATATTATGGTTAAAATTTTTTTAATTTTTTTTGAGATGTATAAATATATATATTTTATTTTTTTTATATTAATATATTAAAATGATCTAAAAATATTAAAAATAATTAATTTTAAATAAAATAAAAATTTTAAAATTTTGTAAAACATGATTTCCATCTCAAAAACTTTAAAATTCCTCGGAGATGCTTAACTCGGTACCAATTATTTAAGTTTATATTAGTTTGTATGTATGTAATATGTTATGGAAACCTTATGGGAAACCAATTTTTTTTTAAACATAAAAAAATTATTATGGTCTCAGAGAATTTTTTGACATTGTTATTAAAAACAAAAATACAATCATTTTAATTTTTTTTATCAGTATATATATATACACACACTTAAAACAAAAATACTTTATGATTGTCAAAGCAAGTTAATAAAACAATCAATATAATATATCCATAATTTATATGTGATTGAAAGCTTTGTAAATATATTAAAATTAAAAGTTTTAAGAATAAAAAATAATTTGAACAATTTATTATTAGCATTATTATTTTCATATCAGATATATAATAATTAAAAAAATTAAAAAAATTCAAATGAAAACTTATAATACTGAAGAACTGTGTCAAGATAAAAAAAAATATTATTAAATTATTTTGAAATGATAAAAAAAAAAAAGCAAGGCCTGCGCAGGCGCCTTGCTTTATTTTTTACAGACAACAGAATGTTTATTTGAAAATAAAGGTGCCAATGTCGCTGCGACTTGTGTGCTAGCCATACATTTTTCTTTTATGAATTTGTAGTTTTTTTTTTTTTTTACAAGTAGATAATTATTAGTGGTTAGTTGATAGTATTAAAAAAATAAATAAAAATCTGGCTTAATATCTGTCATCGCATGTAATTGATAGGAGCACTACAATAAATATGAGGATCTAATTAGGACGGTCTCTTACATGAACAAACTCAATTTCAAACAAAAATCGAAAATTGAACCCTTGATTGCCACTTCCAAGGAGCCAAATACCCATTGACATGAATTTGCAGTGAACCCCACATATTTGAATGAAACTTGTGGTGAAAGAAAATTGTGATCATAAGGTGGTGCCGGTGCTTTTATACCCAATCCAAACAAGGTGATAAACACTAACAATTTAAGCTAAAATGGTGTTTCGATCTGATATATGATCTAACTAACTTGACCGCTTCTTAGTTCTCATATATTAACTTTTGACAGCTAAAACAGATAGTAGAGAGGACTCACTTGAGCTTTTAATTCCTTTTCCGCTAACTACTATGCGCTCTTGCTCCTGATTGAGGCAAATATAAATGTTAAAAACGAAATCTGTTACTTACAGTCTGAAAATAAGTAAATATCCATGTAGAATCTGAAGATAAAAGTTCAAGAGAGAATTCATTGCGAGGAACTTTCCCAGCACAAGCACCTCAGGTTAGTACTTGTAATCCCTTGTTCTTCTTTTTTAGTTTCTATGGAGACGTATTGTTAGCTTCTTGGAATGAATACTGCAAGAAATGAAGAAAATTTACCAGGAAGGATTTATTTAACTTGCATGAGTCTGCGTTGTTCTCTAGATTATGTATGCCAAACGCCAAAAATCAGGAGAGTTATTACAAAACATGTCGAATGAATCAATATTATCTCTGTCAAAGATGCAACCTGTCAATTCATCTCGGGCCATTGAAACAAATACCAACAATACCAAAATCAGAAATTTGCAAATACATGAAAAATAATAATTTCAAAGTGCCATTTTTCTCAACTTTAATAATGTATACCTTTATATCTTCTGATGTGTTTTTTGAACAGGATTTGGACCACAAAATGAACCGCAATGAATTGGAGAGTGATTCGTTAATGCTTGAACATACAATTGGAGCTTGTATCACAGGACCCTTCGGGGGTTTCTGCTTAACCTTCCTGATTTGCATGATTAAGCATTTGAGAGCAACAGAGGTCATTAATGTGGTGCTGATGGTCATAATTGGCTTAGCAACAATATATTTTTTCCTAGTTGCTTTTATATGCTCCTTTCGTCTGTTCGAAGAGATTTCGAAACGGACGAAGGTGGCTGTTGCTCCAGAGCCAATCGCTGCATAAACTATTCATGGATTAATAGTAGTTGTTATAATTAATCAATCTCTAAGTTCAATGCAATTGGTTTCATTTCCTTCCAGCTCTTGGTATAGTCTACTTAGTTTGATCATAGTATTAAATGGGAAGCTTTTAAGCAGGATATGGCTTTTCTGCCTTGTCCCCAATTTCTTCTTCATGCAGTGTTTCTGTTTCTGTTCTTGGATATTGTTGGGTCCACTGTTATTAAATATGGCATTCGACTTCTGAGGCATTCATCAGAATGTTTTTGAAACTTGGATGATACACGACATAAGGATCATATACCACTTGCCAGTCACACCAGAGGATGAGGGGTATTTTTGCTTTACCATATGCTCTGCCTTCTGAGTTGTAATTAATTTGTTATATTTTGTAATTTAATTGTCTTAACCAGTAGAGCAAAAGCTCATCATCACATATCATCCATGAAGTGGTCGTTATATAGAAGTGCATACAATACTGTGTTAACAATTTCACAAACTTGGCTATAGCTCAACAGATTTGCAGTAATACTAGTTTTACAATTGTAGATGATGATGTTTTAAAATCTGATATGCTTAAGAATAGGGTTATTCAGTGATTAATCATGTGTTCATATTCATTTCATAGTTAACCTTCTCCATAGCTCAGGAAGTATATGATTGGTGGTAGAAGTTCTGATACCTGCAAAATAGTTTATTTCGGTTGGGTTTATGGATTCGATGATAAAGTCAATAACTTATAAAAAGAAAAATATAATAAATGAAGAAAAGAGCTTTAAATTTCAAGAGCAAGGATGTTTGTTCTTGTATTGGTATGATAAATGCTCTAAGAGTTAAATTATGAATGTTTGGAGAATAAAAATTTTGAATCCTTTACTTAGATGATTCAGGAAATATTTATAATCCCTGGAACTTGTTATTTTGATAGAGTGGAGGGACTAGTGAGTTAGATGGTCTAGATAGAATTAATGAGAGATAAAGAACTTTTATATATTATTAACGAGGAACAAATATCAATTACAAAATCATTAATGAGATGAAAATATAGTAGACCCTTAAAAAACTTTTACATATCTATAGATATAGGGATATAATTATTTCTAACATGAATAATATCTTAATAGTCTTAATACATAATCTTAAGGTCATAATATGGATCTTTAACTACCTTTAGACCAATTAGGTTTGATGTGTAGCCAAGTTCAGAGGAGACGAGTCTAGTAATTTACTAGAACCGTGTTATCTTGGGTTCAACACATGACTGAAAACAAGTATGTTGGGTTTGGTAAATTGTCAAATTCATGTCACCTTGGGCTCGTCACATGGTTGAATCCAAATATGCTGGGACTAGCAACTTGTCATACCAACATTGTGTTGGGCTCATCACTTGACTTATCTGTTGTGCATACTGGACCGAAAGCAAACACAAATAAAACACAAACAAGCAGATTTACGTGGTTCCCCAAAACCGGGTACGTCCACGGAGGCAGCAGATTGTATATTAATGGAGGAATGATACAAACACTCAACTCAACCCAGTACAATCCCACAAAACCCAGTGTTTCACTCTTACACTCAGTTTTTCTCTCAAATCTGCACTCTTTCACTCTCACAGTTGCACTCTCTCTTCTTCCTCTGCACACACACTGCACTCTCTCTTCTCTCTCGTTTTTCTTTTCTGTCTTCAGTCTTGAATCTGTTTACATGAGAAAGGGAAGCATAAATATAGTGGTTGTAAAGGAGAGGGTGGTTGATGGTGGAGAGGGTAGTTGAAGGTGGTTGAGAGTGGTTGAGAAAAATGTTGACAATTGCAAATGTTGACAATTTGCTACAGTTATGTCCGAATGTGTCAAACTTACATGTGAATGTATATGGGTGAGTCGTGAATATCACGACATTACAGATAAATAAATGAAAAATTATTTATGAATAAGATGAACTCATAATTCATTAATCTTGGCTTTTAAAACAAAGACGGTTTCTATTATTATACGCAAGGTACGTACGACTCTCGGTGCATGCAGAATTACCCCAGGACCAAAGCTAGGTGGCAGGCAACGGGCAAGCAAACACACGAATCCCTAGTTCTTGTAGATAATTGAGTTTTTATTATCGAAATTGTGTGCCGACATATCTTGGATTGTGAACTGGAATTGCCGACGTTTGGTGGTTGTATAGAAGATGCTGGACAGCATGTGATCATGACCTTATAAATAATTGACAAAATGATAAGCATAGCCTAACTGAAATTTGATGGCCATATCCATATCTATGGTATCTTTGTGGTCATGGCTTAAGAGCTTCATGTGAAGGTACGTAGGCCTAACATGAACTGCTCAAAAGATCTTGAATCCTGGCCAATAAAAGAAAGAAAGAAAGGAAATATATAGGGATAATAAGTGAAGAAGATGCTTAAATACTTGATATTAAAGAACAAATAGGGGGCAAAAAGAAAATAGATTTTAAAATCAAATGAAATAGCTTAGTAATCAATTTACAAAAGAGTGAGATGAAAAGAGATTCACATACCCTGATAATAGTCTTATATCTCCACATGTTTTTAATTGGATTATCATAGATTTAGATTTCACTCTCGAAAATAATAATAAGTGTTAAGTCACTATAAAATTTCACAGTTTTACCGATGAAACTATTCTATCGATCTGTGATTTAGAGTTTGTCGATAATTTTTTTACCAACAACATCCTCGACGAAAATCGTCCGTCGACAATACCTAATTTCGTTGCTAAATCGATCGGTAAAAAAAAAACAATTACCGATGGTTTTACAGACGGAAATTACGCGCAAAAAAAAAATTCATGCTTGAAATATACCGACTGATTTATTCTGTCGGTGATAGTGGCATATCCAGTAAATATTTTTCAACTCCTGGTTAAATGTCGACGGACTATAGCTCTCGGTAATTTTATCGGTAAGAAATATGTGTTTACGTGAGTGAAATTTTAGCTAAATTCAATGAAAATCATCTTTTGAAAAAAAAAAAGAATAAATAAAATAAAAATGTGTGTGTCATAATAATATTTAGTTTAGTAGTGGTTTATGAAGTCATGTTTTTTTCCTAATATTTTTAAACAAAAAAATTATTTTTTTTAATAAAATAAAGTTTGGACGGCATTCCCAAATTCTTCCTAAAAATATATTGACCTAAAAATTTAAAAAAAAAAAGAGGAAAGAATTGTGAGTCATATGATCAAGAAGATCCCTCGGAAGGTCAAATGTGGGTGTGACAATAAATGTTACGGCTCAAAATTCGTGAGTGTGTTAAGAACGAAGTCAACTGGCT
>Ga0307515_10007698_pt1 | contig 21215 bp, 25 predicted proteins | sample 17_EM_MG_FD_194513 | JGI IMG/M metagenome (GOLD analysis project Ga0307515, IMG submission 194513) | Populus trichocarpa ectomycorrhiza microbial communities from riparian zone in the Pacific Northwest, United States - 17_EM | ecosystem: Host-associated > Plants > Roots > Unclassified | place...
CGGAAAATACTCACATACTGGCCTTGCGGGACATTCTTCTCCAGATCCACGAATTTTCCATCCACCCTCATCTTATCTATCTCCTGTAAGCTCAGCGTGTAATTCCATAGATCCGTCTCTTTCAAACTCCACCGATGGGTCATCGCGAGGCCCTCCAGCTCCCTCCTGATCTCAGTCAATCGGTCGAAGATCGGCTTCAATGAGTCCGCGACATGCTTCGACTCATCCTGAGCCTTGACCTCTTGTGCAATGTCGAAACATTCTTCCAGGAGGGAGGAACAGACAGCCTGGGAGGCGGGAACGGTGCCGTTCGGGCCAAGGAACTTTCCGTCAACCCGCTTACTGTACACAGTAGTCGAGGTGCCCGCAGAAAAATGGTACACAGGATAAGGATGTAAATTTGGCGAATGTGCCAGATGCGGAGCCACATGATTTCGCACAAGAAAGGGTGAACCATTGAGTTGAAGATTCCCAACGTAATTGACGATGAAAAGACTCAACGAATCAATCTTCCGTAACTCTTCTAAGAGGGGTTTGAATTCCGTCTGTTTGAGTTTGTCCTTTGCTGAGAGAGCAGCGAGTCGCCTCCGAATACCAACCAGTCGCTCATGTATTGGGATGAGTTCGGGGGAGATGACCGAGAGAGACCCTTGTAACTCCCGCAGAATTCCATCTATGAACGAATGTCGTCAACGGTCGTATTTACCATCATGTGATGGGTCAGGGTCAGGGGAGAACATACCACAATCCTTGAGCTGTCGTTCGAGCAGCTTGATCATAGCTTTGGAGTGACGCTTGCTCTCCTCATCGTCCTTGATTAATTTACGGAGCTGGGCAATACGTCTGTGGAATGGGCCGAGGTCGCTCTCGTTGTACACTCCGGATTCGTTCATGTGGTCTAGGATTTGCTACATGACACGCCGCGAATTTCAGCATCGGACTCGTGTTATCAAGCGCGGGCGGGATATGAAGGAAGGGAGTGGGGCCCGTCCAACGGAGGGCTGACTCACCCGCATAGATGCGATCTGAGAATAAGTCGCTGGACATTCCCTCGTCTTTCCGATGGTCATGAAGAACAAAGAAAGTAGGTTGAAAACATCCGCCATTGTTGTGTCCAGCCTGTTGTTGTACGTTTGTCTGTCATCTCTGACTTCGTTCAGCTTTGTGACTGCGCGATCCCAATCAGAGGTTAGCTTTGCCGGCCCAACAAACCAGGACCAGGTAATAAACCCGAAGCAGAGCGGGCATACCTTGTTTTATCATAGCCTGATACAGCGAATTGACATCAGCCGGTTTGATGTATTCTCCTCGATCTTTCTTGAGTGCGGTAAGCCGATTTCGAATGCTGTATGGCATAAATGCCGCAACAAATTAAGGGGATTTCATCGGCATGCAATCCTGGTCGACTGTATTCAAGCAGTACGAGAATGAGGAACACGCACTTGATTACCGCCTCCAAGATCGGCAGTTCTGGACGAGACAAGGGTAGTCAGCCTGTGTGCGATACGAGCCAAGTCTGATTGGCGCAAAAAGCCGGCCATACCTTCCTGAGCTACCGGTGCGGCCATCTGTGTCGGCTGCCGTCGTTGTGGTCGGCGTGGACGTGTGGGGAGGCTGCGAGGGTCGGAGGATGAATCGTCGATTAGATGAGGCTGATGAAGTCACGTGGGTATCAGCTATCGATTTTGAACTCCGACAAGATAGTCTTGCCCCGGAACACCGTTCGACCCAACTACCGCAGACCCACTACGGATATCAACACATGGATAGGATCAAGGATGTGCGTGCTCTTGTATATCCGCTCAGCATGGATATGGATCTAACCCGTTGAGCTACCAGCGATTGACCTCGCTCCGTAACGAGGCCGACAATGCTGTTGCACGCGCTGAGGAGGCCGAGGCGAAGATCAAGAAATTGGAACAGGAAATTCTGACCAAGGATCAGGACATCCAGTCCTACCAACACAGACTTGCAAACGCCGAAACTAACTTGGAAAAGGCGGAGGAAAAGCTTAATGATGTGAAAGGTGTCCGTGACGAACATGAGTCATCCAAAACGACGAATGAGGGACTGCAACGCAAGATTCTGCTCCTGGAAGAGGAGCTCGACAGTGCCGAGAAGAACCTGAAGGAAACTGTTGAAAGGTGTGTCCATACCGCCGACCGTACATTTTCGCCGCCTGTTAGTCGATCCTCATGCGGCGCATCCATCCAGGCTCCGTCAGATGGATCTGAAGGCAGAGCACTTCGAGCGCCAGGTGCATACCCTTGAGCAGGATAGAGACGGGTGGGAGAAGAAATACGAAGTAAGTCAAATCGATCGACGCTCGTTCATTCCTCATCCTCCTCTGTCTACAGGACGTCCTCGCGAAGTATCAGGACTCCAAGAAGGAGCTCGACGAGCTTGTCGCCAGCATGGAAGGGCTGTGATCGCACCGCGATCTTTGTTTTCTCGTCTGTACGTGTGGCATCGAGCTCGCGATAAGTATCGGGCGCAACTGACGTTATCGGCTGCAGCTTGGTTGACTTGTTACACCCAACCGACTCTCGCAACGTTTACGACTATCCAATTCGCGTACGTACTTAACGACCTTTTTAGCGAGAGGATCAATAATATCCAACTACACGAAACCACATGTACTGTTGGTCTACTCTCCGTGGAATTTGAGCGATACTGAGTTGACGCAATGACGTTCATCCGCTGATTTGAGGGACTGCGATGAGCCAGAACGTTCGGTGACGACAATCAGCTTAGACCACATACTTGGTGTTGGGAATCTTTCGCCCTTGAATACATGGCCGAGATGGCCACCACAGGCGGCGCAAGTGATCTCTATGCGCGTCATGCCCAGAGACTTGTCTTCATGTCGACTGACGGCTCCTGGAATAGCTGCATCGCGGGATGAGTACAGAGGTGGAAGACGATAAGATAAACCTGTTACCGTCGAAGAAAGCAGGCCAGCCACAACCGCTCGAGAATTTCGTGCTGCTCTTGTAGAGTGGGGTCCCACACCCAGCGCACGAATAAACCCCCTGCTCCTTGTGGTGTTCGTACTCTCCGGTCCCAGGGCCTTCCGTGCCCTTCTGACGCAGAATCCTGAACTGCTCTGGAGACAGGATCGCCTTCCACTCTGACTCTGATTTCTGTTCGGGTCCGTTCGTCATGGTGGTCGCTGATGAGATAAAGGTGGCTGATGATGATGCAAGAGGCCGTGACGGCTTTGTGTGGGTGATAGGTGAGAAGAGGCGCAAGCGATGGAGGGTGTTTCGGAGAGCGGCCATTGCTCATATACTCTCCTCCGCAGCACAACAGCCCGCGCTCGAGCTTACCCAGGCGTCCTCCCTCTTCAAGCCCAAGCTGATTCAGATTCGTCGTCGAGAGCTATCCCCGGATGATCGATGCACGTGACCCATCGGAGCCTTTCCTTCCGAGTCTCGTTTCCTCTTCCGTTCTTCACCTCAGGTCACCTCGCGTCTCGCACAACAAATGCTGCCCAGGAACCTCCTCTCGACCGCTGCCCGGTCAGCAGCTCGTCGTCGTCTCCAGGTTCCTCCGTCCCACATCTCCCGAATTCATCCAGTCGGTGTTCACCGGTCAACCAATGCGCTGTCTATCGGCGTGACGGCGCAGTTCCATTCCAGTGCTCGTCGGCACAACGAACTCCCGAAATCCCCATTTCAAACGTTCGTAGACGTGCTCAAGGATGAGTTGCGCAAGAACCGAGAGCTGGCCGAGAATGTCAAACAGCTTCAGGGAGACGTGGATAAATTACAGGACTCGGAAGCAATGAAAAAGGCTAAGGATGCGTATGAACGCGCCAGAGTGTGTTTTTTCCCCACAGCCCATCGGTCCAATCCCGTTTCATTAATTGTTTGTCACAGCTTGCCTCCAGTATCAAGGAGAACCCTAAATTACGCGCTGCAGCCGAAGAACTCCGGAAAGCTGGTGTTCAAGTGGGAGATGCCGTGTCGGAGGCCCTCAAATCCATGGAGGAGTCTGAGGTCATGCGTGCTGTACGCCTCCGAACCAATTCCACCAATTGTGTGACATTGACCATCTGATGTGTCCTTAGATCTCACGCGCTACTGCTCGCGTATCTTCAACGATAGAGAAAACTACTGAGCCGATCCGAAATACCGCTGCTTACAAGAGCCTGGCCGATACGATCGTCGATGCTTTAGACGACAGCGGGACAGCTAAGCATGCCGGTTTTGAAGACAAGGAACTTCGCAGGCGTCGGCGACAGCTTCGATTAGCCAAGGCTGGTCAGGAGGGTCGAGCTGGGAAGATCGGTCGAGTAAAGGCTAACCCAGAGTGAGTGGGGTTTCACTACGGGGCTGGGCAGCTCACGATTGACCGTTCTTGCACCAGTGCTGGCGCATCAGTGGTGGTACACAAGCTCTCCGCACGCCAACAAGCATGGGAGGAGATGAAATCCACCAATCCCGTCCTGCGGAAATTCTCTGAATTCAAACAAGCTTACAACGAGTCCGAAAACTCGCTCGTTTCTGGTCTCCGGACCGTCACGGACACAATCGGCTCTTGGTTCGACGAGAACGAGACAGCGCAAGTGTTGAGAGCGATGAAAAATATGGATCCAGATTTCAACAGGGAGAGCTTCGAGCGGGAGCTGAGGGAATACATCGTGCCAGAGGTAGTCGATGCGTATCTGAGTGCGGATCGGGAGAGTTTGAAGGAGTGGTGTGGTGAAGCTGTAAGAGGCCTTGTCTGATATCACGAGCAAATCATGGGGCTGACAACAGCTTGAACAGACGTACAACGTCCTTTGGGCCACGATGGAGGTGTACCTTAGCAGGGGTCTCATCAGCGCCAGCAAAGTTCTCGACATTCGACAGGTCGATGTGAGTACAGAGGGCATCTGTTTCCATGTCCCCACAACCTAATCAACTCCCTTCCTTTAGATAACCGCTGGAAAGATGCTCGAAAACGAGGTACCGGTGTTCGTCGTGACGTTCGCGACACAAGAAGTCCTCTGTTTCAAGAACGCCAAGTCTGGTGAGGTCATTGTCGGTGCCGAGGACCGGGTGGAACAGTGTCACTACGCTGCTGTCATTACGAGGATCGAGGACGAGATCGAGAATGAGCTGACGGCGGGATGGAAGATCGTCGAGATGGCCAGACGTTCGGCGAGGGCTTACCTGTAGAGAGCCCTCTCTCGATCCGTTGCTCGCGTTGGGTCGACCTCTCGGTGCCGGGATATTGAATAAGTAGAATACGCTTCCGCAATTCTAGCGGCTCCTAATCACGCATTTAGCATTAATCCGCACCGCTCACACTTTCATTTGGACACATTCTGTGTATTGAGGTTCCTCGAGGTATTCCACCCCCTCTAAACATTCAGTTTGTATGTTGCATTACTGCAAACCTGTAACCTTACCCCACTAACACTCAGTCCTGGGTGAGGTTCCTTCCCACTTAAAAGTCTGACCGACTGTGAAGTTGATCTTGGCATTGGACAAATCAAGATGTTTTCATAGTAAAAATCATAATACATCAGAAAGGTGTGTAGCGCTAGCATACTGCAAGTACTAGTACAGATCAAAAGAATACATGCCTGGCATGATAAAGCCAACAATTTGAATGGATAGAGGAACAGGACATTTGAGAGCTGGAGGGAAACATTGATCATATATCACTCTTCAGGGCACTCCAAAATGACAATCTCTGGGAGGTCAGGATGTAACAATGCAAGAAACTGTCCATTCCACTGCCTATGTATCTCCTTAGACTGCCAATGAGGAGGTAACCACAAGAGTTGCTTCCCACTGGGACCAACAACCCACCCATCATATGTAACTCCATAGCCAGAAGAGGATTTCCAAGGATACCCTTCTGGTTTGTGCTCAATTGGCTGTAGTTCCATCTGCCCCATGAGGCCAGATTTTACAATTGCCCATCCTTTCACTCCATTATCAGTGTTACACCAGACTTCCTGTCCATCTGGAGTAAACCATAATCTGTCCCCTGCTGATTCAACACTTCCAAGGCATTCCCCAGTAGATATTTCATAAATCTTCAATGAGAATTCAAGCAGCTCCACAGTGGCAATGTAACTTAAATCAGGGGAGATTGAAACAGCAGGAGTGAATGGTGACACAGGGAGTGATGGACAATCAAATGTTGTTGTCTGAACACTATCATTAATGTCCACCCTGGCATTGAGAATGCAATTCCTATCAGGCAGGTTCCAAGTGACAATTCTATCCATACCAATGACATTAATACTGCTCTCCACTATCTTAAGGCAATAAATCTGCATGCCTGCATCAATAGTTAACTGTGGGACACTAGATTTAAGGTCAAGAACTACAACTTTACTGTCTCCTTCCTGTGCAGTCACTGCCAATGATTCATCAGGTGAAAATTCCACAATGAAGGGGTCATTAGACTGAAAGACTTCTATGAAAGAGTCTGTTATGTGGAATAACTGAAGAGTTGAACCATGGGACACAATGATTGACTCTCCATCTGGAGAGAGATGTGGGCAAAGTGTCAATAAACCCATTGTAAACCTGAATATAATATTCTGATGAAAAATATAGCCAGCAGGTGACTCCTTCCACAGGCAAATTTCCTGATCATCGGTTCCACAAGCAAAGAATTGACCATTGGAGGAGGCACTGATACTCCAGAAAACCTCAACATCAAAATTCAAAAGGAGCTTGGAATGTTGAGCATCCCACACAGAGATAATGCTTTCAAGGGAATATGCAAGCCAGGAGAGGGTAGGGAGGAAGATATATTCCATTGAGGGATCAAAGTCATTTGGAAGAGGCAGGGATTTCACCTTCACAGCTGAGTGCTCTGAACTAAACCCAGTTTCCCATATGGTAACTGTCCCTGGCTCAAGAGTGGCAAACTGAAGGTTTTCACCATGTGTCCAAACCTTGTTTAAAACTAGCCCTTGGACTGGATGAGAATATATATTTGTGCCAAAGAGAATATTGTAGGTGCAGATAGCAGCAGTTCCAGCACTCAAGGATAAAACTCCAACCATTGTTCCACAAGGAGAATATGCAAGTGACTTTACAGTATCTCTTTCCAGCTCTAAGGAGATAGTGCTAACAGAAACACCTGTCTGAAGGTCCCAACTGACCAAATTGACTGCATTTTTTTCAACACATGTCAACAAGTGAGTGTCTGGAGAGAATGTAAGACATTGAAGCCAATCTGAAGACCTGAAGCCAATATGTTGCTTAAAGGTTGTTGCATCCAGTATTTCAATTATGGTTGAATAGCTGCTATAAGCAATTGCAATAAGCCTACTGCATGGTGACCATGTAATAGTTTGAATCCTAGAAGGGGCTTTCTTGGTTGCAATGCTTGGATTCCAAGAAGTTGGTAGTCCTTGCACAATCCTTGCCAAGGGGGAGGCATGTGATTCATAAAGCTTCCACACAAGTGATGTTTGGGGGGATAAGGGGAGGGCAGAGTGATAGATGTGTGGAGCAGATTTGCTAATGACCTCATAGAATCCAGTGACAAATCTAAAGAAGTCATTGACAAGCTCAAGGGTTGCTGATTCCTAAATTCAATGGAAATGAATTTAGGGGATGCATTCAATAGATACCCTCAACATACCTTCAGCCACTCTGCAGTCATTTTCAGTGCATCAACTGCATTCCTTAAAGTGCCAAGGATGCTAAGTACCTCCAACCAGAACAGAAACTTGCTCTCCAGGAAGTGATGGAGAGCAGAAGCAACCCCAGGTGTGCAGGTTGTGTGTCTATCAATGTGCTTGTGCCATGACTCACATGCATATTGTAAGGACTGATCAACATACTCCTCTATCCTCCCCCTCAGGTCATTGGCTTCAGAATTGATGACACCATCTGGGAGCTTGCACATATTCTTCTCCAGCCTTTGATTCATGAGCTCAAGACAGCCAGCCAGAAGTTCCATGTGGTGATCAGAAGGAGAGATGTGGAACCTCTGGCTGGTGCACCGGGTTGGGTCTGTGATGAAGTCAGGGAAGGATTTATGGAAGGGCCGAACAGGGAGATCAATGTCCTCATGGAGAACAAGGAGTGAGTGGGCTGATGACAGGAGTGGGAACACATCTTCAGTGTCCAATCTCAAGAGTGGTGCAATTGTGGATGGAGAGAGGGGATTTGCAGCAAGTATCACAGCACCGAGCACCGAGCGGACAGTGGTGTCATCTTCCGGTCCGTCACCATTAAAGGCATCTTGAAGAATTGACATGTAAAGCAAATCTAGTGTTGCATTTTCCTTGAGCTTGGTCTTTCCTTCGTGAGCGCTGCTTTCGGGTGACTGCAGAAGAAGGTCCAGTCGCTTTCTCGGGTTGCCGGTCTGCTTGTCGATGAACTTGACAGTTGCCACGGCATAGACGAACAGTCCCGCCGCACGCTCGCAAAGCAAGTCCAGCTGTTCCTTCGTCGGCCAGTCACCCAGCCCACGTCGACGGCCACTGAGTTCGGAGAACTTGTGTCTGAAGAACAGCCGTATGTCGTTGCCCACTCGACTGGGTTCAACCCCGTGGAGGACGAGCACGTCTGTCGCTTTGGTCAACAGCGGAAGACGGAAGCCTTCGCGAATCCGTGGTTCCGGACGACCGGTGACAAAGAATTTGGCCCTTGGCATGTCGAATACAAATTGCGCAAGGACGGTCAGGATCGCCGAGGCGGGCTCCTCGTCTTTGCATTCGTCCAGGGCATCGATCACGATCACCGTCGAAATGGCGGATTTGATGAGAGGTTGAGCGATCAGCTTGTTCATCTGGCCGTAAAGGGACTCGTGGATGATTCCTGGATCGGACTGCACGAGTGGGACAAAGATTGACCGAAATTCGGTGTACCTCCGTGCGAGTTGGACGGCCAGGGTGGGGAATATGAAGCGGAGGTTACTCCGGTCCTCGAAGTCTCGGGAGCAGAAGAAGGAGGCCCCGAGACGTCCGTCCGCGAACGCCCTCTCAGCAATTGTTTGCGCGATGGTGCTCTTCCCTGTTCCGGCAAGCCCATTCAACCAGTAGACTGGAGGCTTTCCAAAGTCCGTTGTCCAGTGGCCGATCTCGTCCAAAATGGCCCTACGGGTTCCTTTGAGACAACCTCCACGGCCGCCATGGCGATACTCTGCCTGCTGTGCACAGCAGATATTGTTAAGGACAGCCGCCTCTACTGTCGGAAGGTCAGGTCAGGTGCTGTAACCGAAAACACGAAACCTAATGTTCTAACCTGGGTTCTGTCGAGAGGTTATTTCATTCGCTCGGATGCAAGAGAGGAACACTCACTATCAGTCCGAATCCCCGATCGTCAATCATTGTTTGCTGTATCATCTGTTGTCCTCGTCAGAATTTGGAAGAACGTCAGTTGACAAACAAACCTGATAGTGGGAGACGGCCTCTTGTAGGTTTTCGAGAAGCCTGGACACGTCCTCATTGTCTTGAACCTGGTCGGCAAGTCGCTGTAGCTCTGGCTTCCCGTACAATGACCGCAATTCTCCCTCGATGTCCTCGAGTTTGCTGGAAGAAAATCAACACCAAGTACTAGGAGGGTGGATAGCGGCGTACCGTATCAATTCATTCCGGCGCCTCTGCTCTGCAACATCGCCCGGAGGTGTCGCAAAAAGTGTCCCTAATGTGATTATCCGTGAGAGGAGACCCGCGATCTTGTTTCTGACGACAACGGTTTCCTGCAAATGGGCCGGTCAAAGGAGAGTTTCAAACAGGGGGCCGTAAACGAACCCCGTGGTCGGTGTAAGCGGCGGAGACGACTCCTAAGGTGGTTTTGAGAGTGCCAAATCCGTCGGTGGCCTCGCTTGTGACATCAGCGGGAATGGCTGGAGCCCTAAGCACCGTATCTTTATGGTGTCGCTCCAGAACTGGCGAATGTGAACAAAAGGTTAATCGCAATGACATCGGCACATACCCCTCAACACTACCGCTGGTTTGCCTGCTTCCTTCCCTGTGTCACCGATGCTCTGTTCTAACAGAGAAAGGCGGATACATTCGCATGAACATTGACCACAATGGCATAGATCTGTTGGGAGAACTCACCTGGAGGGTTATTCCCGTGTTCGATGCCGCCAGTCACGACAGCAGAGGTCGAGGGTCCCAGTGCGGGGAGGACTTGGGTTTCACTGTCATCGCGAAGGACGATCCGTGAAGGTCCTGGGTTCTGTTCATCTGTCATCGCAGTCGAATCAGGACGATCTACCCCCAAATTGCGATAGGAACGATTCTACTGACCTTTGGGGTCAATATCCAGTTCTGCTCGGAAGCCGAGTGGGCCAACGGCGATGTTGGAGGGGATCCCAAGCAAGAGGTGTTTTTGAGAAGGTGTGAATGATTTCTTGGACTTTTTGCCGACCATACCGATCATCGATGTCCGGAGGCAAGTGGAGACAAACGAGCGCCCAGGGACAGCCGGTCAAACTCGCCCATCGTACTCCACGCAAGAGGCTATGGTTGTCAACTCGTTCACCGAAATCCTATCTATGCCCCAAAGCAACTGTGCCGACAAAGCATTGCCGGGCTCTGAACCTGTGGATTACTTCCTCGAGTCCCTTCCCGGCCCGTCTAAGACTTTTTTGAACTTTTACAGCCTCACGGGCGAGAAACTTGGCGTCAGTTTGACTCGCCCCCCCGAAAAAAAAACTCGCCAGTCTACCGACTATTGAAAGTTTTGCGGTGTTGCATGAAACCGGGTACGACGGTCCTGTAAGAAGGCACCGGTGACCGTAACTACCCCGTCCCCGCCATCACGTCGTTGGTGGGAGTCAGCATTATATCCCGGTTAATATTTGGTTGAACGAAGTCTACAGACCACAAATCCGACGAAAGGATTAGGTTGCCGACCTGGTTATGGCCAACGAATGGACCCCCCGATGCTGGGTGCCAGGTACAGAGACCCAGGGACACCCGACTGTCGGAACCCTGATGGGACCCCGGAAGTACCCTCCGCCACCCAGATTTGGACGGATCCCCTTCACCCATACCCATATATGGTAGTAAGGCCAAACAAATGAATACAAAGGTGATGCTAAGCGAACTTAGCCTGGCTACTTGAGTCGGGGATTCTTCCTTGAACCTCCAGCTGAGGCCGCAGATAATGCTCTTGAACGATTTTATCCCATCGCAGGTACTATTCCCTCCGGCAAGTCATCCGAATCCATCAAACTGTGCAGCTTTCGATACGACTTCATTGCGTCGAGATCCACCTTTATCAGCTGCGCCTCCATGAGTCGTTTGTATTTGTGCCAGGAATTCGAGAGGGAGTAGCTCATCTGGATGATTCACCGTCGTGTGCGTGATCCCGTTGTACTTCCAAATGCAATATGAGCTGCAGAAGGGACAAATTACAGGGATATTCGTGCACAGAGATGACTTTGATGGTAGTTTTGCGCTTTCATAGTTGTGATGAGTAAGCGTAGCGGCAACTTGACATAATCTTGAAGCGTTCACGTCTGCCGACTCGGTCCAATTTTACTGTACATTCATCACTGCCGCAAAAGCTACATGGCTCCAACTCGTGCATATATTATATATAGTCTGTGACATACCTCTTGATTTCTTTCGCCATCAGCTTGGCCGCACACGTCGCGGAGGATGTGTCGGCCAATATGCATTCGCATATTTCCAAGAATGCACTCTCTACCACAAATGAGATGGGATCTTGGTATCTCGTTGAAGAATTGCGGCTCGCTGTGCTGGAATGAGGTTGTCGATGACAAAATGTTCCTGGCCTCCGGAGAAGAGATGAGATCAAGAAATCGCATTAGATTTCGAGTTGATACTATCACCTGACTGGTACGGTAACTCGTCAATGGACAGCAAGCGAACAGGGGGAAACCACCTGTCCATTTTAGGTAATGCGTACTTTGGCTTTATTCCCGCACCCGCAGCCCATTTTACGTTGGTCCAAGAGAATAAATTGTTCCCCGCAGTGATGGCTACAGTTTTGTACGCAAGTATTTTACTAGAGAATGTGCCCACCCCTAAGGAACCGACGGCCCTGCGATTTTGCCAAAATCACCCGGATTGGGGACCCCGGAAGTATGGTTCGGACCCACCGGGGGGACAGTCGCGTGTCGCCCGGTGCGCTGCCGCGCACCCCCTGCAGAGACCCGTGATAACCTTCCGATGGTAAACCACAGAGCCGGGCTGTGCCCTCAGATAAATGGTCTGTCAAATGATATAGTAATGAGCACTAAACTAACCGACCGCGAGGTGCAATGGGGTGTCGTATGACAATGAGCCCTGTCCTGTAAGCCACCAGTATGACACTCAAACACCCGCCCCCACACAATTGCTAATGACGCTCCAGTGCTCGGTGTACACCGTACGGTATCTAGGGATAGTATAGATCTAGGGATCCCGGAACAGAGCATGCACCGCCATTTGACCTGGCGACATCCAAAACACACCGGCTCCCGGTGCAGGCAGTCTAAGCTTTCTCTTGCTCTGCGGAACCGCCGACCCCAAGTAGTACGCGTAGGGTACTTCCCGGTAGAAGCATCGTAAATGTCCAGACCCTTGCCCGCTCTCCGCGTGATGAGAACGTCGGAATCGAGATGGGGGGATATTCAAGTTGATGCCGGGTGTAACCGTCTGGAAGGCCGTGCTGGATGATCCAACATCACGGCCCAAACACCACCATTAATGTTCGCCTTAGCATCGAAAACACGATCCCCTGCAGGCAGGTTCCAAGTGATGATCTCCCCGCCACCAACAACAGCGATGGCGTTCCCAGCCACCCTCAGATCACAGATCTTCACACCTGTGTCGATGACCAACCGCGAGTCACCAGACTCAAGGCCAAGAACTGTGACTATATTAATCCCCAACCGCGTAGCTGCTACTAAGGGTTTATCTGGCGATGAACCTAGTCCACTTCGCAGGTTGAGCCGGAATGCTGGAGAGGGAGGTGGTTGGGTCTGTTGCGTGCACAGCTGAATTTCCGAATATTTGGACACGACGGCTGGTTCTTCATTTCGGGGGGAGGTGGCTCGGTCTCTAGAATTAGGATAAAAAATTTCCATTGTATCTTTATTGATTCCAGGTACACATTTTTGGTGAGGTACGTAGCCAGTAGCAAACTCCTTCCAGAACCGGAAGTGAAGGAGACCCCCATGGAGCGAATACGGGCAACAAAATTCGGGAAAAACTTGGAATCCAAAGCATCCCATATCAGAACTGCGTCTTGGAGGATGAAGGCGAGCCGGGAGCGAGTGGGAAGAAAGAGTAATTTTCTTGAGTGCCTATTTCCGTCTGGGGCCGGCAAAGACTCGATCTCCGCGAGTGCGTATTTCGAGGTGAACCCAACTTCCCGTATTGTGATAGATCCCGGCTCTACAGCAACGAAGCAGAGGAATTCGCCATGAGTCCAAATTGAAGCAATCCGTCCTTCCGAGGAACAACGGGAATATATCTGTGTTCCGAAGGAGGTTGCATGTGGAGATAGCGGTGGCCACGATGCAATCCAAGTTCCTATATACAACTTCCGCAACCATTCTTCCGTCCGTGGAATGCGCGGATGAGAAAACAGTGAAATATGTGACGCCAAGGAGATGGTACTGATCCGGCCGCCTGTCTGAAGGCTCCAGGTAGTGAGCCCACAGTGACCATGACTGAACTGTGTCAGTGAGCGGCTATCTGGGGAGCAGCCAAGCCATAGAATTCTCTGTCGAGGGGTACGTGAGGGTGCTAAGTCACTCGAGAGTTACCTCACCCAAACTTTTCACCGTTTCGGTCCGGGTGGCTCATGGTCGCGACAATTGGTTCCAACGAGATGTGGAACCCTTGCACAACCCCCGCCAGGAGGCGAGAATACGGTTTGTATAGCTCGCGCACGATCGACGTTCGGGGGTACAGGGGATGCGATTACGAAACGAAAGTAGTCGTTGACGCCTGGATCCAGTCTGGGTAAATCATGAAAGAACATCGAATATAGAAGTTCGACGTACATCAAGCCACCTCGCAGCCACTTCTAATACGTCAACCGATTTGTTTGCGGTACCGAGGATACTAAGCACCTCCGGCCGGAACAAAAAAGCCTCCTCCAGGAAACGGTGCAGGACAGGTGTGGTTTCGAGCGTATGTACTGGCGCCCTGACAACGAGGTGTTATGCCACGACCTGCAGGTATATCCCAAAGTCCGATCGATGTATTGTTTCGTCCTCTCCTACAAGTCGTCAACCTCAGAGTTGATTACACCATCTGGGAGTTTACGTACGTTATGTTCCAGCCTTCGGTTCATTAGCTCCAGGTAGCCAACCAGAAGCTCCATCCGGAGGACGGACACGAAACCTTGGGTTGTCACACCAAGCCGGATTCACGATGAAGTCGGGAAAGGATTTGTGGAACGTCCTCTTAGAGGGTAGTGAGTGAGTGGGCCGCCGATGAGAGAAGAAATGTGCCTTCAGCATTGGGGCCTAGGGGTGTAGCGATGGTGGATGGAGAAGGGGGATTCGCAGCAGGGAATAATCCTCCGGGTCGTTGTCACCGAAGGCCCGCTGAAGGATCGACATGTATAGCAGATTGAGTGTCGTGTTCGCCGTGAACTTGGCCCTCCCCCCGAGCACACTACTTCCCGGCAACTGCGGGAGGCGATCCAACTGTTTCTTGGTATTTCTATTCTCGTGGTAGATGAACCTAACCGTTGCCATGGTATAGAAAAACAGCCCTGCCGCGCACTCATGAAGCAGAGCCAGTGGTTCTTCGATCAGCTAGCCATCCAGTTTCTGTCTGACTCGCGAGCTCCGCGAACCTGTGTTTGAAGAATAATCGCATGTCGCCACTGACCCGACTCGATTCGACCTCGTGAAGGACGAACGCGTCCATGCCTTGTGCCACCAGCGTCAGACGGAACCCTTCTAGAATCGATAGCTCCGGCCGACCAGTGACGAATATTTTCATCTTTGGGATCCGGGATATAAACTGACCGAGGACAGACAGAGTCTCCGAAGCGGGTTCTTCGTCCTTGCATTTGTCTAAGCTGTCGATGAAAATCACGGTCGAAATGGCGGATTTGACGAGTGGCTGGACAATCAGCTGTTCCATCCGGTTGTACAGGGACTCGTAGGCGATTCCTGGATCCGATTGTGCCAGCGGGTCAAATATCGATCGAAACTCGGTGGACCTCCGTGCGAGTTGGGCGGCCAGGGTGGGGAATATGAAGTGGAGGTTGCTCTGGTCCTCGAAGTCCCGAGAGTAGAAGGAGGCGCCGAGCTGTCCATCTGCGAACAACCTCTCTGCGGTCATCTGCGCGATAGTGCTCTTTCCTGTCCTGGCCAATTCGCTCAGCCAATAGACGGGAGCTTGCCGAAGTTCCTTGACCGGTATTCAATCTCGTCCAGGATAGCCGTTCTGACCTTGGTCTTGCCGAGAGGTTATTTCACTCGCAGAGACGTATAATGGAAACACTCACTATCGCTTTGCATCCTTGTTCACGGTTTGCCATCTTTCGCACCACCTGTTGCATGCCAACATCAAGGTCGTGAACGGACCCGATGGTTAGACATCGCCTCTTGAAGGTTTTCCAGAAGCCCGAGTACATCGTCGTCTTGAACGTAGTTAGAAAGTCGCTGTAGCCCTGGCCTCCCATATGACGATTGCAGTTGTCCCTCCGTGTCCTTGAGCTTCTTGGGGAGAACTCAATATCGAGTCTCAAAGGGGAACGGTGACATACAGTATCAGCTGATGCCGGCGCCTCTGCTCTTCCACGACGCCTGGACGCGTTGCAAAGCGTGGCTCCAATACAGCTATACGTGAGAGGTCTTCAACTTTGTCTCCGACAACGGCAGTTTCCTGTAGATATGTTAGTTCAGAAGAGTGTTGAGCAGGGGGGTCGTATGCGAACCCGGCATCCCGCACCAACAACGGAGATAGCCCCTAGAACCGCCCGGAGAGGATCGGACCGACCCGCGGCCCCCCTTGCGAAGTCAGCAAGAATGGCAATAGCCCCAGGTGCCGCGTCCTTCCGGTCTCTCTCTGGGGTTGACGGAGGTTACCAGAAAGCGAACGACACAATCGTCGACACGTACCCCCTGTCGGCTCTGCCGGCTCGCCTTTCCCCTCCCTGGTGTCACCGGTGTCCTCTTCTGACATAGGGAACCGGGTGAACGTGGGTCGCGATAGCAGGGCCGGAAACACTCACTTGTTGGGCCGTTCTCGCGCTCAACACCATGGTCCACCGCACAACCTCGGGTCGAGGTCTCCTACGCGTGGAAATCTTGGCCTTCGCTCTTCTTGCCGTGAAATACGACCCGTGAAGGCCTGGGGTTGTTTTCATCTAGCGTCACAATCAATGAATCAGGTCGATCCGCCGCCAAACTGTGATAGGAACAGCTCTTCTTACCTATGGGGTCTATGTCCAGCTTTGCTCAGAAGCCGAGTGTACCAACGGCGATGTTGGTAATGATTCCCAGGGAGGCATGTCGTCGGGAAGGTTCGAGTGATTTCCCGGACTTCTTGCCGTATGACCCGTTCATCCGCGTGATCCGGGGGTAGAAGCCGAACCTGCCGAACCTGCGGACACAAACATCAATCCCACCCTTTTTCATTTTGCCGCTGCGAGCGGGAATCGCATGATGCTTCGAACGGCGGCCGGTGGCAACTACATAGCAAGGTGAATCGTAGGATACTTATCAGATCCCTGGACTTTGAAAACCGCGAAATACGGCCCAGATGAACGAAGTATTTCTCTTCGTTTTAGAGCTTCGGGTTCGTGCCAGGGGAAATTCTCGATGCCACCAGGATCTTGGCACCTGCTTGACGCGAACCAACACACCTGCCAGTGCCATGCACCGGTGGTGACGACAAGGGATGTCCCTCGATAATCCTTCGAGCCTGTGGTTACTATTACGTGCATGAAACCAGGCGCGGTAAGGTTCTGCACCACTGCTCGCCGGTCGTTTTCGACTGAGGATTCTACACGTGGGTAAAAGCCCGTTTCCTCCTGGGTAATCTTCAAGATAAACACGATCTCTACAAGAATGTCCGGAGATAGCTCATCGCCGGCACTGGGTACTATTTCACCCCTCGCCAACGCATCTCAAGGATGGGCCAGTGCCTGGGATGTGGTGTATGCACGTCCGGAGTCTGACAGAATCGGGACATAGAAGATTACAGTACCAGTGTGACTCGGGTTATATACAGTATTATAAGTGGGTATTCTGCGCGACTGGCTTTGGTTACTTGAGGGGGCCGGGACGAGTCTGAAGTTTCGCATCGGATCAGACGGAGATGACACATCTTGTCGATGATCCACGTTGATCCTATTGTTTCCTCCGTTCTCTACTCCAGGTTATCTCGCGTTACGCCGCGATACTCAGGAACCTGCTTCCCGGTTTGCAGCTCTTCGTCTCCAGAGATCCGCTCCGAATGTGCTTGGGGATGAGTCGCGCAAGAACCGAGAGTAGGTCAAGAATTTCAAGTGGCTACAGGGGGACGTGGATAAATTCCAGGACCTGGAAGTGATAGAAAAGGCTAATGACGCGTACGAACGCGCCAGGGTGAGTTTTCGCCCCCCACAATCCATCGGTTCAATCCAGCTTTATTGATGGTTTGTTGCGACTCGCCTACAGTATATACCAAGGAGAACCTTAAATTACGCGCTGCAGCCGGAGTGGGAGATGTCGTGTCGGAGGCCTTCAAGCCGCAGAGGAATCTGAGCTCATGCGTCCCGACGCCCTCGAACCAACTCCACCTAATGCGTCCGTGGATCTTGCTTGCTGCTGCCCGTGCGTCTTCAACGATGGAAAACACTATTGAACCAATCCGAAATACCGCTGCTTACAAGAGCCTGTCCGATACGATTTTCGATCCTTTGGATGACAGCGGGACAGCCAAGCGTGTCGGTTTCGAAGAGAAGGAACTCCGAAGACGTCGATGACAGCTTCAGTTGGCTAAGGCTGGTCAGGGAAGTTGAGCTGGGGAGATCGGTCGAGTAAAGGCTAACCTAGAGTGAGTGGGGTTTCACTACGGGGCTGGGCAGCTCATGATTGACCGTCCTTGCACCAGTGCCGGTGCATCAGTGGTGGTACACAAGCTCTCCGCACACCAACAAGCATGGGGGGAGATAAAATCCACCAATCCTGTTCTAAGGAAACTCTCTGAATTCAAGCGGGCTTACGACGAGCCCGAGAACTCGCTCGTTTCTGGTCTCCGGACTGTCACGGACACAATTAACTCTTGGTTTGACGAGAATGAGATGTCGAGGACTTTACTAGTACTGATGAGACCCCTGCTGAGGTACACCTCCATTGTGGCCAAAAGGACGTTGTACGTCTATTCAAGTAGTTGTTAGCCCCCGTTATCTGCTAGTGATATCAGACAAGGCCTCTTACAGCTTCGCCACACCACTCCTGATCCGCATTCAGATGTGTCGACCACCTCCGGCATGATGTATTCCCTCAGCTCCCGCTCAAAGCTCTCCCTGTTGAAATCGGAATCCATGTTTTTTGTCGCCCTCAACATCTGTGCAGTCCGACAGGTCAATGTGAGTGCAGAAGGCACCTGTTTCCGTGTCCCCACAACCTAACCAACCCCCTTCCTCAGATCACAGCTGGAGAGATGAAGTACCGGTGTTCGTCGTGATGTTCGCAACGCAAGAAGTCCTCTGTTTCAAGAATTCCAAGTCTGGTGAGGTCATCGTCGGTGCCGAGGACCGGGTGTAACAGCGTCATTTTGCGTGCTGAGGTTTCTCAAAATATCCCACCCCCTCTAAATGTTCGGTTTATCTGTTGTGTTGCTGCAAACCTGTAACCTTACCCCCGCTGACATTTGGTTCTGGGTGAGGTTCTTTTCCACTTAAAAGCCGGTGGCCAACTGAGAAGCTGATCCTAGCACCAAACAAATCAAGACATTTTCATTGTAGTAGCATCAGAAATGTGCATAGTGCTTGCATACTTGCGAGTACTAGTACAGATAAAAAGAATACATGGCTGGCATAATAAAGTCAATGATTTGAATGGATAGAGAAACAGGCCATCTAAGAGCTGGAGAGAAAAATTGAATATATATCATTCTTCAGGGAACTCCAAAATGACAATCTCTGGCAGGTCAGGATGCAACAATGCAAGAAACTGTCCATTCCACTGCCTATGTATCTCCTTAGACTGCCAATGAGGAGGCAACCATAAGAGTTGCTTCCCACTGGGGCTGAGGACCCACCCATCATGTGTAACTTCATAGCCAGAAGAGGATTTCCAAGGATACCCTTCTGGTTGGTGCTCAATTGGCTGTAGTTCCACCTGCCCCAGAAGGTCAGATTTGACAATTTCCCATCCTTTCACTCCATTATTGGTGTTACACCAGACTTCCTGTTCATTTGGAGTAAACCATAATCTATCCCCTGCCACTGATTCAACACTTCCAATGTATTCCCCAGTAGATATTTCATAAATCTTCAGTGAGAATTCAAGTAACTTTACTGTGGCAATGTAACTTAAATCAGGGGAGATTGATGCAGCAGGGGTGAATAGTGACCCAAGGAGTGATGTACAATTGAATGTTGTTGTCTGAACACTATCATTAATGTCCACCCTGGCATTGAGAATGTGGTTCCTTTCAGGCAGGTTCCAAGTGACAATTCTATCCATGCCAATGACATTAATACTGCTCCCAGCTATCTTAAGAAGATGGACCCCCATGCCTGTGTCAATAGTCAGCTGTGGGATGCCAGATTTAAGGTCAAGAACTCTAGCTTCCCAGTCTCCCTCCCGTGCAGTCACTGCTAATGATTCATCAAGTGAGAATTCCACAATGAAGGGGTCAGCAGACCGAAAGACTTCTATGAATGGGTCTGTTATGTCCAATAGTTGAAGAGCTGAACCATGGGACACAACAATTGATTCTCCATCTGGGGAGAGATGTGGATGAAGTAATGGGGAGCACATTGTGGAACTGAATATAATATTCTGATGAAAAATGTAGCCAGTGGGTGACTCCTTCCACACAGAAATTTCCCGATCATCACTTGTACAAGTAAAGAGGTGGCCATTAGAAGCATCAATACTGCAGGGGGTATCAGCATCAAAACCTGTGATGAGTTCAGAATGATGAGTATCCCACACAGCAGCCATGTTTTCAAGGTAATAGACAAGCCAGGAGAGGGTGGGGGGGAAGATATATCCCATTGAGGGGTCAAAGTCATCTGGGATAGGCAGGGATTTCACTTTCACAGCCAAGTGCTCTGAAACAAACCCAACCCCCCATATGGTAATTGTCCCTGGTTCAAAAGTGGCAAACTGAATATTTTCACCATCTGTCCAAATCTTGTTTAAGACTGGCCCTTGGACTGAATGGGAACACATATTTGTGCCAGAGAGAATATTGTAGGTGCAGATCATAGCAGTGCCAGCACTCAAGGATAAAACTCCAACCATTGTTCCACAAGGAGAATATGTAAGTGACTTTACAGTGTCTTTTTCCAATTCCAAGGAGATAGTACTGACAGAAACACCTGTCTGAAGGTCCCAACTGATCAAATTCACAGCATCTCTTTCAACACATGTCAACAAGTGAGTGTCTGGAGAAAAGGTAAGATGCTGGAGTTGATCTAAAGACCTAAAGCCAATATGTTGCTTAAAGGTCATTGCATCCAGTACTTCAACTATGGTTGGGTAGCTGCTATAGGCAATTGCAATAAGCCTACTGCATGGTGACCATGCAACAGTTTGAATATCAGAAGGGGTTTTCTTGGTTGCAATACTTGGATTCCATGAAGTTGGAATTCCTTGGACAATCCTTGTCAAGGGGGAGGCATGTGATCCATACAGCTTCCACACAAGTGATGTTTGGGGAGACAATGGGAGGGCAGAGTGATAGATGTGTGGAGCAGATTTGCTGATGACCTCATAGAATCCAGTGACAAATCGAAAGAAGTCATTGACAAGCTCAAGGGTTGCTGATTCCTAAATCCAATATAATTAAATTTAGGAGATGCATTCAATAGATACCCTCAACATACCTTCAGCCATTCTGCAGCCATTGCCAATGCATCAACTGCATTCCTTAAGGTGCCAAGAATGCTAAGTACCTCCAGCCAGAACAGAAACTTGTTCTCCAGGAAGTGATGGAGAGCAGAAGCAACCCCAGGTGTGCAAGTTGTGCATCAGTGAACGTCCATTTTACTTATTTGGTGAAAATAAGTAGAAAAAAGTGAAAATAAGCACGAATAAGTGGAATAAGCACGGAATAAGCAATAAGAAATAAGCCAGGTCTATTCGCTCGAAAT
>Ga0307515_10007699_pt1 | contig 21214 bp, 13 predicted proteins | sample 17_EM_MG_FD_194513 | JGI IMG/M metagenome (GOLD analysis project Ga0307515, IMG submission 194513) | Populus trichocarpa ectomycorrhiza microbial communities from riparian zone in the Pacific Northwest, United States - 17_EM | ecosystem: Host-associated > Plants > Roots > Unclassified | place...
CCCCATAGGAAGAACTATGAAAATGAACATGGTAAAGCTTGATGAATCTTCAACACCATGTTAACGATGCAAAAAACATCGTGACTTTGGGAAAGTGGAGGAAAGGGTAAGTTGTGTGAAGCTTGGTAAATGGTTGGAAAGTACTCCAGAACAGAAACAGGATGGTAAAGAGTGGGAAATGATATGTTAGTGTGGCATAAGATTGAATATGGAATCGCTGCTAAGGGCAAAGTGCGTTGGAAGCCCATCAAATTTAGGAAATGACTTGTCTCCACTTTCTCCCAGTAGAAATCCCACATTCCAATCACATATTTTGTACGGGGAAACTACATGATCCCACTTTCCCACGGCTGGTAGAGTAAACAAAGTCGGCCGACTCCTTGCTTCGAACTTCAATTGTCGGGGCTCCGAGCCTTCCGGCTTTGCTAGACTTAAGGCTGCAAGTCTTCGTAAACAATTTAACACGGTATTAGTGCCAGGTATGGCAAGAGCTTTAAAGAGGAAGATAAATTCAACTTAGATGATACTCATTATATACGGCTCCGTTTTTGGCAACACCCAGGTCGGCGATACCCTCGGCAGAAGCTAACCTAAAATCTCCTGAATCCAGATTGTACGGGTAGAAGCTATCGCCAAGTTTCCTGGCACCATGTCTAGCCTCATCCATGAATATGACCGCATGATCAGATCTCGAAACCTCAGGTTTTGTTTGTTTTATTCATACTGTATTCACTCTAACTAGAGTATGACACGAAACCTGAGGTTCGCTGCCGGGCGCGCATCTCAATCTGTACGAGACGAAGTACGTGAAAACCCAAGACTAACGACTTTCATTTCAGCATAACTAGAAGTCTCCAAAAAATTCAACAACGACTCCACTCGCAACTCGCCCATGACCCAAGTGATACACTAAACCAGTAGTGATCCAAAGACTGAAAACAATTCCACACCGACTCCACCCGCAACTCGTCCATGACCCAATAGTGATCCTGGTCTAATATTTCCTATTGGTAGTATTAATACCCATTCACCGCTAAGACTAAGGTTCGTACTCACAAGCATCTTTGACATACATAGATTTTTCGAGGAGACCCATTCGCCTCATAGCTCCTGCGGCGGTAGGGAGCTTGTTAAGCTTGACCGTTCCGACATACTCGGTAGCTTCGGAGCCGGACTGCTGGGGTACAAAAACGTCGTATTTATTGGCCCAACGAGGGATTTCGCCATTTGCCTGCGTGTATTGAGAGGCTTCGCAAAATCAGAGAACTATTCGACAATCATCCGGAAATGTATGACTTACATCCGTGGATGTCCGCGGTACCGGACACATAGAGCTGATGGGCCTGGGGGTCGTAAACAACTGCCTTATTGGAGCTCATGATGTACTGCTATTGGGTGATGGCGGTGTGTTATACGAAAGACCTCGGAAGTGCTGATGCTAACTCGGAATGCTGGGTCGGAATTGAGTATATGCGGGTTAGAATTGATAGATAGTTGAGAATGTGTGCAATAAAGCGACTAAGGTATTACTCGGTTGATATTGTTGGAATAGCGAATTTATATGAAGATTGGAAATCGTGCACTGTGCGGAATGAAAAGGATACAAGTAGCTTGAGTGAGTGAGTGAAGTTTGAACGTGGCAAGTTCTCCAGGTTATATAGTAGTTAATGAACATACTGGGCCGCTCAGGCCACAAGTATCAGTACTGGTAGAGGAAAGTGCCGCGCGAGACGAGTGACTGTAACCTGGATGTGCGTAACCAGGCGCTTGCACTACTCGTGAAGACCACAACAGAGAAGTATTGTTACAGGAATGTGCCGGGCTGAACGATTGATCGGTAACATTTGCATCATAGATCCTAGATGGCGCTTACACCACGCGCAACGACGAAAACACCGAGAGCCCCGCGTTTCAAATCCCCGCTTGCGTCACAGCGGTTCCAATTAAGCCAAAACGGCGCCAGGACAAAAGAATGACAATATTCCAAAGTAGACTTTTTGCAGCTTCCTTGGACCCTGTGTTTGTCTTCCGCGCGGGTATCTGGCTTCTGCAACATTTAACCGGTCCAGAAATATATCGCTTAGGCTGTCACATCCATGTTGCGCGCATGCTCGTTGTCACATCAGAGATGATCATTTCGTGCCACCTTCAGCTCTGAAACCAATACCCGGCTCTTAACCCATACACGTATCGCGTTTACATGACATGGTGACTTTAATTTCACTGTTTATCACATGTTTCGGAAATCATACACTTCAGATATCGTACATGGTCGCTACTGAGGAAGTGAAGATAGAGCTGGCATGGTTTGGCACCATCGTACCGCGTCATTGCGGTTTCAGCGCATGCACAGTGTTCTTACGGTAGATGTACAGTCGGGATATGAATCACGCCTCTGGTCACCTGAAACGTTCATGCCTACTGGGCAATGTGCGCGCGTACACCAGATATCTCCCGCGGCGTCAGCGGCATCGGCGATCCATCGTGAGAGTGCGTGTCATGAGCAATGAGGTCGTCTATTCCCACCACCCACCAAGACGTGCAAGCTGCTAGACTAAAATTGCTATACCTTATCTTATATCATCCATCCAATTATTCAATCACATCCACCTCCGCACGACATGCTAAATCAGGAATGATACGTAAGGATCTCGGAATGACATGTAGTACCGCTAATTGTAGTATAGGGCCGGAAGAGGCCGGAGTCATTAACTGAGTAATCGCGGACGGTTCATAACATTCAAGATTATGAATGAACCATTCCGAACTAACCTAGTGCCATTAGCACATGTCTCAACGACAAGCGGTAACTAAAGAACTTGCGCTTGACCCTAGTCTGTCAGCCGGTACTTATTTTCGCTGGCGGGGTACGCAACGCCGTATCTAAGCAGTATGACAGACTAGCTCGACCCATACCAAACTAACGCCCAAGCGAGGAAAGGAAGCTCCAGCACGAGCACACTGGGGCCACATACTACTGATGCGTCTTTTTTAGGAGCGAGACATCGCATAAAATAAGAAGCGCCTGATCTGTGAAACAAACCGGCGGCTGCAAGTTTGATGCGCGACATGAATCCTCAACCGCCGCTTATAGCAGTAACTTATACCACGTATAGCTAGGCTTCTGTTTCTCGCTAAATGAACTCCGTACAAGAATAACATGGTTGCAAACTGGACCCTGTCCACGTACGGATCCTAGCAATCCAAAAGATGGCACATACGAAATCCACACTAATGAACCGATAGTCTCTCACTATCACCAAGCTAATAAGGTCAAGTTACCCACATCGATTTGTGTATTTCAAAGAGGGTCAATCCCCGGCGTGTCCTATTCAGAAGGGATTATGCATGTAACCATCTTTGGCCTTAGCTTCTATGGGTATTTGGGATACATAGCTTAACGATTCTATCCTCTATTTAGTAGTGAGTATGGTATAACACTATGTGTAATAATAATACATAACGCTCATTAAGAGAATGAACTCCCGTTCCCATCCGCTGAAGTAGCATAGTATGACGTCAACAGCACAAACCTCGGATGGATCACTGTAACCAATAGTAGATAGTCCAAAAAAACATGCACCATGCATCCTATGTAGCCCGACGCGGTACTCTGAGAAGAACGTGGAGATTTTCGGCAGGGGCTAACCTCCAAATCGCCTTACCAACAGGAACTCTGAAAAGAACTTATTGTAGCAGAGAAATAGGCAGCTTAATGTGGGGTGACGTAGTCGAATTGTTAGTTTGCACATTTGTCTGCCATTCTCAGGGAGCTTGGATTTCCATGTTGCGAATATGGAGGGAGGACCTCGTGTGTAGATATAGGTACAGAGAGAAGAGAAGGAGAAAGACTCGAGATATATACAGGAGACTTGTGTGCCATTAGCCCCGGGTACCGTGAGTTTGCATCAGGTTTGTAATACGTCTCAGGCCTTATATATGTAATATTCTAAAAGTGAATAGACCGAGTGAGATCGTCGTGACTGAGACGCCGCGAAACAGAGTGGAGGACGGTGAACGCATATATAGACCATGGTACTAAAAGAAGAAAAAGAGAACAGACACGAGATATATACATAATACAGAGAACCTTCGGGTACGCCTTTGCCACCTTATGCCATCTTTGACTCCGAGTCTTACCAGTCTAGCCACCGGATATTTAACATGAGTGATGGCAGTCTTACCGAGTGACGGTACTCGCACCAGATCTCAATCTAATAACTAACTATTCGGACATAACACGGAGCCCGGAGGTTGTAGTTAATGCGTCTACTACAGTGTAACCACCGTTTCCCAGACGTTTCTTTCATACGCTCCCGGCTGAGACCAAGCAATTTCCCTTGCTGCAACGATGAAAAGATTTCCTTGGTACTCTCGCCAGCATTGAGATACGGATGTACTCCGTCACTAGAACCTTTCGGTTCGTTATTCTAGCAGTTCTCTAAATTCATGTCACTATCATTTGCCAAAAGGATTAAGACTTCGTGATTGTGCTAGTGGCGGCTGGATGGGTTTGATAAACCAATAGTTGCGTTACTACCCCCTTATACACGTTCAACTTAGGTAGGAGCAGGTGTGGAAATGGTACTTCCACCTTGTCTCTCAAAGAGCGCAGTGCGGTCAGGGAGACGGTAGTTAGCTACCGGAACTTGCCATTACATTCAGTGAAGTCATATTTCAATCACTCGGTCACAGTATATCACCCGGAGAGCTAAAGGGCTCGCTGTTCAAAGTAGAGATGATAGAAAAGCTTGATTGTGTATTATTTAAGAGGGCTACAAGGCCATATATATATATAGCATACAAGTGTGAATGCGTGCGTACGCATCTATGTATAGACCCAGCTGAATGCCATCAGCCAGCAGCAATCTCCGGCCATACGAGGCATCATCCCCGGCCTTACGAAGGCTGAGACTCTTTATGCAATACTCGCTGTTGCATATATACATGGGTCGTCTGTCTCAGCCTCCGTTACGGTCTTGTATGAGGATATGGCTTGTATGGGGATATGGGATTGTATCAGGATGCAGGGTGGTGCGTCTCATCTAAATAGGTGCGTAGGAGTATGCCTACGGGAGACTGTACTAGTATATATACGATTTTTGTAGCCTCGATAGATAGACAACCAAGTAGTCAATCAACCATACAAATTAGGTTTGCTGCTAGTGGTTTGTAATACCTAGGGCAATAGCCCTACATTTCTGACCCATAAATGGCACTTTGGGATAGGTAAGCCACTGGACGGGCGAGACGGACTATTGCCGTGCCTAAGTGAGTGATCGACTGCTAGAAAACTTTCTAATTGGTAGATCAGACTTCATAGCAAACTAAAGCGCCAACAGATAAGCAAATGCGCATTCATGTATGTTACTCCAAGCGATATCCACGGTAGTACCTGATGAGTGCAGGAATGAAATGACGTCGGCCCTAAAACGAAAGGAGTATGTAAATCCGGTTCACCGTAAGGCAGGATGGAAGCAGGTATAATATCAGGCAAAATGAATTCGCATGGGAGGGGAACCAGCGATGCACTCGATTGAGGGTTTCCTGCCCATCCTGCAATCACTCATATCTCGCTTAGACTCATTCGTCTAGTTTATACGGGTAGTCGATTTCTTATTTTCAATTTCACGATCTCGAAACATTTGTTGACGATAATATGGTATCCGTTCACTATCTGTGTCTATATATCTATGGTACGGTTAGTCGGGCACTCGTGAGGAGAGGCTAGTACAATTGATGATGCACTTGGAGACGCGCTCAGGTGAACTTGGAAGTGCACTTGGAGAAGGTCGATCTGGGCAGGCTGGGAGCTAGCTGGAGACTATGACTCTGAGCTGGCCGGTAGCTGGCTGGAGACAGCGCTCAGGTGCGAGCTGGAGACGGTCAATTCAGCCTAGCTAGGACAGTAGTCAGGAGTTAACATCCTATCGTGACTAGGTACAGAGGAATTACTTAGCTTCGTACTCTTAGAGCTGGTTTCTGATAGTGAAATTTATCTACTCGTCGAATCAAATATAACCGGACAGTCTCAAGTATGATTAGATTAAATTACTCGTCATAATAGAAAATGAGTATACAAAACTTTCTTTCACGACCTCATTATATTCAAAACAGTTGGTTATTCAAGGCAATGTCTCAGATTATCGTCTGAAATGGTGTGTCCAGATAATCTTGGTATTGGCGAGTAGAGAACTGGAACATAGAGATTTTGTGTTGGAAAGTCAACTTTCCTAATTTCAGCCGTTAGGTCGTAAGCCCTTTTCGCGCACATCTCCGCTCATCACAATCCCCCAGCTCTCTCTATCTTGTCTACCTTCAACCAGCACCTGAAAAGAACGAAGTTAAGTCATCTCTCTCCACATTCCCATTGCAGTCGTGAGTTAAGACCCGATGCCGCCTCAGCCATCTCTGGAGCACGGTCAAGGAGCACCCGCCCAGGGTCGGACTATGAATATGGGCATTCATTATTTGTCTGGTTTGCCCTAGGGCGTGAGCAAGCAAGGCTGCAGCCCGCCAGGGCTTTATACGTTGTATGTGAACAATTTATCGGCGGTCGAGTGATAGGTGGAGCTATGAGACTTCTAAAGAGGGAGGTGCTTATTTAGCATGCATGGGTACTGAGGCTTACAATATAGCCGGTTACCCATATACCCTGTCACCACCAAGTAACTAGGATTAAGCCCTGCATCCAGGATAAGGGTTCCCCGCAGGGCCTCGTATAGATCCCTGGACCCTACTCACACAGCCTTTGTCTAGATCGCCAAGCCTGATCAAGAACCGAATCGCCGGGCCCTGGGTACGGTCTTCAGCTAGGGTCTTCAGCTTGCTGGAATCGACCGTCTCCAAGAGCTCCTCAAAGTGCACCTGAGCACCGTCTTTAGTTAGCCTGGATTGACCGTGTTAAGATAAATAAATAGATAGATAGAGAGATAGATAGATAGATAAAGCTGAATACACGACTTTAGTAACTGTTCTATTGAGACTGGCAACCTACTCTTTTGAACGAACATGAAAAGCAATCAGCGCAGCACAATTGTGATGTCGCTCGCTTTTGAAATACTTAGGCTAGTAAGATCTTGAACCGTTGTCTCGTGCCCAGACTAAGGTGGATGTATGGCGCGCCTGGTGAGCCGCAGCTCACAAGCTCGAGCGGCTCGTGGGATAGAAATGCAAGCATTACATCCAAATTTCGTTAAAATAGACTTTGCACAGCGCCGTGCACCAATATCTCAATTGCAGACTTTACTCTGCATATCACCTGGCTGTGGGCTTTTGTGCACAACAGCGCAGTGTAACTTTACACGGAGCCATGCACAATTTCTAGGATCCAGACTTTATGCAACTCTCAGTAGTACCCAACTCGCAGCAACATTCGACTTTGTGTTCCTAACTGAAGTCGACTCCAGGATCCCGGAAGCGATTCCCCGCCTAAAAAAACACAGAATTCGCTGCGGCACGAGAACGGCTAGGCGCATCACAGTCTGAGAGAGCGACTATTTAGATTAAGTAGATTATTTCAGGTCTAACTAGTGTCTCAATCGGAGGAATATTCATGTAGTTGGCATGGGTGGATGATGGAATGGACGGAATCCCCTTACACCCTTACTATCTACCTATGACATCTTCTTGAATATTCCCCGATCAAGATGCTTGCTGACGTCAAATGATCTACTCGACCAGTACTATATATACGAGGTTTCAGATCGTGATTTAGCCTTGCCTTTCTGGAGCGGCGGCTAATTCTGTGTTTTTGGAGAGCTAGAGCCGGAGTCAAGCACACCCAGGCATCTCAATAGTCCGTCCCGTCCGGGCAATACTCTGCCCGGGACTGGACTATGTTTTTCGGGGCAAAGAATTCTGAACCATTGGAGACCAGGGCAAATGATTCTTCGACTAAATACCTACAGGGCCCTGTAGTCTCTATGATGTGATGACATACAAAAGCCAACTATGGGAAGAGGTGAAAATGATGTTACTTTATACCACTTTTTTCGTACTTAGGCCCTCCACTGGCATTGCAGCACCCACCAACTCGCTTCAAGGCACACTGCCGCTAGTTTCATGGCATTTCAGTACCCCCGCAGCTAATTTTAAGGCCATATTTGGCATAAAAACCTGCACCACCACCGAATGCCTACTCCCAGTAGCCGCCAGTCCCCTATAGGTACCTGTATGAAGCCCTAGGGCAACCGACACCTGCCCCGGACGAACCAGTCCGCCGAAATCAAGACCGGGACGGGACGGCGATGTCGGGCCCCGAAAAACTATAGTCGCCCGGACCGTTGAGACCCCTGAGCACACCTCGGAACATGAAGTTGAGCGTGGCAGGAAACAAAGAGTCGCGCGCAGCTGGGAGTTAAGTGCACTCGGACGCATAGAGTCAAGTCCAGCTAGGAGCAAAAGTAAGTGAGCTAGGGGGTAAGGTTAACTGTATTTTCGAGCTAGATAAAGTCCGAATTCTAGACATTTTGCACATAGTTGTACGACGCTGTGCCATCGTGCATAAAATTCTACAGACGGATGTTTTGTAGCATAAAATCCAAATTTGAGATATTCAGCGCCGTGCAAAGTCTATTTTGACGAAATTTTATTACATATGTACGAGCCGAAAGTGGTTGATGACCAAAATAGGCTTTATATTTCGCATGGATGAGCTTTGGTTTCTTGAGCTTGCGTTTTCAATTTTGCGCTAAGCTGTTGCAGACTGGTCATTGCAATGAGTTGTTCACTTGTGCATGCCTAACTCCCGGCACTGACGATTGTGTTAAACATCTCCAAAGGCGGTATCCAATGATTGAGCGAATCTCAGTACTAATTCTCTTGTTCTGTCGCCATCAATCAACCACAACTCCCGTATTAACGTTATGTTATCGAACAAATTGTTTTGCACAAAATCTGTAGTCGGATGTTGTGTTGAGCTATTAGAGACTTTGCTAGGTGGATTGTCATAACGTTAAACATGGGCGGTGATCATGGCGGTACGAATGGGCGATCTCTAATCAGAAATACCAAACCCAACATTTCTCAAGGACATTTTGAAGCAACTTGTTAATATTCTCTCACCAGAATTTCACATTATATTCTTCAGAGGGAACTCTACCTGCTGATATTTTTACTTTTGTGAGACAAGAAAAACTGCAATATTGTTCTCTCGTGCCCAGATTTCTAGCCTAGCTCGCAAGCTCGCTCGGCCGCAGAATTTATCTTCCCAGTCTGGGTACGAGATAAGCAAAATTGTTAGGTGCTCAAAGCTTGGGTTCAAATATTGGGTGCTTGCCTCTAATCTGGGTGCATTGCAAATTCTGGGTGTGGCTGGTGAGCAGTTGACATAGCTAAGCGCCTAAATTTGACTCTGGAGTCAAAAACGCAAAATCACTATTGGTGCATGGTGTCGTGCAATGTCTATTTTGACAAAACTTGGTGCTATACCTGCGGGCGTATGGGAGTGCTCCGTTTGCTCGGTAGTCTTAATATAACTATCCCCCTGCGCTCTTAGTTTGGGCGGGTATGTCGCAGTTTGCCGCCCAAAACCTAGCGTGCAGGGATAGCGCTGGCCAATCACTGTAAGTGCCAATCGGACGGAAGGTTTCAGCTACTAGCTTGTTTATTTTTTTGGACTGTTACATATTTTGACCGGTGATACTGTAGGAAGGTACTTCAAAAGTGCACATGCTGTGTTTTCTCCAATCCCCAGTACCAGGGTCATGCTGTGCAACTCTTATCCGCTCATCGTTGGACAGGGGACTCGAAACGGCACACTGGAAAATGAAATAAGGCAAGACTTTGTCATACATATATATATAACTGGCGTCGCACCCTCAAACTCTGGTTTTGGCACTACATTTCGGTTTCGAACTGACCAGATCACAATGCCATCCTTGATTACCCGAATCTTAGCCTTTTTTAATCGCAAAAAAAGACCAGCAGGGGTTTGTGGCATAACATTACTTTGCTGCCGCTAGATGCATTTCCTAACGTGATGCAGGTTGACATGTTCGGACTGTACTCTCTATATCCTTCATATCCCCAACCTGAAAATTGGAGACCGGAAGTTGAGTATGTGTTACATCGGAAGAAACTTACTGATATATATATCGTGGCACTGATGGGATTCGTCACTTTCAGAATAGTTGCAATCCATGGTCTCGGTGGGCATCCGATTATGACCTGGGGCGAGGAAGACAAGTTATGGCTGCGCGATTTACTTCCCGGGCATCTCCCTGCCCATAGTCTGCGGATTTCATCCTTCGGGTATGATTCCGCTGTTTTTGGCCGCTCGCGTTCTCAGATTAGTCATTATGCCGAACAACTGTTGAATGATCTTCACCAGAGGCGACGCGAGGTAAGGAAAGTCCTGCGATATTGGCGGTTATTACGCTAACTGTATTAGACGAAAACTACTGGCATCCCCATTGTTTTCGTGTGCCACTCATTAGGCGGCATCGTCTGCAAGAAGGTAGGCATTGTGTTAATATTCCAATATTTGAGCTTCATTGACAGAGTACCGGAGGCACTCAACTTCGCCCATGAACATGGTCGGGTGCACCGGGACATCACACAATCAACTAAGGGTATCGTTTTCATGGGAACCCCTCATCTCGGTGCGGATGTTGCAGCATGGGGGAAGCTTCTTGGCAATATCGGCAACGTTGTCACCTTCGGATCCTTTAGAACGGACTTACTTAAAGATCTCAAATCGAAATCAAGGGAGTTTGGAGAGATTGCCAAGGCATTTGTTGAACGGGCTGCGGACCTCCAGATTGTGTCTCTGTTCGAACGGAGACCTACAAAGGGAATCTTGGTACCTTCCGGTAGTACCTTGGTCTTTTACGATGCAGCTAATACTGGCTTAGATTGTGGATGAAGTATCAGCGACACTCCGTGCTTCCAACGAGCGCACCCTTCCGGTAGAGTGTAATCACGTCGAGATTTGTCGTCTTTCGGGATTGGAGGGTTACTATTCCACAGTGTCTGGGGCTGTGGTGGAACTCATAGAACTGATTTACCCAGTTTCAAGTATGTAGAATCTATGTGTTTTAGTGTAGAAGTCAGATCTCATGATGGGACGTGAACTTCAAAGCAAGTGCTCCGTTGCACTGCTGTGAGGCAATTCGTGCAGGAGGCTAATATATAACGTTAAAGACAGTGATAGTGATGCCCGTCTCCTTAAAGGTGCACTTCTCCCACGGTTTATGGTACTATGAACCTACAACGCTAATTTTTTCCAGAGTGCCTCGACTGTCTGCATTACCCGGACTTTCATTCTCGAATATCCAATATATCCGAGAAGCACCATGGCACGTTCGAGTGGATCTGGACCAATCCCGAATATGAAAAATGGGAGTCAAGCGAAGTTTCAAGACTCTTCTGGTTGCAAGGAAAACCCGCAAGTGGAAAATCTACACTTACAAAGTCAGTACGTTTGGGCCTAGAACAGAGAACGCGTCCGGGTTCATCAACGCCGTTCAGCGTCGTGGATTTCTTCTACAGCGATCGTGGTGGTGATTTCCAGCGAGGTCATGACTATATGCTGCGGTCGATAATACATCAAATGCTTAGCGTGATTCCGAACAGCTGGGAGGGTTGTCGCACAGTATACACGCAGTACAAGCGCAAACACGCTGTCATGAACTCCCCACACTCAGTGAGTCTGGATCTAGAGACACTCAAATTAATGTTCATTCAGTCGATCAGCAATATCAAGGTTCAGTCAAACTTGTACATTATTATTGACGCAATGGATGAGTCAGTGGAGGCAAAACGAAAAGAGATTATGGAGATGCTGACGAGCTTCTGTGGTTTTAAACAACAAAACTTGATCTTGAAGATCTTCGTCGCCAGTCGCCCAATTCCGGGGATCGAAGTAGCTTTCAAAAACCACATTTCACTCTGTCTCGAGGATCAGACAGGGGCAGATATAAAGCACTACGTGCTATCCGAGACCAAGAGGATTAGCAATGCGATGGACATCGACCCGGATTTGTTGGATCAGGTTGTTGATGGCTTAATTGAACGTTCCAGAGGAGTTTTCTTGTGGGTAAAACTGGTTATCCTCGAGTTGGAAGAGAAGGCCAGCACCGATGGCTGTACCATCGCAGAGATTGAGCAGCTACTCTGGTCACTTCCGGAGAAACTGGAAGAGCTGTATGCGCGAATTTTGAACAAAATGGCGAAGTCCCAATATACTGCTGCAGTGCGGCTTTTTCAATGGGTCGCATATTACAAGCGACCTCTGTCTCTGACCGAAATCCAGGAAACCATGGCGTTAGATGTGTGTCCCGAACAGTTTACATCCACCGACTTGAAGAGAAATAAAGTTATCAACCGAGTACACGCCGAACGCCGACTAGCAAGTGTCTGCGGAGGTTTGATCGAGGTGAAAAATAACACTGTCCAATTTCTTCACCAGACTGTGCGAGAGTTCTTGATACAGCTTCCCGACTCATCGCCATTTCATATCACCCAGAAGTCAGGCGAAGAATATATAATGTCAACATGCAATCGCTATATGTCGTTTATAAACCGCACAGTTCAAGCTACAACGGCAGCAAAGCATCCTCCGAAATGGACTAGAACTGAATTAGACCTGGTTATAGGTTTTATGGAGAGTCTCCAACTATTTGATTATTCAATGTTCGAAGTCAATTACCAACACGCTTTGGGTAAGGTTTTGATGTCTACATTGCTCCACAATGCAGCACTAGTAGTTAAAACGCTGAGTGAAGCAATTCAAAACGCTGCCAAAATACGCAATTGCGACGCAGTAGTCCGGTTGCTGAGAATTGGGATCGGTGAACGATACGCAAACCGGTCTGAATTAGATGTCTATGTTGATTTTGGGTCTCGGAATGAGCTATGGAGGATCATGGATGAAGATGGCCATTATCCCATCCACATTGCTGCGCAGAAAGGCTACACGCATGTTATCGCTCTATTGATTGACATGGGAGCATTTGTGGATATGTATTCCACGCGCACTGCCAATGGCTTCACAGCGCTGCACCTCGCATCTATGAACGGGCACGAGGCCACAGTGCGACTACTACTTGAGAAGGGTGCCCAGAAAGAGCTCGAGGGCGAGGATGGCTCGACCGCGCTACAACTTGCTGGCAGGAACGGGCACGAAAGTGTACTCCAGCTTTTAGGCGAACACTCTTGCCCTCCCACTTCCTCTCGTTGATCTTTGTCTCAGGTACGAATGGATCCGCATAATCCACATTTAATTCAAGCCCAAGCGCTGATAGATGATAGCATATTGTTCTTGGGAAATAAATAGCTCCTTACCTCTACCGAGGCTTCACAACTGGAATATCCCCTAGCAGTCCATAAACCCTGTAGACCGCTTAGCATGGAATGTATGAAACGGCTAATTTGGCGGCCAAATGATTAGTCCCAATAATAGGTTAAAAAGTTGCTAGAAATGTTTAAAACTTGACTGTATAACATTCATCTAATTAAAATTATCTTCTACTCAGTGCATGGGGTTTCATCATTAGGAGGGGCTTGTGGGGTGGGGTGTGCAGTGAAAATAAGTACACAAAGATTACCTTTATGTATCAACTTACGAATCTTGTTACCTCTAATAATCAAATAGGCTTATTTTCGCTACAATGGCGGACACCAAGGTGGTGGTGATAGTTGATGGTACTGGGCGGACATGGGCGGGCGCTGGGTACAGCATGGCCGCTGCTACCCAAATACGAAATGCATAAACTACCACAGTTCTATCGCTCAATACAATTATGTTTTCAAAATGCTTCCATATCGCTTAGTGTGACGTGGAATACACTTCGGCCATTTTATTTCCTTTGAGTGCATTCTGTCGCTTATTATAGCCGCGACATACAATCCATGCCAAGCGCTTACAACCTTGTTGTCCTACCCAGACACTCCGCTTCACAACAATGCGACTTCTGTTGGACGCATGGCGGCAGCCGTCAGCCCAGAAACGGACTGCAGTGTCTGGAATCAGGGTTTGGTTTAATGTGATTTGGGTGGATTGATAGTCAAGACCATAGAAATCCAGGTACAGATCGGCGGTCACGGTCATGTAGCACGCATTGAGTTAATAGCTAACGTTAAGAGAGCAAACTACATTGTGATCATGTCTACCGTGTAATACTCACTTCTTATGAAGTCCCCTTCATCTGCTGAATCGGGTTTTAGACCCATTTACTACCCTACTTGCAACGCCGCCCTTCTTGACACAGAAACCAGGTACTCCCGGAAGATTTGGTCTTGCAGTGCCAATTACTGCTGAGTCTCCAGAATAGTATTTTCTGCCTCCTTCTTCTAGATTGCGGTATATGGGTAGGTGATAGAACCAACATATTGCCCAAGACTGTCTCATCTATCTAGATGCTGTCAAGCCTCGTAGCAGTATACTGGTACGTTCCAGTATATCAACAGATATCAGTACCAACAAATAGTTGATTAGTGCACTTGGAGGAATTGCTGATACAGTTAGAGCGTTATAAACTACAGTACAGATGGAGCATTGTACTGGTATACTGGATAATGCTGTTGGTATGGGTGCACTTTCACTTACTTGCCCCTATATGCTAGTTTGGAAAGGCAGCGGCGTCGCATGTGAGAATGTTATAATTACTCAGTGATACGTACTAGCACGTAGCAAATGATATACCGCACCTACGTATAAATAACTATTCTTATTAGCGCTCGTTTGTACTGGCAGCTTTTAGTTATACTAACTTATACTACCAGTTTATACTACCAGTTTTTCAGTTAGAGCAGTTCATTCTAGGAGTTTTTATACCTATTACTTGATGTGATGGTTAATTGATTATATCTCTACCTACGGAGACTGTAGGCCCGTATGTACAGTAGTTTCGTGTACCAACTCTTCTATCTTTGTCGTGCTGATCGTTGTAAACCCGTATCCGTAAGTCTCAGTACAACCAACGCTTCGGCCGATCGGCTGAGTTCCACCAGCCCGTATTCTATCATCAGCCCGTACTCTCTCGTCAGCTCGTATTGATCTCACGGAGGGTGAGACTTATGTTCTAAGTATACATCCAACAGTACTGGCAGTTTACTGGTACAAACTAGTTCAGTATATCAGTATATAGTACTGGTACAGTTTGAGGATTCCAACAGTTGGTATTATGCGGTTCAGTACAGTTTTGCACTCGACCCCGTACCATTTTGTAATATTGCGAGGCTTGGATGGTGCCCGTTCAGCTGACCCTGAAAAGACTAGCATGCTATTGTGACTATGTATAGAAAAAGTCCATCTTGTCCGTCCGAACGTTATCCTTATCCTAGATTACCATCCATAGGGCAGAAATATTCACGAATCATTGGCCTAGATAGTATCACTGCGAACGGAAAGCCCAGTAGGTCTTCTAGACAGTCGAGTGATAGTATCATGACAGTTATCGAAATATGGCCGCACTAACAGCTTCTCTGTAGCCGCGAAACAGTTTATCGCTGCCATAATCACGCTATAGTGCAAACTTAGCATATATATTCTTCTGAACTAGACTGGAGTCGATTATTAGTGTTTCTGAGGGAACCCTGCACCCGCCTGCAGATGAGTTAGGATATCTTGCGAGAATTACCCCTTGTCGATAAATCAGAACATGCGTAGTAGGTACTCGTCAAAAAATCTGAGCTACCGTTGATCTGAACGTTGGATGCGGTCTGTAGTGACACATTATGCTAACACCGACCCAGTGGGCGATGTTGGTTATACAATGTACTGTCAAACAGTAGGTTACGTTTCTTTTCCCTCTACCTCCTCAAGCTAGACAAGATTTTCTAGTGTCTACTGCATATATTTAAAGTATCTGCACGCTTCCCCGCTGTCCCAGTGAGCGCTTTCGAGCCGCAGAGTTCGATCTACAGCCACGAATTCGTTTTCGTAAACCTAATGGGTTAGCAGTGACAGGGCGATGGCACGACGACAACGTAGCGTGGCCGATGACTAGGGGCAGTGACGGCGGACATTGCAGCCTATATATGTTGACGGCGTGGATAGGATGTAATCTGGATCAGTGGCAATCACTCGGTCATGAATCGATACTCGCATCACGAACCACTAGAGGTTCACGAATTCCTAACGCTGCAGTCGCCGTACCCCGGCGCGAACGTTATACTCCACACTACAGGCCAGTTTCGGCTAGCACAAATCTGGCTGCAAACCCATGATTTCATCCTCAATTGGTGACCTAATATCAATCGGTTCTTCTGGGACTGGTAATGGCCGTTGCCATTTTTACATGTGTTTTCTTCATCCGGTGTTCGGAAATGTGCGACATATTCAAGATGGAACCAAACGTTAGCTAAAGCATTATCTCAACGGTGAGAACGCAGTTAAACAAGGGAGGCCAGCAGTACCGCGAGTCGACGACTGCCATGTTGCGAGCAACTAAAACACGGCAAAAAGAAACTACAGAGCCAAGCGGATACTTCGCACTTATAGCAAGCTTACTATAATTTAATGTACCAGAGACCTGAAATTTACGCACTCTACCGATGGTTTTTTGTTTTTTAATGATACTGCATTCTCTCAGACTAGAGTATGGCAGAGCCCCTTTTGTTTTTTTTAATCATTCTGCATTCACTCAGACTAGAGTATGGCAGTGCCCAAATTTCTCCTCCCCCTCCGGACAGCCGGCTAGATGAGGAAGCTCCCCTCCTTCTACCCTTCTTCTCCAGGCAGTGCCCCCTTCCCCTCCCCTCTGGATGGCCGGCTAGGTGGGGGACCTCCCCTCCTACCTTTTCCCCCTTACTCTATGTCCGAGGATCAGCCGAATGATCGCGCGAGTTGCGGAGCAGATACGTAAGGAGTCGACAATGAAGGTGCTGTGCAGAGTTTCTACCTTGCGATAAGTAGAAGGAACGATCGTACAATGACCAACAAACCAAAATATTAGCAAAAACCAGTAACGGGGGTGGGAAGTCGACAACTGGCCACAGCCTTCACCGGTTGCGATGAGAGGAAGCTTAAATAAGTTGTAATATACATTAACACAAGCTGGCAGTCGAAGCATTACAAACACGGCTGGCACGTTGCAGAAAACAATGTACCTTAGTGCTGCACATCCTAATCCAGGCCAATGTTGAACTCGCACATTTCCTCGAAGATTAGACGATGATCCATTCGATCCTCACCACGCACAGCCATCCTTAACGTGCAGGACTTTGTATCATTCTGTGACCAACGCATCCACCTCCACTGCCCTCAGCCTACCCTTACACACCCCAAGACGCAACATTCTTGGAGACCCTTTATAATTTAGTGGGAAACCGGAAGTCTTCATACCGCAATGACCGCTCGTGATGTGTGCGACATATCTTATCGCGCCAATCAGGTGGGAAGGGTCGCCAGAATAGGTAAGGCGTTCCTAAATAGGCATATCGAAGCATAAACTTCCGAGTGGCTGTTGTGTTCCGAATATACTAGCCGAAGATAAGGCTGCATTTTGTTCTAGCTCGAGAATTGAGAAGTTGTAGAATCAGGATATAAACGAGGTAGCGATGCGGGATTGCCACGTGGAAAGACAGCGCGACAAGACGGATGGCGTGGCTTCCTACCTTGCGAGTGGGTTTCACATGCAATCAAATTGAGTGCTGCGCCTAGTGCGCAGAAACGCACACACCCTCCCAACAAGTTAGTGCTAGCCAATTAGATACGCGAAAGAACGATACAGCCTCACGATTGCACATTCACGCATTTTCAACACTAGTCACAACTACAATGTACAGTTTGGGGATCTGCCTTGAAAGCGCCTAGAATGTAAGACTCGCTACTCTTTACGTTTCAGATCTGGGTACGTACATAAGCTATTCTACCACTGCACTCATTGTTATAGAATACCGTGGTACATTGCCACTACCTATACCTTATGTGAGTCTCAGCCGGCCACCATTTGATCATACGACATTGCAGATGCAACCCAATCCTTTCCTACCTCTACACTAAAATTCGCGGAGGGGATCTAGACGCGAAGGGATTCTGTGGAAACGCGCATGAGGCCTACAAGCCAGGCGCACCTGCTACACCCGTTCGCAAGGCGCCCGGTCACACCCAACATGACTACTCGCACAAGAGTTGAACATGGACTGAAAGGGTTGTTCACGGGATCACATTATGTAGCATCGCCTTCCTTCAGATTTATTCAGGTTATTAAACCATTTTGCTAGCTACGGGCATCTACTTACAAGACACCGTGACCTTCACCCGATTCCTGCACTCGTCCATAGCTTTAGGGTCGGTGAGAAGCATCTGGTGTGGTAAGCCTTACATTGTAATGTTGCCTCGCTAATGCCTCAGGTCACACAACATGCGCGGGGCTGCAGAATAACTGGCCTTGTTGCGAGGGTATGCCATGCCAGCAGGTATTGTGTGGACTATTTGGCCGGTTCAATGGAGTTGTGGTCGTTTTTCTGGCAACACTGACGGCGGTGAAGCGGTTTGTTCGTCATCGAAACGCACTCGGATACAGTACTGCTACCGCAATGACTACTCAATCTGTATGATGGCGGAACCAAAAAACCCTAGCGTGCGGTGGGATAGCTCTGCTATTATTGTAGAGGCCCAGGTATAGGCTTACATAGTGTAAATTAAGCACCCTAAGCCCAACCGGGTGGGCCCTTTAGATGAATTCGGAATATAGTTTGAAATCTTACGCGAGCTGCGGTAGACTAAGCGACAACTTGCTAGAATTCTGTTGTGTGATGGAGTAACCCGGTGGTGACCTTTGCAATATAACTTATTGCCCACGATAGTGTTCTCCTTTAGTGGGTATTCGGATTGTTACCAGATACTAGATTGGTGGGAAGGGGTTGGCAAAGCCGTCATTGCTCAATTGAACGCTTGGGGAGATTTCTAACATGATATGTTCTTCTAGATTGGTTAAGTATAAACGGAGAAAACGTACCTCAAGCTATAAAAAGTGAAATACGTAGCACCTCACATATGGTTTAACGTACTAATATGTATGGATCAAGATTGAAGCGACTAATGGTCAGCAGTGACGGTTGACAATATCAGTTGATCCATAATTGTTGTCCGGATGTACGGAAAAGCACCCAATTACGGAAAAACGCAGTGGTTTCGCCATTGTAATACCAAGCAAGAGCTGAAAACTGTCTGGAAGAATATTTTCTACTTCCTTCCCTACGATTCCGGGGTAGGGGTAGGATAAACTTAAGTAGTAATTAATGGGATCGGATGATGTCGGCCTACTGCCTGTGTAGCAGAAGGACTAGCCCATACCCATAATGTTTTGTTTACCAACTTTAAGCCTTCTCAAACCCCGTACAACGAGACTTTCAGTGATAGCAGCAGTATTCCGCAGTAGCCAGTCCGATCGTCGGTGGGAATATACCCGATCATCTCGCCACGCGCGCGACGCAGCAAAATGCGACCACCTAAACTTGAGGTTACTACAACTATTCAATCACTTTTATTCTGGATTTTTGCCCTGGTTCCATTGGACAGTTCGAAAAACGTCTGCGCTGTTCTAAATTCTATCTTGTATGCGGGGGTGCGGTCATGTTGGTGCTTGAGTTTCTTGTTACTTTCATTCTTTCACACGGAAATGGGTTGTTTTGGTCGTAGGGATAGACCGACACTGGTTTGTGCGACGACAACACTTCATGAAGTCAGAGATGACTTGTAAATCCCAAAGTGCGGGATGGTGATGAACATGATAGAACTCTCACATTGCCATCTAGACGGACCCCCGATCCTTTTGTGTGTTAGTCTGAACTTGTCGGTTACAGTTTATAGTATCAGTTTTCGTCGGTGATGTATTTTCTAGAGACTGCTTGCTAGTAACCAAAATATTTCAAAAGCAATAAGATTAAACGAATAATGTTATCAATAGAAAGCTATAGGAAGGAAGACAGTTTCACACTATAATTTGACCCCTTGCTCTAAATCTACCCCTGCGACCGATACAAATATCGAACTACATAGCTCGATATTATTTAATCCGGACAACTATCATCCATCACATTCAACTGTCCCAATACGGGTCACACCCCATTCACCCACCCGCAAGGTGCCATCACACGATGCATTCCTCGCTCAACCCGACGACTGGAACGCAAGCAAATGAAACACATGAGGTAATACTAAACATAATCAGTCGGAATAAAGACCCACTCATACACCCGGCCCATTCTTTCTTCACCGGAATTTGTGACCATAGCTTAATGTTCTTCCAGGCACGCCAAAGCCGATTGTCGACGTAATAGCTGTCGTTCCGTGGGAAATGGGTCGATCATTGAACGTCGTCTAGTAGAAATGAAGTCTGACAATAGTGCCCATAATTCGCCAAATTTTCGAGATACCTTCCAGCGACGGGGATCTCCTCGCAGTTAGTTACCTACCACTTCATGCAAAATTGGCGAATGGACGCTGTCAGGCTACTCACCTTGACTTCGCTAGCTATTGCTGAGGATTCGGAGTTTCTTTGCCCAGCTCTTCAATCCCATTTTTGCATCTGGAAAGACAACGAGCGGTCGTCTTGGTATTTGGGTGGTCCGGACCGAGAATCTTGTCGCGTCCAGCCAATGCTCGCTCGAACCATTCAATTGCTTCCTCATATCGTTCTTGCTTTTCAAATAATATTGCTATGTTGTTGACGGTATCCAGTGTCGATGGATGGTCTTTCCCAAGTACCTTCTCTTTGCCAGCCAATGCTCGCTCGTACCACTCCAGCGCTTCATTATACCGCCCTTGATTCTGAAAAACGAGGGCCATGTTGTTGACGGTACCCAGTGTCGATGAATGGTCTTTCCCAAGCACCTTCTCTTTGCCAGCCAATGCTTGCTCGTACCACTCCAGCGCTTTATCATACCGCCCTTGATTCTGAAAAACGAGGGCCATGTTGTTGACGGTATACAGTGTCGATGGATGGTCTTTCCCAAGCACCTTCTCATAGCCAGCCAATGCTCGCTCATGCCACTCCAGCGCTTCATCATACCGCCCTTGATTCTGAAAAACGAGAGCCATGTTGTTGACGGTATCCAGTGTCGATGGATGGTCTTTCCCAAGCACCTTCTCTTTGCCAGCCAATGCTCGCTCATACCACTCCAGCGCTTCATCATACCGCCCTTGATTCTGAAAAACGAGAGCCATGTTGTTGACGGTACACAGTGTCGATGGATGGTCTTTCCCAAGCACCTTCTCATAGCCAGCCAATGCTCGCTCGTACCACTCCAGCGCTTCATCATA
>Ga0307515_10007700_pt1 | contig 21213 bp, 14 predicted proteins | sample 17_EM_MG_FD_194513 | JGI IMG/M metagenome (GOLD analysis project Ga0307515, IMG submission 194513) | Populus trichocarpa ectomycorrhiza microbial communities from riparian zone in the Pacific Northwest, United States - 17_EM | ecosystem: Host-associated > Plants > Roots > Unclassified | place...
CTCATATAAAGCAAATCAAAATAAATTATAAAACTTAATCCCCAACCAATCCAATGTTTAACGGTTAAATTAGAAAAAAAACTTTAATTTTTTTAAAAAAGACAAATAACATCACGAGTCAACTCCGAGTTAACCTGCTAAGCACTATTCCCGAGTTATGAGGCTATGATAACCTAATAAAAATCAAACCATAACACATTATGAAACCGAATTCCCAATTAAACCAGTATAGAAGGATGAGATTGAGAAGAAAAATTAACTAAGAAAAGAAAAAAAAAACTCGAGTCAACTGAGTTAACTCGTCAAATCCACAACCTATATTATGAGAATAGGATAACTCAATAAAATATAAATTCAATATCAAAATATAATATTAATTTTTTTTTAAAAAAGAATACTATTCTAATGAATAGTATTTTATAGAAAGAAATATGTAAAATCTCCTCTTTTTAGTATTTTATTAATTTATCGACATCCGACCCCACCTGTTTTTATTTTATTTTTTCATAACATGGCCACGTGTTCCCCGCCACTCTTATATTGTTGCCACTCTTTTAATTTTATCTTCCAGACATTGATTCAAACGTGCTTAACAATTTTTTTTATAATTTAAAATTAATCTTGAAAAATCAGATAAAAAATTAAATTGAAAAAAGAAATAAATTGAGAAAAAAAGTACAAGGAATTAAATTGAAAAAGAAAGAAAGAATAAGATAAAAAAAGATCTGGGATGAAATCACCGTTGACATGTACAGTGATTTCAACCCAATTCATATGAACAGCGTTACCAGTTTTTTTTTTTTTTGTTTTCTCCTCTCTTTTATCTCCACTCTCTCTCAAAGCACCTGTAGAGAAGGAAGAAAAGTAGCCGCAAAAGTTATAAAAAGCTACGTTTCAATCCTGCCTTCTCCTTCCGTCTCTCCTTCAACTCGCTCCCCAATCTATCTAACAAAGCCAGAATCGAAAACACACGCAGCTCCCTCCAAGAATCTAAATCACTTTCTCGCGCGTCCCCCACTATCGCCAGTCCTTTCCTAATTTAAAATTCTACCTAATTCCACTCTCTCTTTAACCTCTTCATCTCCTTCAATCCCAGAAGAAGATAAAAAAAAAGAAAAGCCAAGCCACTACCCCTCTAAAACGCTGCCGTTTTGTCTCAAATTTTGAAGGTATTCACATTTTCTCTACTATTTTGGTTTTATTCGTGTCATTATCTGATTTTTTGTTTAGTTACTGAAGAAGTAGATAAGGTTATGGTGAATGTGTTGAATTAGATCTTCAATAAGGTCTGTTTCGATATTAGTATTTGTGTTTGATTGCAAATCGGGATAATTTGAAATTAGGGTTTGTTTGTTTTTTTTGTCGTACAGAGGAATGCATTTGGATTTTTGCTGGCTTGGCTTTCAAAAGCACTCAAGAATCCCCTCTGGCTGATTTATCTCTCGCTTTACTTCAGGTTCCACGTCGTTCTTATGTTTGTTTACAACTAGTTTAAATCGGGGTTTAGTCATTGATTATTACTTGATTAGCGTGTGGCATTGTAAACCAATTGGTCAATATGTATGCTCTTCATGTGTGCGCATGTGATTATGTCATGAGTGTATGTGAGTGCGCGGAGAAAAGACTTCTTCATTATCATTGTTTGATTTTAATTCTTGGTTGAACCTTATGCGGATTCCGGGAAAATCTAAAGGCTGTAGTAGTAATGTAACTGAAGTACCAGGAATGCTTCAAGGTGTCAGGAGGGGGATGGGAGTTTATATTCATTTCTTTTTTCAAATGGTAGGTTTTTTTTTGTTTTTTTTCGGGCCTGTTTCTATTTTTCAAAGTACCATATTGTGCTAGATCTGCTGAACCTTGATATCATAAAGCTTAAGCTAGGACTCACTTGAGAGTTGGGAGGTATCTTATTCTTAGAAAATTATGTGCGTGTAGGCAAAGTGGAATAGAAATGAAGGGGAAAATGACAGAGCTCATCTGTAAAATTCACGCGGAAGTTCTAGATGGTAACTTTGATAGCTTTCTAGCAAAGAGAATAACAGTGACACAGGATAGCTTTGAAGTCCATGTCCTCATAGGGTTACTCCAAAAGCTTTAAATAGTTGAATTCTTAATTCAACAGGGACTTAGACTCTTGAATAAGAAACTTCTATTGTTCCAACTTAAAAAGGATTTCTTTTTAATTAAAAACTAATAGGACACCAAAGCATAAGCTAGAAGCCTAGACCCATACAGTTTTCAGAAACACATCTTTTCTAATCACGATAAAACACGTGAATTCTGATTGTTTTGTTGTCTGCATCAGACAGGATTATGAACTTCATTTTGTTTTATGCTAGTGGCAGTACATTTTCAGTGCATAAAGTTTCTCAACTCATAGGCTCTTTGTTCTGCATGTCTTGAAAGTAATGCCAATTACACTATGGATTGGAACAATTACTTGTAAACAAAGCAAACTCAGTTGTACAGAAAAGGGATTTAATGACAGGAAAGATAGAAGTCTTATAATTTAATTGGAAACAAAGAATTACAATGATAAGAAACAAGTAGCCTCACACCACTCAAGGGAATCACTCCCATATTGGAATCACACCAAGTTAAAATAGGCTTTCATTACAACATAACCTACTGGAACTACTAATCTTCAATATATATAGTTTTACAATTAACTGTTACATAATAGATAGACTCCTAACTGCTAATAACTGACAGATAAGGACAACAACAGTTAATATTAATTTCTACTGCCACTTGGATGATAATAAGATTGACATCACTTATGGGATATCAACTGCTCTTTCCTGCCAGCATGTATGGCTGGAACTTTAGCCTGCACAGAGTTCTTCAATCCACTGGAACTTGCTTCAGCCAAATCCTTATCTTTAACACTACTCTTCATGTTGTTAGATCCAATCAATTCCTTCTGCTTGGCTCTGTTTCGGATGTTCTGTCTTGATCATCAGAACTTGCATCAGAAAGTGGTCCTGGAGGAATGACCATCTCCTGATAATCATCGTGGATTTTGAGTATCAGAAGTTAGTTCCATCATTAGGTTGTTCATGGAAGTTTTATGCTTCTTTTCTCTTGGTGTTTTTATGTTCGAATATGGTTTGCTAGAAAGGGGGCCCAAGGGGTGGTGGTTTACTCTTGTTATCTCTCCAACCAGTCAATATTTTCATTAATAGTCTTACTTATTTGAATACAATTATTAGATTTTAAATTCTATTGATGCAAGGTGGAATTGGGTCTCAGGTTATACCATGTTTTTAATGCATCCAAATTAGCTTTTAAGCTTTTAGATGGTAGCATTAATTGTGCCAGGGTGGATACGAGCCCCTTTTGCATTGATCTAGAGCTTTTGAGATGTTAGCATTAGGTGTATTATGTTTGATTGGTAAATGAGTGCTTGTCAAAGATAATTGAGGTGGATGCTCTTCATGCTCGATTATCAAGGCCTTCAATTTTAGGATGAATTGAGGTTTGGTCATGTTAGATGGACTAGGAGATTATTGTTAATCACAATCTTCTTGGTTCAGTGGATGCATGTATATATGGAGGTCTTGGGGCCCATTTGGTGCTGGCGAATCTGGATTTTGTTGTTGTTGGCTCAGGGTTTCACAGCTGACAAGTTGTTCTGTGTTTCTGTTTATAGCACCATTACTAGAGGTGGGTATTGTTGTGATTTTGGGGTTGCAATTTTGGTGGTGGTTCATCTGGTTGGAGCATGAGGGCCGATGATGGAGGGATAAGGGCATCTCTTTTCAGGGAATGTCATCATCCATGGGGCAATTTTTTGTCACATTGGATAAAAAATGTTAAAAGATACATGTCAAACATTTTAAATGTTTTTTTCTAATTATAATTGGAGACAAGGGTCATGTCTCATGTTTGACACAATTTGGAAGTAATGGATCACATTATAAACACACACTACAAATTCACTAACTGATAAACACCCAAATAATGGGTTTTGCTTGTTAGAATACAGGATATGAATTCTGAATGACGTCAATTTTTTTTAAACTTAATTTAGTAATTTCTTAAATTAAATTACTGTAGTATAATGATTAATAATTGAATTTAAACTTCAGAATTTGCATATATATTGACTTGATTTATCAATTAAATCTAATTGCATTGTAAGTAATTTAATAAATCAAATTTATGCTTCAGAACTGTTCTGCTATTACCAACTAAAACCTATTTTTAAATTATTACTGATGAAAACCTATTTTTAAAATAAAATATTTTATAACCAATTAACATTTTACTATAATCAGTTGGGATAATCATTACAAAATACTGTAAAAATCAAGAAATCATAAAATTTATTGAAGTTTAGTAGCAAGTTGTACGACCAATTAATTCATTATTTTTATGAATGATTTAATATAAAAACATCGTGAACCATTTTTCAACCACCAATTAATCAGAAATTCATTATATAAATCATTTTGTACTAGAATAATTTCTTACGATGGTTTTTTCTTATCAAAGCAAGCCTTACAAATATCTTTAATGTTTATACAATGCAAAAGTGGATCTAAATTGGAAGCAAATAAACCATCAAAGATCAACATCCAACTCAATACACATTCAAATTTAATTTGATTTCAGGCATTTCCAACAACAATATTTTTATTCAACCCTGGAATAAAATATTTGATGTTATTTTTGCTGTACAAAAGTTTGAGAACCGAAAATTCTTGTTCTTTATATGTGCAGTTTAAATATTACAAATATGCTTAGTTTGGTTGGATTCATCAAGTTCCTCTATGCTGTATACCAAGTGGTTCCCTATATTTCCTTGTATCTTTTAATGTTTAACTTTTCCTTCTCCTTTTCAATTTAGAATTGATTTACTTGTTTATTTAAGTTTTGTGTTTCTGGCTTCTTGAATTACAGGAAACATTGCTCTCCAGAAGTACATTCCTTCAAGGGATGCACCTTCAGGCAGTATGATGCCTTTGAGCTTTTCCAGTAAGGAGCGTGAGATTGCTCAACTTGCAGAGTCAGAGACAAGTCGCAGAAGGGTGAAAGATGTGGATGTTGACCTTAGTGAAGTTTACTTTTTAATTATGCATTTCCTTTCAGCTGGGCCATGTCAGAGAACTTATGTACAGTTTTGGAATGAACTTCTCGAACATCAACTTTTACCTAGAAGATATCATGCTTGGTATTCAAGAAGTGGAGCACATAGTGGGGATGAAAATGATAATGGTCTATCATTTCCATTAAGTTACAATAGTTTGGAGGAGCAGTATGCAATGTGTTCTCTCTCTTTCTCTCTCTCTCTCTCTCTCTCTCTCACTTACTCACTCGTGTGGCCACACACAATTACACTCAGCGTTGCTTTTGTGGGGCAAACTGCATGTGCCTACATAAATGGTTAAAAATGGTTTGAAATAATGGTCCTGGTTTCTTTTGTAAACTTTTGTCTGCATTTCTGTGGATATATAATGCACATTGTATTTTGTTAATTTTTTGCCTCAAACTATCTTTGACTAGACCTTTCATTAATTATATGTATACAGGTACCCTCACATTGAGAAGAATCACTTGGTAAAGCTTTTGAAGCAATTATTGCTCAACACAGCCTCTCCATCAGAAGGCTTGATTGGTGATGCTCCAAATGCTGCTGATGTTCCTACCCTTCTGGGAACGGGTTCATTTTCACTTTTGAGTTGTAGGTTACATCTATTTAAGCTTTGAAATGAAATGATAACCTGACATTTGTGTTTGTATGAGGTTTTTATGCTTTTGTGAGATATTTCTTTTCATAATGGCATAATAGAGTTCATTGTCTATTTTTAACTGGAATTTATTAAGATGTAAAATACTCCTTTGTGTCTAAAGGTGATAGAGATAAGGGAAATGACCAAGTCAAGCACCCCCCTGCTCACATGCGATGGCCTCATAGACATGCTGATCAGGTTCGCGGGTTAAGTTTGAGGGAAATTGGAGGTGGTTTTGCAAGACACCATCGTGCACCTTCTATTCGTGCAGCATGCTATGCTATTGCGAAACCATCAACTATGGTACAGAAAATGCAAAATGTCAAGAGAGTACGCGGACATCGGAATGCTGTCTATTGTGGTATGAGTTTTACAGCAAAATTTTATGGTATTGGACTATGCAGTTTATGTCCCTATCCTAGGGAAAACTCACAAGTCATATATTGTGACTAGTCTGCCAAAATCTGAAATAAAATAAAACATTTGCCCAGATGCATCTTGGACATCACACCATATATGCATTCTCTTAGTTTTCATTGATATTTGTGGATTTGTACCTAAAACTGCCTCAATGTAAATCCTGCAGCAATATTTGATCGCTCTGGGAGATATGTTGTCACTGGTTCAGACGATCGTCTTGTAAAAATCTGGTCCATGGAAACTGCTTTTTGCTTAGCTAGCTGTCGGGGGCATGAAGTGAGTATGGTTATGTAAATCCAATACCATTGATTTCTTGGCTTCCATTGCTGTTTAATCATAAGTTGCATTTCAATCCATGCATGAAAGGGGGACATTACTGACTTGGCTGTAAATTCAAACAATACCTTGGTGGCATCCTCTTCAAATGATTGCATAATTCGAGTTGTAAGCTTTTTTCTTCTAAAAACTAAGGACTTTCTTCCTGTTTATTCTCTTTATACCCAAATTTTGATCGCTACATCTGGATTTGGGCAGTGGCGTTTGCCAGATGGGATGCCAATATCAGTTCTACGTGGACACTCTGCAGCTGTTACTGCCATTGCATTTAGTCCAAGGCCTGGTTCTGCATACCAGCTTTTGTCGTAAGGCTGATTGCAATCTTATGTTATGCATCTTCTACAATTCTGAGATTTTGTTCTTTGTTTCATGAATCTACTGCCTCTGGATACGACTCTCTTGTTGCAAGGAAACTTGATATTGGAACATGCCACTGTAGATTGCAGGACTTTATTTTATCACTTTGTTAGGTTTGAATCCAGAACTACTTTTTTCCCATCTGAAACCTTTTATGATTGGAGGAGAAGCCAGGTGCCAACCATGAATAAATTTGATAGAGATGGTTCTTGACTTAAACTTTTGTATCCTAAATTAATGGGAATTTTAATTCATGTATCTCTGCTATCTTCTCTGGATCTTTAACTTCGTAGATTTTTTCTTTATCGTTGCCATGTTTAAATTTGTAGCGTGGTATCTCAATCTTCTTGTCTCCGAGAATTTCAGATCATCAATTATTTTTGTGGTTGTCAATAAATATCCATTTTCCAGCCCTAACAACTCGCAATATCCCACTTCATTTGTTATGATTAAGATTTAGTTGAGTCAAGTTTGACTAGTTTGAGGCCCTAAGGCACATAATGTCTGTATTGTTTCAAGTGAATTTTGACTCCCCATCTTTATTTCAGTAATCATGTAGTAATTGTTTTCCCCTTGCACCCCTGTGAATTTTATGCATTAAAAATTCTGTAGCTTCATGTTTGGTTTTTTTCCCTGGCAAAATCTGCATTTTTGCCTTCTGAAAAAATTGGCACCACTACCTTGAAAGTACAATGCCGACTCCTCAGTACTTGTTCTCTGCAATAATTTATAGCTTTTACTCGTTCTTTGCAGGTCTTCAGATGATGGAACATGTAGGATTTGGGATGCCAGGTCTTCCAACTTAGGTACACGGATATATGTTCCAAGGCCTCCAGATCCTGTGGCTGGTTAGTTACCTTTTCATTCTAACTCATGATTGATGAACTGGTTCATTTATCAAAAGAAGTTACAAGAATTATGGAATGGGTGCAGGAAAGAACAGTGGTCCGTCCACAAGTAGTGGTCCTCAGAGCCATCAGATTTTTTGTTGTGCATTCAATGCTCATGGAACTGTATTTGTCACTGGTAGCTCTGACCACCTTGCTAGGGTATATTTAAATTCCCTTAGCTTGCTTGCAATTCTGCTTAATGGTTATCCTATTTTTATCTTCTATATGTGGTATGAATATTGATCTTGGGAGAACTGATGTGAATGATTGTTGACATGTAAACACTGGATAACTTGTTAGTAATATTTCATCACTTGCAGGTGTGGAATGCTCTTAAATCCAACACGGATGATTCAGCCCAGCCAAATCATGAGATAGATGTGTTACCTGGCCACGAGAATGATGTCAACTATGTCCAATTTAGGTAAGTGTTTCTTTCTCTGTGCTAATGCTGCCATTAAAAAAATTAGAATGCTGACATAGGATACTGCTTTGTTTTGTAGTGGTTGTGCCATGCCATCTAGATTTTCTATGGCTGACAACTCAAAGGAAGAAAATATTCCAAAATTTAAAAATTCATGGTATGGAATTTTTCTTAACTGCTTATTTATGTTGCATTGCTTTTTCTTTGTGAGAATATATCTATATCACACCCTTTTGTTATAGTTAATCAGATCTATTGACAATATATGCTTCATAATTAAACATGCCAGGTATTTTCACGAAAGCATTGTTACCTGTTCTCGAGACGGCAGTGCAATTATTTGGATTCCAAAATCACGTAGATCACATGTAAATGACCTTTTTTCCGGGTTTTCTTTCTTCTCAGGGAAATGAGAATCAGTCAATTACTTTTTGTGAGGTTCAATTTGCGTCAATGTGACCTTGAGCAATACCAGGATACCTTCTTGATTTCTGAACAACAAATATATGTTTCTTTCTTTTTGAAGGGTAAAGCTGGCCGTTGGATACGGCATTATCATCTGAAAGTTCCTCCTCCACCAATGCCTACTCAACCTCCACGAGGAGGTCCACGACAGAGAATTCTTCCAACTCCTCGTGGGGTAAACATGATTGCGTGGAGTCTGGATAATCGTTTTGTCCTTGCTGCTATCATGGGTAATACTTCTTTCTTTTACAAGTTTTCATGTACATATTTATGGATGTATGTGAGTGCAACTATATAAATTCAGCTATCTTCTCATACTTCAGTTATCTTTTTTGCCAAAAAAAAGGGAAGGGGAGGGGGAGGGGGGGCAGAAGTAATACAAATGCTTGTCCATTTCAGCCCCCAGTGTTTCTTTGATCAGTCCTTAAGCATCACCATATAAGCCAACCTGTTTCAAAATTCATAAATGTTCCCATTAGCTTCTAACAAAATCTTCTTCTTTTACAGCAAAATGATGTTGTTGTTGATACTCTCACTTTTTAGGCTCTATGATTCATTCTTTGTGGTAGATATGTTTTATTTGTTGGTTATGTTGTCATTTCCCTTTCTATTTTAGTTACTAAATGCTTTAAATTCCTGGAGTGTTGGAGACCTTCAGAAAAAGGAAAGGAAACACGATTGTAATTCTTAAAAGGCATGTACTTTGTGCTGGTGTTGGTTGAGGTGTTGTTAAGATAACAACAAAGATCATTTTCTGCTGCCCTTGGTACTTGTGGATTGTATTGTTCTGGCTGGCAGATTATCTAGTTTCCAGCAAATTGGAAGCCATGGAATGTTATTCACAATTTGATTCCTGGGCAAGTTAAGGGACATTGTCCGAGTGGAAAGGGCAGCTGTCTGTTTCACTTATCCAAAATGGAAGAAATCTACTTCTTGTCATTGAAACTTTCAAGCAATGAGTCCTCACTGTTGTTTAAAGCTCATCTTTTATTTCTCCATTGAATTTTATTTTTGCTGTTGCTGTTCACTATTTGGACAGAGCATTACTCGATAAGTTTCACAAATTTTTCAATCTTTTTATGCTCACATGCCCGCATATGGATTTGGGCGTGGGACAACAAAATTTAAATTTCAATGGCCCTGCAAAAGTTTCTACGGACTTTTTTGTGCTATGTCCCTTTATTTTAAAAAATAAAATAAAATAAATAATAAATAACTCTATTAATTCTTTCCCTCATGTTATTGATCTTACCAAAAAATGAAATTCGGAACTGAGTTGGATTCTATTGAATATTTTTTTGAAGTAGGAAATGTAGTCTTTTTTTTCTGTAAGTTGATTGTGTGGGGGTGACGATTCATGTGCAGATTGCAGAATATGTGTTTGGAATGCTGCTGATGGTAGTTTGGTGCATTCTTTGACTGGTCATACTCAATCTGTAAGTGGTTCCTCATTTTTTTTACAAGCGTCCTTTTTCCCCTCTTTAAATGTTAAACTGTCCATATGTAGTTACATGTCAGGATGACTGATATGCTCCTCTCATTCAACAATTTCCGTGTTACCATCTCTCCCTATGATCTTGACTGGTAAATTCATGGGGTGCTCTTAACCATTGACTGATCACTTGTCACAATTCTCCATGTTAGTTTTATAACTATTGTAAATGCAATGTGCTAGTGTGCTTTTTCTGTGGGTCAAGTGGAATGCATCTCTTAATTTTATAATTGTTTCACATTGTTTTGCTATATTTTCAGATATTCACTTTTAGTGAATTTTCTTTTAAGTTGATGGTCAAAAGCTGAGAAGGGTTGCAAAAGAATAGATTAGTTTTTCGCAGCCAGCAATTGTATTTTATGTTTCCTTCCTGTTAGTTCAAATATATTATATGTTGTCCCGTAATGACCTCAGTTTTTCAGAATGTTTAAGTAACCATCTCTCATTCATTGTTGTTGCTAGTTCTAAAGGGAAATTTCTGCAAAATTTTGTAATATTTTAAATGCCACTATTATCTCCGAAAAGAGAATATTTTTTTTAATTTGTTTTACCGGTCAATTTTCCTGCCTCATTCACTAGAAGAAATTGGTACCTATTTTTGCAGATCCTTGCTGTCCCTACCCATTTTTACTTTAGAAATGGTTTGTTTATCCAATGTGTATGTTTGAGCATTTCAAAAGCATGTTTTGCTGAATTTTGACTTCTTTTCCACCTCCTATTCTGTTTGTATACAAGGACCAATGATCAATTGTTATTCGAAGCCTGTTTTCCGGCGTCTTTCACCTCTTTGACCACTGTTGGCAGAGATCAATGCTTTCTTGTGTTTGGTCTCCTTTTATGTGGCGATTCTTACAGAATCCAACTTCCACCCGTATCACATTTCTATTAGGAGATCCTTGTAAAACAGCTGGAATTTACCTATTTTCTTGGAAGGGTGCTATTTTCTGTTTTGCTCTCATTTCTCATTTTTCTATTTTTCATATCAATGCAGTTTATCTTGATACACATTGTGTTGGATTCTCTTATTTTTCACAAGTCATTCACTTGATGTGTCCAGCGTTTCTGACTATGTCATTTGTGTTCTTGGCAGACATATGTTCTGGATGTTCATCCTTTCAACCCGCGAATAGCTATGAGTGCTGGCTATGATGGAAAAACAATAGTGTGGGATGTGAGTCTTCATTTTGCTGAATCTCATTTTATATTGCAATACCTTTCTTTGGTTACTGTTTGCATTCATATATTTTTTTCTTTATTTAGATTTGGGAGGGCACACCCATCCGGATCTACGAAATTTCACATTTCAAGTTGGTTGATGGAAAGTTTTCACCGTAGGTGCCTATTGATGCTTAATATGGAATCTCTAATTTTGTTGATTCTGTTGGTATCACTCTTCTGAATCAATGTCCAAGAACATATGAATCTTACAAGTTTTTCATTGTTTTACGATAGTTTAATTTTCTAAAATAGAAGCTTTCTAGACTATTAATTTACTGTTTTCAGCTTTATTTCAAGTTATGTTACGAGAGATTCTCATCGGACTTTGGGTTAACTCCTTATAGTTAGGCTAGTGTATCAGTTTTTGTATTTTAGCCTCATGGTTATTTTACCAGTTCAGTAAAGTTAAACTTTTCCTGGACTCGATTCATCCAAGTAAATGTCAGATGAATTTTATGCGATTGTGAATCCATGTTCAGGTCTCAAATAGGCGTTGCCACTTAGCAATATTATATCAGTTTTGCATGATTATTTGTTGTACATGTAGTTTATTATACTTGAGATGGAGTTTAATTGTATGCTTTCCCAATCAAAATGCTGGAAGATATATCTGTAAATTTCTTGCAACCTTACTGCTGCTGTCATGATTATCATTCACTACTTTTATAACAGGGACGGGACATCTATTATACTTTCGGATGACGTGGGTCAGTTGTACATATTAAATACAGGCCAAGGCGAGTCCCAAAAGGATGCTAAATATGATCAGGTGCGTTATAAATAACCACTCGTGTTTGGAGGTTCTACTGAGAACTCTCTGGAAATGCATTATGATACTCACTCTGTGTACAGTTCTTCCTTGGTGATTATCGGCCCCTGATACAAGATACCTACGGAAATGTACTTGACCAGGTTAGCTAGCTGTGTATAATTTGGTGGCTTCAGCAAACCTATGTATTACTATGCACTACATCGCATACATAATGTCAAGAAACATGCACCTTGAGAAGTACTTGATATTATAGGGAATGTAACATCTTGATTAAAGGCAGTATGTTATAGAAGTTCCCTTTTGATTAATTGAGTTTATTGTTGAGTTCCATACTCACCTGAAAAAATTCTTGCCCATCCTTTTGTAGCCCTAATTCTGAATTACTAAGCATGTCATTTTGCAGCCTGTGGCAATTACTTATTGCTTGCATGCACACATGCATATCTATATGCAAAGTTATTTTAGTCAATGCATGAGTTTATAAATGACTATAATTGTATCCCTAAAAAATATTCTTTGCTATAATTGTCGGGTTTTGAAATTTTGACTCATGCAGACCAAATAGATCCTACATGAGATGTAGTAGTATTGAAGTTCTGATTTACATAGTTACTTTACATTTTGTGTTCACTTCTCGATGTCAAACAATGTGAAACATCTAATTCAGGAAACTCAGCAAGTACCATTCCGGCGGAATATGCAGGATCTTCTTTGTGACTCAGGTTTTAATTTCACCTGGCAACTTTTATCATTATGGAATTCTTATGGCATATGCAATTTTCAATTACATTCTCTCAAGTGCTTGTTTTTTTTGAGAATTCTAGGGATGATTCCTTATGCGGAACCTTACCAGAGCATGTACCAGCAGAGACGGTTAGGAGCTCTGGGTGTGGAGTGGAAGCCATCTTCTGTAAGATTTGCTGTTGGACCAGACTTCAGTCTAGACCCGGATAACCAAATGCTCGCCTTGGCCGACTTGGATGTATTGGTTGAGCCACTGCCTGATTTCATAGATGCCATGGATTGGGAACCAGAAAATGACATGCAAAGTGATGAAAATGATTCAGAGTACAATGCCCCTGAAGAAAATTCTTCTGAGGCCGAGCAAGGAAGGTCAAATTATAGTTCCTCTGGTGATCCAGAGTGTAGTGCAGAAGACAGTGAGGCTGAGGGCAGGGATGGTTTCCGAGGATCTAAAAGGAGAAAACAAAAGGCTGAAGTACATGTTTTTAAACAATTTTCTTTCAAAATATTGGATTTCATGCATGCTTGACTTGCTAGCTTATTCTTCTTGCCCCCACTTTTTGCAGATTCAGATAATGACTTCTTCTGGGAGGCGTGTTAAAAGGAAGAATTTGGATGAATGTGATGGAAACTCAATTAGAAGTAATCGAACTAGGAAATCAAGGATTGACAGGAAAGCTTCAAAGAGGAAGTCTTCCACTTCAAAGGCCTTGAGACCTCAAAGAGCTGCTGCCCGCAATGCGCTTAGTTTATTTTCAAAAATTACTGGAACAGCTACAGACGCAGAAGATGAAGATGGCTCAGAAGGTGACTTATCAGAAACTGAATCTGGAATGCAAGACTCAAATATTGAAAGCGATGAATCAGATAGATCTTTGCACGATGAGGGAAACAGGAATTTGAAAGGAAAAGATATCCTGGAAGAGCCTGAAGACTTCGCAAAATATCATGAATTTACTGAATCGCACATGAATACTATAAATAGGAGGAGATTGGTCCTTAAACTGCCAGTTCATGATTCTAGTAAGATTGTGCTCCCAGAGTGTGGAATGCACAAGGGTGACAGCCAGGTTGATTTGGTTGGATCATCATCCAAAGCTCCTCAGGAAGCCACTGAGGTAAATGGGGTTCCTACAAGCTCTCAAGATCCAGGATATTTTTCTGGTGATGCACATTGCAGCAGAATGGATGGAGGAAGAAGAGCACAGATAAAAAATTATCCTTTGGACCTGTCTGAAGAATATAAAAATGGGGATATCAGATGGGGAGGTGTAAAGGCTCGTACTTTTAAGCGTCAGAGATTGGGAGAATCCATTTCATCAGCAGCATATACTGGATCTAGTGCATGCCTTGGTGAACACAATGAAAATGAAAATAATCTCAACAGGTACTCAAAACTTCAGGAGGATAATGGCACAATATCCCCTACTTTAGAAGTTCAAAATAACACGGACAAAGGAGTTGTACCAGTGAATGGAAGAAATGCTGGTGCTGATACCTTTGAGCTTGTAAATGATGTGTCCAATGGTGAAGAGCACCCAACCTTCAACGGATGCCTGGACTCTGATAAATTACCAACCCTGGGTCACATGGTTAATGGGAATGACAACCCTCCTGATCTCAGAGAGAGCCTCCCGCCTTTCTCAACAAAGATAAGGATAAGATCAAAAAAGATATTGAAGGACTCACTAGATAATCAAGGAAATGGTAGGTGTGATTTATCTACTGATAAACCTGCAAACATGACACAGAATCCAGTCAAGGAGATGCTGGAGAATAATGGCTCCAATGGAATTGCTCCAGAATATAAAGGTGATGGATTGGAAGAATCAGATACTCAGATTGGTGAAATTTCCATGCCATCCTTGGACAACTCTTCGGGGTCCCGTTCAGATCCGAAAAGGATGTTTGATGTTGTTTACAGAAGGTCAAAGCCAGGCAGAGGTAGAATTAGCTCAGAAGGTGATGGTAGCATCAGAGAAGACACTTTAAGTGCTTGTGACCCTCATCTTGATTTCAGAGGGGATTCCTATGAAGGCGCATCTGGTGGATCTCATAGAACACGTTCCATGGGCTTGAAGGCACCTACACATGATTCAAATATGGCAAGCAATAATCTCCAGTTGGAGCAGGGACATGAATCAGATGATACTTGTAGAGATGCCCTCAACAATTCCATTAATAGATGTCAGCTTTCATGTGAAGAATGGGGATCCAGCTCAAGGATGACAGCTCGCTTGAGATCTACTAGAAACAGGAAAGCCAGTTATCACTTTCGTGACACAAGTCCAGTAGATGGAAGGAAGTTGCATCAGTCAGCCAAAAAAGCATCATGGTTAATGCTGTCAATGCACGAGGAGGGGTCTCGTTATATCCCCCAGCAAGGGGATGAAGTTGCATATTTGAGACAGGTTAGTCTGAAGAGATGCTAAAGATTATTATCTTGATTCTTGCCTAAGGTTAATTGCAATTTAGGTCTTATAATTTAAATGATTAATCTTGGAAGCTTCTTTGTTTTTTCAGGGCCATCAAGAGTACTTAGATCGCATGAAGTCTAAAGAAGCAGGCCCTTGGAAAATAATGAAGGGAAACATTAGGGCGGTCGAGTTCTGTAAGGTTGAAGCCCTTGAGTATGCTGCTCTTGCAGGATCTGGAGATTGTTGTTGCAAAATGACGCTTAGATTTGTAGATCCTACTTCCAGCACATTTCAGAAATCATTCAAGTTAACTCTACCCGAAATGACTGGCTTCCCAGATTTTCTTGTTGAGAGAACTCGGTTCGATGCTGCCATACAGAGGAATTGGAGTCGTAGGGATAAATGTAAGGTCTGGTGGAAAAACGAGGGTGAAGAAGATGGTGATTGGTGGCATGGCCGGGTTCTATATACGAAGCCCAAATCTTCGGAGTTTCCTGACAGTCCATGGGAGAGGTGTACTGTTCAGTACAAGAGTGATCCCAAAGAATTGCATGAACACAGTCCTTGGGAGCTTTTTGATGATGATACTCAGTTGGAGCAGCCTCGTATAGATGAGGAGATCACAAATAAGTTGTTGTCTGCCTTCGCCAAATTAGAGCGATCAGGCAAAAAAGACCAGGTAATCATGCATGAGGGTGGGAAAAGAATTTATTGTATAAGATCTTTGTAAATGTTTTAGATGTGGCTACTAAATCAATTCAAAGATATCGTGGGGACTTGTCTGATTTTTTTTTGCGCATATTCAGGATCACTATGGGGTTGAAAAGCTAAGGCAAGTTTCACAGAAGTCAAATTTTATTAACAGGTATATTCTCTTGCCTTTTTTTTTTGTTCTGAGACGCTTGATTTTTTTTCAAGAAGCACGTATTAGCAGTAACTTGCAAAATTTTTGGTGCTTGAGCTGGTGTTTGATCCCTGAAATTCCCAGGTTCCCAGTTCCATTGTCTCTTGAAGTGATCCAGTCAAGGTTAGAAAACAACTACTATAGAAGCTTGGAGGCATTGAAGCATGACTTTGAAGTCGTCCTCTCAAACGCAGAATCACACTTTGAGAAGAATGCAGAGCTCTCCATAAAAATGAGACGTTTATCAAACTGGTTCGCGCGGACATTATCATCTTTGTAGCCTCAAATTGTTGGGATATTAGTTGGGCCCATCGGGTTTTTCCCCTCATAATTTTTTTGTACATAATTTTTTTTTTATTTACCGGGAGGTATTTCACCCTCTAGCTTCAATTTTGGGAATCGGTTTTCCTTATGTTTTTTATGCGTCGTTTTAGGGGAGATAGAGCTCTCAGGGGAAAGTAGCTTGATTGCTGTGGAAAAATTTCCACAGGAAGATTCATTCTTGTATAGACAACATTGTTAGCATCCTCACAAATGAATACAGAAACTGCCCACCATTTTAGCCCTTAGTTGCTGACGTTGTCGTTCACGTTCTAGTTCTTGTTCTCAAATGGCAAGTTTGAACTTCTTGTTCTCAAATGTTTTAGGAGGTAACGTTCTTGTTTGACGCCAAAGATTATTAGTACAATGCCACTGAGGTCTACATTGCCATGGTATCTTATTTAATATTTTAATGAAGTATGTATTTAAGTATTTTTGTTATCTAGAGATATTTATTATGGAAGAATCTTCACTCATATGTAACATGCATTGGTATTATTTTTCACATTTAATATTACTAAATTAATACACTTTTAAACATTATAAATAAATGATCTTTAATATTATTAAACTAACACACAAATATATCATCTACAATGATAACATATTGATAAATTATTCTACAAACATTTATAATCACTTAAAAAAAGAAAAAAAATATTGTGATTCAAACAAATAGAATAATTTGCATAAATATATATCAAGTAATGAGATGTTTGAGTTGGATCAAATCTAACCTATTTTATAAACAGAGTAATTTTTAATTATCATTGCATTCTCTAAAATTATAGGACAACTTTGTCTTTTTTAGGGTTTTTTAATTTTATTACTTCTTAAAATATTTTTCGTTTAAAAATATATTAAAATAATATATATATTTTTATTTTTAAAAGTTATTTTTGATATGCGCACATTAAAATAAATTTAAAAATATAAAAAAATAATTTTAAATAAAAAAATTAATTTTTTTTAAGAAACACAATTTCAACTATATTCCCAAACTTACACCAACTCTACAATAACAAAAATCACCTCATTTTTCTAACAAATATAAATAGGTTCATATGTGATAGGGTTTCCAGGATTTATTTTTGATTAATTTCCTCATTCCCTCAACTCCAATTTTAAAATTGAAATAGTATTTTTTTTTTTTACCCTGTGGGTTTCTAAAATCTAAACTTTCCCAACTGATATCTTGCTTCCTGATTCTTTGCTTGCCAGACAAGTTTTTAACCCTAATTAGAAACATCACATTATCCAATATTTGATACAACTATTTTCCTCTTCCTTTGCTTCCAATAATAATCATACATGTTTTTTACCTAATTTATAATCACAATATCCATGTATGAATAGTTTCTACTTCATATTCCTTTGCTTCCAAGGCTTGACTCTAATTAATAACAACACAATATCCCGTAATTATATAATTGTCCTTCATGATTACTTAAGTTCAATATTTTTTAAAAAACCAATTAAAAAAAAAATCTCCTAGACAATCAGCATCAGATCTCACCTGTCGAAAGTGATAAAAAGTTGATAGTGTTTTACCACTAAACTGATGAACTTACTAAGAGAACACACATAAATAAATTTACCATAACTTCAATTGTTAAACAAGTTCAAGGTTAGACTGCCCCTTTAGCACACGTATGGCACCTGTAGCTCTAAATGAAAAGGAACCTTTGGGAGTTTGGGCATTCTTAGGGAGGCCTAGAAACATCAGACCTTAATTCTCTTTTTCATAGCCTGAATTGCATCATACTGAAGTAGTTGTAACCGATAAAGTCTGGCCCCTATAATTTGGTTTCTCAATGATGATACAAAATCCTTCCGGGTTGACTATTACTAATATGTAAGTATACAAAATGATCGCAAAAACCTCCACAAAATCAGCAGATAAGAACCCGTGCATGGGATCTCAACCATATCAGTCTTGAAAACATTTCTAAATGTCCTATTTAGAGCTTTGATTGATGGACAGATAAATCTCAATCTCTCCACGTATGGCTACAATTCGGGTTGCAGCATACAAAAAACAGCGCCTAGAAGTTGCCTGCAAAATTGAAGAAAACACCGCATTAGAACTTAAAAGAGTCAATCGCTGCTTCATGAATATACTGTCATTTAAAGATTACAGCTAGTTCATTGATCCTAATAAGCACATTTGATTACTAAATAACTTCTAAATAAAAAACAAAGATCTTAAATAGATGGTACTGTCCAATGCTAGCTTACAAAGATGCACCAAAAAAACAAGTGGAAAATGAATTAATAATAGAAATCTGCAATCATAATGGCAACTCAGTGGCAGCTACATGCATGGATAAACTGGAGAGAAATATCATTCATATGAGAGAAGACGACAGCCAATTGTGAGTTCACACTTTCCCAGCAATGGATTCTACCATGCACTTCAATCTTAATGGAAAGTGTCAAAAGCTTGAGTTTTAGAAAGGGTGGCTGTATGTTAGAGTATTAATAAAGGCATTTTCTTCCTACATATATGAAAGAGAGATCTTTCAAGAAAAGTAGTTCTTCAAAGCCAAACACAAGATATCACAAAAACCAAATTGCCATGGCGCAGATTTAGAGGAACTCTAGAATTGCATTTTAAAGGAGTAACCATCTCAACCACAGTTCCTGCAACCACGATGAGCAACTTCTAACTGGGTGTAGCTGTAGAGCAGTAAAAGACGAGACGAGTAGCTAGTCTTTAATGTAAATATATATTTTACCTGAGACATATAGGGCAATCCATATGACACATAAACCAATGAGAAATGATGAAACATACATGTGAAGAGAGGAAAAACACGGAAACACTTCAGAAACATGCTAATCTAATCTCATTTGTACTGGAAGAAAAGAAACAAGGAACGTGCAATCATGTCAACTTAAGAAGAATAGTGCTTCTGTTAACAAGGCACAGAGCCCTTTCCTTTTCACTACATCCATAGGCTATGCCAAAACCATCTCCAATGTGTTTCTTTTCAAATATCACTACCACTACATCCTTCAACTAAATTTGCATGTCAACAACACATAAACAACATGTGTCATTGTGTTAGATAAAGCATACTCATCCTCTTCAGTTGCAAATCTGCCATAGCAACCTTTCACACAGATACCCCTAAAAATCAAACCTAGGTCATACCCTACCGTGTTTCCCCTTTATTAATGCCTACGTTTTCCGCTCGTATTCAATCTGGTTTTGGATCTAAACTTTTTAAAATATTTTCAAAATAAGCACAGCCGCTCATCAAAATGACGCAAACAATTTTTTGCCAAAGACCAATTAACAAGCGCACCAAAAAAAAATCTATACAATGCTAACAGACCCAGATACCAATTTTATTTTTTTTATAAAAAAAATAGAAAATATTCCTATTGGCATTAAATAGCATAAAAAATAGTACTGACCTGGAAGAGGACAGCTTCAGGATGTTTGCAGACAGTGCAAGTAGCAGCTTTAGTGCGAGGAAGAGTAGGGTCAGCAGCTACATGTAATACCTGAGTTTTCTCTGCTACTGAGTGATGCACCTCTTTCAGTACACGCATTTATTATCAGCCACTTGCTGGAACAAAAAAAAAAAAAGATTAGGGTTGTTCGTTTTATTAAATAATGGGTTTAGTTTCAAATTGAATTATGAATAGCCTAAACTAAACCTGGTGATCACTGATCACAGTTGCGGCAAAGCGTAGAGGAGGATTGCTTGGTCTCTGTCTTCTCTAGGGTACAGAATGTTGCTGCTGCAAAACATTCAATCAATTAAAAGACCCGAAAACAAACAAAATGTGAGTCTTCGAACAAGATAGCTGGTGCTGTCACCATTCACGGAAAGATTTCATGGTACTCATCTTGCTGCTACTTTTCTTTTTTTTCGAGAAGTATTTTAGACTAGAGGGAAAAATATGCTAGCAGCGCACTTAGCATACAGGAAACATATAAGCTTCAACTTAAAGTACCCGAAAATTAATCCCCTAGCATGCTTGCAATTGTTTTGTTTATTTTTAGAAAATATTTTATAAAAAAATTGATGAATAAAAATTATTTTATAGTTATTTTTAATTTATTTTATTTATTAAAAAAATATTTTCTAACTCATAAATTTTCATAAAATATTTTATCAATAGTTATCTATTTATAATTTCATTCAATTATTTTAATTACCATACATATATATATATATATATATATATATCACCAACATCATCGTTATCACTTTTTGCTCCACCACCACCACCAATAAAAAATATTTCACACTTAAAATAATTAATAGGAAAATATTTCTTAAGCTAAAAAAAATATATTTTACATTTAAAATTTTTTATCAAGAAAACAATTTATGGAAAAATATTTTACATACAAAATATTTACCATTTATAAATTATTTTACACAAAACAAACGGCATAAAAAACATTCTGAGTTTTGTTATTTACAGATAATATTTTGCATTTTTTGCCACGGGACTTCTCATTTCTTCGGTAATAACCCATGAATGATTTTTTATAGTATGTGATATGGATCCTCTGGATTAAAGACACATTACATAAACTTTCAAAGACTCGGTCAATATAATAGAGCAGTCATTATTGTCTATATATCACACTTGAGCTCGCAAAATCCAGACATACAAGTCAATACTAAGACTTGGATACAAAGGCACATATCGCTTATTTTTTAGCCCAACAACTCAAAAGAACAAACATTTGC
>Ga0307515_10007701_pt1 | contig 21213 bp, 21 predicted proteins | sample 17_EM_MG_FD_194513 | JGI IMG/M metagenome (GOLD analysis project Ga0307515, IMG submission 194513) | Populus trichocarpa ectomycorrhiza microbial communities from riparian zone in the Pacific Northwest, United States - 17_EM | ecosystem: Host-associated > Plants > Roots > Unclassified | place...
GATGAGGTAAAGGGAAGAAGGACTCACACAATATCACCAATTGCTTGACTGGCAAGCGTCTTTCTGTCATACCGGTGGTTCTTTGGCAGATTGGTGCATTCTGGTGGTGAGGATGCAGGCGGCAAATGAGTCAAGTAGTAACGCAGATTCTGAGAGTGGAAAACGCCTCCCGCCTCCGCCAGTGTAAGGGTGGCGCTAGCGGGTGTCACACGCCTTCCCCGAGGGGCCTTGACGCCAGCCAATCTTAACGCCAACCTCGTTCAGATTACCGAGCATAGACGTGTAAAAACTGAGGTTGGGCTGTGTGCTAGAGCATTTGTGAGAGATGGTGGGGTGTGTATAAGCTATACCAGGTCGAAGCCAAGTCGGATCAAGTACCTTGTCGCCAGATGCTTTCTCATCCCACGCCGAGAGCTGTACAAAGGACATAACCCTAAAACTACAGTCAGTGTGCGCGAAACACCACACACCTAATTTCGCTTTCTTGTACACTAGAGAACTTCAAGCTTAACTCTTACAATTAAGCTTAAAAAACCAGAGACTTTACCTTTCTTGCAAGTGCACACACCTTGCTGCAAGTGCACAGCCCTTTTGTAAGCGCACGGTATCTACGCTAGATGGTGCACGCTTGACTAGTTTCTAGCGAAATTGGATGTGTGTCGGGGACACCGGAACACGGCACCACGGCTAGTCCTGCATGATCAGATCACCAGGGTGAGGTTTGTGAGTTCGGTTGGGGCAGCAAGGCAGAAATTGCCAATCAGGCCTGTGCCATTAAAACACAACCAAAATTATTAAGAAAAGTCTTGAATATAATAGTAGAGACCTTACTTTAGCCCTCCATAATATAGATTACAATAAAAAAAGGTCTTTATTGTGGATATATGGATCGCAATTTAGATTTAATGGGTGTGCAAGACCGCCCTCAGCCGGGTGAGATAGACCAAGACACATTTTTGGTTGTATACGAGAATGGCGTAAGCAACCTGCTTAGCCGGGTCCCACAATATGCCCATTTTTGACCAGCTTTTGAGCAGATTCACAGTAGAGTTTGCAGAAGTATCACTGCTAAACGACCTAAGATGATTTATGAGAAGGGACAGGTGGCCGGCAAGAAGTGTTAAAAGTAAGCCAGATGCTACCTAAAATTCGCTATGCACATTGAACCAGCCCGCGTCCATCGTGAAAAATATACCAAACTAATTATACCATGCTGCAAGCCCGAACTGACGCTCCCTCTCCATCCTCACTTCTCTGCTGCCCTCCTTCCTCTACCGACCCATGCGGATGACGCCCGCGGCGACCAGCTTCTGCACGTTTGCGCGGATCTGGGCATTCTTCATATGCTCCTGCAAAGCCGCGGGGTCGTCCTTGGCTTGCTGCAGGATGCTCTGCATGACGGGGTCTTGCAGGATAGACACGATCTACTCCAAGTCAGCGGCGAAGCTGGGGCACGAAGTGAGTATGGGAAAAGGAAGCTTACCTCCGGGTCCTTCTGGATACGCTCGAGTGTCTGCGCCTCAGTCTCGCCTTCCCGTGCTGAGAATTGCGCCTGGATCGCCTTCTGCTGCTGCTGCTCTATCTCGCGCATATTCTTGCCATCTTTATCGTACTCCATGGCCTTGGTGCACACGTCTATGCATTTGCTGTACTCACGCATGGCGAAATAGGCTTGAGCCTTGCGGATGTAGGCGCGGATGAAGTTGGGGTCGCGCTTAATGGCCTCGTCGCAGTCCTGGACCGCGCTGGGGAACGACAGCAACTTGATGAAGCAGGCGGCGCGATTCGAGTAGCCGCGCGGGTCGTTCGGCGCGCGCTTGATCATCTCGCTATAGGCTTCCACCGCGGCCGGCCAGTCGGCTTCTTTGAACTTGGCGTTGCCGAGCTCGCGCGCTTTTTCGGCTTCAGCCGGGTTGATGTACGACTCTTTCTCAACGGTTATCTTGGCCTTTTCGGCAGCACGGAGTTTTGTGAGAATTTCTGGGGTCCGGTGCTCGGTCAGGGAGCGCTGATAGTTGAGGATAGCGTTCGGAAGATCGCCAAGCTTTTCGTAGGCTGAGCCGATACGGCCGAAGGCTCTGGACGAGTGTTAGTTATATGGACTTAATAGTATTGTGCACGCTGGAGCTTACTTAGCGATCATCTTGAAATCTGCAAGGATTTCTCTGCCGTACTCGACGGCTTGCTGGCATGCCTCGATCGCGCCTTGGTAGTCTCCCTTCTCGAATTTAGCAGCACCGAGATTTGTCAAGTAGGTGATGTCTTTGTGCAACTCCCACGCCTTGGTGTAGTGCTCGACAGCAGCGTCGAATTGCCGCTTCTTGTAACATTCCGTTCCCAACTTCTTCTCCTGGTCGGCCTTTTCCTTGGCTTCTTTTTTAGCAATTGCTTCCTCATCTTCTGATTCTGGTTCTGGTTCTGGCTCGGGCTCTCTCTTTGGCTCAGGCCTCGCATCGGGCATGGGGACATCCTCCTCTGCTTCTGTTGCCCGTCCCCCGTCCGCGGGGTTCTCGCCGGCTCCTGGAGCACCAAATTGCATGTCTATACCCAAAAGAACGCTCATTACCTGCAGGAAGCGCGGGTCCCTCATCTCCTGCCCGATGGCATTAGGGTTTGACTTGAGCCGTTGAAGCTTGGCCATGAAATCTGGGTCGGCGAGGAGCCCGCTTGTCTTCGGGTTGCTCGCGAGCTTCTGCAGCATCTGTGGGTCGTTGAAAAGGTTCCCTAGTCCTCCGCTGGGGTCACCGCTAACACCATCTTCTCTTGCTTCTGCATCAATTGCGCGTTTGACTGCATCTAGACCAGATTTTGCTTGAGCGTTGTTCGGGTCGAGTTTCAGAGCTTCTTCGTAGCCGTCCTTTGCACCAACTGCAGGCGGTTAGTGGCAGGTATACAGCCTAAGCTTGGACGAATTGCACTCACCAAGGTCTCCTTGTCCATGTAACGCAGTTCCCTTCCGTCCCCAGCCCTTTGCCCAGTCGGGCTTGATCTCAGTCACCTTATTTGCGTCCTCCAGAGCATGAGCGAAGTCCTTCAACGAAGCATAGGCACCGGAGCGGTTGGAATAGAGCACATGATTAGCCGGCTCGATCGCGATAGCTTGTGTGAACTTCTCACTACTCCAAGTCAATATGGTGGCCTGAGAGGCTGGGGTAACGTGGGGGAATATACATTGATTCCTTGAACTTCTTCTCTGCAAAGAGCTTGTTTCCTTCAGCTTTGAGAGCGTCCGCCATGCTGGACTAATAGAGGAGGTTATTGGGCAGCTCGGGGAGTATAGGTGAGCTTAAGTGAACGTGCTGAGGGCGGAATTAAATGGTGGTGCCTCTCCTCTATTCTGGAGTGTTCCATCTTCCATAGGTTGGCTTTTCTGCCACCGCCGCCCCGAAGAGGTTAAGGCGCAAAAGCCCAGCAAGGCTGTGAGAATAAAAACTGGCACTGCAAAGTAGCTTAATAATATAACAACCATAAAAGATATAAAATAATCAAAACACAGAGTATAATATTTAAGGTACATTAACACCTTTACCTATTTAAAATTTGAAATACCTACGTTATTGTGGCTTAATAAATCCGTAGAGTTGGGCGACTTTTGATGTTCCTCGTGATTTGTATGGTTTGCAGGGTCACTTTTTCCATCACCCGCGAGTCCCCGCCATGCCAGTGGATACATTTGTTCAAACATACCAGTTTTCCAGCTAGATCTTGAGTTACGAGACGACGATCTATTTCGCAGTATCCTATATTGTCTCTGACCTATTTAAGAGCTGCCCCTGCACTGTCATGTTCGTGGTGTGAATATAAATCACCGGGAAGAGTTCTGCGCGGGGACTAGTTATACGAATTGACATCTCTCAATACTTGAAGCAAGCACTCCTTACGACAACGGCTGTCAAGGATATTTGCTAGCCACAATATTCGACTTATTCAGCGTTCTCTCAGAAGTCAAATCTTCGCCGTTGGACCGCTAACGCCCTTCGACGATCTTAAAAGGGCGCCGTCCAGGTCTAGCCATGGCCGAAGAAAAGCTGCTGCGTCAGGCTGTCTGGCAGTGCTATCAGGCAGAGGTCACTGATCAAATTTCTGTCTCCAATCTCCAGGTGACTGCAAATGCGGGGGTCGATGTCTGGGGTAGGAAAAAACCGCAACCAGCTTTACTTACCGTGACGGTCTCTTTGCCTCAGCCGTTCAGCTCTGCTGCTGAAGGTGATGTGGTGGATAGCAGCACTGTGCACTACGGAAGGCTGAGCAAAAGCGCTATCTCGTCAGTTGAAAAGGCAGGCCCGAGCTGGCTTTCTAGCATGGATCTGGCACAGCTTATTGAAGGAGCTGCGTCCGCCACAGCCAGCTCAGTCTCACTTGCAGCTTGTGAAGTGGACGTCTTTTATCCCAAGGGTAGCATGCTTGGCGATGGTGCCGGTCTCACGTACTCCAAAGCTTACGGCGACAACACGATATCTAGGGTTCTCTACCTGAAAAACGTCCGCGTTCCCTGCATTATTGGTGTAAATAGTCATGAAAGGCTTATGAAGCAACCTGTAGTGGCAAGCCTATGGATAGACTGTCTTGCTAGGGACCAGACCGATGAATATATCAAGGTGGAACAGATGTTGATTAAGGTAAGTCACTCTGACTCTAAGCCACTCCAGCAGTATAAACTCAGACCCTGTATTAGACCATTGAGGAATCATCCTTTGAGACACTGGAGTCCCTTGCAACGACAGTGGTGGCTCGACTGATGGACGGTTTCGTCCGCTCACTTTCTCCTGGAGCCAACGTTAGATTACGCGTCACGAAGCCGATGGCAGTTCCTTTTGCAGATGCACCAGCTATTGAAATCTTCAGAGCTTTCAAACCCTAAGTAAAGTAAAGGCGAGCTGAACAATGAACCCTGCAAGGCGGAAATTGGAGACCCACGGCTGCAGAGCTTATTTTGGCTTCCTTTATCTATCAACAGCCCAAGGGGCCTCATGCGCCAGCAGGCCTCCACAAGAAAGCCAATTCAGCCAGATAAGGATAATTCAGGAGACGGGAGATATTGAAAATCGGCAAACAAGCCAGCCGCTGGAAGTCTTGGTGTTGGAAATCAGGGCATTGAAGGTGGGTATGGTGGAGACAGGGGTGTTTCTTTGAGCATTTTGGATCTCTAAATACCCCCACGTGCCCCAGCGGAAGATGTGGGAGGTCATGAGCGCCACGAGCTTTCGGCAACTCAATACGTGGCGTAGATCTCAATTTCCCGAATAAAATATTATCGGTACCGTGCATGTTGGGTGTGAACTGCTGCGCTTCTGGCGTTGACATGCCGAGGTGACGACCTTGGCATGGTTTGTTTTTCCCAGGGCGAGCTGCAGCTTACAAGTGTGGTGCCATCTTTCGTGGCGTCTTATACCTGGCAAGCCTGGTGACTCTCTGCACTACCTGCTTGCACTACCTGCACTACCTTGTTGGGCTTGTGGCGTCATGCTCTGGCGATCTATTCAACGGATTTACCGCCGTGGACAACTTCTAGAGCTCGTTTAATCCTTTAGCAGCATGCGAGTCGCAAGCCCTCCACCACAGAAACCTAGGCCACTGACTTTCTAGGCTCAAAATATTTTACACCGCTCGTTAGAATTCCATTGTAGCACTGAGCAGTCAGAGTCGCTATCTGAAGCTTACACTTGATACTAGAGAAGTAAGCAATGCTGAGGTAGAAATAGATGCTCAAATGCATTGGGATACTTCTTGAGTAATGAGATCCCCTACAGGAAGCAGACCGGCGTGAGATCGTCCCCTGGAGATGAACGGTGGGAGCCGATAGAGGGATATCCTCAGCTCGTCGGACTCGTGCCCAGATGTGGCTCTTGCCAAACATGTGCTTAGATCCCGCACTGCTAGTTGCTCCAACGACAGCAACTTGATATAAGAGACCACCCCTCCACTTTTTTGGGCTCTGAACACCACCTTCACCCACACCTTGCCGTTTAACAACCGTCTAATTGCCTGGCTTGGAATTTCCCTGTAGCCGGCATCCCTCGTCAAGTAAGCCGCAGCACAGACCAAGAATCTGGATTTTCTAGCCAAGCAAGCTCCCTGGCGAGCTTTGCCCCTCTTCGTCACTGATTCTAACTTGAAACCAATCTTCCCAGACTCAACACTCTCACTCACAATGGCTTCCCGCGCAATCCCCTCGCACTTGAAGCCCTCTGCTGCTGCCGGCAACGGTGATGCGGAGAGCTTTGCCAGAAAGCACCATGGAAAGACCCAATCACATGTGGTGGGTGGACTTTTTTCTGTTTCCAGGAGCCCCGCTATGCTAGCTCGCCCCATTGCTCGACCTTCGCAACGACAGCGTCATCCACACACTCGAACAGCATTTACATCGCTCTATTTGACATTACACGGGCTCGTGGAAGATATTTCAATCGCGGGAAATTCCCAAAACCGTATTGACGGCTTCGAACTGCCTTGCAAAAAAAAGCCTGGCACAGCCTTCTCAACATTGACAAGCTATACCACCTTGCCTAGGCGCGCCAAAATTAGCTCAGCAGAGCTCTAGAAGCCACCAGACATGCGTCACTGCTTTCCTGGAGCTTACTCTGAGTCCCATCGAGCAAGATTTCTATACCCACGTCACTCGTCGAACACGTCCACCAAACGATAACGATGAAATTCGCACGTCACATGAAGTCCGTCAACAGTTCGTGGTCGATTAACTGAGCTCTCTTGGGCGCCACTTTTTACAAATTTTTTGGAATTATATCAACTAACGAATTTTGTTCTACCCAGGCTTTCGAGAACACCTCCACAAATGTTGCAGCTTCCCAGATGCGCAATGCCCTCAACCAGCTCGCCGATACAGTGAAGGATGCGAAAGAGAAGCAGGTATGGCTGCCGTGGAAATATGCGTATAAAATGACGGCTAACTTGGCGATTGCAGAGGTTTGAGACTGAAATGGACAACTTCTTTGCTCTCTTCCGGAGATACCTCAACGACAAGGCTAAAGGAAATGCCATTGAGTGGTCCCGTATTGCACCACCAAAGGCGGAGCAGGTCGTCGATTACAGTGATCTTGCCAACTCCCAATCTGTCGAATTTTTGAACAAGCTTGCCGTGGTCAAGCTGAACGGTGGTCTTGGTACTTCCATGGGTTGCGTTGGCCCTAAGTCTGTGATCGAAGTCCGTGATGGCATGTCTTTCCTTGATTTGTCTGTTAGGCAGATTGAGTACCTAAACAGGACATACGACGTCAACGTGCCTTTCGTGCTCATGAACTCATTCAACACTGACACTGATACGGCCAACATCATCAAGAAGTATGAAGGTCACAACATCGACATCATGACATTCAACCAGTCAAAGTACCCCCGTGTGCTTAAGGACTCTCTTCTACCCGCTCCCAAGTCCGCCGATTCAGACATCGCCAACTGGTATCCCCCAGGCCACGGTGACGTCTTCGAGTCTTTGTATAACTCCGGCATTTTGGACAAGCTTCTTGAGCGGGGCATCGAGATTATCTTCTTGTCCAACGCAGACAACCTGGGAGCTGTTGTGGATCTCCGCATCCTACAGCACATGGTTGATTCTAAGGCGGAATACATAATGGAGCTGACAGACAAGACCAAGGCCGACGTCAAGGGTGGTACCATCATCGACTACGAGGGTTCCGTCCGCCTTCTAGAAATCGCACAGGTTCCTAAGGAGCATGTCAATGAGTTCAAGTCAATCAAGAAATTCAAGTACTTCAACACCAACAACATCTGGATGAACCTCGAGGCAGTTAAGCGCGTTGTAGAGAACAATGAGCTCGCCATGGAAATTATTCCTAATGAGAAGTCAATCGCAGCGGATAAGAAGGGTGAGGCCGATTTGTCCGTCATTCAGCTCGAGACCGCCGTTGGTGCTGCCATTCGCCACTTCAGCAACGCCCACGGTGTGAACGTTCCTCGGAGGAGGTTCTTGCCCGTGAAGACATGCTCCGATCTTATGCTAGTCAAATCAGATCTATACACCCTTCAGCACGGTCAACTCGTCATTGACCCGAACCGATTCGGCCCGGCTCCTCTGATCAAGCTCGGCAGCGACTTCAAGAAGGTTTCCAGCTTCCAAGCGCGTATTCCCAGTATTCCTAAGATCGTCGAGCTGGATCACCTCACCATTACCGGTGCGGTCAATCTAGGCCGAGGGGTCACCTTGAAGGGCACGGTCATCATCGTGGCGACAGAGGGTAGCACGATTGATGTTCCTCCAGGGTCAATTCTGGAGAACGTGGTGGTGCAGGGAAGCTTGAGGCTGCTTGAACATTAGTTTCGATAAAAATGAAATGTGTTTTCTGGCTATGATGGTCTAAATAGCGAGGCCAGGTAGTGTAGTTAGATGCCCGGGATGAGGCGGTTCTACCTTCATTAGCTTCATATAAGCACGACTGCTTTATATCTGTGATAGACATGTTAATCTAAACTAATTTGCTAGTTGGCGGAATACCCCCGTAAGCATGTGATGATCTGGCGATGATCCGGTGACTGAAACAAAGTTCAGTCGACAGGCGTCATCTGCTCCGTGAGGTTGACGTCTGATCCAATCGGGTATCGGAATTTAGCAGTTCGGAGAGAGACGGGCTTTTTTTCGGGCTGCTGCCTTTATATGAGCGACGGGCGTACCTGAATGGGGTTGCGGCTGTGTTGTCTCCTGCTGTGGCTTGTGCAATCGTGTTGTTACATCACTCGCCCAGCTGGGGCATCCTTGGCTGTGCAACTCTGTTCCTGTAGCAAGAGACCATCTGGCCAGCGGCTGCGCCAGCTCTGGGGCTTAGTCTTCCAGTCACCTTGCTCAGCGGCTGCTCGTGCAAAAGCTATATGTACGTCGTTCCCAAGGCCCTTCGCCATGCAGAGCAGGATTCTTGACATCGGATGAACCAATCCTCCTAACCGTCATCGGCCGCTTGCCCAACACTGTCTCCGGACTTCGCACAGCGCTATTTTCCACGATTGAGATAAAATGGCCACAGAGCCAGCTGATTCGGCTAGCAAAGAAGCATTTCAATTCTGGGGCTACCTCTTCAAGCAGGACAACTGCGGCGTCGATCTCTTGGATCGACTTTTGGCTGGAATAGCCAACTACATCGTATGTGCCCTTACGCTGCCAACCCGTGCTAGACAAATGTCCACAGAGGCAGCGGTTGACGAAAAATCTTCTTAGACTTCGCACTACGAGCCCAGCGAGTGCCCAGATATTACCCCATCACAGCTTGCGACCTTCTATCGTGCTGTTGGCGGTGACTATGACGTCCTATTCGTCGAAACGCCGCCTGGCTCCCTAGCCTTCATTTACAAATCCATCGGGTGCCTTCACTCACTTCAGCCTGCTCCGAACGACAACACATTCGCTTCTCCATGTATACCAGCTTTAAAGAAGAAGGGTTTCATTAAATGGCAGACAATCCAGCTATTGCTTGGTCCTGAGGAACATGTCCCATTCCTACAGAATGCCGTACGCGACTTTGATATAATAGATCCAGCCACAGGAAACCCGTTTCCGAAAATTCTCCCCAAAGAATGCTTTCCCGACAAGCCTGATGCAGCTATGGTACGATGGTATGAAGGAGTCTCAGAGAGGCTAGGACAGGAAGCCCAAGCAGAGGAGCAGAGGAACGCTTCTACTCGAGTACACATAGAGGTAGATGAACCTCGAACCTCTAGTGAAACATCTGGAGACTCTTCAGTAGATAATCACAACGAAGTGGATGAACGCAATGGAGTCGCCGAGTATTTCAGAAACCCTATGTACCGCAATCGGGAAGGAAGGCCTGCCATTGTTCGTCGTTTCTCTAAAAACCTTCCCCGTTCACCCCTCCAATTTGTAGAGAATCGTGGCAGGATTGTAGCAAACAGTGTCCGTCATTTCTGGAGCCCGTGGAGCAGACGTCGCAGCCTTCCCGATCGGCGTGCCGACGAGGATGGAGAGTTTGAAGATAACCCTACCCCGACGGACCCACAACCTCGCTATGTCCATAAGAGGCCTCATCCGCGAAGGGAGGACAGTCTATCGTCCACAGGTTCTGAATCTGATATTCCTCGGCACCACCCAAGCCCAGTACTGCGTCATCGGCGAAGCCATGAGCCTCCATCTAGTCCACGGGAATACTTTCCTCCTTACTATGAGGAAAGGCGGTACTCGCAAGATAACCGCAAGCCAGAGCCACCGGCGTACGGCCCTACAAAATCACCCTTGTTCGCAACACATGTTGCACAGATGCAGGCAAATAACTGCTATGATCGGCCTGATCGGCGGCCGGCAATGCCTCCGAGGTCGACACACTATCCCCGGCAAAATGTAAGGTATGCGGTGAAGCAGACGAGTCCAAGAGACTCGGAGCCACCTGTCACCAGAGAGCCTTATGAATACACCAATCGTAGTTCGAGGCAGCGGTCTAGGGAGCATGACCGAGACAGGGATCGGGAGCGGGACCGAGATCGGGAACGTGACAGGGATAGGCAGAGAGTCCATCGATATGTAACGCCAGTGGACGGCGGCGTTGGAGGGCGACGGTACCCGGTGGATGCACCATGGCGTTAGGTCTCTAGGCGGGCGACACTTGCGTTGATCTTGCATGGTGGCGGCTATTTTTTAGCTTTGGGCAATGGCATTGGATGGGTTTGACAACACACGAAGCGTTTTGCTAATGGGCGTGCATAATGAAGATCACGAGTATTTAGTTTTTCTCCACTTTGTACATAAGAGTCTTTCAGCTGGTGGGTTCAGCGGGACGGATGAATACAAGCTGCGATATCGCGATATCATGGTAGAAATTAATGAGCGACGCCTCAGCGAAAAAGTGCCCAACTACAGAATATCAGATGTTCAACGGCGTTGGCCAGTCGCAGTGAACGTAATTTCAAATGTTAACTGTTGACTGTTGCGTCTTCAGTGTGAATTATGGGCTGCCACGATGGATCTACCCTAGGGTGCCCTAGCCGAGCTGGCGTTTGCTGTTTCCAAGCTCCACCGGACCGGGGTTTCTGTCGAGCTTCCAAGTTCCTCGTCATTTGTTGGCCCTGGCCGCTCCCCAATCGCTAACTCCAAAGCCCAACCGTCGTTCCGTTTCCTTTTCTTCATTCATCTCTATCTTTTCTCTCCTCCTACTCCTTCTGCTCCTTCAGCTCAGCTAATCAGTCTTACGCGGCCTGCATTGCCAATCTGAAGGTCCGCATTAGAGTCCACCCATCGAGCGAGCTAATGGGCACAGCTAACAAGCTCGGAAACACCGCCATCATTGAGGGCAACTCCATCTCTTCCCCGTCGGCAGTCCCCGCTCTACCTGCACGCTTCTCTTTCCTCTCCGCCTAAGCTTCATTCACTAGTCACAATGGCTTCCGCCCATGCGTCGGAGCTCAAACAACAAGGCGCGGTAGACACAGCACAAGACCCGGACTCGAGCGTTACTGCTGAGGCCGCTGAAGACACCGTCTTGAGAGAGGCAAAGGCGGCGGGTTCTGCAGTATTCCAATTTGATCCTGACGCATCTCCAGAAGAGAAAGCTGCTCAGCTCCGATCCGTAAATAACCCCGCATTGACACCGAGTGAGACTGCTGAGCTAACTAATATCTTACAGCATATTCCAGCTAACTTTTACCACGAACGCAAACCCAATGCGACTGCACTAGTTACTGACATTGTAAGAAACCACTCCGAGCTTTGTTTTGCGGCTTTTTTCGTATTGAAATTCTTAGGATGACGGGATCGGCAACAAATACGACCTTCCGCCGCCCTCAGAAAAGGGTGCAGTTGTATCAGCATCTCCCACAACCCCGAATGCAGCTGCTGCCAACGGCCATCCGCCAGAGGACGATTCTCGCTGGGAGAGAGTAGGTTGGGCGCCAAGGTTTGGCCAAGGTGATATGGGAGACGAGGGAGACGGAACAATGCTGGACCACCAAACATGGTTAGAAAGCAGAATCGAGGACAAATTCTTCGGAGGTTTGTATATTGATATCATGGACGTTTTCCCGCCACTAACGCGCTCAACAGATTGGTATCATAACACCGGAGTTATCATATTTGCTTGCTTGGCATCTTGGGTCGTGGCAGTCCTTGGTGGAGGATTAGGATGGGTCTTCCTCATCATGGCAACTTGCGGAACCTACTATCGAACTTCTATTCGTCGTGTACGCCGCAACTTCCGGGACGATGTTAACCGCGAAATGGCTAAGAATAGACTGGAAACGGACAACGAGAGCTTGGAATGGATAAACAGCTTCCTGGTCAAGTTTTGGCCTATTTATGCACCGGTTCTATGCGAAACAATTATCAACTCTGTAGACCAGGTCCTATCCACTTCCACACCAGCTTTTCTAGATAGTCTAAGACTGAAACATTTCATTCTTGGAACAAAGCCTCCCAGATTAGAGCACGTCAAAACTTATCCCAAGGCCCAGGATGATATTGTGCTCATGGACTGGAAATTCAGTTTCACTCCCAACGACACGGCAGATCTTACTTCTAAGCAGATAAAGAACAAGGTCAATCCCAAGATCGTACTGGAAATTCGCGTCGGCAAAGGTCTCGTCAGCAAAGGTCTGGATGTCATTGTCGAAGACATGGCCTTCTCAGGCTTGATGAGAGTGAAAGTCAAGCTCCAGCTTCCTTTTCCCCATATTGAGAAGGTCGAAATTTCGTTCCTAGAACGACCAACGATCGATTATGTTTGCAAGCCTCTCGGTGGTGAAACCTTCGGATTCGACATCAATTTCATTCCAGGTCTTGAGAGTTTCATTATGGAGCAGATTCACGCCAATCTTGGCCCGATGATGTACGACCCTAATGTCTTCCCTATCGAAGTTGCCAAGATGCTTGCGGGCAACCCGGTGGATCAAGCCATCGGTGTTCTGCAAGTGACTTTCCATGGTGCACAGGGCTTGAAAAATCCTGATAAGTTTTCAGGCACGCCTGACCCATATGCAGTTGTTTCCATCAATAGCCGACAAGAACTCGGGAGGACAAAGACTGTGCCTGAGAATGCGAACCCACGCTGGAACGAAACAGTGAACGTCATCATCACCTCTCTTAAGGATTCTTTGACTATTCAGTTATACGACTACAATGAATATCGTAAAGACAAGGAACTTGGAACTGCCACATTTCCTCTGGAACAACTTGAAGAGAACCCCGAACATGAAAACCAGCAAATTGAAGTTCTAGCAAATGGAAGAGCTCGTGGTGTTGTCCAAGCTGATGTACGCTTCTTCCCCGTGCTCGCAGGTTCGAAACTTGAGGACGGCACAGAAGAGCCCCCGCCAGAATCTATGAGTGGAATTGCCAGATTCACCGTGGAGCAAGCCAAGGAACTCGATGGTAGTAAGAGTTTGATTGGGCAATTGAACCCATATGCGGTGCTACTTCTTAATGGAAAAGAGATACATATCTCGAAGAAGCTAAAGAGAACGAATAACCCCATCTGGTCAAATGCTTCGAAGGAGCTCCTCATCACTGATCGGAAGAAGGCGAAACTCGGACTAGTTATTAAGGACGACCGAGAAATTGGTACTGATCCAGTCATTGGCACCTATCAAATTGGCCTTGATAACATGCTTGACCTAATGGCCAAAGGTAACGAATGGTACAATCTTGCAGGTGTGAAGACTGGTAGAGCAAAGATGATGTTGCAATGGAAGCCTGTTGCGCTGAAAGGCACTCTTGGTGGATCAGGTGGCTACGTTACACCTATTGGTGTCATGCGTCTTCACTTCCAAAACGCCCGTGACTTGCGCAATGTGGAAACAATGGGTAAATCTGATCCTTACGTCAAGGCTCTTCTATCAGGTGTGGAGAAGGGTCGAACAGTCACCTTCAAGAATAACTTAAATCCGGACTGGGATGAGGTCATCTACGTGCCAATGCACTCTAAGCGCGAAAAATTGCTCCTTGAAGTTATGGACGAAGAGAATCTTGGTAAGGACCGATCGTTAGGTCATGTCGAGCTATCCGCTGCGGAATATATTCGAGAAGACGAGAATGGCGAATATGTGGTCAACGAACAAAAGAAACTACTATCTGAACCGCTCCGCACAGGCCCACGATCTTCTCCCAAGGGTATTCTCAACTTTACCTGCTCGTTCTATCCGACTTACCACGTCGTAGATCCGGATGAAGAGGAAAAGGAGAGCATCAAAGAACGAGCAAGCGCTGAAGTTCCGAGAAAGAGCACTGATTCGCCTCAGAAGAGTGTTGACGATAACAAATTTTCTCAGAGTGGTACCGTTGGTGCTATTTCTTCACTTAAAACCAGCAATGCTAATAGCGACGCCGATCTTGCTAAGCAACTTGAGAAGGGAGAGCAGGAACAAGAAGAGACTGACGTTAGCGAGAAGAAGGAGATTCCGAAGATTAAGCTCGGACCGGAGGACTTGGCGCAATATGGTAAAACGGTACACGTTGTGTGTCAGGATAATATGCTAATTATCCCACAGAATCCGGTCTTATTGTCTTCAAGCTCATTGACGGCGAGTTCTCCGAAACGAATTGCTACGTTGAAATTCTCATGGATGACATGGCATTCCCATCATATTCATCAACCAAAGTGCGATCAAGAAATCACACGTTCAATGAGAGTGAGTGATATCAGGGATTGTCCAGCCATGTCCTAAGCTAACAATTTTTTATAGTTGGTGATGCGATAGTCCGGGAGATCGACTTCTCAAAGATCACTCTTCGACTAATTGAGCACGTCGACAAGAAAGGCGAAGGTGATGAAAACAGTATCATAGCCAAATTGACCGGACCCACGCTTGATGTGCTCAGGCGCTGCCTTGTAAGATACTTGCTTCTTCACTTCTTCACAATGTTCTAATCCTCTTTAGTACACGCCAACCCAACTCACGCTCAAAGACGACCATAACCATGAAAACAAGATTACAGTTAGCTTGAAATACCTACCCATCAAAATGCGTTTGGATCCTAGTGAGAGCTTCAACAACCAAGGTACTCTCCGTGTTGATATCCTAGACGCCACAGATTTGCCAGCAGCAGACCGAAATGGCTATAGCGACCCATACTGCAAATTCAATTTCAATGGTAAAGAAGTTCACAAGACGAAGACACAGAAAAAGACACTGCATCCAGCGTGGAATGAATTTTTCGAGATCCCTGTAAGATCAAGGACAGCGGCCAAATTTGAGGTCGTAGTCTACGACTGGGATTTCGGCGACAAGGCAGACTTTCTTGGCAAAACTGCTATCAACCTTGAAATCTTGGAGCCTTTCGTGTCCCAAGAGGTTACGCTAGGCTTGGGTGGAAAATCGGGAGCTATCAGGCTGAAGATGCTGTTCAAGCCGGACTATGTTGTTCGCGCGCGACAAGGCTCATCCACTTTCCATGGAACATTTGCAGCTCCCGGAAAGGTCATTGGTGCGCCGGTGAAGGGCGTTGGCAAGGGCGCAGTCCTCGTGGGTGGCGGTGTAGTAAAAGGTGCCTCGCTCATTGGTCGCGGTTTCAGGCGGCGCAAGAGCCGTGGCGCAGAGGGGGGAGAGGAGTTTGAACGCGAGGGAACCCCAAACGGCAGCGTCGACGAAATGACACCTGCAATCAGCATCGAAAGCCCAAACACCGCCACTCCTTCGCCGCACAATCGGAACAAGAGCTGGGGTGCTCAATCCTTCGCTGGTGCCCAGTCCCTTGTCGGCGACCATGGCATCGCGAACTTGACCATCGTTTCGGCATCCGGCTACCCAGCATCGTCTAAAGTCCAGGTGCACGTCTCGGTTGGCTCGAAGGAAGTGTACAAAACCAAACACATCAAGTCGCCATCGAGCCAAGTGACGTTCGACGAGTCGTTCAAAGTGCCGTGTGCGGCAGACGCGCAGTTCAAGATTTCAGTCAAGGACCACGCGCTGTTCAGTTCCGAGGATCTCGGTGACGGCATCTTCTTCATCGGCGACCAGGGCGCTGGTGGCGAGAAGGTCATTGAAGCAGGCAGCGGCAAAGTCGTCGTCAAGAGCAGCTTCACACCCGCCGATACGCAGAGCACTGCTAGCCCGAACAGCCCCAAGGTTAGGAGCCGCTTCTTAGGGAGCAAGAGAGATAGTCGCGAGAGGAACACAACTCCTGGCGCGAAGGACTAAGCTACTTATAGACGACGAAGCGCGTCTACGGGATCGGTAGGGTTGAGCTAGGCTGATGATATATTGTGGACTGTAAGGCATGGGACGCGGTACAATGGTTTATAATAATTATGGCAAAAAGCTGATTGGAAACTCGTACTTTGCTTATTATTATTATTTATTTCTCTCTACACATATAGGGACGGCTCTTTTACTACGTCCTTTTTCTTGCTGTCACTTTCTTCTATGGCCTTTCTTGTTATTTTTTTGGGGGGTGTGTTGCCTTGATACCAGAATCCGTACTTTTCTTAGTGTAGCGATTAGGTTCTATAGTGGGTAGGAATACATCCACTACTGTCATAGGGAAAGCGTGGCTACGTTTCGGTCCGCTGTACCATTAAATACGCACACATCGCAATTATATTGAGATCTTACTCTCCCTCACTCAAACTTAACGGTGACGGACGGATTAGCAAAAGCCAATTGGTCCTTGCTAAACTCCTGCATTAATAGATAGCGCTGACCTCGCAACGGTCACACTCACTGATTTGCATTATTCATCGGCACCGTCGCGAGATCATTCTCCGTGATCAAAACATGCCCAATGTCTGGTGTAGAAATCCTTGAAATCGTCGCCGTTTCTTGGCAGCTGCTCGACAAGGGCACTCGAACACTGCTAATCGAAGAAAGTAAGACGTAAGAAAGAGTAGCTAGGATAGGATTGCCATCTGTATTAGGACCTTCTGGCTTTTCAGTCACGTGGTGTCAAGGTTTGAGACAAGGATGATTGCCCCAGAGCATCCTTGGCAAATTTTCTGGGGGGATTAGGAGTTGATTTAAGCCATTGATCTCAATCCTGTTAGGGATAAGATATTAAGACTTTCCTATTAGGAATTAACCATCGCAAAAATTGAAGGATACGTTCCACACCGTTCACGACCCCAAAACCCCGAATCAAACCCCGGTAAATACCGACAACTCATACGCAGGGAGCACTCATTCGGACTACATATCGTTCCAAAACTTCTGAAGATTCTCCCGTAAATTCCGGGCGAACCTACTCCCAAACCCACCATTTTCCCTTTCCGGCTCGCTATCTACATTCGCCCCTTGCTCGGGCTGTTCCCCCTCGTGTATGTGCTGAGGCATCTCTGAGGATCCAGCTGAGGTGGCGAGTAGCGTGTCAGGGCTTTGCGAATTCTGCATTGCGATTGTATGTTCGGCGTGAAGTTTAGCCGTCATTCGATCCGGCTCTGATGGTGTACCGCTGACTGGCGTGGGAGCAGCGGCAGCACTTGCTGCCAAATAATTGTCCTGTCTATCCAAAACACCTTGTTGCAGGATAGCTGCGACGGGTCTCAGTCCAGTATGCTCAGAATTATCATAGTCCTCCTCTTCAGGATTACAAAAGCCTTCAGGGCTGTAAAAGCTTTCAGGCGGGTCTACAAACCGACTTCCTGGTTTGCTGGCTGATGAGTAATTATCTTTAAGGGGAAGTCGTTTTTCGTGCGCTTGCTCTAGATTAGGCGGTTCTGCCCCTGTCGACGATAAGCCACAGCTATCCTCCAGCACGGGATTCTCCTCTGCAAATTCTACATTTTGATGTTCATAATCTGAAATGCTGTAGGTAGAATTGGAAGTAATCACGTCTAATTCATTAGCTGTAGGCTCTTCCTGAACATCCGTCCCAGCATCTTGGCCGGATGTAGATAAGGCGCTCGTCTTCTGAATGAAGGGTGTAGTGAGGCCCTTGTCAACTATGACACCTTCAGTGACCTCGCTTTCCTGAGGTTTCTCTGTGATTGATGGAGCTTTGTAACCGGCGGGCTCTCTAGCAATCAGATGCTGTGAAGCAACAGAAACGATAAGATTCCCTTCACTAGCCACAGCTTTCTTCCAAAGGAGATTTGGAGTAGCTTCATTTTCCTTTGGGTCAATGGCTGACTCCTCGGCGGCAACGCTTCCCCCTTCCGCAAACTTGGCATACTGTGCTTTTGGTTTGCCTTCTCTCCTCGTTTCGCCGACTTCTCTCAACTTATCCGCTACTGTAGGCCTGTCAATTAGTGCTAAGTCGGTTCGTTAGCGACCTGTCCAACGAACTCCGACCGCTCATCACTACTAAATCCTCGGCTTGTGGGGCTCGTTCGTATCTGGTGGCATGCCCGCGGCCATCTGATCCTCCTCCGTAATGTTTCCCGCTGCCACTCCTATTTGCGCTGTTTATGATGCAACGCCCACCTCTGAGTCATCTGCCTCACGCTTCTCTCTCAACTCTAGTTCCTCCTGCATATGCTCCCACCTGTTCTTAGAGTCCTCCCCCATCTCGTGCCCGTTTCCATTCAGGCAATCTCCGCCTTCATCCTCAGTGATCTTCCTTTCTTTACCATCGTCCTTCTTGACAGAGCATCTTGGACAAGGTCTGCGGCGCATATAGTAATTCTTGACCTTAGTCATCTGTTTTGTGAATGAGTAAGGGACCTGTTCGAGTGCCTTCTGGGACATCGTTCGCCAACAGGGAGAATATGGGGTCTCTTCGTCAGGCCACTCGTGACCGCACCTGATTTCGGGATCATTCCGGGGGAGCCAGCGGACGTAATTATTTCTGCACATGTTTGGGACAGTGGCGGAGTCTATGAGTAATATGTAGAGCGCTGGTGATTGATGTAAGGTCAAGATGTGGAGGCAATAATGGGACAATAACGCGACGAAAGTGGAGAATTGATCTAATCTTATACTGGAAGCACCCTAAGAAAGAATGGTACTGAGGAGGACGGCGAGTTGTTTGTTTAGCATCAAAGAAGAGAGTGAAAGGCTAAGTAACGAATGTTCCAGCATAAAAAGCAGAGACATAGTTCTGTACATGGTTGCTCAACGATTGAAGATAGCAAGGCTTGTTAGAAGATGTTTGTAGAACCAAGGAAACTCAATCGGAAACATTGGTAGAGTGGAGAAAAGAACACCACGTCTTCCGACGAAACGTAAGGTTAGTTCATAAGTCATCCAATACTCACAATATAAATACATATGAATACATATCTCAGGGCCTGCCCGACAAATATAATCCTGCGACATATGACGACAATTATGATATGCATCAAACCTTACCACCATTAATACAATTGCTTCTCACCCACCATCCTTTTAGGTTTTGAGCTATCTTAATTTCCCTCTTTCCAACCCATTGGTACCAGCGCCGCTGCTACCTGTTGAACGCCTCGTTCCGTGGCAAGGAGATTAAACTGTGCAGCCGCATTTCTCGTGTCTTGGATCTCGAGCCGTATCCCCAAATCGCTAATGTGTTTCCGTGTTGTCGGCGATACTGGCATTACTGAAGGTCCCGTCCCGATAATGAGTAGATCTGATCAGATGTATCATATTAGCCTATCATATTCTTGAAAGGTTTCTATGTAAATGTAGATTAAAGAGATCCTGAGCTGGTATTGCGAACCTGGTTTCGGCCATACCAAGTCTAACACTCCCCACGCCTCCTTCTGTACTTCCCATTGTCCTTTGGGATTTTTCAGCCTACCAGTTCCACCGCCCTCTCCTTCATTTCCTACCCTCCCTTCGCCAACTGTTCCTTCTTTGCGCCCTTCCCGCACCCAGGGCCGCCATCGAAAGGCCTCTCCACCTACGAGCAAAACTCCACTCCCACTGAGTTTAAGCCCATTGTTCAATGCGAATCCATTAGGTGTACATGCATCAATGCCTGTTGTCGGCGCAGGTGTGTTGCCCAGTACATCGAGAGCCCCAAAATCTGTTTGTGTATCTTCTGTGCTCTTTGGGCCTCGGTCGCGGGATTTTGGGGGTCGCGCAAGAATACGTGAAGTGTTATGCAGCTGACGGAAAGGACCTAGAGACCTATGTGAGGGTTGTGGTCGGGTCTGTGAGTGCGACGCAAGTATATGTATTTGGTTTCGATACTGGAATGTGGATCGGTGTAAGGCCAAACCGCCTCGGCAGGCCCAATGAAGGCTCCGCGCCGAGGCGCAGATTTCGGACTTCATGCTTGAAGGTTGGATTAACTCTTACGACGAATTGGCGAGTCACAGAGGCGCGAGTCGTGGCTGTTGGAGCTTTCAAAAAGCTCGCAGCGTCATGCCAAAGCACCGAGCTTCCGATTTGACCGTTTTAGTAGGCAGGGATGGCATCGTGGCATCCCAACTTTGACGACAACCCATTAAGGATGGGAAAATCGACATGCCATCAACTTAAAGAACAGTAAGCTATAGATGTGCAGAATGTACTACCTCAGCTAGCACGAAGAGAATATTACCCAAAATAACGTCCGAAATTTCACAAATATTTTTTTCCTCGCCAGTCTTTTTTTTTTTTAAAAAAAATCTTTCACAAAAACCATCCTTCTCCTCAAATAGTTATTAATACATTCAAATGAAGCGAAATTTACTCTAATAAGCGCAGGGGCTGGTGCGAAGACATAAATTTGCTTAACGCGCCTCTGCTGCCTTTCTCCCAAATCTCACGCTGAGATTCCTTTCGTCAGTTCTACGTCCACTTTCTCAAACACACAGGTCTATGATGTCATTATCGCGTTATTAAACAGTACTGGCCTCATCGGATTCGCTGGGCTCGCCGATAGGCGACGAAGAAAAAGCAGACAGCAGCATTGAAGGGCTCAAGCGAGAGGCTCTCCATGCTCGTCTCAATCCCCTACAGCATTAACGGTTGTTTTAGCAGTCCTCGCATCCAGCTTTTTGTTAACTACGAAATCGTTTGAGTTAACTTTAGCTCTTTCTTCGTAAATTGTATTGGTTCCTAGTCAATTTTGTAGTCTTCTCGACCACCCGGCGGATCATCGTAGAATGAACCACCGTCTTTGATTATTACCTTATTAGCCGTACGGATATACCTGCGAGCGCGGCTGAGGCCACGCCCCCAGATTACCTGCCACCACTTCGTTATCTCTTTCTTCTCCGTAGGACTTGGTTTGAGGTTTTCGCTAGGCTAGCACGGATACATTACCTTGCGGCAATTGCGTGGCGGTACAGTGGTGTTCACGGCTCGGCTGAGCGCCCGCTTAGTCGCTGAGCCGCACGTGACACATACAACCCCCGTCGACATTCGCGGATGTCCACGGCCGAGCCTGCAGCCAAGCCGTGGACATCTTCGAATGTC
>Ga0307515_10007702_pt1 | contig 21210 bp, 28 predicted proteins | sample 17_EM_MG_FD_194513 | JGI IMG/M metagenome (GOLD analysis project Ga0307515, IMG submission 194513) | Populus trichocarpa ectomycorrhiza microbial communities from riparian zone in the Pacific Northwest, United States - 17_EM | ecosystem: Host-associated > Plants > Roots > Unclassified | place...
TGGTCGCTTTTAACATCGCTTTTAGCTTTGACAATTGCTCAGAACAGGCTCGAGGAAACGATGACACAACTGAATACCGCAAACGCGTCACTGTCCACAATTTCGGAAGAGTCGCTCCAACGCCAGACCAGGGTCACCGACCTTGAGGAACAACTCGCCAAGATTGCAGCAGGCCCTCAGATCGCCGACCTTCTAGCTGAAATCGAAGAGACAAAGTCTTCAGGAGCAGCTGGTAAGTCTTATTGGCCAGTTACCACCACATATCTGAGGTCTTTCTTTTAGCTCTGGCTGCTGTGGAGGCGAAGGTGACCCAAGCAGAGGCGCTATTGGTGAGCACCCTTGAGGAAGAACGTACGACAAGCGAAAAGGCCGTCGAAGAGTTGCAACTCCGCCTAATAGCTGCAGAGGATGAGACGAAGACTCTTAAAACCGCCCTTGAGAACAAGGATGGCCTGGGAGTGGAAGTCACCGCATTAAACTCAACTCTGCAAGACCAGCAGTTGACCATCGACTTGTTGAGTGCAGAAAAGGCGGACCTGTCTCAGGCCGTTTCAGTGCTCAAGTCCCAACTTGGCACCTTGGAAGCAAAGCGTACCGAGGTAGGTCCTTCGTTTCTGCTCTTCGCTCGTGAGCTTAATGGTGTTGCAGTCGGTTACCACCATCGAGACATTGGAATCGAAATCTACAACCTTGCTACTCCGCGTCGAGGAGCTTGAAGCGGAGCTTCAAATCTCGAAGGGCTCTGTTGCATCTGTTGAAGTCATTCAAGAACTGGATCATGTCAAACGTGAACGCGACAATTTGATACACGCCTTGCAAACCACTGAAGAGGATTTCGACTCCCTTCGTATCGAAAGAGACCAACTGCAGAGGAAGGTAGAGGAGCTGGAGGTCGAAGTCACCACCGGAGCTGCCGTCGAAGGCGAGGATGACGAACTGGCAGCGCTCAAGAAGAAGCTGGGAGACCTGGAAGAGGAGCACCGCGCTTGCGGTGAGGTGTGGACTAAGGTTGAGGGCGAGGATGATCAGGCGGATTCCTCTCGGGCTCGGCTTGCAAAACAAAACGCCGAAATTGCGGAGTTGAGGCGTTCTCTGGAAGAGGCTACCGCCAAGGCCACTACTGTCGATCAACTGCAAGAGCGTATTTCCCTCCTTGAAGCCGGGAAGCAGCCCAAGGAATCCTGTAGTGGTGAAGGCGAGGCCGACGATTCAGCCATACAAGGGGATATCCTGAAATCACGCTTAGCGGAACTTGAAGCACGCCTAGAGGAGTCAGAAACCAGGCGGAAGGAAGCGGAATTCGCGCTCTCGTATCGGAGAGATTACAGTGAAACCTCCTTCGACGGCGACCGAACCCGTGATTCGATTTTATCCATTACAAGCATCGATACAGAGGGATCAAGTCGCTTTGGGCTTGGAGGACTTGACCCGGATAGTGACGACAAACGTTCTCTGGCTACTATGGACACAGCACCAACTTCTGTCGTAAGATCCTCTACCGATCCGGAATTTATTTCCTCACCTATTTCCGTAAACAATACGGACTGGAACGATCACAAGAAGCGTGCAGACCAAGCAGAGAAGGAAGTCTCTCGTTTGAGGACCCTGCTCCACGACGAGCATAAGAAGAAGCTTGACGTAAGCTACATACACTCAACACGAGAATGAGGCACTGACGCATCCCATAGTCCAAGAAATCGTCGGCAAGTTTATTATCTCGTCACGGCTCGACTTCCAGTCATTCGGTATTTTCCGCTTTGGGCGCGTCTTCTGCTCGAGTGGCGACTGGAATCGGTGGCTTGAAGGTACCAGAAGAATCCTCTCCAACACGAACCAGAAAGGTGTCCGAGCATCGTCATCACGACATGTCGAATCCTTTCACTGCACTTTTCAGCAGCGGTAAAGAAGGGCGTGAGAGGAAAGAATCTACTCACTCTCGAACGGACTCGGTGGCATCAGGAGCACCTTCAACCCCAACCACACCAGCCAAACCTACGTCAGCAAGGAGTGGAACGACGTCGCCCATCGCTTCGACCTCGGCATCCGCTACGGCTGCTCGTCTCAACGAACATAAGCGTCGTAAGGCGGAGAAAGAGCAAAAGGAGAAGGCTGAAAAGGAGGCACGCAAAGCTAAGGAGAAGGCTGAAAAAGAGGCCAAAGAGAAGAGGGAGCGAGAGAGGAAGGAGCAGCGGGAGAAAGAGCGCAAGGAGGCGGGTCCATCTCGTGCCCACAATTAATCAAGCATGAGCATTTGGACCAAATACTAGGAGGGCACCCTTATTATCACTCTTGCAGTTTGCATCACGTGTGGACTTTAATCATTCTTTTTGTTTGGAACGTGTCTTGGACACTCTCGTTGATATACTTCATAACGTGCCTTTGTGTCGAGTGTTAGCGTACGTTGAAGCCACGCCTGTTGTATGTCTTGCAAATCCTCTTCAATGTGACCAGCTTCGTCCCTCCCCAATGTCCTCCGTTCCGCTGCCAGAATCTGCCCAGCTGCAAAAGCCTCAAGACTATAAAGAAACATTCAAAGTAAGCTCGTACGCGCGTCCTCGCATGGAGAATATATTCAACAAATCTCCAGAAACGCACGGTCGTTTCTGAGTTTGCGGATCCATGCAAACTGGCCGCGTCGGAATCGTTCAAATGTTTAGAGCGGTAAGTCTCGTATTTGAGATTCCCCTCATGTCTCCACCAGTCGTTTGACTTCGTGGAATAGCAATGACTATGACAGAGACGCATGCCTAGACTATTTTCGCGCATATAGGGAATGCAAAGCAGCATGGGTAGCTAAACACAAAACAGTTGTGTAAGGTGTGATATTGATAATGCGTTTGCAGATAAAACAAAGACGGGAAGATCGGAGGGGCCGCCACCCTTCAGCATAATCGGACTTCTATGTAACTCGCTGGTCTATACTCGAGATCTAGAGCAACTTCACGACTAATCGCTGTCCACCTGCAAAATTGACGCTGTCCATCTTTACCATCACGTCGGCTCCAATGCCAGGAACGTCAGTCCCTCGGGGTGTATACAGATATCCTGTCCTCCCTATCTTGGGCAAGAAAATACGGGTCTCCATCTCTCTAATATACGAGGAGAAGATTGGCTTGGTAGTCACGACCCCCGGTAGAGACTGCAGGACGGGCTCATCTTTACGGAATCTGAGCCACAGGTCAACGAACTTGGCGACCCAGTATGTTTCGCTTTGCTGCGAGAAACGACGCGCTTTGAGTTCGCGGTTGAGCATTTGGTCGGCATACTCTTGCATGGTCTCGCGGGAAATGAGGGGTCCTTTCGAACCTGGCAACAGGGCGTGCTTAATTTGCCAGTGCATGATCATGTCCGTAAATCGGCGCAGAGGACTAGTCGTACGGATATAACCTCCGTCCTTTGCTGAGACCGCCAGCGCATCGTGGTCAGTGGGGTCGACAGAATATGTACTACGGTTAAAAGTAAGTCCTAACCGGAGCACCTGCTTGAGGTCGAGTTCCGTTGTAGGGTTGGACTGGAAGGTTTGATAACCGAGTTCATCAGTAACATTCGGTGGTTGCTGCGTCCTGTAAAGGCCAGGGAGACCATTTGCAGTACAAAAACGACCGGCTACTCGGCAGGCCGTTACCATGACCTCCTCTATAACCCGCCGCGCGGGACTGTCCGCCCCTCTTTCGACCCTGTAGGAGACGGCTGGAAAACCTTTCCAAAGAGTCGGTTGATGGACGCCCGGCGGATTAGTCGGCACTGGGATGTCTTCAAAGTGTATCCTTCCTACTGGCGAAGCCACAAGAGATGCCCCTTGCCTATTGCGAGCGAGCCGAATCTTTTCAGCCACCGCTCGTAGCGAGTCAAGGGATTTATGGTGTTCCTGTGGTAAAAAAACCCGAGACAGTCGTTCAGATAGTGGTCGCCCGAAAGGATATGTGGCCGGGTCGACCACCCAACCCCAAGATGCATCCACCGAATCGTAAGAGACAACCTGAACATTACGCACAACGCCAGGTCGAACAACAGAGTCGATTATACGACCGGAATCGTCGATCTTCGCGCTGAAAGTTAAGACCTCTTGATAGGGTCGGTTGTCTGTGCAGGAGGTGAGGCCACCGTGGGCCCGTACAAATTGAGGTGGGAGCATGGGGTGGGTTTCTTGCGGAAGGTACAGTGCCGTGGCGCGTTGCGCTGCCTTCAAAGCGAGGGGATGGTTGGGAGGAAGACGGGTAGTCGGATCAGCGATATGTGCGTGTATCCAGGTTGAACCATCTTTGGCAATGGGTTCTATAGAAACACCATCGTCAAGTTCCTCTGCATCCTCTGAATCTATCACGTAGACAGGGAGGTCTCCCCAATCGTGTCGAATGGCCGCATGCCGATCTTCTTTGGGCAGACCTTCGAGCACGCCTTGCGGAATATCCTTGTAATAGGAGACAGGATGAAAGTCGGTCTCTTGAAGAAAGCGTTCACGGTAGAGAGAGATGAAATCTCCCCAAGGTGATACAACGCCTAGGTCTTGGAGAAAATCGAAGACGACATTAGGAGTGATATCCTCATTATATGCCCCAACCTTCTTCAGTAATGTCCCCACTAAGCCGGAGTACGTGTCCACTTGAAGCCTACTAGGTCGGCGGATTGACGCCTTGACGAAATTGATGATGGCCCGATCTGCATCCTCGAATGCCGGTACTTTGTCATCCGCCACCCGCAAGCGCATCTCATTTCGAGTTTCATCCAGTCGTCGGGATGTTTCGACTATTTGCTTTGCTTTGGCGATAAACCCTGTTATTTCTGGGGCTCTTGTCCGCAGCCACCCGCGAACGAGACGGAAATTTTTGGATTCGTTTAACGGGACGACGTGAAATGTTAGAGTAAAGGCATGTGGGTCGTCGCAGCGGAAGGTCTCGGGATGAGCCACGAAGAAGCGGTGTATCGCCACCCGGGCGGCGTGCAGATGAGCATTGGCAGGCGGAGGGTAAGCATTCAAAACCTCCTGGACTGTGATAGTAGACCACTGATCAGGGTCCTTCGCACGTGTATTGGCGTAGATATCCTGGAGGCTGCGGTGGTAGAAATTGCCCAAATCAAGAACATCGCGTTCGAACAGGCGAAGCTCTTGTATTAGGGACAGACGCGTTTTCCGTTCTGATTCATTGGAGGGCGTATCTTCTCGACCAGCTTGTTCGACTACACCAGTCGGAATGAAGCCGGGCAACGAGACCGCGATGTCTTGCACTGAGTGGGACCAAACCTCGCCCGATGTCAGAAGCGTGCTGATGGCACCACTTCCTAAGTCCCTCAGGACCACTCCGGTCGCAGTCACATATCCCCTGCAGGACGATGTCAAGCCAGGCTTCCGAGGGCGGTCAGAGCTGCTGACCGTCGAAGTTCCACAAAGCCGCCAGGAGCTGGGCATAGAACAGTGGTCTCATCTTCTTCTGAAGCGAAGTCGAAGGTGGGCGCGCCAAAGAATGCGAGTTTGTCGCTGCTGACATGCGGCTTGTCGAGCAAAACCCTCAGCTCATAGCTAAGGTGGTGTTGCTCTTTTGCCGTCTTTGTAGGGCGTGGTTTCCACTGTTTTCCTTTTGCTTCTTGTTGCGTTTTCGCTGCGATAGCCGCCATTTCACGGGTAAACTCTTTCAACGACTTCATCTGTGCGTCTGTGGGCGGCTGTTTTCCAGGAAGGTTTGAAACCCATCGAGTACATCTCCTTGTGCTCGCCGTACTAGCCTGGACGCGTGCACATGTCGCTGCCAAAAGTTTCGAGCGTGACGAGGATGAGGACATGAGAGCAAATTTTCGCTATCGGACACGACAGGCACGCGGCGTCAGACTCTACTATTTGACAAATGGAAATACACACTTGCTCGTCCTATGCTTCTTCCTTCGACCACTTTGAGCGGTCGCAGGTTAAGATACAAAGGACCAAAAGCTACTCAAATTCAATATTCCCACAACTGTACACAGTAACGATATGCAGAAACCATGCAATACTAGCAATCGATGTGGTCAGTTACCGTTCATACCACCCTCGGGCCAATGATATCCAAAGTTTTCGTAATAAGAGCGATATTCTTCTGGTATCTGGTATATAAATTCTGGTGGTGTTCTAGGAGCCGGGGGCTCAGAGGGAACCCTCTCCTTGTTGACAGGCCCAGAATCCAGAGGATCACTCTCGACGCCGTTCATAGAGACTTCCGGTCCATCCTCGGCCTCGGACTCGATCTCCATATCAGTGCTTGTTTCCCGCGTGTCCGTTGTAGGAACGGTGGAATCCGCAGGTCTTTGGTTCCTTAGTCCAGTCCGTGATTTTGGACCCCAGACCTTGGCTGTACGAGGTCTTCGCTTCTTAACAGGGGCACCGGGGATGTCCTTCAATACAGGAGCTGTGGCTGGGTTCTCAAACGTCGGCAAGAGCATAGGCGGGATGTCGGATCCGGATGGTGGTGAGAGGGTGGCTGTCGTTGTCGCAGGAAAAGAGCTTTCTGTAGGGCTTGGTGGTGGCGGGTTTTTTAGCGCTAGTCCAATTAATGTCTTGCCACCGACATCATGTCGAACAGGGAGGATGTTCATGGGGGCCTTGGAAGAAGCGACGGGAGAAGGAGCAAGTTTAGGAATACGGAGGGTTAGACCCCCTTTGGAGTTGACAGTATGAGCGGGCTTGGGTTGGGACTGTTACTAGGTCAGCAAGGATAAACGGCTTCAGGAAAGTCTCACTAACCGAGAGTTCTATCTGAATTGGCTCTTCCTTTTCATCTTTTGGAGTGTCCTCCATCGTTCGCTCTTCCTCCTCAGGAGTCTCATTTGCCGGTGGTGGTGAAGGGACTTGAAGGGCGTTAGGGGCAGACTGTCTCGTTACTCGTTTAGGAATGTCACGGGAAGGTGGCAGATCCTTCTTCGGACCAGGGTTATAGGGCTTGAATGCCTTCGACTCTTGCTTGTTCATACGGCCGTGGATGCCTCGAGTGATCCGCTTCTCGGGGAGGACTGAAGGTTTTGGACCCGCCCTTGGGGCATGGGAGGAACGACCATTGGGAATTCCCTTTGGTTGGACGTTAGTCTGGACCGGCCACAATAGGATTGACAACTACCTTGCCGGAAGGTGCGCTTCGCTCCTCTTCTCCTTCAGTCGATAGCTCCGTCAGAGGGGATGAACCACCAGAGACGTCCTCTAATTCCATCTTGGCATCTTTGGGCACCAATCCTTGTGCGCTAACAGACAGATCAGCCCGCATCCAATGACCAGAAAGGCTAAATTCCGTACCGCTTCTTCTCCAAGTCCACTCTGCGCCAAAAATCAAGATGGATAACTTTTTCCGGCACCCTGTATTTCTTCGCTCCGACCCAGAGTTCCTCAATCTGACCAATGTGGACCGGTTTCCGGACCTTCTTGGGCGGGGGCGCTGGTGCGGGTTCCGATGGAGGCTGATCGCCCCTCAAAATGTCAACCAGACCGCTATTTCTTTGGCCTGACTTAGTGATTTCCGTGGGGACATTGATGACCTTTGGTATCCGAGGCTTGATAGCCTATTTAACTCACGTAAGACGCAGAAACGTGGCGCAATTAGCGATAGACTTACAAACACATGTTCAATATGGTTCGGGCACATCCATTTCTTCTCCCTTGCAGGAACGCCAGTCATAGGAGGATCCAGGCAATCCATATGCCAGTGCAGAGAGCAATAATCGCACGAGAGAACAGGCCGACCAAAATCCACCGAAAAATCGTCGATTGACGGCGCAGGTCCATGCTCGATTCGTCGCCTCGTGCGGGGGCCCGACTCCGTGTGGTTTGCACCAGACGAAGGCACAGGTGATGGTTCGCGCTTTCGCTTCGTACCAGCGTGGACAAATATATTGTCTGCGACGCCATTGCTAAGCGCAAGGAGCGCCTGAGCTTCGGGGGGCGCAGCGGCGAACGCCGGGTCGTTCATGACGACATCGATGGGAGAGGAATGAGATGACAAGGCATCTGGAGGAGGCAATGGGGAGGTAGGAGTAGGACTAGGAGGTCGACTCGAGGTACCCAGGCTGGCCATGGCTGGATCACCGCTGATGGCGCTTCGGACCGCGGACCCACCGCACCTGAAACAGAGGACGGGTCGGTTGTTCCGGTCACGGAGACGAAAGGGGTCTCTTTCTTCACCGAGGATTTGTTTACTGGGAGTCACGGTGAGTATTTTTGCGCCAGGTAACAACTAATCTCGCGTACTTTCCCTTCACGAAGCGAAAGCGCCGACCATCAATGTAGCCTCCTCGCGGTCCCGTTATCACTGTGGGCGATAGTAGTCAGTAGTCGTGGTGTTTGAGAAGGGTGGGGGCTTACCATTCCTGAAGTAATTCCGGATATCCTCTGGGAGTTGAAATTCAACGGGATTAACACTCTGAGCACGCGAGATAAGTGGTGCAAAGATATCAGACTCTACACCAGACGCAGGCGAGAGTTGTCTGAGGTCGGCCTGCATAAGGAGGAGTCAGACTTGTGAAGGGCGAAGGGGAGTAAGAAGGGAATAACGGCTCACTCTAATAATTTGCTCCGCGGTGCACTCTTGGCAGTACCAACCACCTTCAGGGAGACTACCTGCAGCTCCCAGATCGTCGATGGGTGGATTCAGACATAACAGGTGGAAGCTACGCGGACAGCCATCGCAATAGAGCAAGGAGCCGCCGCCTTGATCCGACGCCGATATGAGCAAAGCCGACATGGATGGGTGAGTGAACATAGGTTGAATGCACGAGGCGCAAGTGTCAGAATTCTAAGCACCATTTGGTGACAGTGAGGAAGACAACAGATTGGCGTCAGCGTCTCGAAGCGGATGGCACGTAAAAGCGGATAGAAAGCACCAGTGTGCTCCTGGGACGGGAGTGAGACATACCTGAGGACCATCTGGGTGGGCATCTGGTCCTGGTTCACCATCCTTTTCGCCAGGTCGCCCTTTGAAGGTGTTCCGTCGAGTCAAAGCGCCCTCACCACCTCCACCGTATCTCGTGGAGATACCTGCAATGTCTTTGCTGTCGTTCCGGTCATCACTGATGGGGTACTCGGCCCATGAAGACGGGTCAGTTGGTCCCTTGTCGGTGAGCGTCGGAAGGGGTCGACCGTCTACAGTAGCAACGGGAGCGTAGTTTGGTGGGGCCCTGACTTTTCGGACACTCCGTCTCGAAGTCGCACAATCCGCGGGGGGAGCGCTAGGCATGGTTGGCTCGGCCGGACTCTGGCGTCGGCTGGCACGGGTAGACGGTGCAGCGCTCGGGTCTGTCGTAGGAGGAACGTGTCCGTTAGCTAGAGCAGCAGTACTTGAAGGCGTTGGGAACCGTGTGGCGGGCTGGAGTGGTTTGGGTGGCAGCCTGGTGGGAGAAAAAGTTACGAGCCAAATGGCGACGCAGCAAAGGACAACGGGGCAGATGATGGCAAAAATTGGACCGTCAGCATGCCCCCATAGGGTGATTCACTTATGAGGGATGAAACACGCACGATTTATCGCTCCGCGAACGCTTTCGTTGCTTCGTTTCCGCTTCTGGGCCTCCAACGATTATACCTCCATCGCTCAGGGAATGGGACGCGGAGTTGATATAGGTTGATCCTGGGTCCACTGTGGGCAGAAAACTAAGGACAACAGGGGGCTTCCTATGATGGCTGGTTGGAGGATGGAACATGAACGACTTGGGCGGCGGCGCAGGCATGATCTCCGTGGCCAGAGAAGGATCCTTGGCAGGCAAATGAGAAGGCTGTCGGACAGGAACAGTTGTAGTAAGCAACGAGCGCAGTTCCTCCGGAGTCATACTTCAAACACTGGACGGAAGGGAGGAGAGGTGTGCTGGGTGCAAATCCGACTCATAACATTCGTGCTCTACTGTACAGGATAACACGGAACAGGTTGGATGCTTATAGACTAGAGAGATACTGCCAATTCCCTATCTGATCATTACCGCGGTTGGCCGATGGTCAACGGATTTAGGAGTCTGTCGGGAGTGGGCAAATTGTCAGAACGGAGAGCAAAGCCCACGAGTAAGTGGGGGTGTATGGAGGAACCACTGACCGCGAAAATAGGGTTTATGTTGCACCAATAAGCTTCAAGTGGCACGAACAGTCTCAGGGAGAGGGGCTCTTGAGACAGGAAGCAAATTTCAAGGCGAGAACCCCAAAGGGCTTATCGAAATGCGAAGAGTGGTATAGCGAGATTGCCTTGGACCTGCACTGCCGAGTACTTGCTACCGAGACTGAGGATGTAATGGGGCCACACATTTGCCACAGGGCCCAAGGAAGCGGAGGGTCAGAAGTAGTGCGGTCTCCTCAAGGCATAAGGTGGTCAGGTAGGACGAATAGTTGTATCTCGAGTAATCATCCTTGATGGCAAGGCTGGCTTCCAAGATTGGCAGCAGTTGGGTGGGTAGGTGGACTTGAAACAAGGAATAGGAACGATCGAAGGGTGAAAGATGTCGGACTTGTGCTTGTCGTCTCCTGGTCGAGGTGTCTGTCCCATGGGTAGTGTCGGCTACGATTGACGAGGGCACCCGAACCCTACGCTACCACCACGGAGAATTTAACAAGGCGGTAAATTGCGAGTTGTCCGAATCAAGGAATGCCGACTTGATTTTTGCATCGGGGGACACAGTGGAGGAGTAATGCAGCCCAAAAAATATGGCACATCACCCCAGAGAGCGAAGGAAGATATCACGGCCTCATGAAAACGATACCAAGGGGTCAGAAAGAGCCTTTAGGCTAGGGCCACCTAATCTTGTCCGAAAACCCAAGAGTCCCAGACGGTGCACAAGGATCTTGTAAACACATGGCCCATGTTGTCATGAGCAGGATATTCGCTTTCTCGACGTAGAGGAGGCAATGAGACGAAAACGCGGAAGAGCTGGGCTGACTGTTTGGCCGCTTGTTGCGTCGCCAAAATATTTGTCGAAGAACACAACATCAAGCACCAACAAGTATGGTCAGAGTACGAGCCCGTGGTCGCTGAGCTCCGCGACGAGGCCCTCTCAGCGTCCCAGAAGTACCTTGGACTCTTCCGCGTCAGCCATGCCCAAGAACGACGACCAGATCGCCCCAATCCGTGGCGGCACTTACTATCCAGCTCCAGACGAGCTTGATCCAAACGTGGAGATCAACCTCAACAGTCTTCGCGATGCTCCAGGCGGTGGAAAACCCCTTTACTCCTACGGCACGCTCATCAGGTAGCGCCGTCAGTCACCGTCTCGGGCTCGCTAATCTAGATGATATTCCTTAGATACGCTATCAAGGGCTCTCCTGAAGGTAGACTGTTGTTGGAAGAGATCTACTACGCAATTGAGCAGCGCTACCCCTATTTCAAGACGGCGCCTCCAGGCTGGAAGGTACAGATGCTTTTCAATGCACCGACGGTCTAACGCTACTAATAATTTCCGTTTGCAGAACTCTGTCCGCCATAATCTCTCCCTAAACGCGTGTTTCGAGAAGGTCCCTCGCCCGCTTACCGATCGAGGCAAGGGCTCGTACTGGACTGTGAACGATTCAATAGACCCGAAGCAGGGAATTCACCGTGTCCGTAGTCGTCGCCGCAAGAACGACAAAGGTGGTTCCCCCACCCCTGCTTCCGCACCGTACCCACCTCCCTTCCCGGGATATGGAGGTGCAGAAGGGGGTCCATATGATACTTATGCTGCCATGTACCCTTATGGGTTAGTGAATCATGCCGAACTAGTCAACAAGCACACCAAAGGCTAACTCTTTCACAGGTACGACCCAAGTATGTACCCGCCTCCCTTTATGCCTCCAGGAGGGGCTCCAGACATGACTGGTGCTTCTATGCCTGGCTTCGAAGGTGCCGAAGCGGGGATGGGTGGAGACAACGACGTGGATTGGAGGAATCTCTTCGTTCAAGAGCTGGAACGATTGAAGAGCATGACCAAGGAGCAGGATAAGAATGGAGCACCCCAAGAGTGGTATAGGATGATGCTTATGCGACTCAAGATGGGTATGTATGGTGTTCCGCCTTTCGGCGCACCCATACCGCCTCACCCAGACGCGGGACGCGGCCCTGAGGCCCAACACGCCCAGCAGCAAGCGCAGCAGCAGCAGCACAGCAGAGGCGATGAGGAGCACGAGGCTGAAGATGAAGAGGACGAATAAGCATCGTGAGATCCGCTGTGTACAACTACCCGGTCCAGAAAATCTCTGGTACTGTTCACATATTTGACTAGTGGCATATGATCTATTTACACCATGTTGTACCTGGTCTGGACCCCCGCCTCGCGAACCCATGCTGGCAGACAGCCACCTCAAATAAGAGTATCTCTTGCAGAGACTTGTCAAGCGGAGTAGCATACTAGCAGTGTCTTTTGCGTGTTGAAGATGGGGTGAATGATGACATCTAGACTTTTAGCGAGTCGGCCAAGTCGCAGAGCGAATGACAGACTGGTCTCATAGGACCCTGCCCTACGAGAGGGTCTTCTTCTCCATTAATTTGATGTTTTAGGCACTTTTTCAATGACAGGTCAAATAGACAAGCCCCTTGAGCGTGATGGATGCCAGAGATCTGTCCCAATCGCACCTACAAGCACCGTTGATGTTGAGTTCAGCATGACTCTGCCTATAGCGGAGCCGGCTCGAGATTTGGCGTAACAGTTAGCCCCCATGGTATTTAGAGACATGGGAATCCTGAGTAAAACACACTGCCCCCCTAGGTACACGTTTGCAAATGAAGAAGGCTTCTCACATGTGAGTCGACGAACGTGATGTGCTTCAATAGGGATATTCATCTTGCTTGTGAGTAGTGAGAAGGGGCCAATGGCCACCCAAAGACTGAAAGTTGTATTGCCGAGTGGTCCCAAAGGTTACTCTCATGGAATCGTGGAGCTTGTCTTGCAAGATGCCAGCTATCGGGTGAACTCAACTCGTTTGTCTTGCCCTAGGCCAGCCTTTGCGCAAGGATCAAGTGGAGGCCTTTTCGGATCCCAGTGGGTCTGACCCTGTTGGTGGCCGAAATCGATCTAGTCATCGTCGACCGTTATTTTCGATGGAAGGTTGTTGCGCTATGGACAAGCGTCCCTCGATCCCTCGCATAGCACTGGCGCCGGCTTCTCGCAAAGTATGTCTCATTCAGAGAAACTAGTACGTTGTTTGATAACACGTTTAAGGGAAGCATATCACCCTTGTGGGCATTTATTGGAGGAAACTATGAGACCAAACAAATGAAAATGATGCACCACTGCCGAGGAGGTTGAGAAATCTGTCACACCGATCTGGGGGTGTATTACGTACCACACCATGTCCTAGGCCTCGACAGATTCGAGGGCTGTGTCCTCAACCCGCTCCTTCCACTCCAAGATACCTTCCCACTGTCCGGCAGGGAATTTTCCATTGAAGATCGCAAACCCGAGGGGCAGGAGTAGGCCAGGAAGGGCGGAGTACAGCGTCATCACGGCTTGGCCATCTCCATGTGCAGTTTCAACTTTCCACCTGTTCTTCACCCCGGTGAGACTGGGCTCATAAAGCAAAGTCCCCGCGACAATCTTGGGAGAGAGGAAGCTTATGGGGTTTTCATAAGGCGTGTAGATGAAGAACTTGGCGAAATCATCGGGCAAGACAGCAAACCAGTTACCGAAATTTGCAGTGATCTCTCGGAAGCTGATGGCGACATTGGGTAAGACGAGCGTAACCTCGGCTGTCAACGGCCTGCCAATGATATAGTGAGAAGCGTCAGAGAGATGAGGGTTTGACGTACAGATTTTTGGGCGGGTTAATTGTTGTGGTGGGTGGGTCGTATGTGGTAGTCGTCGGGACTCTGGTCCTCCACTTATACTCTCCACTCCACTCCGTAGGCGGATTCTCGCTCTGGGGGTTATCGGATATTCCATGGAAGGTCGCTTGGCCAACGACCGGTGGCGTATCATGAATCAGGAAGTTCGCATAGAAAGTGAGAACAGCGAAGATTGAATCACTGGGTGGTATGTTGGCTCGATGGACTTGCATGACCCAAGTTCCTTCTCCGAACAGGATACCAGGCTTATCGATATGGATCCAGCCGTGGACATCAATCATCGTATCATTACCTGTGCGCAATATGCGGTCGAAGAAGTCGTTGAGTCCAGAAAGATCGGTGACGTAATCACCAACAGTCGCAGTGGCGACAGGGTTGAGAACTCCAATGGGTTGAGATAAAGTAATGGGCTTGTTGCTTTCGGGTGGTTGTCTAGTCCAAACTTTGAGCTCTGGGTCGTGTGTTAACTGCCAACACAACTCAACTCACATAGGTTGACCATCCAAAACCCAATCGATATTGCCGAACCAATCTCCGGGAGTTGGTACCATAGTATTAACGGTGTCCAAATGGGCATAGCCCAGGAGGTTGTGGTTCATAGAGATCTCGGGAGCGAACGTCAAGTAGTAACCGCCTGGTTTCTTGACTGTCAATTGCCAGGAGTTGGTCCCTAACTTGAACATTTCTGATTTGTACCAAAGCGTGCCGGTGAGATAGGATGGGAATGGTGGGTTGGCGTTTATGTCGGAGTCGATTTCGAGAGAGCCTTGATGGCCGGCGGCCCTGGCGACAACAAGCCGAGAGAAAGCACCTTTCTCGACTCTGATCGCGATAGAAGCGTGTTGCCATGACTCACTGAGTTGGTAGTTGTGTTAAACTGGTGGCGAGCCCGAATCAATTGTACTCACTCGGGGGTAGCTCCGTGCACAGGTCCGTCCATCTTGGGAGGAATCGGGACTAGGGGCTTCCATTCCAAATTTCCACGCCAGTCAATGTCATTTTTGAACGGGTAGGGGAACGTCGCTCCGCCGATGATGGGTTCGCCACCTTCACGAGATCGAAACAGAAAAACGATATCGTCGCCGACCCGTGCGATGAGATAGGAGTTCGGCACCTCCGTGATATTGGTTTGTATGCGGATCTTGCCTTTGAGCTCCGTGGGGGGGGTGAACCCTCGAGCATTGACGGTAGCACCCCAGATACCATTGATATTGAGTTCAACATGGCTTCCACTGACGCTGGGGCCTGGCTTAAATGTGGCATAGAAGTTTGTCTCGATAGGGCTTTGTAGATTGTTCAGCTGTAAACTAGCCTCGCAAGATGAAACCACGAACATATCATTAGCCTGTATCATCCAAATAAGTTCGGTGAATGTGTAATGCCAGCGCAGAGGTTACCCACCTGAGTATCGGTCGACATTTTATCAGCGACAAAGTTTAATGGAGTCGAAAAGCACTAGAACTGTTGAGAGTAGGATCGGAGGATACGAGTGCAGGTGGTAGCTTGTCCCGAGGTGCGAGTTCGGTGGGGAGACAGTCGACACCCCTCTTCTTCTTATACCAGAGAGCGCATAAAGAAAGATATTTGGGTTAAATAACACCCCTCATCGGGGTTTCGAAATCCCTTGACATGGTTTTTTTCGGATCCGAGAACACGGGTCTTGTGGGCGGCCTAGACGCTGGAAACAGAAGAATCTATACACCCGAGAGGTACAATTTCGGTACTGACGGTTCTTCTCTGAACACTCACGGGCGTCCTTGGTGAGCGAATATGATATGGAAAGGTGAACATAAGGACGCCAACCCATTCTTTTATTGTACCGCCCATGAAATCTCGCAGCAGCAGGCGCCCAAACATAGACGAGGGGCGCTTCATGGAACAGTTGAGGCCCGGTGGAAAACGAAACCGGTAAAATGAAGTCGACCGCGACAAATCGGTCATTTTCCGGTGCACCCTCTTTTCTGGAGTGGAACAGCAGCATGAATGACGCTCACATATCTGCAAACGCGTCCCTTTCGAATACTAAAAGTTGGTGGTCTCCCTTTGAAGTGCCTCATTGGCGATCGAGGCACCATGAACACGTGCGCCCTATTGAATACAGAACCTTGATAGCCATACAAGAAGCAACAGAACCAGTCACTTGAAGAGATATAATCGCCTGGTGCCCTCTCGAAAGAAACTCGGATGCCTGATGCGAGCCCGCCTTCTACGTTGGGTGACAGCTGGTTCTGCGCCCTTCTGTAGGAAGAAGCCGAGCGGCGATTACGCAAAGAATGACGTGACACGAGGACGATTTGGTGGGCACTCGACGAACTCAGTAGGCGGGCGCTCGCCGCTCCAGCCACAAGCGCCAGCCCCAAAGTCCATACAACGGAGATACCTGCATAAAGAGAGATGGAGTTAGAGGGTGACGTGAGTGAAAGCGCGCCAGGGGACTGCCTTTGAGCGACCATCGAAGCGCCGAGGGACCATTCAACAGCACTTAAATGCAACAAAATCCATGGGATAGAGATTTTATCATTCTATGACAATTGGATATTATGAGAACAGATGAAATAGAGTCTTGTAGAGATTCGGCAAGTTCGAGTGGAGTCCAAATTCCGCTGCTTTGTTGCTGCACTGTATACCGACTTGTGCGGATTTCCCTATACCCTAGAGATGCAAACGACCTAGAGAAGCCCCCTTGCTTGGACGCTACTGAGAAAACTCGGCACAATGTGCAGAGGTTGCGCTCTGATATTGTCCGGAGTACGTGCTACAGTGCATATCGCTGAAGAGCAGCTAGTGACTTCGGTTCGACTGTCTGATTGGTCGTGGTCTAGATCAACGACAGACCCGTGCATAAAACCCACGAAACTGCCATTTCATTCCTCGACATATACTTGGCAGACGACCGTCCTTGGGCTGTAGCACAATAACACATTCACGGATGGATTACAGTGGGTGCTTTGGCTATGGGCGAGCTTCATTCGAGGCATAAGGAAGCCGGAAATAAATAATAAATAGGCGTAAATTGCTCGACGCAGTGCAGCCAGTTCAAAGACATGTTTGGCTGCAACGACCTGTCTGGGGACAATGTGAACAGCACCCTTTCGACTACATACATACAATTGCGGTTATCCTTGGCACTGCCACCACCACAAGTGACAGCGACAGTGACACGTACTGCTGCAATCTGCATCTTACCTCAATGTCGACGTCGACGCCTGAATCGGTTTGAGCATTGCGTAACGCATTACGGATACGCGTATCATCAATGATGTAGCGCCTATTGGACTCTCTTTTTGGGCTCAGTGCTGTCCCCCATTGCCATTGCGACGCTTGGAACAAAAAAGTGCCAAATAAGAAGTGCCGCAAATCGCGAAAAGAAGTTAAAGGGTTGCAGGTGGTTTATGGTGCGGTTATCAAGGCTACGAGATGGCGACTATGAGAGCACTTTGCGGCTACCACACTACCAGGTGGGAACATGAGGGATTCACCTGGAGTGCTTTCAAAGATAAAGTAAATCAAGTCGAATGGGTCCCATTAGTAATATTTTTGGTATTCGATAGAATGTGGACATGGTTACAAGTACAAAAACCAGGAGTATGAGAGATTAACCCAGAGTACAGCTAATGCACGCAAAGATGGTCGAGGATCTATGAAGCTGAATGCGACTGGAGGCGCTTTTATGGAGGAGCGGTCTGCCCGATCCCCGCAGGAGCGATCATGATGCGATACAATTGTCTTCGTCCTGCACGCGTCCCGTTTCTGATTCGCCTGCCTTGAGAGCTTATTCTCCTGGAAGAACCGTGTTAGGTCAACGTTGCTTGGTAGTGAGCTGAGACGAGTACGCTTGTTGCTGTCGGGCAGACAGAAGGGGGTCGAAACGGATCGAAACGGATCGGAGGGAGAAATGACCGACCTTTTTGTTTTGTTCGGCTTGTTTGCGTGCTTCGAGCCAGAGAACGCGAGTGTGCAAATAGACGGATCGCGAGTACTCTGCGAGGCGGGTCTTGTGACCGTTCAGACCCCGGCTGATGGGGTAATCCTCTTCGAAGTAAGGCATTTCACTTGTCCGTGAAAGCTCACTGGTGGGGATGGCTTGGGTGGCTGCTGAAGGATCAGTATACTTTCGGCAACGTACCAACAAGGCGTACTCATCGTGTTAGACGAGGAGAGGGGTGATGTAGAAACTTGAGAGAGGTGGAAGAGCGCAGAGTTCGAGGTCCTTCGACAAATGGAATGACGCTTATGAAGTCATGTATCGTGCGCCCAGATCTCACCCGCAGATTTGGATTGCCCAAGATCCCGGGGCGGCATATAGAAACCTACGGGTTGTGGGAAATATTTGGGCTGCCGAGTTCTAGCCGCAACAGGTCGGGCGCGCGCAGAAGGCGGAGTGTGGCCAGCTAGACGTCCTCATTGGTTCGTTCTCCAAACGACATCCGGAGGTGAGGCGGAGAGGTCAGCTCGGTGAGTCTGCATCCTAAACTGTATTCCGAAGGGCGTATTGTCGAGGCCTCGACAAATCTGAAGAGCAAATCCATCTCAGCTCAGAAGCCTTGGAACCCTTCTGCCCTAAACAGGTGCTTCACTAGTTCTTTGCATCGATCCAGAGACCAGGAAATATTGAGACATGTACACCGGCCATCGCTATGCCTGCGCGAGCGCGAACGACCAGAGGCACGGTGGGATCCGGTTCCGAGCACAAAGCAGTTGTAACCTGTCACGCCTCCCTTGACTCCTCTCCCCTCAGGCTCCTGCCCGTCGGCATTCCATAGGACACCCCAGTAAGACCAGAGGACACAGAGGACACCAGGAATATCCAGGAAACCACTAGAGAGTCGAAATGCCAAAGGTGTGTCTCCGCCCTTCCGTTCATCAGCTCTCTTGTCTCGCTTCTTGTCCTCTGCGCCGCTCATCATAAACTTATACGTACTACGATTTTCAGAACAAGGGAAAGGTTGGTTCGGTCGTCTTGCATAGATTACAACATATTCTGATGACAACTCCGGTCTTTCCTATTTACCGCCTCACATCCTATCCGATCGGCTATCGATGGTTTGCATGATATAGGGTGGGAAGAACAGGAGACGTGGAAAGAACGAAAACGAAGGGGAGAAGCGCGAGCTGGTCTTCAAGGAGGATGGTCAGGGTAAGCGCCTCACCTTGTCCGCGTATACTGTCCGGTGGCACATCCTGTCCAGGGTGCTACTTTCCCTCGTTGGAACTGCGGTGGGATATAGATTCTGATATTTGTTGCCGTATACCAGAGTACGCCCAAGTAACGAAAATGCTCGGAAACGGTCGTCTCGAGGCCCAATGTTTCGACGGCGAAAAGCGACTTGCTCACATCCGAGGGAAGATGAGGAAGAAGGTGTGAATTTGCCAAATTTTCACCATGAGCTGCTCCAACTCAAATCAATAATTTGGTGTAGGTTTGGATCAACCAAGGAGATATTATCCTCCTTTCACTACGAGACTTCCAAGATGGTAAAGCGGATGTAATCGTCAAATACACTGCGGATGAGGCCCGAAATCTGAAGGTTTGTTTCCTCTCTGTCAGCGAAAGGCCATTGCCTGATCGAAACGTATCTAGGCCTACGGTGAACTACCTGAAAATGCTAAGATCAATGAGGATACCTTTGGTGAAGATGACGATGGTTGCACGTTCGAGTTTGCGGATGACGGCGAAGTCGACATTGATGAGCTCTGATGGCTTTCTCACGTTTGTTGGCACCATAAGTGCAATGGTTGGTCGAAGTACTGAATGCGGTATATCCTACAGATTTGCATCCTGTCCTTAATACCACAGGCCTCCGTTCATTTCTGGTTACGCCCGAGATTGCTCCTCGTGTATACAGTAGTAAACACCTAAATCGATCTGGCGCTCTCTAAGCCCTTGACCGAACCCCGAACCCCGACGTAGTCGTGGCACATTATAGCAAAGAGAGCATAATCAACGGATGAAGTCCGTAGTGGTGTGTCTCAAGAGTCACTGAGTATTCTATTCGTCGTCCTCCTCGTCTGTGAGCTCCTCGCCACCTCGTATTCCACCATGCCCGTCCTCGTAGCCGGGTCGCCGTATCCAAGCGTACCCATTCGTGTATGGCTTGGTGCGCAGAGGCGTCAATAACACCCACCAAGGGCTGTTTTCAATAACACGTTTTCAATGAAAGAGGGATCAGTGATGGGCCTTGAAGCGGGTGGGCGAAGATCAGAAGACGTACTGTCCAGTAGATGTGACATTGAAGAAGAGCTTGAGGTTCTCTCGAGCTCCGAGGTCGTAACAATTAACGAATACCTCTGCAGGAAGGATCACTTGGGCAATAGATGGGCAGAGAGGACACAGCCGCACCTCCACGTTTCTTAGCCACCCTCCTATAATAAATTGAATCGTGGTTCTCCACAGTTGTCTGACCCTTGATGACGAGCCAGAGATGCCAAGAAAGCATGGCGCCGATTGAAATACCTAAGGCAATACAGACGATATAGATCAACACGAAAGCAAGTTGGGGTGTATAGTACGGCCACTTTTCATTTGGGTTTGTCAGTACGATGACTGCCAAAAAGGGGAAGACACACAGCACTAAAGACATTAAACAACTCCCAAGCGGTTGAAAAGCCGAGTATTACATAGCAGATTGCGCCTAGTGATACGTATGCCCTACGTTATGCCGTGAATGGAAGCTGTCATCCTGAAGAAGGGACCATACGGACATGAAGAGGATGAAATGGCGTTCATTGTTGATGCCGACGCATTGATTTATCCCTTCTCATAGCCTTGGGAATAAGTAAAGATGTCCATCGACATTTGAGGTCATGCTTACACTAAGACCAAAGGTATTAGCAGCATTTGGTGCAGACAACAGGAATACGCACAGGGCAATGGTGATCATACTTGAGGACGCATCGCTTACATATTCTGCAATGGTGCGCTCGCTTGTGAAAGAACGTGTCCTTTGCTCAGGTGTCCCCCTTTACGCACATAGAGATGCATACCTCAGGTTTTATGCTGCTGCACTTATTACACCTAAAAGGTCTCCCTTCAAGGAGGTCGTCCTGGGTCCATTGTGCTCCACTGTTCAGCTGGTGGGAGCGTTCAGGTGCTATGAAATACGCTCTCCATGCTGCTTCGGGACGATTCCTGGTGCCAGATAGTCGTGCGTGTTCATCTGGAAAGCCAGGAGGGATTGTGCACGCCCAATAATAGTGAGACAGAATGTTGCACGCAATAAGGCCGCAGAGAGGTGTCGTAATGATTCGTAAAGGTAAATTGGGAGCTATGACATCAACTGTACAGTGTACAATCAGCATTAGAACTTCTAAAGGCGCCATACCAACACGTACAAAACGCGAACATGCCGAGGGAGATGAGTATGACGGCCAAAGAGACGAAGACCGGACCAGCTTTCCCAGTAATGTGATCTGCTGTCCTTTCCATACATTTGAAACATCGAAACACGATTCGTGATGCCCACATTTTTGC